>Ga0126384_10001363_pt1 | contig 14446 bp, 12 predicted proteins | sample PanSoiMetPlot_36_FD_92543 | JGI IMG/M metagenome (GOLD analysis project Ga0126384, IMG submission 92543) | Tropical forest soil microbial communities from Panama - MetaG Plot_36 | ecosystem: Environmental > Terrestrial > Soil > Tropical forest > Bulk soil | place: Panama | collected 2016-02-17 | reverse complement strand
GGGAAGACATTCAGACGATAGTAAAGATCACTGCGAAATTGCCCGTGCGCCACCATCTTCACCAAATCCCGATTGGTTGCCGCCACCAGCCGGACATCCACTTTGTGGGTGCGGCCGCTCCCTAAACGCTCGAATTCCTGCTCTTGCAACACCCGCAGCAGCTTCGGCTGCAACGGCGAGGGGGTGTCGCCGACTTCGTCCAAGAACAGGGTACCTTTGTCAGCCATTTCGAAGCGCCCGATCTTCTGCGCAATGGCACCTGTAAAGGCGCCCTTCTCATGACCGAACAGTTCGCTTTCTAGAAGATCCAGCGGTATCGCTGCGCAATTCACCTTTATAAATGGGCGTCCGAAGCGCTGACTGGCTTTGTGAATGGCATGAGCGATGAGTTCTTTTCCCGTACCGGTTTCCCCCTCGATGAGAACAGTCGAGTCGGTGGGGGCCACTTGCTCCACCTGGTTGAGAACAGATTCCAGGGCGGCGCTATTGCCGATGATTCGATCGATTCTACGTTCGGCCTGGTCCCCCCAAGCGTACGTAACTGTCGCATAATCTGCCACAAGGTACTCCTGTCCAGGCACCACATGCGATTGCCAATACCTCGTTGCTCACCTATCAAGTGCAGCTCAGACCGTTTTGAGCAACAATTGATGATTGAACGGTTTCGCAAGGAACTCGGCCGCGCCTGCTCTCATCGCTTGAATCCCCATCCTGGCATCTCCGCAAGCGGTAATGAAGATGATCGGGATATCGCATTCCTCATCTTTCAGCCTGGTCTGCAATTCCAGACCCGACATCTTCGGCATAAGGATGTCGGTTATCAGGCACGCAGCTTGGCGGTGCAAACCGGATGCCAGGAATTCTTCCGCGGATCCAAAGCACCGTGCAACCAGCCCAGCCGCTTCAATCAGGTCGCGCAGTGAATCTTGCATGGCCTCGTCGTCATCAATGATCGCAATTAACTTGGACGTTTCTCGAGCTCCCTCAGCTCCTAGTTGGTTACCAGATTGTCTCTGAAGCATTCGTATCTGCCCTCTTCTCTCGTGATCCGTTCACAGACGTAGGCCGAGCAGTTTCTGGGTTCGGGCTCCGTTCGGTTCGCGTAGCGCGAGGGGTTACTGCGGCCTCTCGACCAGGGCGTCGTTCATTAGAACTAGCTACAGCTCACGCCTTTATTTCCCCACAGTGAAGTGATGATCGCAAAGGTGGGACTATGTGTCTTGGATGAAGCGGCCGTGATCGGTAAGTTCTTGCTGAATTGTTAGCTTCCAACGTGCCTGGGGCAATGAGGAAGGATATCGGGCGCGGTCCTGAATCGATGGCGAGCTAGGCTAGGAGAAACGCCGGTAATTGTCCGGAAGTGCCGGGCAAGGTGACTTTGATCCGTGAAACCTGCCGCAATCGCAATCTCCGAAAGTGGAAGGTCAGTGTTTTGTAGCAGCAGCTGTGCGTGCTCGACCCGTCTTTGCACTATATAGTTGTGCGGTGGTATTCCGAGCGATTGGCGGAACGCGCGGGCAAAATGATGAACTGATAATTGTGCCATTTCGGCGAGCACTTCCAGAGCGATATTCTCCTGCAAGTGCGAATCTATGTATTCGCATATGCGATTCGCGCGCGCCGGTGCAAGGCCCCCGCGATTCGTGGGCGAGTCCACTGAGAGTGGCAGATGTGCGAGCATGCCGAATCGCGGTCGTGAGTGAAGTAGTGCGTCCGTCGGAGAACACAAACCACTCATCCCACAAGCGGGGGGAGTGATCAAGACATTCCATGGCTCATCAGTTCCTGTCCGATGCAGACGAGCCGCCACATCTTGCATCCGCTTGCAACGAAAGATCGAGGAATCGTACTCGAAGATCGTCGCCAGAGCCATGCCCCGGTTCAGCGCTTCGTCCTTGAGGCTGAAGAACCGGCGAGCGACCTGGTCCGCGCCCAGAATTCGTTGATCATTGTCGACCGCGAGCAGAACCGCTACATCGCTATCCCCGCCGGGAGCAGCGGCAATATTCCACGCATGTGGGAAACACGCTCGGAACAAACGCTCTTCGATACCCCGCGCAGATACCTTTGTGACAGCCATGACCAGAGAGAGGGACTGCTCTGTAGTCTGCGTGTTCATCGATGAGGTATCCAGCACCGCAGCCAATCGACCAAGGGGGTCGAAAATCGGGGCGCCTGCACAGCTCAAGTTGGAATGGCGAGTGCGAAAATGCTGGTCTCGAAGTACCATCGTGGCTCTTTGGTCAGCAATGCAGGTCCCGATTCCGTTGGTACCTTCAATTTGCTCCGACCAGACTCCACCTAGCCAGATCCCGCAATCTTTATAAGCATCCGCAATTGACTCATCCCCGCGGTGGTGAATCGCAACCCCATCTCTGTTGCATAACAGAACCACATGCTGTTGTGGCCCGACGATGGCATATAAGCGATCGAGTTCCTCCTGGGCGTGCAAAATGAGATTGCCCAAAGGCTCCCGGGAATCTCTTATTTCCTTCTCTGTAATGATGTGCGGTGCGCCTTGAATCCCCGGATCGAGGTGATGTGCGGTTAAACAACGCCGCCAGGATGTCGCTACTTCCTCGACCCCGGGGACCAGCGTGTTTTTGCGGACTACGAGGTCGATGCAATCAACGTGAGACAGTCCATCGATTGAACGTTGCGTACGGTTTTCGTTTGTGGCAGCCAACCCAGTTTCCCCAGGGGGCCGATTAGTCAACCTTGCCGATGACACTGGCTTAGTGCAATGTTCGCAATGTAACCAAGAGTGAAAGAGATGTCGAAAGCAGAACTTGTTGTTCCGATCATGCTAGCACCCCAAACCTGGTGACAAACTGAAGCTAGCCCATCCGGGAGAGCACGGACGAGCCGTATCGGCTCGTTTCGATAACGGTTTGCAATCAAACGGCTCATGGTTGCTGAAAGCGCCTTCAGTCTGGTGAGCCATCATTTGAATCTTACTCCCGATGCATGACGGACTGCCACTGAGCCTCGCGTATCCTTGCGGGCGCCGGAATGCCCACTTTCACAGCTTGAATGAGCGTCCAACGAGGCGTGGGAATTTCCAGCACCCGCGTGTAGTAGAAAGCGTGGAGACCGGCATCAAATTCAGGATCAGTCCAGACGGTATTAAGCTCGGTTGAGCCGACGCTGTTGGTGTAGGTGGCTTTCTCGAGGTCTACCGTACTCTGAATAGCAGGAACTCTGCCCGTCCATTTGTCGGGTTCGCGGTCGCCCGACCAAAAGACGTCGAATATCTTTTCGAAGCTCTGGCCGTTCTGCGTCCAGCCCTTGATGATCTGAATGCGGTCGAGATTGGCGGAGGTCGGGTCTTCTTCTCGGCGGCCTGCTCGCCACCGACGCCAAACTCTCTCTCCGCGTCACCACCGCTCTAGCCGCCTTGCTCTGCCTCCATCACGGCTACTTGAACGGTACCCGGCATGGGTCTGTTCGAGACCGCGGCCGTTGCCATCATCGGACTAGTATTCGCAGTGTTCGTCCTGATCGCTCTCGCCGCAGCTTTTGTCGTACGTCTAAATTTCACGCCCACGGACACAAAACCCATCGGTTTCGGTCTCCAAGGCTAGGAGCTTCACCTTGGACCGTCTATTGAGATTGTTCGCAAGCAGAATGACATTGAGATCTGTTCCCTGGGTCTCTGAATTCGAAGGGTTCCATAGACGCGATTTCCTTCAACGCTGCCTGGGTCCTGATCAACACTGGCACCGTGTAGCCTAAAGCTTGTTTGAGTGCGCGTTCGATCTTCCTGTTCCAGCGCTCCAACGTGCTTGGTTCGCGTTTCAAACACCACGTCCCCGCTTCCGAGGAATGTCGCAACGCTGCCAAAACCGAGCGATTCGAAAGCTTTTCGCAGTACGTCCATTCTGACGGTGCGCCCGGGCTCGGTGTTGATGGCTCGCAGAAATGCGAAAAGTCGAGGTATCTTCGGTTCGAAACAATCGAGAGTCAAGGTACACAGCAGCTAGTTTGCGGTTGCGGGCTAGCGAGATGGGTGATTCGAGCCCCAGATTGGCGTCCTGGTTCGAGTCGTTGGAGTGAATTGAAAACTGACAATTAGCGCACAGTCGGCAATCCCTGCCTCAATCGACCAAAGCGGTTACGGGCTGAGTTCAATCCCGCTTCGATCGAATTCTGATTAACCGTCGGCCTCCCTCAGGTTACTAACCGCTTCAACGCAACCTTCTTGAGCGACGACGACTACATCGTGGCAGGCACTGCATCGGACAAGAACTTTATTAGCTTCTTGCAACAGCCACCGCTATTGCAGCTTTGCGTATTCGGCTTTGGCTTGTTTGTAGATCGGGATGTCTGCATCAGCGTCTTTCCAGAGGGCAAAAAAGTCTAAATACGCGCCCCGGGCCTTGGAGGAATCTCCCCCTAAGGCATAGGCTCGCCCGCGCTGAAGACGTGTTAAAGCACCAAGGGGATTGTTCACAGTGATACCGCGGTGATCGAGGAGTTTTTGGAACTCCGCTGCCGCCTGTTCACCTCGACGCAGCGATAAATATGCCTGACCGCGTACATACACGGGATAAAGCGAACCACCGACCTGAAACTGCGGAAGCGGCGTACCCAACTCGTATTGCGACGTGGTTTGCAGCAATTCGAGGGCTTTCGCAGCATTATTGCGGCTCATCTCGATTGAGGCGTAGATCGTGGGCAACCAATAACGGTTGATCATGGTGTTGAGCGGGAAGCGGTGAGCTAAGTCGTCAGTGGTTTTTTGGGCTTGCTGGGTATCTCCAATTCGCGCCGACGCCAGCGCGGCCAGGATCTGAACATCACGGGTCGCTGCGGTCCTCAGGGCGGCAGCGATCTCTTTACGAGCCCGCTCTGGATTTCCGAACTCGGCTTCTCGTAGGGCAGCGTTCATTTGCCATTCTGCCGCGGTTTCGTTTGCATCGGACTGGCGAGCAATATCACTGGCGCGCCGCGACAATTCGCGGGCGTTGTTGAGACGACCATAGAAGGCTTCGGTATCGGAAGCAAAGGAAAGCAACATGTCCTCGCCGGGTTTGTTTTTAACTAAGGCAACTTGTCTCTGCATTTCATCTGTGTCGCCTTCAAAAAAGGCGACACCGTAGCGATTGGCATGCAGGTAGGAGTTGTCTACTTTGCGAGCTACAGCCTCTTGATACTTGACTTTCGCATCAGCGGGACGATTCAGCGCCATATATTGACCTACGAGGTTGGTGAAGGCGGCCGCGCTGCCTGGGTAGAGCCGAAGGTCTTCAAGGCCTGCGGCAACTGCGGCTTCGTATTGGCCAAGATACGTGTAATCGACTCCCAAGTTGCCCCAAGGTTCATTGTTGCGGGGATAAGCTTGTGCCCAAGTCTCAAACGTCTGGATTGCTTTCTCCAGTTCCCCAGTGACGAGCAGATAGTAGTTCGCGGAGATGCGAAACTTTTCTCGCTCACTGACTTTGTCGCGTAAGTCATAAGCCCTTTGCAAGCTTTGGCTGGCCAGGCCGGGTTCTCGCAGGTTGGAATAAGTGATTCCTAGAGCAGAGTAGGCTGCGGCAAAGCTTGGGTCGAGCTCGACGGCTCGCTTGAAGAATGGGATTGCCGCTTCGCTGCCTTTCTCCTGAAGGAGCTTTCGGCCCACAGCGAGCGCTTGCAACGCCTCGAGTGAGGGTGTGGTGACCTGATCTAAAGGAGCGTCGAATTTCTCCACGCTGCTAAGCGATTCACCGAGCTTCTTCCGAAGCTTTGTCGCAGCCTGGCCCAAAGCTTGCAAGACATGCTCTTTGTTTTCGGCTGTGACCTGTTCCTGAGCCAGAGAGTCGCCCGTCCTGCAATTGACTGCATCGAGACCAATCACATACTGGCTGCCCAAACTGGCGATCGAGCCCGCAATGTAAGCCTTGCCTTCCGCACGCTGGCAGAGATCGCGTGCCACCTCTGGTGTCAGCCTGGTACCCGGTGGTTTCGCCATTAGCCTGAGTGTGGCTCGAATTCTTGCGTCTGAAAGGATATTGAGGAACGGGGACTGACCGAGTTGTGTCGAAATCGCCTGCTTCAACGTGTCGTCAAAAACCGGGTCACCCGTTGTGTTGTTAAAGTCAGCGAGAACGACGGTGTCCTGCTCGGTGAGCTTCGGCACACGATGCGAGCGCCAGTATAGTGCGCCTGCGATGACGGCTGCGGCCAGTAAAAGAACAGGTGAGATGATCTTCCAGCGAGAGCGTACGGGTTGCTTTGCCGTCGTCGATGGTGACGGCTCCGTCGCAATCGGCAACGCAACCCGATTACCGTTGCCGGAAGGCCTGATCGCCGCCCCGATTTCCTCCGAGCCCGCCGCGTGTTCTGGAGTAGCGGTCACCGAGTGTTGTGCCGAATCCTGGTCACGTTTGAGGCGTCGCAGCTCAGCGCGTAAGTCGGAGGCGTTCTGATATCGTAAGTTGCGATCTTTCTCCAAGGCGCGATTGATAATGTCTTCTAGCTTGAGGGGCAGATCCGGATTCAGCCGAATGGGTGCGACAGGGGCCCTGTGGAGGATCGCGTCAGACATCGCAGCCGTCGTGTCGCCGCGAAATGGCAAAACTCCTGTCGCCATCTCGTAAAGCATTGTTCCCAGTGAAAACAGGTCGGTGCGAGCGTCGAGAGGTTTTCCACGCGCCTGTTCCGGTGACATGTACGCGACAGTGCCGAGCGTGCTACCCGGGCTTGTCAGGTGCTCTTCCCGGGCAGCGCCGATCGTGGAATCCGATGGGTCTGTGTCCGGTGGCGGCGCAACGTTCGTCATTTTGGCCAGTCCGAAGTCGAGGATCTTTGCGTGACCGCGCTCGGTAACAAAAATGTTGGCGGGCTTAATGTCGCGATGAACGATGCCTCGGCTGTGCGCGGCATCCAATCCGTCCGCGACGTCGATACCGATATCGAGCAGCCGGTCGATATCCACCGGATGGTTATCGATGATGTGCTTCAGAGTCTTTCCGTCGAGGAATTCCATCGCGATGAAGACGCGACCACCAGCCTCGTCGATGTCATAAATCACGCAGATATTCGGATGATTCAGGGCTGACGCCGCCCGCGCTTCGCGTCGGAAGCGTTCGAGTATTTCCGGGTCATCGGCGAAATTCTCAGGCAGGAACTTAAGCGCGACGAACCGGCCGAGGCGAGTGTCCTCGGCTTTGTACACCACTCCCATGCCTCCGCCTCCCAGCTTAGCCAGGATTCGGTAATGCGAGATGGTCGTGCCAATCATCGGGGAATTGGATAAGCCAGGCGTTACGAAGTGGTGGCTTTTGCAGTGGGTCAACGAGGAGGCCGCATAAATTATATGCACAATTTTCGAACCAGTTCACCAAACTCGGCAGGGGGCTCGACAGGATGCACTATCGCTACTCGGCATCGGAACGATCAGAATCGCATCGTGATTCAAGTTCGAGAACGAGACGACATCGTCGCTCGTGTTGGCAAAAGCGCAAACTCAAATGGTCGGTTCGCTGAAGCTGCCGTAATTGGCGGGTCTCCCAGCGAAATGCTGGATAAGGCGCACCAGCAAGGCAGCCGCGAATTACGCGCGGGAGCTGGTGACGATCCCGTTGGGACTCTCAATCAGGGAGGTCAGTCAATCCCAGGACCATACACAAAAGTGGTTGGAGATTGATTCCTGCCTTGCTACGCATGCAGTGTGCCGGGAGTGAGTCTCTTTGCGGGCCAGCGAGGAAACTCCCATTACCCGCTAAGTGGGCCAGATCACCGCACGTGGCGACCACAGATGGCTCATCTATCTCGGCCGCGATCTGTGGCGGCGCGACTGCAAGTGAGGACAGAGACATCAACATGCTGGCGACTCTCGTAATGCTCGGGATTTCATGGAATCGTTCCTCTCACGTCTGACCGATCCGACAGCGTTCCCAGCCTCCGCGGCGTGCCTGAAGAAGTGCAGCAGGCTGCTCACCGTGACCTTCGTTCGTACCTGTGATCAAGAGCAAGAGTCCGCCCATGATGGCGAGATTCTTAAAAAAGTGAATCATTTGTGCATCTCGCCGAGTTCCCCCATACAACCAGAACGAGTGATAGGTCACAGTAAGTGGTAGTAGAAAGAGCAACAGAATGAACGCTCCCCAGCGATACCGTAAGCCGGTGATGAGGGAGACAGCGCCAGCAGTTCTGCTGTCACGGCAAACCCTAATACTACTCCCGCAAAAGGAACATGCTCGCCCTCCAGATCTGCTGCTGTGTCGTGGAAGTTGTGCACGGTTTGCACGGCACTGATTAGAAAGATAAGGCTGAGCAACCATCGCCCCGCGATGCCGAGTGAACTACTGCGGAATTCTCGTATTTGAATCATCGGTCTCGTGCCCCCCTCACCCGCAGCTACTCGTAGCGCAGCGCAGTGATCGGATCAATTCGCGTGGCAGCACGGGCTGGACCGTAGCAGGCGACCAGCCCAACCAGGCTCAGAAGGACCGCAACAACGCCGTAGGTCACAGGATCAAGAGCGCTGACGTTGAACAGAAGATTCTTCATCAGCGAGGCGAGTGAAAACGACAATGCGATTCCCGCAGCAACCCCGAAGAGTATTAATGCGGCGCTGTGGAAAAGTATGAGTCGCAGCACATCAGCGGGTGCCGCCCCGAGAATCAGTCGAACACCAATCTCGCGAGTTCGCTGAGCCACCGAGTAGGCCGTGACGCCATACAATCCGATTGCCGCCAGGAACAAAACGAGTGCGGCCATCAGCGTAAGCAACAGGAGATTGAACCGTTGCGGTGCCATAGAAATTGAGCAGACTTCTTGCATCGTGCGCACTCGAGAAATGGCAAGATCGCCGTCAACATTCCTGATCACATTGCGAACAGCTCCGGTAAGCGATGCCGGGGTTTGCAGCGTGCGCACCGCCAGATCATGCAAATCCGTACGGAGAGCGGCACTCTGGGCATATGGGAGATAGATCGTGGGCTGCGGGGGGCTGGTGATATCAAAGTAGGGAACGTCGTCGACAACGCCGATGATAGTCCGCCAAGCGCTTGATGAGGGTGGGGAGCCAATCCTAATGTGAGATCCGGTCACACCTCCATCAGGAAAGAAATTCTGCATGAACTTCTTGCTCACGATAGCAACAGGAGCTGATTCGGGCATGTCCTCCCAGGAAAACTTGCGGCCTGCCGTCAGGGGTATTTGCATCGCTTCGAAGTATCCGGGCGTTACGACCCGAATATCGGCGGATGGGGACCATGATGTGTTGGCCAGCGGGCGGCCCTCAACGGAAAATGTGTTGAACTGCCTTGAGCGGGTAAGGGGCAGGAAGGAAACGGCGCCGGCCGATTCCACGCCCGCCACATTCTGAACTTTAGCGAGGACTTGCTGATAAAAGTTCAGGCGAGCATAAAAATCAGGGTACCGAACGCCTCGCGGAAGCACTCTCAACGTCAACACGTTCTGCGGGTGAAATCCTAGCGGCACGGTTCCCAAACGCACGAAACTTCTTAGTAGAAGCCCCGCGCCGATCATCACCACAACGCCCAGGGCGGTCTGCATCAGTACCAACGTCGAGCGGATCCATCGCCGCGTTCCACCTGAGTTTCCACGCGAATCCTCCTCCTTCAAGGCTTCTTGGATATCGCGGCCTCCTGTCCTGAGGGCAGGAATGAGACTGAACAGGATTCCCGTAACGAGCGAGAGCGCGAGCACAAAGACGAGAAGAGTGCCGTTAATCCCGATTTCCTCAATCCGCGAAATGTAAGGGAATGACGGTGGCGGATTGATGCCGCGAAGAGCATGCATACCCCAGAAGGCAAACAGCAGACCAGCGGCACCCCCGAGCAGAGACAAAAGCAGGCTCTCGGTAATGAGCTGGCGCACAACGCGGCTGCGAGCTGCCCCGAGCGCCAAGCGAACGGCAAATTCCCGGCGACGAATTGAAGCTCGCGTCAGTACAAAGCTGGCAAGATTCACACACACGATCAGGAGTACGAAAGCCGCGGACAGCCAAAGCACCAACAACGCGGGGCGAACATTACCCACTATCTGTTCGCGCAATGAGATCAGGCTGGCGCTCAATCCAGAGTTCGTTGTCGGATACTCCTCGGCGACGACACGCGACAGCGCGTCCATTTGAGTTTGGGCGTGCACCGAGGATATGCCTTCTTTTAACCGCGCGACCACTCGCAACGAATGCGCCGCGCGAGTCGCCAAGTCCTGTTCGCTCAGTGCCAGTGGAACCCACAGTTGGTCATCAGGATCAGGAAAACTAAACCACTTGGGCATGACCCCAACTACGACATAGCCCATGCCGTCGATGAGAATGGTGTGCCCGACTACTTGAGGGTCCGCCGCAAATCGAGAAGTCCACAGCCCGTAGCCGAGGAGTGCGACCCTCCCAGCTCCGGAGTGCTCCTCTTCTGGATCGAAGACTCGCCCGATCACGGGCTCTACTTGCAGAACAGAAAAGAGATTGGCGGAAACCGCCTCACCTTCAATCTGAACTGGTTCACCCGTGCCTGTAAGATCAAAGCTGCGAGATGCAATCGCCGCCATGCCGCTGAAGGAAGCGTTACGTTTCTTCCAGGCGGTGAAGTCTCCCGGCGTGACCATCTCCTGATCGTGCTCATAGCCTTCCCTTCGAATCCGCTCATGGAGCACAACCAACTGATCCGCACGGGCATAGGGAAGAGGCTTCAGAAGCACCGCATCCACTAAGCTGAAAACCGCAGTGTTGGCGCCAATCCCCAATGCCAGTGTCAGCACGGCGAGGGCCGTAAAGGAAAGGTTCTTGCGCAGCATCCGACCGCCAAACCAGACGTCCTGCCAAAGCGTTTCCAAAAACCTCCAACTCCACAGTTCGCGACAGGCATCCTTAATTACTTCCGGGTTCCCAAATTGAAATCGTGCGGACCGGTAGGCGTCATCTGGAGTCATGCCCGACCGCCGCTGGCTCTGCTCGCGCATCGCAAGGTGGAAATCAAGTTCTTCCTGCAAGTCGCGCTCGAACTGACGACGGTTCAGAAGCACCGCAATCCGCATCCGAACTTGATTCCACCACGCGGACAGCATGCGATCTTCCTCACGCGGATTGCAGGATCCGCTTAATGGCCCACGACATTCGCTGCCATTGTTCGGTTTCTGTTAACAAGTGCTTGCGGCCAGCCGGGGTCAACGAGTAATACTTGGCTCGGCGATTGTTTTCGGAGGCGCCCCATTCTGAAGACAGGAAACCGCGCAGCTCCAAACGGTGGAGGGCAGGATAGAGAGCGCCTTCTTCAACCCGCAAAACGTCCTGAGATCTTTGGTGAATCCACTCGGCTACGGAATACCCGTGCTGCGGACCGCGCGTGAGCGCCTGCAGCACAAGCATGTCGAGCGTCCCCTGAAGCAGATCCCCTGATTTGTCGCGCGGCTTTCCCATAAATTGCTTATGGGAAAGTGTGGCATTCCGTTGTCTGACTTGTCAAGCGCATTGAAACTCTTGCGCAGCAAAGAAGCTCACGTCAACAGTTGGTTAACCCTTTCGCCAGCGAAGCAACCCGCTGGAGCAGGCCGGACGAGCGACGCCCGGCATGTGGAGCGTCTGTGGTATCGCTGGGTGCAAGCGCAACCGAACAAGGTGGAAGGGTTGGGATATGGTCTAAACGGAACGTGATCGTCGCCTGGTACGCTTAGGGTGGTTACAGTTCCAAAGTAAAAGGTGGCTACAGATTAGGCACAATCTTGTTCAGCGAAATAGCAGCCTGTGGCAGTGCTCAACCTATTTCGTGGGCAAGAATCGGCGCATCAGCACCAAGGAAGAGAGCCTCGCGAAAGCCAAGGAGATCGCCGAAGACTGGTATCTGCAGCTGCAGCTGCGCGGAAAACTCCGCTCCGGAGAAATCAAACCGAAAAGACCTTTCGCGACGCCTCCGAACAATACTTGCGCGAATCCGACATCATCACCCAGGGGCAACGCTGCCCTAGCCGCTTGCCGGGTCGTGGATTAAGTTAACAACTCTGCCTGATCGAGAGGTCCATGTTCTGCTCTAACTGTGGGACTCATATCGACTGTAATGCTGCTCGCTGCCCAAATTGCGAGGAAGGGATAATCAGTCCTCGCTCCGCTGGCCATCCAGAAGAAGCTTCTCGAGAGCCCGTAGTCGAAGGTTTGCCAAACGCATATTCTTACAGGCAGCCAATCGACCGCGTCGCGTGGCTAAGGTCGCAGCGACCCGATCTTGTGGGAGTCTCCGGTTGGCTGTTCTTGTTTTGCCTCGGACAAGCCATCGTCCAACCGCTTATTTTAGCTGGCACGTACTCCCAGTCTCGGAGTTCTGGCAGTCTGGAAGTTATTGTGCTCGCGGTAGCCTCCTGTTTTACCGGTGTTTGGGTATGGCTCAGGAAACCGGAGGCTTTAACTATGGTGAAGGTCTAGCTTCTTGCACTGATCGCATTGAGCGGCTTTGGCGTGGTCCGGTACCTTATATACAGACTGAACTCACAGGCGGCCAGATGCTGGGTTTGGCGTGCGGGCAATGACACAAATGCGCACTCTTTGCATCACTCTGGGGTGGTTTCTCTACTTCAAACAGTCGTTGCGAGTTCTGGCCACGTTCGGCGAAAATATCTGACGAAGCTTATTGCTGCCTCTCTATACGCCGGGACAATTCTAAGCCCCTTAGCAAGCAGGGCAGCTTGGGCCGTTGACTAGCCCTTCTCTTTCTCCCACTTGGCGAAGACCTGCTTAAACGCCGCGATCTCCTCTCTGCGCGTTCATGGGCCTCGGCGTCGCAAAAGAAGGCAGGCCAAATCGAAGCTGCCGTTCTACACATTGCGGCGTACCAGCAAGGGTATGTCATCACCCACGCCTGTTAGCGTCAGGTGACCAGGTTTGCTCGTCACACGACCATGACCTCGATGGCTGGTTACTTCCACAATGCGCGATGCGACGCCTAGTGCCAAGGTGTTTAGCGAGCGGGCATCGAGTCCAACTTATAAGACCACGGTCGCTAGTGGGGATGCGCTCGTCGTGTAAGCTAAGGCGGCGATCATCGTTCAACTAGAAATTCGCCGGCTGGCCTAAACGGCCGAGGAGATGCATATGTCGTCGGTACTGATTACCGGAACAAGCAAAGGGATCGGCTTCGAAACGGCATTGGCCTTTGGCCGTGCCAGCCACAAAGTGTATGCCACCATGCGCAACCCATCGCAGTCTCCCCAACTCGCGGAAACAGCGGTGCGAGAGAAACTGCCGATTACAGTCTCGGCCATGGATGTGGACTCCGATCAATCGGTGAGCCAATGCCTTGCGCAAATCCAACGAGACCACGGCCCGATTGACGTGCTCGTCAACAATGCTGGCGTGGAGCGAGTAGGCTCAGTGGAAGAGCTTCCGCTGGCGGACTTCCGGGCGGTCATGGAGACCAACTATTTCGGTGCCATCCGTTGCATTCAGGCCTTGGTACCGCACATGCGGCGGCGCTGCCACGGTTGCATCGTCAACGTGACTTCAGTGGCCGGCCGTATCTCCAGTACGCCGTTGGCGCCCTACGCCGCTTCCAAATGGGCCCTGGAAGCGTTGAGCGAGGCGCTGGCGGGTGAAATGAAAACGTTCAACGTCCGGGTTGCGATCGTCGAGCCGGGCATCATTGATACGGCCATGGCGCGACGGATCGAAGATAGTTCAGCTGATTCGCCCTATCGCCAGCGCGCGCGTTTTGCTGCGCTTTTCGTGGCTTCCCTGAAGCGTCCAGTGCCACCCACTCTGGTGGCACAGAAGATCGTGGAAATCGTCGAGAGTGGGACATGGCAGCTGCGACACCCGGTAGGACCAGATGCAGCTCCATTCCTGCAGTGGCGCAGCCAAAAAACAGACGAAGAGTGGGTGGACCTGAATGCAGGCGATGATGAAACTTGGTACCGTGGCCTGCAGCGTGACTTCGGTCTGGATGCCGGCCCCAAACCAAGCTGACGTGTCCATCCGTGTGGTCAGTAGGGCTAACTGTTGCAAAATCGCCGTGTCACATGGTATGCACCAGCAGTTCGCGCACCCGACGCAGCGCCTGTAGATCGAGCTGGTCCTCCGTCTTGATCGGCACAAAGCGCATGTCGTGGCGCGTAACCGCCTCGGCGATCGCCTCAGCATCCAGGTAGTCGTTCTTGTTGACTTGCGAGAGGCCACTTTTGGATGGCTTGGCGATCCAACTTCAGGCCTAAATGGCGAATAACGTGGAGGAAGGAAGAAAACGGATACTGGGAATTATGGCCAGTATTCTGGTCGCGCGTCATCTAAAGACGACGGAGGATTGCAGCAGCGGTGAAGAGACTGGAAGCTAGCGAGCATAAAGCTGGAAACAGCTACAGTTCGGCTACAGTCGAAGAGGAATCGACGGTTGTTGCAACGGTGCAGACAGTCAATTAAGCTTGTATTGCGTTCCACTTACGCACTAAGCCGGGATGGCGGAACTGGCAGACGCAGCGGACTCAAAATCCGCCGAGGTTCACCCCTCGT
>Ga0126384_10001362_pt1 | contig 14452 bp, 13 predicted proteins | sample PanSoiMetPlot_36_FD_92543 | JGI IMG/M metagenome (GOLD analysis project Ga0126384, IMG submission 92543) | Tropical forest soil microbial communities from Panama - MetaG Plot_36 | ecosystem: Environmental > Terrestrial > Soil > Tropical forest > Bulk soil | place: Panama | collected 2016-02-17 | reverse complement strand
TCGAAGTGCAGGCCCGAGGGCGTGAGGATGCCGACGCTCTTCTGCAGCGGCGTGAAGGTCCAGGAGGACTGGGGCGTTGCAGTCTTGAACCGCGTGCGGACCTCTGTCTCGAACTGCGAGCGCGAGCCGTAGCTCTCGTCATCGAGGCCGAAACCCTGCACTCTGCTTGCGTCGGGCGGTACCTCACGCTCGACGGCGCCGAGCGGCACGGTACCACGCGCCGAACGGGGCAGAGCACTGGTGGCGCCAACAGCAGCGATCGACCCTAGCAGGAACCTGCGGCGGTCGACGCGAGCTCTGGAGTCACCGGAGAAATATGGCGATGCGGGATCGTTGCGATCGAGCAGGAGTTGCTCGGCCTCGGCTTGCAGCAGCGCGTCCATTGTCGAGCGCTGTTCGCGCGGCGACGCAGGCGACGCCGCGGCTTGGACCCTCGTCTCGTCCATGGCTCCTCCTTGTCGGCGCGCGCCGACGCGGCAAGTATACCGCCGGCCGTCGCCCAGGCCACGTGCGCACGATCCTGAGTTGACGCACCGCCTGGCAGAAACCTAGACTCGCGCGGGGAGGGCGGTGCGATGCCGAGCAGAAAGCCAGCGAGCTTCGTGAACCTGGGCGCACCGCGGGTGCTCGCCCACGCCCCTCCGCCCGAGCAGGAAGCCGTTCCTGCGGAGGGAGCGCGAAAAGTCGCGTTGATCGTCTGCCACGGCATGGGGCGGCAGGTACCGTTCGAGACGATCGACACCGTGGCTCGGGTGATGCGGCGCGCGCATCGTCACTTCGGACAGCCTCGCACGGCTCCGGACGTCACGACACGCATCGTCGACATCGGCATTGGCAAGCCGGTCGGACGTGCGGAGCTCACCCTGAACGATGCCGACCTTGGCGATATCGAGCTACACATTTACGAGGCGTACTGGGCGCCGCTGACCGCGGGCAAAGTCAAGTTAAGGCAGGTCGTCGCATTTCTTCTGAGTGCCGGCATCAGCGGGCTGCGAGCCGCGCCGCAGACTTTCCTGCGATGGATGTTCGGTAACTGGCAGGAGTTCGCCCGATCGTACAAGGCGTTCTGGGAGCTCGCAGTCGCGCTGGCGTTCGTCCTGTCGCTGATCGTCATGAACGCGACGATCGCGGCGGTCGTCGCATCGCGCGGCATCGGACACGATCCAGCGAAATGGCCTTCGCCCGATCTGCTGAATTCCTTTACCTCCAGTTTTACCCTTGTGCTCGTCTTCTGGGGCCTTGCCGCCGTTTCGCTTGGCCTGGCTTATTGGTTTCACGAGCACATTGACGAAGATCGGATCGGCTGGGACCGAGGCTTGATCAGGATCAGAGCAGGGACCGAGCTCACGAAGATCCTCGTCTGGCTGGGCATACTGGCCACGATTGCCGGCGGCATATTGATCGCCGTTGATCTGTACATCAGCACGGCCAGCGCTACGTCCACCCCGCTCTGGGACCGCGTCTGTTCCAGGTTGTCCGTCTCTCCGTGCTATTTCGCGAACGTGCACAACTGGGTGGTGGCGGCCATCTGGGGCCTCGTGCTCGTCGCCAGTTACTTCATTCGCAAGTTCCTGATCGAATATTTCGGAGATGTCGTCGCTTACGTCAATTCACACGAGGTGAGCGAGTTCCACGACGTTCGCGAGGCGATTCGCCGCGTAGCGCACGATTTGGCCGCGGCGATCTACGCCCTGCGCGAACCCAGCCAAAGCGGGCAACCGCTCTATTCCCGCGTGGCGGTCGCGGGCCATTCGCTGGGCTCGGTCATCGCCTACGACACGCTCAATCGCCTGCTGCTCGAGGACTCGTGGCGTCCTCAGCCGGACGTGTTGACGCGAACTTCGGCGTTGGTCACCTTCGGCTCGCCTCTGGACAAGACCGCGTTCATCTTCAGGAGCCAGAAACCGGTCGAGGCCGAAGTCAGGGAGGCGCTCGCGGCGGGCGTTCAGCCGCTGATTGCGGATCCGATGTACAGACACCCGATCGAATGGTTTAACCTGTGGTCGTCTCAAGACTGGATCAGCGGGCGGCTCACGTACTACGACGAGAACCCGCCGGTGGCGGCCTGGAGAGTGCACAACGACCAGGATCACTATGCCGACATTCCATTACTGGCGCACGTGATGTATTGGCGCAGCCGGCGACTTGCGACGACGTTGTTGGCGGCGGTCCGTGCCTAAAGCGAGCGGGCGTTGCTAGAATCGGCCGCATGGACAAACGCAGACTCGGCAGCACTACCTTCGAAGTGGCACCCCTCGCCTTCGGGGGCAACGTGTTCGGCTGGACCGCGGATGAGGCCATGTCGTTCAAGCTCCTCGACGCATTCGTTGGCGAGGGCTTCAACCTGATCGACACGGCGGACTCGTACTCACGGTGGGTCAAGGGACATGAGGGCGGGGAATCCGAGACGATCATCGGGCGGTGGCTCACGCGCCGCAAGAAACACAACGACGTGATCATCGCGACCAAGGTCGGCTCGGACATGGGGCAGGGGCACAAGGTGCTGCGCAAGGAGTACATCCTGCAAGCCGCCGAAGCGTCGCTGCGCCGTCTTCAGGTGGACTGCATCGATCTTTACCAGTCGCACTGGGACGACGAGAACACGTCGCTCGAGGAAACGCTCAGTGCCTACGAGGAGTTGCGGAAGCAGGGGAAAGTCAAGGCAATCGGCGCTTCGAATTTGTCCGCGCCGCGACTGGCGCAAGCGCTCGAAACCAGCCGGACAAAGGGATTGCCGCGCTACGCGACGCTACAGCCGCACTACAACCTGTATGAGCGCGCGAGCTTCGAGGGCGAGTTGCAGGCGCTGTGCATGCGAGAGGGGATTGGGGTCATCACCTATTTTTCGTTGGCGGCCGGATTCCTCACCGGCAAGTACCGCTCGGACGTCGATTTTGGCAAGAGCGCACGCGGTCCGGGCATGAAGAAGTTCCTGAACGCGCGAGGAATGAAGATCCTGGACGCACTCGACGCGGTTGCGAAGCGGTACAGTGCGACGTCGGCACAGGTGTCGCTGGCGTGGCTGATGTCGCGCCCTGGAGTGACCGCGCCGATTGCGAGCGCAACGAACCTCGATCAACTGCAGGAGATCCTGCGCGCGGCGTCGATCAAGCTCGATGCTGAAGCTGTGGCGGCGCTCGAGCGGGCGAGTGCTTGAGCGCCGCGCTCTGTCTCAACGCTTGACGATCACGACTTCCAAATACTCGCCAGGCACCACCAGCGAAGACTTCCCTCCAACGTTGAGCCGCTCGAGCAAGTCGGTGATGTCCTGCTGAAGCGCGGTCTGCTTGGCCGTGTCGAGCGCGGCAAAGGCTTCGACCGTCGGCCCGTAAAAATCGCGGAAGATCTGAATAAAGTGCGCGCTCGAGCGATACCGGAAATTGAACGGTTTGCGCACGCAGCGGATGTCTGCCGCCCTGGACCCGAACAGCGACACGATATGCGGCTCCGTTCCCCACAGTGCAGGAGACTTGAGCCCGGCAGGCGGAGGAATGTACGCGCCGATGACCTTGAACAGCTGGCCGACGAATCCCTCGGGTGTCCAGTTGGCGAGCCCGATGCGGCCGCCATTTCGGACCACGCGCAGCATCTCACGGGCCGGACGATTGTGATCCGGCGTGAACATTGCGCCGAAGGTGGAAAGTACGACATCGAAGGTCGCGTCTCGGTAAGCCAAATTCTCCGCGTCGGCGACCTCAAAGGTAACGTTCAGGCCTTCGGCGTCTGCGCGAACCTTGCCCTTCTCGAGCAACGCGGGAACGTAATCGGTCGACGTTACCTCCGCAAATCGCCGCGCCGCGGCCAGGGTAGCGTTGCCATTCCCGGCCGCGACGTCGAGCACGCGTTCGCCGGCTCGCACATCGACCGCCTCGGCGAGGGTCTCGCCAACGATCTGCAAGGTCGTACCGATGACGGCGAAATCGCCGCTCGCCCAGGTGGCCTGTTGCTTGGTCTTGATGGAGGAGAAGTCGGGTTGGGTGGAAGGCGGCTCGGACGCGGCGACGCGGGCATTCGTTGCGGGCATGGTGGTTCTCCTTGAAGTTAGGTGGATCGCCTCGACCGGCGAACGACTGCAGTATGTGGGCCATGCGCTCCCATTAGCCTCGCCGCGAGTCGCCAGGAGTTGATCGCACGTCCTCGATGGCAGGGAACCCCCTTGCGGGGTATGCAGCGAATCCAGCACACTTGCGCGCGCATCCAGGGAGACTCTATGAGCCACGACATCCTCTCCGATGTGCTGCGCAGCGTGCGCCTACGGGGGGCCGTTTTCTATTACGTCAGCGGAAGTAGGGACTGGGTGGCGGAAGCGCTTCCGTCGCGTGATATCGCACCGGCCCTGATGCCTGATTCGGAGCACGTGATGGAGTATCACGTCATCACACGCGGCAGCTGCTGGGGCGCGATCGTCGGCGAGCCGCCCGTGCGGCTCGAGCGCGGCGACGTCGTGCTCTTCCCCCACGGCGATGCGCACGTGGTCTCCAGTGCTCCGGGTCTCCGGGGTCCGGCCGATCGCCCGGGCTACTTAGACCCCAAGCTCGCGCAGCTGCCCTTCACTTTGCATTACGACGCGTCCGAAGTGCGCTTGGAGATTGCTTCCGATAGAAGCAGCGAGACCACGCTCGTCTGCGGCTTCCTCGGCTGCGATCTGCGTCCATTCAATCCGCTGATCGCAACGCTGCCACGGCTGCTGCATCTCAGGGCATCCGGAGATCACGATTGGACCGTGCACTTCATGCGTCAAGCCGTGGCGGAATCGAAAAACAAACGGCCTGGCGGGGAAGCGATGCTGGAGCGCATGAGCGAGATGATGTTCGTCGATGCCGTGCGGCGTTATGTCGACACGCTGCCCGAGGACAGTCGCGGTTGGCTCGCAGGACTGCGCGACCGCTTCGTCGGTCGCGCGCTTTCTCTCATGCACGATGCTCCGGCAAAAGAGTGGACGGTCGATGAGCTGGGTCGACGCGTTGGCCTCTCCCGCTCGGCTCTGCACGAGCGATTTTCCGAGATGATCGGACAACCGCCCATGCAGTATTTGGCCAACTGGAGGATGCAGGTCGCCGCAGCGCTCCTGCGCAACACGAATGCTACCGTTGCATCGGTGGCACTGGATGTCGGTTACGACTCGGAAGCGGCGTTTACCCGGGCGTTCAAGCGAATGGTTGGCTCACCGCCTGCGACCTGGCGCCGGGAGAAGGCGCAGCGAGCGCGGGCGACCCGCGGGGCAGAGAAACCCGCGGCCGTGGAAGTTAAGTAGAGCGATTGCGTCTCAGACTGCGGGCGAGCAGGCCGAGCCCTAGGATGGCGACGACTATTGCGGGCAGGCCGACGGTCCAGCGCTCGCGCGACCGTGCCTTGCCCCGCAACACTTCCTGCACAAACTGCTCGCCGCGCGTCATTTCGCTGAAGCTCTGCTGATACGACGCGATACGCCGGATCTCGTCGTCAGGCAGCGGGGCGCCTTGGTAACGCGCCGCTTTCTCCTGGCTGTTGAGCCGATCGACCTCGCCCTGGAAGCGCACCATGTCGCGCGTCGCACTCTCATAGGTGTCGCGGTCTCTCTCCCCAAGAAAGTGTGCGGGACCGAGACCGGTCGCCCGCTCGAAGACCGCAGCCAGCGGCTGGTCGGCTGTAGGGTTGATGATGAGCCATAGGCTCGATAACAGGACGAGAACGAGGGCAGATGCCGCGATTGCGCAAGCCGCCATACGCCAGTTGGCGTACCTCTGGCCCGCGTCGGTGAATATCAGCGCCTTCACGAGACCCGCAATCACGAGCGACAGCCCGAACGCCGCGACCATCGCGGCGCCAGTCGGCAGATCGAGTACATATGATCCGGCGAGGCCGGCTGCGCTGGAGAGAATGCCAACGCTCCAGGCGACCAGCAGGACGACGAGGAGCTGACGCGAGAAGATCGCGCCGATGACCGCGGGCACGATCAAGAAGCTGAACACGAGCAGCACACCCGCAGTCGTGACCGAGCTCGTGACGACCACGCCGAAAGAGAGAAAGAAGACGAAGTCCCAGGCCGAGACCGCGAGCGCACTGCGACCTTCCGGCCGAGACTCGCTCGATACCGAGAGCAGAGGGCGGCGCAGCACCCAGTGCAGCAGGCCGATCGCAGCGTAGAGCGCTACGAACTTTGCCAGGTCTGCGGGCTCCACGGTGAGGATGCTCCCGATCAGGATCCGCTTGACATGCTCTGCACCCTGCGGCGAGCGATCGACGACCAGGATCGTTGCGGCAGTCGCCACCACATACAGAATCCCCACAAACGCTTCTCGGCTCACGAAGCGCGTGACTCCGCGGCTCAAGGTTAGGAGCGCTGCACCGATGGCCGTGAACAGGAGCGCATAGCCAAAACCGGCTGGGCTGGCAGGCGCATATCCATTGGCGAATGCGACGCTCGCGCCCAGCGCCGAGAGTTGCGCCAGCGCAAGGTCGGCAAAAACGATGTTCCGGCGCAGTACGTGCACGCCAAAGTAGGCGTGAATGAGAACGAAAGCGACCGACACCGTGAAGGGAAGCAGCAGCACCGAAAGCGCGCCCTCCATGACGCTCATGGGCTCCTTTCGCTGAGGGCTCTTGCCAGCGTCGCTACGTTGAACTCGAGCAGCGCGAGATAGTCGCGGGTTTGCGGCAGGCTGCCGACCGATGTTGCGAGCCGCACGAACGGAACGCCGAGCTTCTGTGCCAGCAGGCGCGAAGCGTCCTCCGGCTCGTAGGGTTCATGGACGATGGCGCGCACCTTCGCCTCGCGCCCTTCGCCGATTAGGTGTGCAACGTGCGCCGGACTTGGTGCTACGCCGGGCTTGGGTTCGATAAAATCGATCACGTCGAGGCGAAAGCGGCGGGCGAAGTAAGGCCAGGAGTTGTGATAGGCGATAAGCTTCACGCCCGCGAACGGAGCGAGCATAGCGCTCCAGCGCTGACGGCGTGCCGCGAGCTCAGCCAGGAAGTGCTCTCGATTCGCGAAGATCCGATTGCGCTCTGCGGGCGCAACGCGGAATAGCGCTTCGGCGATTCCCGCTGTGACGATGACGGCGTTCGCAGGATCGAGCCAATAATGCGGGTTCGCGACGCCGTGCGCATGGCCTCCTTCATTCACTACGCTCTGACCACGAATTTCGAGGAGAGGGAGTCCAGTTGAGGCGTCCAGGTATCCCTCGCCCCCGCGCATGAGCCGCTTGTCGCCGACCTGGTTGATGAGCGCGTCGAGCCAGAAATCGTAACCGAGCCCAACACGGACCAGCAGACTCGCGTGGCGGACACGATCGAGATCGCTCGGGCGAGGTTCGAAGGCTTCCGGATCGGTCGCGGGCGGAACGATCGTTTCTACCTCGACCAGGTCACCGCCGACGACCGCAACCAGCGCCGCCATGTCGGTCGTCGTGGCGACTACACGCAGGGCGGCTGCGACGGGAGCGGCGGTCATTATCGCCGCCCCTGCCGCCAAGACCAGGCCGAGCATTCCGGCCCGCATAAGGTTTACTTTGACGCCACCCAGGTGCTCTTCGGCACGAGACAGTGCACCGCTTTCTGTTCACCCTTGGGTGCAGCGAGGCGGCAGTCCATCACCATGCTGGCGAGCCCGTAAGCGTCGAGACGACTGAGACCCTTCTGCTTCTGCAGTAGTTCGATCATCGCCCACGAGGCATCATCCATCGCCTTGTTGAGGTCGGCGTTCTTGCTGACCGTCACAAGGTAGGCTTTATTCTCCGCCTCCGGCAACGCCTCGATCTTGCGCTTCTCCTTCGGATTCTTGGCGCTGAAGCAGTGCAGCCCCTTGTTGACGTCGACGACCTGGCTCACGCGGCAGTCCCACGAAGCCATCATAATTTTCTCGGCTTCGGCCTTGTCGATTTTCCGTTGTTGCATCAGGAACGTCGTCGTTTCGTTTTTCAGAATGTCGAGCGCGGCATTGAGGTCCTTGTCGATCCCGACCGTGATCCAGGCATCCTTGGTTTCGATGCGCGGCCATTCGAGCTTCATGTTCTTGAGAACTTCGACCGTGACGTTCATCTCCTTGTACGCGGTCTCGAGCGCGGTCAAGTTGATCTCGCCGTTGCCCTGCGCCGCGTGCGAGTCGCCGGTCCATAACAGCGCGCCCTTGACGAAGACCGGGACATACAGGGCGGTTCCTTCGGTCTCGTCGCGGATGTCCATGTTGCCGGCGTAGCGTCCCGGCGGAACCGAGCTGTACTGGCCGGGCTCGGCGCGAGCCACGCCGAGCGTTCCTGGAAACGGCCGCAGGGGAATCTCGATCCCGGGTGCGAATTCAGCGACCTTTCGCTCGAGGTCGAGATAGAAGTATTTCACCTGTCCATCGGGAAACTTGCTCGGGAACTGACCGAACATCCCCGGCACATTGAAGTTGGTACCGTAGGCGCGCGGCACGATCTTGTTGATGCGCACCTTGAGCACGTCGCCTGGCTCCGCGCCCTCGATATAGACGGGGCCGGTCAAGGTGTGCGGCCCGCGCCCCGGGTAATCGGTTCGCATTTTCTTGATCTGTTCGATCGTGGCACCGGGCACAACCTGATTGTGAGAATGCATCATCGTCTCGAAGACGATGGTGTCACCCGAGTTGACATGCAGGACCGGCGGCTGCGCGTTGTTGAACCAGCCCCATTGTGTCGTCTCCATGGTCGCCGGCAGAAGATGAACTTTGCCGGTGGAGCCCCTCGCCGGCACAACGCGAAGTTGTTCCTGTTCCGGAGTCGAAGCGGGTACAAACGGCACCTGCGCCGGTGCAGCCGGTGCCGGCGGAGAGGCTGGAGCCGGAGCGGGAGTTTGTTGCGTTTGCGCCAGCGCTGCCAACGGCAACAGCGAAGCGACCAGCGCGGACAGGCAAGATCGAGTGGCCATCGGAACCCTCCTCATGGGCCGTCGGTTCATCGCCGACCGGTTGTTGTCAGACGAACGCGATCTTAGCAACGAAGCGGCGCAAGGTGTCGACCGAGCGGTCCCGCAGGACGCAGCCGGTCCGTCGGCTTCGCCTTTGTCCTATAGAAGGATCAGCATTTCGCCGATAGAACCGCCTCGGGTGGTTGGGTATCGTTTTATGACTTTCTGGCCACGTAACGGAGGTCTCATGGACATCCGTCGCATCAGGCAACTCGGGACCGGCATCGCAGCCATCGGGCTGGTTGTCGGTTGTTCTACTTGGGACGACATGAACCAGACGGAGCGGGGAACCGCCGTTGGTTCGGCGTCGGGCCACGCCGTCGGTTTCGTCGCGGGTGGTCCCGTGGGCTCGGTGGTGGGCGGCGCCGTCGGGGCAGCAGCGGGGCACCAGGCAGCAAAGGCGAACAGCAACGGTGGCGCCGCGCAGACCGCTGGCGGCATCGATGACGCGATGCTCGTTCTACTCGCGCAGCAATCGCTCAAGGAGAAAGGCTACGACGCCGGTAAGCCCGACGGTCGGTGGGGACCGAAGACGGAAGAGGCGCTGCGCAGCTTCCAGAGCGCAAACGGCATCGATGCGACTGGACAGCTCGACTACCCCACGATGGTCGCCCTCGGAATCACGCCGGCAGCAAACTCCACGGCCACGCAGTAGCCTTGGCTGACCCTCTAGGCGAGCACCGGCTCGCCGACGGCACCGGTACCTCGTTCATCGTCGGGTGGAAGGTCGGCATCGCGCTCTGCCGCAGCGTTCCCACGCGTGAGAGGGCCTACAGCAGCAGGTATTTTCTCCTATAGAAGGATCAGAACTTCGCTGATTGAGGGCGCTCGGCCCCTTGGGTACTGTCTGTCGCGAGACGGGTTTCCGTCGTCGACTACCAAAAGGAGCCACTATGAACGCGCAACGCGTCACACGAATAGCAGGGGGTATTTCGATTATCTTGATAACTGCGGGATGCTCGACCTGGGACAGCATGAACCGGACACAGCAGGGAACCACGGTTGGAGCATCTTCCGGAGCGGTTGCAGGTGCAGTTGTGGGCGGTCCTGTCGGCGCGGTTGTTGGCGGCGCCGCCGGCGGCGTCGTGGGACACGAGGCGGCGAAATCGTACGACTCAGGCGTATCGCAGAGCGCCGGTAACACCGCGCCCTCGCCGTTAGTGCGATCGGCGCAGCAATCGCTCAACGACAAGGGTTTTGACGCCGGCGCGCCGGACGGTCAGTGGGGACCGAAGACCGAGGAAGCAGTGCGCAGCTTCCAGAACGCCAATGGTCTCGCGGCGACCGGTCAGCTCGACTCGCAAACGATCGCTGCGCTTGGAATTGCTCGGCCCGCTGAAGGTACGGTCGCCCGGTAACAGTAGCGCTGACGATTAGCCGCAGCGCATCGACTCACGCCACGGCTACGGGCAGCCGCCATTCGCGTGTCGACTCGTAGGCACGCGCGGCGCGAAGCACGAGTGCGTCGCCGTGCATGGGCCCGACGATCTGCACTGAGATCGGCAGACCCGATCGAGTGAGCCCGCAAGGCACGACGGCAGCCGGCTGCTGTGTCAGGTTGAACGGGTACGAGAAGGGCGTCCATCCCAGGAAGCTTTCGAGCGAGAGCTCCCACTGGTCCGGGGCTTTCGCCTCGAATGCGGGCACCGCAACGCCAGGTGTGATCAGCAGTTCGTAACGTTGATGAAACTGGCGCATGAACGAGCCAAGCTCGCCGCGCCGCAAGGTCAGCGACTGCAGCTCCATCGTCGAAACCTTCTGTCCCTCCTCCGCTTGCCATCTCAGGGCAGGATCGGTGAGCGCGACGCGTTCCGCCGGCATGTTCTTGACGAGCGACAGCGAGCCGACAAACCAGAGCTTGGTCGTGATCTCTTCGGGATTGGAGAAACCGGGCGCGAATTCATCCACTTGCGCCCCCAGCTTTGCAAAGGCCTCCGCGGCCTTGCGCACTGCCGCTGCGACTTCCGGGTGGACATTCTTGACGTACCCGAGATCGGGGCTGAACGCGACGCGCATTCCTCGCACGCCCTCCTCGAGACCCTCGCGGTAGTCGCGCGGGTCGAAGGGCAATGAATGCCAATCGCGCGCATCGGGACGGCTGATCACGGTGAGCATCAAGGCGAGATCCTCGACGCTACGCGCATGTGGACCGACGTGCGCTACCGTACCCATAGGTGAAAGTGGAAACGCGGGCACGCGTCCAAACGACGGCTTGAGACCTGGAATGCCGCAAAACGTCGACGGAATGCGGATCGAGCCAGCGCCGTCGGTTCCCACGGCGAGCGGGCCCATGCCGGAAGCGATGGCAGCCGCAGCGCCTCCCGAGGAGCCGCCGGGCGTCATGGCGGTGTTCCACGGATTACGCGTAATGCCGGTCAAAGTGTTGTCGGTGGTGCCCTTGATGCCGAATTCAGGGGTATTCGTTTTTCCGAGCAGCACCGCGCCCGCTTCGCGCAGCCGCGCGGTGATCGGCGCATCGATCTCCCAGGGCTGTTTCGGGTCGATAGTGCGCGAGCCGCGCAGTGTCGGCCAGCCTCGCGTCAGGATCAGATCCTTGATCGATACCGGCACGCCATCGAGGAGATCGACGGGTGCATTTTTCTGCCATCGCGCCTCTGACGCGCGAGCGCTTGCGAGCGCGCTTTCCGCGTCGACGATGCAGAATGCGTTCAGCTTCGCCTCGAGCTCCGAGATTCGGGCCAGCACCGCATGCGTTGCTTCGACCGGCGAAGCTTGCCCCGATCGATATAGCTCCACGAGTTCGCTTGCGGTACAGTCGGCGAGGGCGCTTGGAGAGGAGTGCACGAGGCTGTCCCTTCTGGCTCGCTATTTTAACCGTGGGTTGTCGACGAGATGGCACTAGCCGCTAGTCGTCAGCGTTACAGTTCAGTGGCGCAGATCCTGCATTGGGCGACGGCAATCCTGGTCGTCGCTGCCTTTATCTACGGCCCCGGCGGATCCGAGCAGCGCGTTTATTCGGTCGCGAGGGATTTCGACCGGCAGCTCCACGAGACGCTGGGCATCGCCGTGTTTCTCACGACGCTGCTCCGCCTGGCATGGCGGGCGTATGAGGGGGTACCGGCTCACTTGCCTGTGCCCTCATGGATGAGAATTTCCGCAAGGGTCGTTCACGTGACGCTGTATGCGCTTATGCTACTGCTGCCCCTGACTGCGATCAGTGGCGCGCGGCTCGAAGATCACCCGCTCACCTTGCTCGCAGGCATCCGAATCGGGCCCTGGGTGCCTGAAGCGCATTCCACCGGGAGCGCGATCGCGACGATTCATACCTGGCTGGGAGACACGATCCTGTGGGTCGCCGGTGTCCATGCCGTTGCGGGTCTCTATCACCATTTCGTCCTCCGGGATGGCGTGCTGCAGTCCATGCTTCCTTTCTGAGCGAGGCACTCAATGACAGTTGCAACTTACAAGACCGCGCTGATCGTCGGTGCAGGGGAGGGGCTCAGCGCGTCGCTCGCACGGCTCCTTTCGCGCGAGGGGTTGACCATAGCGCTCGCCGCGCGCGATGCGGACAAGCTGAAGCCGCTGTGCGATGAGACCGGAGCGAGCGCCTTCGCCTGCGACGCGCAGGACGAGGCACAGGTGGCGCGCATGTTCGAATCGCTCGACCAGCACTTCGGTTCACCCGACGTCGTGATCTATAACGCGAGCGCTCGCGCCCGCGGTCCGTTCACTACGCTCGATCCGGACGAGGTCCGGCGCACCCTGATCGTCAGCGCTTTCGGCGCGTTCCTGGTCGCGCAATGCGCGGCGACGCGAATGCTGACAAAGGGGTTCGGGGCGATCCTCTTCACCGGCGCGTCCGCCAGCGTCAAGGGATATGCGGAGTCGGCGCCGTTTGCGATGGGGAAGTTCGCCTTGCGCGGCCTCGCACAGAGCATGGCGCGCGAGCTCGCGCCGAAAGGCATCCATGTCGCGCATTTCGTCATCGATGGCGGGATACGCCCGCGCGGGCGCGACGACAAGAACGATTCGATGCTCGATCCGGATGCCATCGCTCAGACTTACCTGAACGTTCTCAGACAACCGCGCAGCGCCTGGACCTGGGAGGTCGAGCTGCGGCCGTGGGTCGAGCGGTTTTGATGGACACGATACTCGGCGCAGGCGGCGCGGTCGGAGCAGAGCTCGTCAAGGAGCTCGCACGAGCAGGGCGTCCGGTCCGTCTGGTCGGACGCAAGCCGGTGCGGGTGGAAGGTGCGACCGAGATCTTCGCCGCGGACCTTTCGGACCGCGACAGGACCATCGAGGCGGTATCCGGATCTTCGGTCGTCTACCTGCTAGTGGGATTGAAGTACGACTTTCAGGTGTGGCGCGCAATGTGGCCGCGCATCATGAGCAACGCGATCGAAGCCTGCAAGCGGGCTAACGCTAAGCTCGTCTTCTTCGACAACGTCTACATGTACGGGAAGGTCGACGGTCTCATGACGGAGCAGACTCCGTTCAATCCGTGCAGCAGAAAAGGAGAGATTCGCGCGCAGATTGCGACAACCCTGCTGAACGAGATCAAAGCCGGCGGGCTGCAGGCGATGATCGCCCGCTCAGCCGATTTCTACGGGCCGCGCGCGAAGACAGGCGTGCCCAATGTTCTAGTCTTCGATAAGTACGCGAAGAAATCGACCGCCTACTGGCTCGTGAACGACTCCGTGCGACACTCCTTCACCTTCACGCCGGATGCAGCTCGAGGTCTAGTCCTGCTCGCCAATACCGACTCGGCATGGAAGGAAACCTGGCACCTGCCGACCGCCGCGAATCCACTCACAGGCAAAGAATTCATCGCGACGGCCGCGAAGGAATTCGGTGTCGAGCCGAGGTACCGCGTGCTCGGCCGACCCATGGTACGGATTGCCGGCTGGTTCGACTCGGACGTGCGCGAGAGCTACGAGATGCTCTACCAGAACGAGTCGGAATACCTGTTCGACTCGTCCAAGTTCACAGAAGCTTTCAGCTTCGAGCCGACCTCGTATGCTCGCGGTATACACCTCACCGCAGCTGCTTTTGCTTCGCCAGCGGGCTAGCAGTTCTAGCCCAACTCATCCTTCACGATCTCGCCGCCGCGGATGATCAGTCGCAGCTTCTTCCCATCCGCCGCGACCAGCGAGATGTCTTTCAGTGGATCGCCGTCGACGACCAGGAGATCTGCGTGGGCGCCCGGCGCGATACAGCCCAGCTTACCCTGCTGCATCATCAGTTCCGCATTGACGGAGGTGGCCTGCCGCAGAAGTTCGAGCGGCGTGAACACTTCGCGGCGGATCGTGAACTCGCGGCACTCCTGCACGTAGGTGGACCCCAGAAGATCGGTGCCATAGCCGACCTTGACGCCGGCGTTGCGCATCTTGTCCAGCCCCGAGAGCGCCTGCATGTATGCGTACTCGGCCTTCTCTTGGCTCACAGCGGGAAAGCCAAGCTGCCGGCCCAGCTCGACGAGCACGAAGATCACGACCATCGTCGGCACGATGTAGGCGCCGCGTTTGGCGACGAACCTCGCGGTCTCGTCGTCGATCAGCGTTCCGTGCTCGATCGAGCGCACTCC
>Ga0126384_10001361_pt1 | contig 14455 bp, 11 predicted proteins | sample PanSoiMetPlot_36_FD_92543 | JGI IMG/M metagenome (GOLD analysis project Ga0126384, IMG submission 92543) | Tropical forest soil microbial communities from Panama - MetaG Plot_36 | ecosystem: Environmental > Terrestrial > Soil > Tropical forest > Bulk soil | place: Panama | collected 2016-02-17 | reverse complement strand
TACCAGGAACGACCTGTGCGTAATGCGTATACGCTGACTAAGAAAGGAAGTGAACTGGCAGACATTCTCCAAGCGCTGGTGAAATGGGGTAAGCGCCACATACCAGGTACCAAGATCTACGCGAACCAGCGTCGAGTTCTGCGCAAATTGTGACTTTAATTACCGTCGGACCTCCTGTTTTTCTCCTGTTTATCAGGAGACAACGGTTGCTCTCGTAGGAGCATCCGGATGTGGTAAAGAGAGACCCGAGCGGTCTTAACATCCTCTGATTGGAAGGTCCTCGACAGTTTCCTCGAAAGAGGCAGCTTATATAGATCACAGTCTTGCCCCGTAGTCTTCCCTCAATCAGCGCTGCGCGCCGGCCACTAGGGCCTTGGCGTCAATAGGCACCGTCTTCGACGGAGAAACGAGCGTGAGTTCTGTTTCATCCACGTCGACGGCGCCCATTAGCGCAACGACCACACAACTGATGAGGGTTTGAGGCACGCGAAACAGCCCGTTCCTAGAGTCACGCACACAATCACACGTTGTGTCCATCTGAATGGCGCTACAACATTCAGAACGGGACATGGATCATTGTCGCTTGAGTGTGTTCGTGACTACGCTGCCTAGATCTGTCGCGACGCCGAACGCTTCATTACCGTTACCAACAATCACGATAGATATGTGTCCCTCGAAGTTGCCCGGATTGAATATCGCCGTGATGGTACCGGTGCAGTCTGCGTTGACTACGTAGGTCCCATCGAATGTGATCTGTAAGGGGAACCCGTTAGAGCTAGCTTGCTCCGTTGCCGTGACGTTCCCGTTACCGTCGAACGTAACTACGCCGACGCCGGAGAAGGGAAAGGGGCTGCCAGCAGGCGGTACGATGGTTCCGTTGAAGATGTTTCCGTAGTTGCCTTTGAGCGTTTGAAGACCACAGCGCCGGCCTTGATCCTGTGCCTTCGATCCCGGAGGGTTGCTAAAAGTCGAGATGGCAATCAGAAGTACCAGGGTAGAGATCAGTGTGACGACAACTCTTCGCATTGTCCTTTCTCCTTTTATTTACCTTCGCTGTTCAGCGCAGGGAAGGTTCTGGTCATTTAAAGGTGAGCGCATTGAGCACTAACTTCGTTCAGGAAGACGGGTCCTCAGCCGCAGCCCAACTCCGCTCTGATTTGTATTACGGTGTTTGTCAGCGCATCAGCCAGTTGCGCAGGTATTTTCTTCTCCCTTTGAGCACTAACTTCGTTCAGGAAGTCTTGCAGCTTGATGCAAGCTGTAGCGATATTGCCCGACTGCAATGCGGCTAAGGCCGCTTGGAGTTTGGCGTTGATGCTGGTCTTGGTGCCGGAAGGTATCTGAGCAGAATTATTGATCGAAGTGATCACGTTATTGATTTGCGCCTGCGTCGGCGCGCAGTCGCGCAACAGAATCGACACGTTGTTTGCGTCGAGGTTCGTAGTGGCGAGATCTTGCTTGCCGTCGCCGTTGAAATCGCCCACCGCTACTGAGAAAGGAGCGAGGTCTACACTGAAGTTGATGGCAGAGCTAAAACCGCCTACGCCATCTCCCAACAGGATCGACACATCGGCCGAGAGCACATTTGGAACGGCCAGGTCCAGCTTGCCGTCATTGTTGAAATCGCCTACTGCTATTATTGAGTAAGGGGCACTGCCAACACCGAAGCTGGTCGCGCCGCCGAAACTACCCATGCCATCACCTAATAGGACCGACGCGGTACTTGCAAAGGGGTTGGAAACCGCCAGGTCCTGCTTGCCGTCGCCGTTGAAGTCGCCCACCACTACATCACGAGGAGAACCGCCAGGGTTAAAGCTGATGGCCGGGCCGAAACTGCCCGCGCCATTGCCCAGCAGGATCGACACTTTGTCTCCGTCGATGCACGCAACCGCCAGGTCCGGTTTCCCATCGCCGTTGAAATCGCCCACCGCTACTGACTGAGGACCCGAGCTAACACCGAAGGTTGTGGCGGCGCTAAAATTGCCCGCGCCATCCCCTAGCAAGATCGACACGTCGTCTGCGGCGTCGCAGGCAACCGCCAGATCCTGTTTCCCATCGCCGTTGAAATCGCCCACCGCTACTGAGAAGGGAAACCTGTCAGTGTCGAAGGTGCCGCCGACAGTAAAATTGCCCGCACCATTGCCAAGGAAGATCGACACCTTGCCCGAAAAGATCGGCGGGTTAATAGAGTATGCGATGGCGAGGTCCTGATTGCCGTCGCCGTTGAAGTCGCCTACCGCCAATGAGCCGGTGGTGTTTAACTGGGTGCCAGCGCTGAAACCGCCAGCGCCATTCCCTAACCAGATTGACACATTGCTCGAGTCTGCGACCGCGAGGTCTTGCTTACCATCGCCGTTGAAATCGCCCACCACAACCTGGCTGGGTCTGCTGTCAACTCCGAAGTTTGCGGCGGCGGCGAAGCTTACCGGATTGCAGGTCGCGGGCGTTGTCACCGTAAGCGTAAACGCGTTTGTTGTGGTAGGACCGTTGCTGCCATTGAAGGCAGTGACCGTTACCGTGTATGTCCCCGCGGGATGTGGATCCGTCACGCGCAGGTTGCCTGTATTCGGATCCGCTTCCAGCTTCCCTTTAAAGTTGGTGGATGTGGAGACATTCATGCTCGTCGTGTTCGTCGGCGGGACACTCGGCGCTACCGTTGTGTCGCCACTGAGCAGAAGGGATGTGTCTGGATAAATGCCCAGCGTTGGCGCCGGTGTCGGTGGTTGAGTCGCGGTTACCGACACATTATCGACAAAAATGATAAACGAACCTAGGCCTCCCGTACCGACAATATCCAACACTGTTTGCGGCCCATCCGCGACAAACGACCCCGTCTGTGTCGTCCAGGTGGTAGAGCCACGCAAGAACGATGGGCCAGCAGATAATTGGATCGGCGATCCATTGACCGTCACGGTCTCGGCGGCTCCCGAGTTGCTGACATCGAGCGAGAAGAGATATTGCTGGCCCGCCATCGTATTCAGCGTCTGCCTGACCCCGCCATAAGGGCTTTCCGTGCCAAGACCAGTCAGATCCACAAACGCCGCTCCGTCACTCGCGGTGAAGCCATCTGTTGGGTTAATTCCCCAAGCGACCGCGTTCTGGACGACTGTCCAGCCGGTCAAGTCGGTACTGTTGACCGGAAGCTGGTCATAATTGAATAAAGTATTCTGGAAGTTGCCATTTTCGAAACTCCCGTTGACTACAATGTTGCCGGTCGCACCAAGAGTGGTCAGTGCATTGATCAGACCAGCCCCGTCTCCGTCGGCTATGTTGAAAACATTTGACGGTCGAGTGAAACTGTTCGAGATTCGCGGAAGGACCGCAAGGCTGATCGCAAGAAACAGCAGCAGGAGACGTAGCTTTGTTACCTTTGCCCGCGTTGAAACTAATTTCATTCTTTCTTTCTGGTTCTTCATTTTAAAAATCTCCTTGATGACTCGAGGTTCGGCTGACACGTTTCAAAACGGCGCGCGATTACTTCGTTGGCATTAATCTCAGTCGGCAATTCCCTTCGTTTACGGTCTCGCAAGCCGAATGTGGGCCTTCACCTATTAGAGCGAGAATTTCATCCAATTTTCTTCATGCACAGCACTTCTTTATTTCACAAACTGTGACCGCAGCTTTGTTGATCAACGGCATGCCCCTCCGGGGTATCCTTCATCACGTAGTACTAAGGGGGAGATAGTCAGAGTAAACCACTGGCTCTCGGACGAATGGGCTTCAACCGCTCGTGCGGTATCGGCGTTTTGCTTCGATTCTGGTCGTTTCGTTGTTGTCGTACTTATCGAACGCGGAGCGCACGATAATGACATAATCAGGCAAGACTTGGCGGCGATACCGGGCTGACACAAGCCTGCGATGAGATCACAGGGAACTCCTGTTGAAGCCCGCAGGTTCTCGTGGCAAGAGTAGCCTCAAAGACAGCTCGCAACGACCTCCTCAGGCAGTTGTAACCGTTCGGCTGCGAAGCTGAACTGTCGATTCTGTCGATTCCCTCGATAACTCTGTTGCCCTGTCTACGTCATATAGCATAGGTGTTATGAGGTCTGACCCTTTCCAGGATAGATCCGGCAGTACGACACTGGATGATGTCTCGAAGCACAAAATGCTGTTGGCAAGAGAGTGATTGAGTGTCTGTATCGAGAGCCTTGAAGACATCCGCCAGTTCCAGATGTGGCCTAGTCAAGGTGTCTGAGTCGTCTCAGTTGAGGAACTGGTTCCAGGCAGGTCATGAGGGCTGGTGGTGGAGCGCAGCGCCAACGTTGACGCGTGTAGGTAGACTGCGGTGGTTTTCAGATTCCGGTGACCGAGCAGCAGTTGGATAGTTTGCAGGTCTGTGCTCGCTTCCAGAAGATGCGTTGCAAAGGAATGGCGCAATGTATGGGGCGAAATGGATTTCGACAGGTAGATCTGATATTGCTGCTTGCTGTACCGAGCGGTCAATGCTTTTAGCTAGGATACGACGAATGGTAGTTGGAACGAGATCATAAATCTAAATCAACCTCCCTTTTTTCCTAACGGATGCCTGGCCGGGCATGGACAGTGACTTTAATTACCGTGAAACCCTCCTGTTTTTCTCGTGTTTATCAGGAGCTGAGTGGAGCTCGTCGGCGTTATCACAACGAATTCACCACGAGCGCTGTGTCCGCCATGGCGCTTGGTTCCTGGAAGACGAGGAGTACGAGAAAGAGGGTTAAAAGTCGCCTCGCAGCGCCTTTCGTTGTTTTAAGCGTCTCTAAGCGCCGATGTGATCGGCATCCGCATCGCGCGGAACCAGGAACGTCGATTCGACGACGAACGCCGTCACGATGCTGACCTTGTAGAACCCAAGAGCACGCGCGTGCCGATTTCACGGGTGCGTGCGGGCGACGGGTGGGTGCGGGCGACGGGCGCGTGCGGGCGACGGGTGCGTACATCGTGTTCATGGCACCGATTAGCGCCTCATTCTCGCGGCCCTCTTCCGATGATCCGCATCATTTCTTAGGCGGCGCGCACGCGAAATTCGCCGCGTCGTCCGTGCTCCCGCTGCCCTTATACCTCGCAACGTTCGGGTACGGGCAGAGCGGCCGCGTTCGAACGGCCTTCGTCGGCACGAAGTCGTTCTCGTACTTCGTTGCGATGATGGCGTCAGGCGCCAGCCCCTGTTCGACCCAGCGCTCGAGCGCCATGTAGATGTCGTGTTGCGCGTCGCACTGCGCGCAGCCGAACGCCTGCCCGAAGTTGTTCGGTCCGGGGCCCAGGAAGCAGTGTTGCAACCCCGGCACCATGTAAAGGCGCAGGAAGGCGGCGGTCTCGCGCTGACCCATCTTGCTGACGACGCTCTTGTAATAGTCGATCGCGTTTTCGGGCGCGATCGCCGCGTCGCTCCAGCCGTGATACATGATCAGCTTGCCGCCGCGCTTCTTGTAGGCGCTCAGGTCCGGGTCCGTCGCGTTGAGAATCCGGGCGAACTTCTCATCGGCGAGCTTCACGTCCCGCTCAACGTTCAGCGATTTGACGTCCCAATTTTGGTCCTCGAAGACCAGGGACTTGAAGAACTGGCTCGCGATGGCGTTCATGAAGCTCTTGCCCGGCGAAGGCCCGGAGACCCACAGCGCCCAGCCCCCGAAGCCCGACTCGCCGCCCGCGACCAGGCCCGGGTAAATCTGGTTTCCCTTCGAGTCTCGCGGTCCGGCGTATATCTTCTTCAGCGCCTCGACCTGCGCCACGGTGAGGCACGCGTCGGTCTCGGGTCCTGTGCAGAGCAGGACCGAGGGGTTGAAGCGGCAGCGCGTCGGGTCGTCAATGAGGTCGTCCTTCAATCCGTCCACGCCGTCGCACGCTGCGAGCGCGGCGGCTTCAATGGCCATTATCTTGCTCGCCGGGATATAGCTCGCCGGATCGCTCAGCGTGGCCTGCGAGATGAACATGCCCTGGGTCGTCAGGTGCGTCCAGTCGTTCGCGGGCGCGCCGGCGATGATGCCGTCGTAGTCTGACGGGTAGCGCTGAGCCTCCATGAGAGCCTGCCGCCCGCCGTTCGAACAGCTTCCGAAATACGATAGCTTGGGAGCCTTGCCGTAGAAGGCCGTGACGACCGCCTTGGCCTTCTCGGTCATCTCGTGAATCGAGCGGTAGCCAAAGTCGATGACCTTCTCCGGGTGCGCGGTAGCCCACGTTGCGTCCTCGGGGGTGCCGCTGTGGCCGGTGTCTGTGGAAGCGACCGCGTAGCCGCGCCCGAGCGGGCCGGCCATTTCCAGGTAGCTTACACTCCCGGCGAAGCCGCCGTTGCCGACGCCGCGAAACTTCTCGTTCCAGCCCGCGACGGGAAGCCAGACTTCGAAGTTGATGTTCGAGTCACTCGTCGGCTTGATACGGCCGACCACGCGGCGGAACGCGGGCAGGCTCTTGAAGGGCGACGGCCCAGGTAGGTTGAACGTCCCAGCGGGCGGAGTGAACGCTCCGGCGGCGACCGTCTCCACGGACACGATCGTTGTGTTCGGGAGCTTGAGATCGGAGAGCGGGTCGCGGGTTTGCGCCGCGACCGCCGCCGCGCCGAGCACGCCCGCGGAAAATAGGAGAAGCAGGAGGGCAGCCGCTCCGGGCTGCCGCTGTCTGACGTGTTCGTGGGTCATCTTCTTTCCTCCCTTTTAGCCGTGCCCGTCCGAACGAGAAGTAAACCGAGGGCAGCTATAACGTTCCATTTCATACCTTCACGTTTCGTTAAATCCCCGTCTCGTCCCTGTTTCAGTTGGATTTCAATATTGTAAAGCAACTCTATTCAGTTGCCAGCCTGATGAGTTGCCAGCCTGATGAGTGGTACTGGACCTAGGAGCCCCGAAGTCAATGCAGGGGTGATAATCTTGTATTGAGTCTAATACGTCGTACGAAAGTAAGAATTCATGCGTTACGTTAAAGACTTCCGATCGCTGTGCATTCAATTAGCGGCCGTTAAAGTAGCCTCACTTGGACCTGCTGGAACCGGCCTCTGCAGCTTGATCGTGAATCACCCAATGGGGTATGCCTGCGCCGGATGAAGAATCAATGAATCGGAGCTCGCGATAATCTGCGGAGATTAGTTGGAATAATAAGAATCGGACGAGCAGCTTGGCTAGGAGCAAAACAAGAGATCTTTTAAAAGACTTTTGGTGGTCTCTCGACGAACTGTGCTGTCATAGACAGAGCGCAATCGACGATACCGCTTTAGGACCTCAGACTCCGAAAAACCGACCAACTCCTTTCGCCAACCGGGCCGCGGCTTCATTTCGGCAAAGCGCAAATTTCAGCGTGTGGCCGCAGCCTCTTTCGCTAACCTACTCTCAGGCAAAGCCACGGCGAACAACGCGCTACCCGACGCGGTAACAACGTATTGCCTACCGCGAACCGCATAGGCTATCGGTGAGGCATAGATCTCGGAGCCGGTCTGCAAATGCCAGAGATCGCGCCCTGTCCGCGCATCAAACGCAATCAGGTTGCCTTCCAGATCACTCGCAAACACCAGCGCGCCCGCGGTCGAGAGCGCGCCTCCCCACGGAGCTGAAAGGTACTTGAACTCCCATTTGATCTCGCCCGTGCACGGGTAAAGCGCGCGCAACGCTCCCCAACCTTCTCTTCCGCCGGTGCGTGTACGAGCTTAAGGTCATCGCGCTCGTCCATTCGCATCCGAATGGCACGACACCGAGCCGTGACGATAGTCGCGCTATGTGATATTCAGATCGTCCGTGGATGATCGTTCATCTCGACGGAGATCATTTGGCTTGGAAGAAATTCAATTGCCGTCGGACAGATCAGACCCGCACTCGAAATTGTGACGTCTCAGTATCGCCAAACGACGATGCGGTACGGAAATCAGGATGGTGAGCTCGTACTTCCCACGGAATAGTCGTTCCCCCGCCGACCACGCGCATTAGAACATTCCGAGCTGTGAACTCTCTCACCGTTCAAGCTCTTCCCAAATCCTGAGTTGTCGAGTTTCGGGCAACATTACCACGCCGACTAAGAAGGTGATCGTCGCGATGATCATCGGATAGATCAATCCGGCGTAGATATTGCCGGACCAGGCGCAGGAGACTAGTCCGATTGTCGGAACTAGACCTCCGAAGACTCCGTTGCCGATGTGATACGGCAGCGAGACCGAGGTGTAACGAACCTTTGCCGGAAATGCTTCGACAAGATAGGCGGCAATCGGTCCGTAAATCATGCTATAGGGAACCATCAGGCTAAACACCAATAGAATCAGTACACCGACATTCGGGTTTGCCGCTTCATTAGTCCGCGCGACTGGCTTGCCTTTGTGAATTGCGGTCGCGTTTGCTTCTGTCATTGGTGAAACTGGGGTGAGTTTGTATTCGCCGGTGACGGGATTCCTTGTTGATTGAACGGCGACGACGTTTGTTCCGGCCGCATCAGTCATTGCCTTGAAAATCGGGTAATAACAAAGCACTGCCAACAGACAAGCCGCCATCATCAATTTCTTGCGCCCGATGCGATCGGAAAGCCAGCCAAAGAAAATTTGCAAAGGAATTTGAAGCAATAGGGCCGCGGCTACAATCATCTGCGTCGTCCGCGGGTTCACCTTCAGAATCGTCGTCAGATGGTATTGAATGTATATATTTGCCGTGAGCGCAACGACGCCCTGTCCGGCGCACGCGCCAAAGATCGCAATTAACACCGGCTTCAAGTTTCCCTTATTCGCAAATGCCTCGCGTAGAGGATTGGTCGAAGATTTTCCGTTTTGTTTGAGGTGTTGGAAAATCGGCGACTCTTTCATTCGCAGACGGATAAAGAGAGAAGCTAAAACCAGGACAATCGAGAGAAGGAACGGAACTCGCCAGCCCCACGCAACGAAAGCTTCCTCGCCATAGATGTTCTTAATTAACGGTTCGAAAAGAAGGATGACCGCTAACGAGGCGAAGATGCCGAGTGGTCCGGCGATCTGGATGAAGCTCGTATAAAATCCCCGTTGATGGTCAGGAACATGCTCGGCGACATAAACTGCCGCGCCGCCGTATTCGCCGCCGACTGCCAGCCCTTGCAATACGCGCACTGCAATCAACATTAAAGGCGCGGCGTAACCGATCGTTTGAAACGTCGGCAAAAGACCGACCGCCGTGCTCGCGCCACCCATAATCAAAAGCGTAACCAGAAACGCATACTTGCGCCCGACCAGATCACCGATGCGCCCGAAGACCAGCGCCCCAAACGGACGCACCACAAATCCGACTGCAAAGGTCATTAGATAAGCGATCAACGCGAGTGTTTCATCGCCGGGTGGGAAAAAAAGCGGGGAGATGACAACAGCAAGACTTCCGAAAATAAAAAAGTCATACCACTCGATCAGCGTTCCCACGCACGATGCCATGATGACGCGCCGGACGCTGTAATCCCTGCTCGACGTCTCCCTGACCGCGTTGATCGAGACGGTCATCACGTTATCCATCTTAAGCCTCCCGATCTGCTGTTTGACGGAGAACATCTGGGCTCAAAATGGCAGGCCGACCCAGGCGCTGGCGGCCGCTAATAGGCTGCGATGTAAGAGATAACTCAACCGGCATCAGCAGTCACTAGGAAGGTTCCTAGCTTTGAAAGGTGGAGGGTGTTTGAAAGGCGAGCCTTATTTGACGTGTTGTTGCGCAGGGTTTTTCGATAATTGCGACCTGACCTCGTCATGCGAGGTTGAAGCGGATGAGTTCGTGTCGCTCCGCATTATTGTCTTTGTGAGTAAGATCGATTCAAGTTTTTGCCAAAGACAGCGAGCGAGTCACTAGGAATGTTTCTAGTGTATTGCGTCAAACAGTCGATAACTTATTAAGCTTGGCGCGCGCACGTTTCACTTTTTCCAGAATGTCGGACGCCTTCGCCGTCCAGATAAACGGTTTTGGGTCGGCGTTATGATTTTCGATATACGCGTCGATGGCTCGGATCAGCTCATCAGTATTGCCAAAGACGCCTCGTTTGAGTTGGTTGTGAGTTAGATCTCTGAAGAAGCGTTCGACCATGTTTAGCCACGAAGCGCTGGTTGGCGTGAAGTGAACGTGGAAACGCGGGTGTCGCTTCATCCAACGCGCAACTGCGGGATGTTTATGCGGCGAGTAATTGTCGATCACCAGGTGCAGCTGCTTTTCCTGTGGCGTTGATTTGTCGATCAACCGAAGAAATTTGAGCCACTCTTGATGACGGTGTCTTGGCGCGCAGGTGGCGATGATTTTTCCATCAAGTGCGCTCAGAGCAGCAAACAGCGTGGTGGTTCCGTTGCGCTTGTAGTCGTGAGTCATTGTGCCAGCACGCCCCTTCTTCAATGGAAGTCCGGGCTGTGTGCGGTCCAGAGCCTGCACCTGACTTTTTTCGTCAGCGCACAACACCAACGCGTGTTCAGGAGGATTGAGGTACAGACCAACTATGTCTTCTACCTTATCACTGAATAACGGATCATTGCTGAGCTTGAACGTTCTCAACAGGTGGGGTTTCAGGCCGTGCCTTTTCCAGATTCGCCGGACTGACGCTTCGCTCAACCCGCTCGCCCGAGCCATTGTGCGAGTGCTCCAATGTGTCGCGTTAGATGGCTTTTCCTGGGTAGTCATGCGTACCACCCTTTGCACTGTTTGCGGGGAGATCTTCGGCTTCCGACCTGGCCGTGGAGCATCCTTCTTAATCCCTTCGATACCGAGCAGAAGAAACCGCCCACGCCATCGACCCACACTCTGTCGCGATACTTTCAATTGTTCTGCAATCAATAAGTCCGTCATCCCGTCAGCGGCCATCAGAATCATCTTGGCTCGTAACGCAAATCTGACTGATGCCGTGCGCGCTCGCGCCGCTTTCTCGAGCGACTCCCGCAACGCATCAGTTAATTTGATTTCCCGTGCTGCCCGCATCGTATCGTCCTCCTATAGCCTATACGATGCAGAATTGCAATTGTTGCGCTATTTATGACGCACTACACTAGATCCAGAATGGTTGAAAAGGCACGCCCGCGGGGAGGAAATGCGAGTTGATGTGGCTTATGCGCCGGCGTTCTACCTACACCTAGAGCCTACACAATTGTCAAATGATCCTGAATAATCCATCTGTGTCATGAAACCGACCAGGCGAACGTGCTTGCCTATCAGATCAAGGAGCTTGCGCGGCGGTCTCAGTTCGGATGCTGCCGGATCAAAGAAATCCCTGAATGACAGGTCGACAACCCGGTGAACCTGCATTTTCGCTTGTCGATGCTGATTCAGGGCTTCTCTTTATGTTCTGAGGACAAACTGGGTCGGACTCATCTGCTCAAATCTAATATAATCTCAGCAAAAGTTCTTCGCACGGCGACCTCGTCAACGGATAAGAATACGCCGTTGAGATTACGTTTGAATGAGGACTTGCTTAAAGCTAGGTTAGACGAGGTCTGCGGCGTAGGATAGGGGCCTCGGCATGGTTATATATGGCGATCTCGTCTCATATGTCGCGAAACTGCCAATCTTTGTCTGACTAAGACAGTACCGGAGCGGAATCCTTGTCTGCGTTGACACCGCGCGACCCGCTCCATATACTCCACTTCTGATTTTGAAAGTCATTTTCAAATAATACTGGCAATGGGGGCACTATAATGCAAGAACAGGATTCTTTACTCAGAAGACCAATGTTTCGACTGGGAGTATTACTCTCTTGGCGCTCACTGAATTTTTCGAGCGGCGCAACCGCAGCTATGGTACTGATGTTGGTCGCATCTTGGTCACCGGTTTATTCCCAAAGTCCGAACAATCGGACTATAGGTAAGAGCCAGGTCGTTCAACCCGTTGAGAAAGGAATCTCGCAGGCGGACCCGTTGCGTGACAATGTCGCGGCCCAATCTACCTCCGCAACCGAGGTTGAACAGCTGCGCGACGAGGTTAAAGAACTACGAGCACAAATTGAGCGTCTCCGGTCCTTGGTGGAAAGCAGGTTGATCCAACGAGACAGCAACTCACAGGAGATATCGATCCCCGCCGGAGCTGCTGCCAACAACCAGGGGAAAGAGCGCACCACCGAATCTACTCAACAAAATAAGCCGAAAGTCGACAGGAATGCTGGACAGTCAGCAGCAACGTCCGACCACGCATCCGTAGCCCTGGCGTCGAAAGCACAGGGCGGGGACCTGTCAGGCGCGGGAAACCTTCTGCACACAGATCGGATAACGATTGGCGGCTACGGCGACTTTCAGTTTCGCGAGTCTCCTATAAACGAGCGCGCCGACGGCGGTGGGACCCCAACATTTCAGAACACAAGAATGGTTCTGGGCATAGCGGCCGTGCTCGCTGAGAAGCAAAACATAGTTTTCAATTCCGAGCTTGAGTACGAATTCGGCTCACGCGAGATCGATATCGAGCAGGCTTACGTCGAATGGAGAATGCGGCCGGAGTTCGCCTTTCGCGGCGGCATAATCGTGCCCGCGATCGGCCGATTCAACACATTCCACGATTCTTACTTGAACTTAACCACGATTCGACCGTTGATAAATCAGTTCATTATTCCGACTGCGTATCGCGACGCAGGCATCGGCGTGCGGGGCAGACTAAAGCTTCCTTACAAGATGAAGCTCACGTATGAAGCCGATGTAGTTAACGGGATGCGTAGTAGGAATGCTGACGACGAACCAACACCGTTCTCTCGCCTGTTAGGTCAGTCGTCGGCCTCCGAGCCTGGGTTGTTTGCCTTTCAAGCGCAAAATGATCGGAAAGCAATTGTGGGTCGGATTGGACTGTCGCCAATCAACGGCCTGGAGGTTGGAGCGTCGGTTTATAACGGCAGATTTACTGCCCTCGATGAGCGGCCGCAGTCGGCGACAATTCTTTTCTTTGACGGCTCGTATCATCGCGGCGCGCTGGTAATTAACGGAGAGTACGGACGTTCAAACATTGTCGGTGGCATCCCGCGCCGAAGCCCTGCTCCGCCTGTGGTTGATCCGAGTAATCCGGAGAGCGTCTCGGCTCTCGCAGAGTTTGTGGCGGAGCGTACTCCAGGGCAAGACGGTTTTTACACGGAAGGCACATACAGGTTTTCTCCGCATCTGTTCACAGAACGGTTCGATGAAGGAGGTTACATCGCGCCGGTTGTGCGCTATGAGGTTGTGAGATTGGACCGGACGATACCGAACTTTTACCTCAATCGTTCACGCACAACACTTGGGCTTAACCTCGCACCGTCCTCGACCGTGATTTTCAAGTTGAACTATCTATTCAATCATACATTCGGTCCAGTACCTGATGTTCCGGCGGGGATCGGGGGTGCCCTGTTCGGGGAGAGTCCGCTTCCGCATAAGGGCTACGGGCGAAACGGATTCGCCGCTTCGATCGCTTACGTATTTTAGATATAAATATGTCGACTCACAAAGGTGTCAGGCTGATCTTTGCTGTAACGTACCTCGCGTTGGCGGCGTTGGTTGTATTCGCAAAGCCTGCATTTATGGATCGATACAATAATGATCCTTACTCGAAGGCAGAGTTACATGGCAAGTGTACGGTGTGTCACATCGGCAAAGGAGGAGGTGAGCGAAACGACTTCGGTGAAGCTTTCGAGGACGCGGGCTATCGGATCACGCCGAAGATGCGGGCGAAGTTTCCAGAACTGTTCGAGCAAAAGCCCCGGGAGCCAAAATCGGAATGAGTCCAGATCGCAAATGGTATGGCAGCATCTACTCGATTAACCTGACGTTGCTCCCGCAATCGTCGTATACAGTTGCCGTGTGGCGAAGAGCGACTCCTTAGTCAAGCGGGAGGAGGCCTGTGGAATGAACGTTTCATGGAATCCACGGAACGGGACGATGAGTCGCCTACTTTATTCGCGCTACATCGGTCTTTCCGAGGTCAGGTCAGGCCCAGAAATTCCTATCGAGTGTGCGGTACTGAATGGCTTCGCTGACGTTGCCAGGCTCGATGCCGGGCTTTCCTGTCAGGTCAGCTAGCGTCCGGCTCACCTTGAGGATTCGATCGTATGCTCGGGCGGACAAGCCCAATCGTGTGATTGCGTTCTCCAGCAACCCCTTTGACTCCGAGTCGATCGCGCAGTACTTCCGTATCAACCGCGGAGACATCTGCGCGTTGCAGAAGATTCGCTCGCTTGTAAAGCGATCCAATTGCACGCGACGAGCGCGAACTACCCTTTCGCGGATGTCTGACGAACTCTCTCCCGGTGCATCGCTGGCCAGCTCTTTGAACTTCACCGCCGGAACGTCGATGTGTATGTCTATTCGATCAAGCAACGGGCCGGAGATCTTCGATACATATCGCTGGATCTGGATCGGCGAACACTTACAATCGCGAGTCGGATCATTAAAAAATCCACAGGGACAGGGGTTCATTGCCGCCGCGAGCATGAAACGAGACGGGAACGTCAACGACATCGATGCGCGGCTGATAGTCACTTTGCCGTCCTCCAACGGCTGTCGAAGAACCTCGAGCACGTTCCGCTCGAATTCCGGCAACTCGTCCAGGAACAGCATGCCGTTGTGAGCCAGTGACAC
>Ga0126384_10001360_pt1 | contig 14458 bp, 8 predicted proteins | sample PanSoiMetPlot_36_FD_92543 | JGI IMG/M metagenome (GOLD analysis project Ga0126384, IMG submission 92543) | Tropical forest soil microbial communities from Panama - MetaG Plot_36 | ecosystem: Environmental > Terrestrial > Soil > Tropical forest > Bulk soil | place: Panama | collected 2016-02-17 | reverse complement strand
GTTCGTGAACGTGCTGCGGATTCCCTACAGCTATCTCTATCCGCTGGTGATCATGTTCTGCGTGATCGGCGTCTACACGGTGAACAACTCGGTCGTCGACGTGTGGATCATGCTAATCATGGGCGTGCTCGGCTACTTCCTGCGCAAGCTCGGCCTTGATCCTGCGCCGCTGGTGCTAGGCCTGGTGATCTCTCCCACCTTCGAGCTGAGCCTGCGCCAGTCGCTCATCATGTCGAACGGCTATTGGACGATCTTCTTCACGCGCCCAATTGCACTCGTGCTATTCCTGACTGCGGGAGTGCTGTTGTCGCTGTCGCTGCTTGCCCTCATCCGCAAACAGGTCGATTGGCGCGCTAAACTTGCGGAGGCGGAAGTTGGTGAAGGTGCGCAATAGACCCCGCTCAGCAGCCCAACAGTCCAATCGCGAAATATGCGGCCCGGCGTGCCTGATTTTTGCATCGGGTTCGCCACCTTCGTTCTGCGATGGGTAATTGATGCGATTGCCGCGCGCATACGGCTCCGACGATATGACGAGTTGAACGGCGGTCACAAGCGCAACGTCATCGGGAGGGTTGACCAGTAGCCGTCGGCGCTGACAACTCCGCCTATTATCGCACCTGTCATGGCAAACCTAACTGCTGGCACAAGGATCAGGGCCTTGTATCGTTGCGGCTGCGCCTGTCGAAATCGGACTACCGCGCGAGCCAGCGGAAAATGACTAAGGATTCCAGACGCCTGAAACACCTGATGGTGCATTCGCGCACGGCAACGCTGCGGAACTTCAATCAGCTGGCGTCGCCCGCGGTCAGTCGTGGCGATGCGTCCTCATGTGGAGCTGCATCGCCAAAGCTATCCCTCAGATCGCCGCGAGTTGGCCGCTTTTGAGATCGGTCATCGGCATGCGGCCCGGCGGCGGGTGGATGGTCGCGAATCAGGGCTGCCCTGCCCACGATGGCGGCTTGCGCCGTCACGCATGGCAAAACACCGGCAATCCCGTCGGGCGCGTGGCATGGTACGGCACGCCGAACAGCTCGATCACCGACTGCGCTACGTACCCCCGTTCCAATTAGGAACCAGGTCCGGCGACGGCCTGGATAAGCAGAATTTTTCAAACGCAAAAAAAATATCATTCTGCGCAGTCGATAAATCGGAGAGATAATTCAACCGCGGGCGGGGCCAGAAAATAGGAGTATCATTCTATGCCTAACACGAATCTCGCAGCGGCCCCTATCCGGATGCCAACCGGTTTTGACGTCCGCCGCGAATGCCGGTCAGCCCGGTTTGACGGCCCAACGGCTGGGCTCGCGCCCGGATACGTCCAGGGGAATCTAGCCATCTTGCCGCGCGATTGGGCCGATGACTTTCTGCGCTTCTGCCAAGCCAATCCCAAGCCGTGCCCATTGCTCGGCGTCTCCGAGGCCGGAATCCCGGCGTTGCCGGCGCTCGGCGCCAGCCTTGATGTCCGCACCGATCTCCCGCGCTATCGCGTGTGGGAGCACGGCAAGCTCATCACCTCGCCGAGCGATGTGATGTCGGTGTGGCGCCACGACCTCGTCAGCTTCGTCATCGGCTGTTCGTTCTCATTTGAAGAGGCGTTGCTGCAGAACGACATTCCGCTCCGTCATATTGCACGCGGATGCAATGTTGCCATGTACCGCACCAGCATTCCCACGCGATCCGCCGGGCGCTTTCACGGACCGCTGGTGGTGTCGATGCGCCCGCTGAAGCCTGCCGACGTAATCCGCGCCATCCAGGTCACAACGCGGCTGCCGTCGGTGCACGGCGCGCCGGTCCATATCGGTTTTCCGGAAGCTATCGGAATCAAGGACCTCGGCAAGCCTGACTACGGCGATGCCGTTCCGATCGAAGCCGGCGAGCTGCCGGTGTTCTGGGCCTGCGGCGTCACCCCGCAGGCGGCCATCGCGGCGGCCAAGCCGCCGTTCGCAATCACCCATGCGCCCGGCTGCATGCTGGTGACCGACCTGAAGAACAATCACCTGTCGTTGTTCTGATCATGCAGGAACGAAATCCGGCAGGCACTTCATAAGCACAACTTTTCGAAAGCAAAAAGACTACCCAGTTTTTTGGAAAGCAAAAAAACTACCCGGTTGAAAAAATCGCGGCTGGGTAGAAGCTTTTCTCTTGACAACAGAACAACAGAAACGACGCGGCCGCGTCGGAGGAGGAAACATGACTGATCAAACAAAAGATCATCGTCGGACCGCCTGGTCCGCGGAGGCGGGCGCTCAGGCGAAGCACACGTTCTGGGCCTCAATTGTCGTTGCGCTGACGTTCCGACAAGGGAAACACCGACGCATGTCGGGGGACGACGACATGACCAAGGAACCGAAAGATCATCATCCGATCGCCTGGTATTCGCAGATGAGCACTGGGGAGAAGAACACGTTCTGGGCCTGCACTGGGGGCTGGATACTGGACGCCATGGACGTGCAGATATTCACTTTCGCCATTCCGGCGATCATGGCGAGCTTCGGAATTTCCAAGGCAGACGTCGGGCTCATCGCCACAGCAACGTTGCTGACCTCGGCCTTCGGCGGCTGGTTCGCGGGCGCGTTGTCGGACCGTTACGGCCGCGTACGCATGCTGCGGAACACGATCCTCTGGTTTGCGGCGTTCACGTTCCTGTGCGGCTTTGCGCAGCACTACGAGGAGTTTTTCGTCTTCCGCGCCGTCATGGGCCTCGGCTTCGGCGGCGAATGGGCGGCGGCGAGCGTGCTGGTCGGCGAGGTGATTAACCCGGCGCACCGCGGCAAGGCGGTGGGGGCGATGCAAGCGGGCTGGGCGGTCGGCTGGGGCATCGCGGCGGCGATGGCGACGTTGTTGCTCAGCGCGCTTCCCCAGGAGGTGGCATGGCGTGCGCTGTTCTGGGTCGGCATCTCGCCGGCGCTGCTCGTGTTCTTCGTGCGCCAGGGGATCGTCGAAGACCCGCCCGTGTTCGAGAAAGGCAAGAAAAACCTTGCCGCCGCCGGCGAGGCACCGAACTTCCTAGAAATCTTCTCGCCCGCCATGCTGCCGACCACGATCCTCGCCAGCCTCCTTACGACCGGCGCTCAGGGCGGCTATTACGCGATCACGACTTGGCTGCCGACCTTCCTGCAAACCGAACGCAAGCTCGCCGTGCTCACAAGCGGCGGATATATCGCCGTAACCATCGTCGGCTCGTTCGTCGGCTACCTGGTCAGCGCCTGGCTCAACGACCGCATCGGGCGGCGCCGGAATTTCATGCTGTTTGCAGTGTGCTCAATCGCCGTCGTGATTGCCTACACGCTGATCCCCATGAACGACGCCAAGATGCTGGTGCTCGGATTCCCGCTCGGCTTCTTCGCATCAGGAATTTTTTCCGGCATGGGGCCGATGCTGACGGAATTGTTCCCGACCCGGATGCGCGGCTCCGGCCAGGGGTTCGCATACAATTTCGGGCGCGGCGTTGCTGCCTTGAATCCGTGGTTCGTCGGCTTGCTCAGCGCGGTCCTGCCGCTCGGGCAATCGATGGGGATATTCGCGCTGATCGCCTACGGCCTCGTGGTCATTGCAGCGCTGTTTCTCCCTGAAACCAAGGGTCGCGAGCTGGGTACCGAAGACGAGTGACGTGCGAGATCTCGTTACGGCAGGTCAATTGCGCGAATCTGGTTGCTTAGAGTCAACAGACGGAGGTGCACGATGATCGACACGATGATCGATTTGACGAGCCTCAAAATTCTCATGTGGATTTTCAAGAGTGAAACTCGCTCCTTCCACGACGCCGCGAAGGAATGGAATGTCGCTCAGCCCACGATCGCGGCCCGGATGAGGCAGCTTGAGCAAGTTCTTGAGGTCCCCTTGTTCGAACGTCATGGTAACAGGGTCACGCTCAGGCCGAAAGGTCGGGAACTTCTTGGCTATGCAGAACGGCTGATCAGCCTCTACGAAGAAATGACCGATGCAATCTGCGACGTTCCGGCCACGCCCGGCCTAGTGCGCCTCGGTATGTCAGAAACCATCAATCATACTTGGCTGCCGCGGTTGATCGCACGAGTCAGAAGGGAAAGGCCCAATCTCGAATTCGTTTTCGACGTTGATGCATCCCCTTATCTGCTCGACCGCCTGGTCGCCAGGCATCTGGACCTGGCATTCTTCGTTCAACCCAGCGACCCCCGAAATGTGCCAATTCGCTGGCTATGTGAGTTCCCCATGGCATTCGTTGCATGCAGCCGAATCCGTGACGAGATCGAGTCGCCGGACGAACCTATTCCGCTGAAACGCATTGCGGAGTACGACCTCGTCACATTCTCACGCAACACGCAGCCTTACATGGATTTGCGGGCGCTGCTGCTCCGCGAGGGGCTTGATCCAAGGATCCACGCCTGTGCTTCAATGGAAACGGTAGTGCGCATGGCGCTTGATGGCCTCGCCATAGCCGTCATTCCGCCGGCCATTCCCGAAAACAAAGTCGAGTTACGTGAAGCGCTGCGCCCCCTCAACACCATAGTCAAGTTGCGCGAGCTGAACTTCGTTGCCGGTTGGTCGGATGGGGCTATGTATCATGTGGCGAAAAGAGTGGCCGAGATTGCCGTTGAGGTCGCGCACGACGCGACGAAAAGCTAAGCGGCGCAATCAAATTCAGCTTATCGACGCATCTGAAATGGCGATTGCACGAGATCGCACGGAACATATTTGCTCCACGCTGCTTTCAAGCACGGAGGCGACGAAGCGATGACGACGGCAACACAATGGGAATTCTGGATGGACCGCGGCGGCACGTTCACCGACGTGATCGGTCGGCGGCCGGACGGCACGCTCGCGGCGTGCAAGCTGCTTTCGGAAAATCCAGGGGCCTATCGCGACGCCGCCGTCCAAGGCATCCGCAATCTGCTCGGACTCAAGGCCGGCGAGCCGATCCCGCCGGGGTTCATCGGCGCCGTCAAGATGGGCACGACGGTCGCCACCAACGCGTTGCTGGAGCGCAAGGGCGCTCGCACCCTGCTCGTCGCGACAAAAGGGTTTCGCGACGCCCTCAAGATCGGCTACCAGGCACGACCGAAAATCTTTGCCCGCCACATCGTCAAGCCGGACATGCTGTTCGAGCGGGTAATCGAAGTTGCCGAGCGCGTGCGCGCGGACGGCACAGTCGAGGCGGCGCCTGATCTCACCGCGTTGCGCCGCGACTTCGAACGCGCCCGGGCCGACGGCATCGAGGCGGTCGCGATCGTGTTCATGCACAGCTACCACCATCCGGCGCACGAGCGGCAGGCGGCATCACTGGCGCGCGGGATGGGATTTCCCCAGGTCTCCGTTAGTCACGAGGTCTCGCGGCTGATCAAGCTGGTGGGGCGCGGCGACACCACGGTGGTCGATGCCTATCTGTCGCCGATCCTGCGGCGCTATGTGGCCGAGGTCGCGGGGGAACTTGGGGCGGCCCCCACATGCGCGACTGGCGACGCGACGTGTTCCCCTCCCCCGCCTGCGGGGGACGGGAGCGAGGGGGCGGGTTCCGCCGTGGAGACTCGCGGCGAACCCCCCTCCCCAACCCTCCACCGCAAGCGGGGGAGGGAGGACGACATCCGCCTCATGTTCATGATGTCATCGGGCGGCTTGACAGCGGCGGATTTGTTCCAGGGCAAGGACGCAATCCTCTCAGGACCAGCCGCCGGCGTCGTCGGAATGGCGCAAACCGGACGCGAGGCGGGCTTTCTGCACCTCATCGGCTTCGACATGGGCGGCACCTCCACCGACGTCTCGCACTTTGACGGAGAATATGAGCGTGCCTTCGAGACCGAAGTGGCGGGCGTGCGCATGCGCGCCCCGATGATGCTGATCCACACCGTGGCGGCCGGCGGTGGCTCGGTCCTGCATTTCGACGGTGCGCGCTTCCGCGTCGGGCCCGATTCGGCCGGCGCCAATCCCGGGCCGAAATGTTATCATCGCAACGGACCGCTTGCCGTGACCGATGCCAACGTCATGGTCGGCAAGCTGATGCCAGAGTTCTTCCCGCATATTTTCGGACCCGGTCAAGATCAGCCGCTCGACGCCGGCGCGGTGCGGGCCGCTTTCGCCGATCTCGCATCCGAAGTGAACCGGCGTCTCGGAGGCGCGCGAAGCGCCGAGGATATCGCCGACGGCTTCATCAGGATCGCGGTCGAGAACATGGCGAACGCGATTAAGAAGATTTCGGTGCAACGCGGCTACGACGTGACGCGCTACGCGCTCAACTGCTTCGGCGGTGCCGGCGGCCAGCATGCCTGTCTGGTCGCCGACGCACTCGGCATGACCACGGTACTGATCCATCCGCTCTCGTCGCTGATGTCTGCCTATGGGATGGGGCTCGCGGACATCCGGGCGACGCGACAGCAGGCGATCGAAAGCCCCCTTTTGGACGAGACATACCCATCGATGGAAGCGGTCAGCCTGCGGCTCGGCGCCGAAGCACGAAGCGAGTTGAACAGGCAAGGCGTCCCTGATGAAGACATCATCGTGCATGTACGGGCACATGTCCGATACGCCGGTACCGATACGGCGCTGGCGATACCGGCCTTTACGCTACCGCCCCCTGCAGCAGAAAGTTCGGGGCGCGCCACCGCGCCACATGCCGATACAACCCAGAAAGTCGGTGATCAGATGAGCGGGAGCGCGTCTGATGGCGGCACCTCGGAAAGCGGCACTGACCGACGCGTGAAAATCGTCCACCGTATCCCCGCCCGGATCTTCTATCGAGAATTCGGGAATTTGAGATCCGCCTTCGAAGCTGCGCACAAGGCGCGCTTTGGCTTCATCGATCCTGCAAAGGAACTGGTCGTTGAAGCCGTCTCGATTGAAGCGGTGGGAGGCGGGGCAAAATTTTCGGAGCCTGTTTTGGCGACCACCACGGCACCGCTGGGCGCACCGAAGCGGCGCACGCGCTTTTTTTCCGGCGGCCGATGGCGCGAAGCAGTGATCTACACTCGTGATCAGCTCGCGCCCGGCCACGAGGTCGCGGGTCCGGCGATCGTCATCGAGCCGCATCAGACGGTCGTGGTCGAGGACGGCTGGCGGGCGGAGGTCACGGCGAAGAACCATCTCGTGCTCGCCCGCACGGCGCCACTCGCGCGCGCTCATGCCATCGGTACCGCAGCCGATCCGGTGATGCTCGAAGTTTTCAATAATCTCTTCATGTCGATTGCCGAGCAGATGGGCGTGTCGCTGCAGAACACGGCCTACTCGGTCAACATCAAGGAGCGGCTCGATTTCTCCTGCGCGGTGTTTGCCCATGACGGCTCGCTGGTGGCCAACGCGCCTCATATGCCGGTGCACCTCGGCTCCATGGACCGTGCCGTCGAGACCATCATCCGGGAAAACGCCAGCCGCATCCGGCCGGGCGATGTCTATGTGATCAACGCGCCCTATAACGGCGGCACCCATCTGCCGGACATTACGGTTTGCACGCCGGTGTTCGACGACACCGAGCTAGAGATCCTGTTCTGGGTCGCAAGCCGCGGCCACCACGCCGACGTGGGCGGCATCTCGCCGGGCTCGATGTCGCCCAACGCCAAGACCATCCACGAGGAGGGTGTCTATATCGACAATTTCAAAGTGGTGGACGGCGGCCATTTCCGCGAGGCGGAACTTTATGCACTCCTTACTGGCGCCAAATACCCGGCCCGCAATGCGCTCCAGAACGTCAACGACCTCAAAGCCCAGATCGCCGCTAATGAAAAAGGCGTGCAGGAACTGCGCAAGATGACGGCGCAGTTCACGCTGCCGGTCGTGAGAGCCTATATGCAGCATGTGCAGGACAATGCCGCCGAAAGCGTACGCCGCGTCATCGACCGGCTGCACGACTCCGAATTTGCCTACGAGATGGATCAAGGCACCGTAATCCGCGTCAAGATCACGGTCGACAAGGAGAAGCGGGAGGCGACGGTCGACTTCACCGGCACCTCGCCGCAGCAACCCACCAATTTCAACGCTCCCGAGCCAGTAACGCGCGCCGCCGTGCTCTATGTGTTCCGCGTCATGGTGGGCGACGAGATACCAATGAACGCCGGCTGCCTGCGGCCGATTAATATCATCATTCCCCCACGCTCGATGCTGTCGCCGGAATATCCCGCCGCCGTGGTGGCCGGGAACGTGGAGGTGAGCCAGGCAGTGACCAACACTCTCTTCGGAGCGCTCGCCGCGCTCGCGGCAGCCCAGGGCACCATGAACAACCTCAATTTCGGCAATGCACGCTATCAGTATTATGAGACGATCTGTTCGGGCTCGCCGGCGGGGCCGGGTTTCCCTGGCACCGACGCGGTGCACACCCACATGACGAACACGCGCCTCACCGACCCGGAGGTTCTGGAATTCCGCTATCCGGTGCTGCTGGAGGACTTCCACATTCGCACCGGGTCGGGTGGGCGAGGAAAATGGAATGCCGGGGACGGCGTGCGGCGCACCATCCGGTTCCTCGAAAGAATGGAATGCACGATCCTATCCGGGCACCGGCGCGTGCGGCCGTTCGGGCTTGCTGGTGGCGAGGCTGGCCAGGTCGGCGATAATTGGGTGCGCCGCATCGACGGTAGCATGGAGCGCCTGCAAGGAGCCGACGCTACGACTCTGGAAGCCGGCGAAGCGATCATCATCCAGACCCCGACGGCGGGCGCCTACGGGAAGCCGTGAATGCAGGTTCCTGTCGCCGTCTGCATTAGCTCTGAAGCCTGTCGGCGAAATAATAGCTTCAAAATTGCAATACGGCACAACGAACTTCCCCTCCCCGCTAGCGGGGGGTCGCCTTCGGCCGCATCTGGCCTATACGTCCTCGGGCGTCGTTAAAGGGACGCCCTCACCTCCGTGATGGGTTGGTGTGTACGTCGCCCTGATCGAAATTTACGTTAGCTACGGAATCCCAGCTTTTGCGGCGACAGCGAGTCTTTCGACGCGGCTAGTTTCCGAGCGCGCCGCAACCGACTGCGGGCATCGACGGCTTGCCGCGAGCTCAGCTTCGTAGTAGCCGACGTCGGCCAGCAGGAGCGGGTTCTGCACTGCCATGCGGCGCGACTTTTCCAGGACCTCGACAAGTTGCTTGATGCGAAGCGCTTCCTGATCGGCGGAACGCGAACACTGCGCAGCCGGGAAACCGTTCAGCGCGGTCGGCGACTGGACTGGTGCCATGGGCTGGGCGCCAGAGGTTGACAGCGCACCGAAAACGACCGCGGCCGAGAGCGCAAGTCCGGTGAACGTGCGCGCGCAAATCGCGCTCATGGTGGCCTCCTGAATTCGTTCGTACGCTATGTATTGGTCGTATCGGCCTTCAGGTAGGTTCGTCAGGGTTAACAAAAACGTTACCTGGCCGACTTCGACCGAGCCAAGAAGCGGCAAAAACTACGGACGTTCCGATGTCGTCGAATCATCCTCGACCCATCATACCGCCCCCGGCTTTGATCCGGGGATTGTCGCGGCCATCCACGTCTTTCTTGCACGGTTCTCGTAACTAAGACGCGGATGGCCGGGAAAAACCGACAACGGCGACGTAAAAATGATTCGAAAATCAACGGAACGCGCCGATGCGATTGCCGTCCGCCTGCATCGTCGGAAATAGGCTCAGTCGCCGTGCAGTTGCTCGCCGTGGCGTAACGAAATAAACCTCGGCCGCCGGTTCGGTGTTGCGGGCGGCCGAGAGCTAACTGCCTGTCCGGCCGCGAACGTGGCAACGAAACTGGATGGCGTGTCGGTCCCGGTGGCTGTTGTGGTCCGGCTAACGCGCCTGTTGGATCGCGGACAGCATCCACGGGCCGCCGTGGACGCGCCGGAAGGTCCACGACTCGACAACCTCCTGCGGCCCACCCTCGACGACTCGGCCGCTGGTACGCTCGACCATGACATCGTTGAGCGCGAACCGCATCGCAACCGTCGCATAATCGGTGCTGCCCTCACGCCACGCTTCCGCAAGATCCCCCTGCAGAAGCTTGACATCTGAGGTACGGTTCACCACGCCGCGGCTCGCATTTTGCGCCAGGTCCTCGGAGAAATAGGACACCATTTCAGGTGTCGCGTGGGTGCGCAGCGCATTCAGATCCTCGTTGCTGTACGCGGTTTGAATTTCGCCGAGCAGGCGCTCGAACGCATCATAGTCGGCATTGGCGATGCCCACATCGTCGCTGCGCTGACCGGGACTGGCGCTACCTGAGCTCACCCCACCGCCGAGACCCAGGCCGCCGAATAGACCCGTAGACGAGTTATCGCGATAGAGCGATCCCGCGTAGGCGGGCTCGTTGCGCCGCTGGAACCACCGCCACAGGAACATGGCGATGAGCGCGATCAACCCAAGCTGGAAGATGAGCCCCAGGAACGACACGATGCCGCCAATGCCCCCCATGAAGCCGTGGCCAAACAGCAGTCCGAACAGGCCCGCACCGAGAAAGCCCGCCGCGAGCCCTCCCCAGAACCCGGAGCGGCCAAAAAAGCCTCCCGATGGCGCGAAGCCAGGCCGGGGATTGGCGAAATTCGGCTGCGTCGTGGAACGCTCCAGCGGGGAGACTGACGGCATGGTCGATGTCGGCGGGGGCGCCGAGAACGTGCGCGATCCGCGGCTGCCCAGGCTTGAACCCGCGCCAATACGCGCATCAGCGCCGGAAGCCAGAAAGCCCGCGGTGGCCGCCACAATCGTAACGACCGCGAGAGCTCGATAAATTTTGCGGAACATGAAATCCTCCCACATGCGGCCGCGACCGCCGGGCCGTGTTCAACCGAACACTGTCACTGTTAAAATATTGGTATGGGATGGGTGGTTGATAAGGGGTGAAGCATGTTGTCGCAGTTTGCGGCAGCACTTCTTGGGTCGAAGCAGCACCACCGGCGCGGGTCGACGGTGGTCACTTGCGGAGCCATATTCACGGCTTGCTTACCGCGGTGCCGACAAGAAAGATGTCAATGCGGGGGCGAGGTGATTCGGTCTCATTCGAAATCCGCTCCAAGATCAGGCAACCCGTGATATCTTGCCCCCAACCTCGATCGCGACACAGGTGCGCCCGCCGCCCGCGGCTCGGCAGCCGGAAGGAATCGCCATGAAAGAAACAACGCTGACTGCTGCGGCGGTCGGATTTGCTCTGATGCTCGCCGCCAATGTCGTGGCGAGCGGCGCCGAGATCGCGGTGATCAGTTCCAATGCGCTTAAGACCACGCTGGAAGAGCTGGCGCCCGCATTCGAGAAGGCGACTGAGCACAAGCTCGTCTTCACCTGGGGCGCCGCCGTTCCGTTACGGGCTGAGATCGAGAGGGGCGCAATGTTCGACGTGGCGCTGCTTACGACCGCCGCCATCGACGATCTCGTTCGGCAAGGTAACCTCGTCGCCACAACCCGTGTGGCGCTTGCAAACTCGGGCGCCGGCATTGCGGTCCGCAAGGGCGCACCCAGGCCCGACGTCAGCACCGTCGACGCCTTTAAGAACGCGCTCCTCAATGCCAAATCGGTTGCCTACGTGGAGCAGGGAGGCACCGGGATCTATCTCAAGGCTTTGCTGCAGCGGCTCGGCATCGCCGATGCCCTCAGGAGCAAGCTCAAGCTGCTGCCGCCCGAAAACCCTGCCGCGAATGCCGTCGCCAATGGCGAGGCGGAGATCGGCATGACCCAGATCAGCGAAATCCTGCCTTATGCAGGCGCCGAGCTCGTCGGCCCGTTTCCCAAAGAGATTCAGCTCACTACATCTTTTGCGGCTGCTGTCGGAACGAACGCGAGGCAACCGGAAGCCGCCAATGCGTTGATCAAATTCCTCGCCGCTCCTTCGGCGGCCCCCGTATTCAAAGCGAAGGGCCTCGATCCGGCTGGATGATTCGTCGTAGCCCGATTGGGCAACGAAATACGGGCGCCACCCTGTCAATGTGGCACCATGTTCCCGGGCGTCGCCGACGCCCAACCAGGTTTGCCGGCATGGTGGGTTACTCGTCTGCTGACAACTCTTATTTCTTCGGCTCGCCCGGCGTGTCGACGCGCTCGACCTTGGCGCTGGCGCGGAGCTTGGTGACGAGATCCACCTGCGCCTTGCGGGACGCGAACCGTTCGATTTCGCCACGAACCTGGTCAAACGGCGGCGGCTCGCGCATGCGCTTATCCTCGACCTTGAGAACGTGCCAGCCGAACTGGGTCTTGATTGGTCCGGACAACTGGCCTTTTTCCAGAGTGAAGGCAACCTCGGAGAATTCAGGCACCATCTGGTCGCGGGTGAAATAACCGAGGTCGCCACCGTCCTGCTTGCCGGATGGATCTTCGGTGAGCGCTTTCGCAAGTGTCGCGAAATCCTCGCCCTTCTTGATGCGCTCGATGGTATTTTTCACCTTATCCTCGGCCGCCTTGCTGGCGGCCGCGTCGTTCGGATCATTAACCCGGAACAGGATGTGGCGAGCACGGACTTCCTGCTGGCCGCCCATCGTCTTGGTGGCATCGTCATAGATCTTGCGCAGCGCCGGTTCGGTGAGGGCCGCCTTGGATTCCTCTCCCAGCACGGTCTCCATCAGCGCTTTATTTCGCATGAAGGCGAGGCGCTGCTTGAACTCCGCGCTGTCGGGGATTTTCTTTGCTTCCGCAGCCTTGGCGATCAGCAGCATGTCGGTGAGATAGTTGACGAGATAATCCCGCTTGCCGGCTTCGTCGTTCGCCGGCATCTCGCGGCCAATGTCCTCCTCCGCGAGGTTGAGGTCGCTTTGGCGAATTTCAACGCCGTTGACCCTGGCAACTACCGGATCCGACGCGGGCGCCTGCGCCGACGCGACGGCGATCGTAGCCATGACGGCCGCGAAGCCGACCACCAATGTGGTCGGAAGGCGGCGGCGCGGTGCCCCGGTAGGTACCTTCGAGTGGAGGTAGCAGGACAGAGATGCCATATGCGAATCCTTGATTGTTGGCGCCACAAGCAACGCTTAGGAGTACGAGCGACACTCGCTCAATTGTCTTCAATTAGCAACCGACGGCTGCGTCAGACTGAGTTTTTTTCTTTGGCTAACCGTAGTCGAATCTTTGCCAGGCTGAGCGTTTTAGTAAGCCTTGACTGCGTGACAAGGCATCCACTGCCGAAGTCTTTACCGGATCGCCTGGTCAATCCATGATCAACTACTGGAGAGCGATGGCAACACGGCCAACATAAATCGCGAAAAACGCCCTCATGAAGGCGCCAATCGTGTTCACTCGACTGCCGCGGCCCGATTGACAAGAGTCCTACCCCCTCCTATCTCTCCACAGCCTGCCGGTCCGCCCGTCGGGGCATTCGCGATCGCGGCCTCATACGCGCGAAAAAGCACCGTCATTCGAATGCCTTGGGGACGATTGCCGGCCGAGCGTTTATTGGTTAGGCGGTAGGCCCAGCGGACGAGAAAGGAACTCCGGCATGTTTGGCGCCGTAGCCCGCAAAATATTCGGTAGTGCCAATGAGAGGCGCATTCGCGCCTATCGTCCGCGCGTCGACGCGATGAACAGCTTGGAAAACGAGCTCGAGCAGCTCTCCGACGACGCGCTGCGCGCGCGCACCGAGGCCTTTCGCAAGGAACTGGCGGACGGGAAGGATCTTGACGATATCCTGGTGCCAGCCTTCGCGACCGTACGCGAGGCGGCCAAACGCACACTCGGGCAACGCCACTTCGACGTGCAGTTGATCGGCGGCATGGTGCTCCATGAGGGGCGCATCGCGGAAATGAAGACCGGCGAAGGCAAGACGCTGGTGGCGACGCTTCCGGTCTATCTCAACGCACTCGCCGGCCGTGGCGTGCATGTGGTGACAGTCAATGATTATCTCGCCCGCCGCGACGCCGAATGGATGGGTCAGATCTACAAGTTCCTCGGGCTCACCGTGGGGGTCATCGTGCACGGGCTCGACGATGCCCAGCGCAAGGCCGCTTATGACTGTGACGTGACCTACGGCACCAACAACGAGCTCGGCTTCGACTATCTGCGCGATAATATGAAATACCGGCTGGAGGACATGGTCCAACGCGGTCATATCTACGCGATCGTTGACGAGGTCGATTCGATCCTGGTCGATGAAGCGCGGACGCCACTGATCATTTCTGGACCATTGGAAGACCGCTCGGACTTCTATAACACGATCGACACCTTCATCCCGAAGCTCGACAAGGCCGACTACGAGATGGACGAGAAGCAGCGGACCGTCAATCTCACTGAAGTCGGGATGGAGAGAATGGAGCGCATGCTCAAGGAAGCAGAGCTCCTCAAGTCGGACTCGCTTTATGACGTAGAGAACGTTTCCACGGTGCACCACGTCAATCAGGCCCTCCGCGCCCATAAGCTGTTCCAGCGCGACAAAGACTACATCGTGCGCAACGGCGAGGTCGTCATCATCGACGAGTTCACCGGCCGCATGATGCCGGGACGGCGCTATTCGGAAGGCCTTCACCAGGCGCTCGAAGCGAAGGAGCATCAGACCGTCCAGCCGGAAAACCAGACGCTCGCCTCGATCACGTTCCAGAACTATTTCCGCATGTACGAGAAGCTTGC
>Ga0126384_10001359_pt1 | contig 14467 bp, 14 predicted proteins | sample PanSoiMetPlot_36_FD_92543 | JGI IMG/M metagenome (GOLD analysis project Ga0126384, IMG submission 92543) | Tropical forest soil microbial communities from Panama - MetaG Plot_36 | ecosystem: Environmental > Terrestrial > Soil > Tropical forest > Bulk soil | place: Panama | collected 2016-02-17 | reverse complement strand
GGGGACCCCGGGTCGCGGGACCCCCCTCCCCCGGCTTCGCCCGGTACTCCCCCGACTTCCCACCCCACGAAGCAGGCTTCGTGGGGACCCCGGGTCGCGGGACCCCCCTCCCCCGGCTTCGCCGGGTACTCCCCCGACTTCGCGGGGGAGAGGCTTCGGTTTATGTCCGGGCCACGTCTGCGGTGCCCAGCACGAGCGTTCCGGCGCTCATGAACATGCCGCCCACACCGTGGGCGACGCTCACATTCACGCCCGGCACCTGGGCCGCCGCATCGCCTCGGAGCTGCCGCACCGACTCCTGGATGGCGAACATCCCGTACATACCCGTGTGCGTGTACGAGAGGCCCCCGCCGTTGGTGTTCAGCGGGAGCTTGCCGCCCGGTTCAGTGTTGCCCTCTGAGATGAAGGCGCCGGCCTCGCCGCGGCCGACGAAACCGAGGTCCTCCAGGCCGTAGATCGGCAGGTGGGCGAACGCGTCGTAGATCATCAGGTGGTCGACCTCCGAGTGCGCGATGCCGGCTTCCGCAAACGCCCTGGCCGCGGACATCCGGAAAGCCCTGGAGCTCGTGAAGTCCTCCATCATCGAGATCATCGTCGACTCGGCCGACTCCCCCGTGCCCAGCACGTAGACGGGCGGCCGCGGCAGATCCATGGCCGCTGCCCGCTCAGCCGAGGTCAGGATCAGCGCCCCGCCCCCGTCGGTGACCAGGCAGCATTCCAGCAGGTGCATGGGATACGCGATCATCGGCGAGGCAAGCACGTCTTCTAACGTGATCAGGGCGCGCTTGTAGGCCCGCGGGTTGCGGCTGGCCCACTTACGCTGTGCCACCGCGACCGAGGCGAGCTGCTCGTGCGTGAGGCCAAACTTCTTCATGTAGCGCAGCACGCCGATCGGAAAGAGCGTCGGGGGGCCCCAGATTCCATAGGGAACCTCGAACTGGCCCTGCAGTGACGCCCCGTCTGGCGCCCGCGGAGCGGCGCCCACGCGCGACCGCCCGGACTCGCCGTGGGTTATCAGCACCACGTCGCACAGGCCGGCCGCGATCGCGGCGCTGGCGTGTCGCACGTGGACCATGAACGAGCAGCCGCCGATGGCCGTTCCGTCAATGTATCTGGGCGTGATGCCGAGGTAGTCTGCGACCGCGATCGGCGACTGCCCCGCAGCGGCCACCCCGTCGACGTCCGATTTCGAGATGCCGCAGTCGCTGAACGCGTTCCGCGCCGCCTCGGCGTGGAGCTGCAAAGCCGACCGGTCGGGGATGATCCCGAGACTGTCGGTCTCGGCCGCCCCGATGATCGCCACCTTGCCGCGGACGCTCACGACACGCTGCCGGACGCGGGGCGAAAGACCGGAAGGCGCAGGTCTCCGCGTTGTGCGAAGGCGACCTCCAGGTCCATGTCTAGCGTCAGCATCTCGGGCCTCGGCTCCACACCCACCAGGTTGGCCATCATTCGCGGCCCTTCTTCCAGCTCAACAATTGCGATCACGTATGGAGCGTCGGCCTCGAAGCCGGGGGCCGCGCGGTGGTTGATCACGTAGGAGTGCAGCCTGGCCCGGCCGGAGACAGACACCCACTGCACGTCCGCAGACATACAGCGTGGGCAGAACAGCCGTGGGTAGAAATAAAACTCCCGGCAGGGTGTGCATCGCTGGATGCGCAGCTCAGCGGCCAGGGCGCCGTCCCAGTAGGGCTGCGTCTCGGGCGTCGGCTTCGGGACAGGCTTGTCGACGCTCATCTGTTGACATCGTCGCGAGCCGCCGGCGGTGGGCTCTGGGTCACTCCGACTCCTCCCACGAAGGGGGCCTGGTGTGTTTCGAAAGCTTCCAGCTCGGGGGCCGCTTCTCGAGGAACGCGGTTATGCCCTCGGCCGCATCCGCCTGCCGGCCTGCCCACCAGAAGGCCTGGCCCTCGAGCGCGTGGGCGGCGTCCCGGTCAGGCTCGGCCAGGAACCGGTAGATCAGTCGCTTGGTGATCGCGGCAGATGCGGGGCCGACGTTGGCGGCGATGTCCCTGGCCAGCTCCATCGCCGTGGGCAGCACCTGCTCCCGCTCGACCGCCTGGCTCGCCAGGCCCATCTCGACGGCCTCGGCGCCTGAGAACAACCGCCCGGTCAGCAGGAGCTCCATCGCTCGAGACGCACCGATCAACCGCGGAACGAGCCAGAGCGAGTTCGCTTCGGGAATCACGCCCCGCCGGTTGAACACGAACCCCAGCCTCGCTTCGGCGGCGACTATCCGGATGTCCCACTGCATAGGCAGCGTGATGCCGACTCCCACGGCGGCGCCGTTGATGGCGGCAACGATCGGCGTTGCCATGTCCCAGGGTCGGAGCGGGTTGGCAGACCGCCGCTGGTCGATCGTCTCGCGTTCGTCACCCGGGCTGGGCTTGAACGTGTCGCCGCCGCGCTCCAGGTCGGCGCCGACGCAGAAGTCGCGGCCGGCGCCCGTGACAACGATGGCGCGGACGGCTTCGTCGGCCTCGAGCTCGGCGAAGGCCTCGTGCAGCTCCATCCCCATCCGCGCCGTGTACGCGTTTCGGCGGTCGGGCCGGTTCAGAGTGACCAGGCCCACCCCCTCTTGCCGCACCAGCAGAATCGTCTCGTACGCGGTCGTCGCCATTTGCAGCGTCTCCTATCTCATGACCACGAGGGCGTCAAGCACCTCCACGTCGTCGCCGTCAGCCCAGAGCGGGTTCACCTCCAGTGTCTCCAGCTCCTCACCCAGGCTCATGGCGACCGCAGCGATGGCAACCACCACCTCCGCGACCCGCCCCACTGAAACGGGCGGCCGGTTGCGGCCGCCGCGCAGAAGGGCCGCTCCACGAAGCTCGTGCAGCGCCTCCTCCACCTGGTCGGCGCCAACGGGCAGCAACCGCAGGCTGGTGTCGTTCAGCGCTTCGACCCACACGCCGCCCAGGCCCACGGCCAGCACCGGACCCCACGCGAGGTCTCTGCGCACGCTGACCAGCAGCTCCGCGCCACCTCGTCTCATCGGGCTCACCAGCACGCCGTCAACGCGCGCCCGCGGTAAGGCGCTGCGCACTGATGCGGTTATCGATGTGAAGGCACGGGCGACCTCATCAGGGCCGCGCACGTCCATGGCCACTCCACCCACGTCGGTCTTGTGCGCCACGCCGGGCGAAGCCACCTTCAGCACGACCGGGAAGCCGAGGTGCAGGGCAGCGGCGACGGCGGCGTCGGCCGTGGTGGCGAGACGCGCAGGCACCACGGGCACACCGCCGGAGGCGAGCAGCTCTCGCGCGGCGGCCTCCGAGAGCGTGCCGTTTCCAGCGCCGTCCAGCCTGACCCTCTCACGCGTGACGGTAGTGCCGGTTGCCTGCCTGCCCATCAGCCTGCGGCGGCGCTCGTGCCAGTCGATCGCGTGTCCGAGGGCGGTCATGCCGTGCTCGATGCCGTTGGTGGCGTGCAGCCCGACCTCGTCGAGGACCGAGCGGGCAAAGGGCGAGATGTCCGACGACGAGACGGTCTGGATGACGACAGGAACCGGCGACCGCTCCACGGCGGCTTTGACCGCCTTCAAACGGTTCAGGGTCAGAGACGGGTCCCGCGGCGGGCTCTGAGGCAGCGTGGCCTGGTAAAGGATCGTGTCGTAGTGTCCTGGCGCACCTTCCACGACTATCTCCAGGGCGCGGTGCGAGATGGTCGGATCCACGACAACGTAGCCGGTCACGTCCAGTGGGTTGCGCGGATTCGAGAACGCCGGGAGCAGCTCGGTCAGGCCGGTGGTGGTGGCGGCCGGAAACTCGGGCAGCTCGATGCCTTCGTCGGTCGCACGGTCCGCGATCAGGTCGCAGGCGCCACCGGAGGCGGTGACCGCGGCCAGACGTCTCCCCAACGGAGCTCGGTTGTAGGCGAGCAGCCCTGCTGTGACGAGGAGGTCTTCGAGCGAATCGACCTGGACGGCGCCGAAGTGGCGGAGAGCCGCCCGGACCACGTCGCGGTCACCGACCAGGGCACCGGTGTGCGCCAGCGCGGCCCGCTCACCCGCGGCGGAGCGACCCACCTTGAGGACTACCATGGGCTTCCCGGCCCCCAGGGCTGCCTCGGCGACGGCGCGGAAGCGGCCAGGGTCCCGGATGGTCTCCAGGAACGCCGCTATGGCCGCCGTACCCGGATCGTCCACCAGGTAGGCGAGCACGTCCGTGGCAGTGACCATCGCCTCGTTGCCGGTAGCGACCAGGTGGCTGATGCCGATGTGTCGTGTCTGAGCCATGTGCAGGACGACGCTGGCCAGGCCCCCCGACTGGAGGACGATCCCCAGCGGACCGGCGTGCAGCGGCGGGGCGATCGGCAGGCCGTAGGGCGCCAGCTGGTCGCTTGCGTTGATGAAGCCGTTGCCGTTGGGGCCCAGCAGGACCAGGTCGTGCTCTGTGGCCAGCGCCACCAGGCGCTCTTCCAGCGCCCGGCCCTCGGCTCCCGTCTCTGCAAAGCCGGCCGTCAACACGACGGCGTGGCGCACGCCGGCCGACACGGCTTCCCCGATGACCGGGATGACCTCGCTCGTGGGGACCATGACGTAGGCCAGGTCCACGGGCTGCCCGATGGCGCCGATGGAGCGATGGGCCGGTTGGCCGTGGACGACGTCGTGCCGTGGATGCACGCAGTAAACAGGCAGGTCTGGTGAAAAGGCACGCAGGTTCTGGTATGTGTACAGCGACCACATTGAGCTGTCGGTCGCCCCGATCAGCGCAACCGACCGTGGTTTCAGGAGCCGCGCCAGCCGGTTCAGCTGGGTTCCCTCGGCAGGCGCAGTTCCATCTCCAGAAAGCCTCCTCCAAGCCATGGCGCCACGGGTTGCGGCTGCCGCTGGCTCGGACTATAGCCCGACCCATGGCGTGAGACAATCAGCCCGCGTCGTACACTCCGGCAGGCGATGGCCGAGAACTGCGTGCAGGTCGTCACGACCACCGACTCTCGGGAAAAGGCCGACCGTCTGGCATGGTCTGCCGTCGAGAACCGCCTCGCCGCCTGCGCCCAGGTCATCGGTCCCATCACCAGCACGTACTGGTGGCAGGGACAGATCGAGGCGGCGACGGAGTGGCTCTGCCTGCTCAAGACCACGGCGGTCCGATCGGACGAGTTGACGGCCCACCTGCGAGACCAGCACACGTACGAGACGCCTGAGATCGTCGTTACCCCGATCGTCGGCGGCAACCCCGACTACCTGAGCTGGATCGCCCGAGAGACGGCCCGCGTTTGAACCAGCCGCCCCCGCGAAGAGAGCAACTTATGGTGTTGACCCGACGTTGAAGGAATGTCGGTGAGCGCCGAAAGGGGGTACTGGGTTTGAGGACGGCTGCGGCGGAGCTTGTCATGATCCTCTACGACGAGGGAGTCAGCCACGTCTTCGTCAGCCCCGGCACCCACGCCACGGCCCTTCGCGACTCGCTGGCCGATGCAGAGGCCGCGGGAGTGCCCCACCCCCAGCCCATTCTCTGCGCCCACGAGCAGGTTGCAATTCTGGCTGCGCACGGCCATCACATCGCTTCGGGCGGCCCCCAGGCAGTGATCGTGAGCGTCGATGGGCCTGAGCTGAATCTGGGTGGCGCGATTCATGGCGCCCAGCGGCACCGCATCCCCATCACCGTCTTTTCCAGTGCGGGGCGGGGCACGCCTTACACCACGGTGGGCAAATGGATGGCGGATCCACGAGTCGCCGCCCACCTGGGGACCGCTGCGCGCCGCGCCTTCCAGATCTCCCGCGCCGAACCCACCGGAGTCACGCACGTCCCACTCGGAGCCGGCGCCCTCCGCCAGCCTGCCGGCGAGCTATCAAGGCGCTTGCCGCCCCCCCGACCGCCGGCTCCGGACATCGGGGCCCTGGAAGAGATGGCCGAGCTGCTGGCGGCAGCCGAGTCACCGGTTGTCGTCGGCGCCCGGGTCGGCCGGCACGTGGGCGCTGTGCACCTCCTGGCGAAGCTCGCGGAGACGCTTGGGGCGCCGGTTATTGATTTCCGCTGCCACGTCAACCTGCCACCGCGTCATCCGCTCAACGCTGCGACCGAGGCCAGGGACCTGGTCGCTGCCGCGGACGCCATCCTCCTGCTCGACGTCGCGCTGCCCTGCCTGCCGGTGCTGGGCCCCCTGCCGCCAGAGGCCTGGTTGCTGCAGATCGACGTGGACTGCCTGAGCATAGACGCGCCGGTCTGGACCAGCCCGGTGGAGGTCGCAGTCACTGCCGACACCGAACGCGCGCTCCCGCTTTTGCAGACGCTGCTCGCGAATCGCCTGAGCGGTCGAAAAGTCGGCGATCGGCGTGCGCGCGTCGAGGCACAGCTCCAGGCCAGGCACGAGGCGTGGCGAGCCCGGGCGACCTCCGATGATGCCGGCGATGGGGCCGACGCCGTGCTGGCCGAGCTAGACCGAGCGCTGCCTGCCGATGCGCTGGTCCTCGAGGAGGCGGCCCACGGTGGGGGTGTAGCTCTGCGGCAGATGGAGCGGCCGCCCGGTCACTTCTTCCGAAGCATGTCCTCTGGCCCGGGCTGGTCGGTGGGTGCGGCGCTGGGGGCACGGCTCGCTCGGCCGGCTCAGCCTGTGGTCGCCGTCTGTGACCAGCTGGCATTCGCGTCGGGGCTGCCGACGGCGGCCTTCTGGTCGGCTCAGCGAGCGGGTGCGCCCTTCCTGACGGTGGTCCTGGATCGCACCCAGGCGGTGGCAGACCCCGGCGGCGAGGCCGCGGAGCCGGCCTCGGAGGTTGCAGCGGCGGCCAGGGCGTCTGGCGCCGAGGCCTCGGTGGTCAGCCGGCCCTCGGACGTGGCCGCCGCCGTGGAGCGGCTCCTGGCGACGACGCGTGACGGGCTCTGCGCAGTTCTCGACGTCAGGCTGCCCCGCGCCTGACGCCCTCGACGCACCGCCGAATAAGGTCCCATTTCCGGCACTGGGACCTGTCCCGAGCCCCTGACCGGTCGCTTCGCCAAATAGTGCGTATCGGGGAGCTCATAAGCTCCAGTGTTTAGGCCGGGCCCAGACGAAACCGGGTGGAGCGGGCTTCTGGCTCTACCGCGATCAGGCGCCAGCCTGTCGCAGGCAGCTGCGCCGCCCGGTAGACAGGCGCCTCGCGGCGCACGAACGCTCCGAGGACGGCCCCCAGCAACACCCCGGCAAGCGCGATGACAGGCTGCACATCCTCCTCCTGGGTCTGGCTTACGCCCAAGCCGGTCAGAGCCCCGGCTACTGCCCCGTGCGTCCAGTGCGTCACGACCCGTTTCACCACTGCCTTCTTCGGATAGAGCCCGGCCCAGTTGAGCGCACGGCACACGGCGTCCAGAGCCTCCTGGTGGCGCTCACGTGCATGAAAGCGGTCGGACTGGTAGCGCAGCCGGATGGCGAGCGTGCTCTCGTCCAGCCAGCGGAGCGAGGTGCTCCGTGCCAGTTCACGCAGGTTGCTTCGCAGCCGGTTCATGTGCTGGTCACGAGGTACGGCGGACAGCCAGGAAGGTGGCCTGCAGGCTTCAACCGCGAGGTGGTAGACCAAGTTGGTTGCTGCCGCAGTATGCAGCCGGGCGACCTGCCTGTCCAGTCATCCGTCGCCTGGCCTGACCTATGCTCAGCCCAGGATGGCGACAGACCTTTCACTCCGCATCTCGAACGACGAGCTTGCCGCTCGCAGAAGCGCGCTGCTCGAGCGTCTGCAGCCTGAAGACGCGGCCGCCGTGGTGCTCTTCGGGCCGACCGCGATCTTCTGGCTTACCGGCTTCTCGTTCATTCCCACAGAGCGGCCTCTGGCGGTGGTTCTCACTCGCGACCATGTGCTTGCTCTGGTCCCCAGCCTCGAGCGCGAGCACGTCCGCGCCGCCGCCGAAGTAGACGCTGTCGTCTCCTACGAAGAGTATCCCGGGCAGGAGCCGCCGTTGAACCTCCTGAGCCGCGCCCTGGTGGACGACCTCGGTGTGGCGGGTCGGGCGCTGGCCGTCGATGCCGACGGCTATCCGCCCCGGTACGGCTACCGCGGTCCACGGCTGACGGAGCTGCTGCCCAACCGGCAGGTGAACTGCGCAGCGCTGATCGAAGACATGCGCCTTCTCAAGTCCAGCCAGGAGCTGGCGCTGCTGCGCGAGAGCTCCCGCTGGGCCGATCACACACACCGCCATCTGCAGGAGCTCGTCCGCGCCGGCGGCAATGAGAACGAGGTCGCCGTCCAGGCCAGCTTACAGGGCAGCCTGGAGATGGTCGGGGCGCTCGGCCCGGGATTCGACCCGAAGGCGTGGGCCATGCTCCCCACCACCGCCGGCTTCCGGAGTCAGATCGGCGCCAACGCGGCCTTTCCGCACGCCATAAACAGGAACCTGATCATGAGAGGAGGCGACGTGCTGGTAACCGGCGCGTCGGCCCTGGTCTGGGGGTATCGCTGCGAGCTCGAGCGCACGATGTTCGTCGGTCCGCCCGAACCTGAACAGAGGCGCTGGTTCCAGCTCATGGTGGGCGCCCAGGAGGCCGCCCTGGAGGCGATGAAGCCCGGCCGTCCCTGCGCTGACGTCGACTGGGCCGTGCGTCACTACTTCGAGCGAGAGGGCATCACCGAGACATGGCGCCACCACGTCGGCCACGGCCTGGGCCTCGAGGTGCACGAGGCGCCGTTCCTCGACGTCGGCGACGTCCGGGTAATGGAGCCGGGCATGGTGTTCAGCGTCGAACCCGGCATCTACGTCCCGGGACTGGGTGGCTTCCGGCACTCGGACACGGTCGCGATTACGGATGACGGGATCGAGCTGATGACGCGCTACCCGCGCGACCTGGACAGCCTGATCTGCGCTGTGTGAAGCAGACCAAACTCGCACACTTAGCTCGCCGCGTCTCCGATCTCTTCGAGAAGGCCGAGCAGCCGCTCCATGCCCTCGATGAGCAGTTCCCGCCCGGTCGAGAACGCGACCCGCACGTGGCCCTCCCCGCCCGGCCCGAACTCGCTGCCCGGCCTCACCGCGACGCCTCGCTCGGCCGCCCGGCGGACCACCTCGAGCGAGCTCGTATCTGACGGGTACCGGATGAAGGCGTAAAAGGAGCCTTCCGGTTTGCTCAGCTCGAGCCCCGGCACACCCTGCACCATGCGGCTCACGATGTCTCGGCGAGCCTGGTACTCGCGGCGCATTCGCACCGGCCAGTCGGTCGGCACCGTCACGGCCACCAGGGCCGCCCGCTGGATGGCGCTGTTGAGCGGCCCGTTGAAGGCGCGGTGGACCCTCGTGACCGCCTCCACCACCTGCCGCGAGCCGGTCACGTAGCCGATCCTCCAGCCCGTCATGGCGTAGGTCTTCGAGAAGGTCTGGACGTAGACCAGTCGCTCGGACAGGCTCTCGATCTCGAGCGCGGAGGTGAACTCAACACCGTCGAAGACGATGCGGTCATAGGCCTCGTCCGACAGCACCAGGAGGTCGTTTTCCCGGGCAATGGCGGCGAGCTCCTCGAGCTCATCCCGCCTATACACCGCGCCGGTCGGATTGCAGGGGTTGCAGACGACCACCATCCGGGCGCCTGGCGCGGCCGCGGCTATGCCGTCGAGATCCAGGTGCAGGTCCGGACGGTGGCGGACGAAGGACACCTCGCCACCTGCCATCCACACTAGGTCCGCGTAAAGCGAGTAGGTCGGCTCCGGCACGATCACCCTCGTGCCCGGGTCCACGGCCGCCAGGATGGTCGCGGCGAGGCCCGCGCTGGCCCCATGCGTGATCAACACCTGGTCGCCGCCGTACGCCCGGTTGGCGACGTCCGAGACCTGGTCGGCCAGCGCCTGGCGCAGCTCAGGATCACCCTGCAGCTGGGCATAGTGCGTCGCCCCTGCCGCCAGCGCGTCGGCCAGCGCCTGGCTGATGTGCTCAGGCGTCGCGAAGTCGGGATCGCCCGCAGCCAGCGAGATCAGTTCCGGTCCCGGCCGGGTCGCCGGCCGCTGGGACCGGCGCGCGAGCTCCTGCACCATACGCGAGGACGTGAACACCAACGTCAACCTCCTGTCTCATCTCGCACACCCGGCCAGCGCGCGCCCACTTCCGCCGCGGCTCCGGGCAGGCCGCAGGCGACCGAGAGGGCGGCGAGGGCGACGATTGCCGCACCGGCGACAGAAGCAGCCACCGCGGCGAGCACGCCAAGCAATGGTGCGGCCCCCCTCGGAGCCTCCGATCAGCTCTCTGATCCCGACTGCCAGCGCGGTCATCGCCATAAGAAAGGGCAGGTGAGCATAGAACCAGACCTGCCCCGCCAGGCGGGTGCGCCGGACCGGAGCGCGTTCCAGGTGGTCGAAGCATGACCACCAGACGCCGAAGGCCGCCGCGATCCCCAGCGCGCCTCCCACCGCAGCGGGCAGGTCCCAACGGCCGGCCAGGCTGCCGGCGCTGGCGGCTATGGACTCGCCCAGCACGATCAGGGTGAAGAGTCCGAAGCGCTCCGGTAGGTGCGACGGATCGAGCTGCACCTGGGCCTGCGGGCGCCGCGCAGTCAGCGGCGTAGCGTAGTCGACGACCATCGCCACGGCCCACAAGGCAAAACGGGCCGGGACCGGAGCGACGGCAGACCCAAGCCATATGACCGCCGCGGCGCCGAAGCCCAGGGCATAATGGCGCGCCAGCCAGGTCGGCCGCCGGCCGGCGGCGCCCAGCTCCGGGCCGGCGGAAGCGGGCACTTCGGCCGTCACCTCAGTAGGACCGGGGCAGCCCGAGCACGTGCTGGCTGAGGTAGTTGAGCGCCATCTCCTGCGAGATCGGGGCTATGCGGTATAGACGGACCTCGCGCCACAGCCGCTCGACGTGGTACTCCCTCGCGTAGCCAAAACCGCCGAGCGTCTGCAGAGCGGCGTCGCAGGCCTCGAAGCCGGCTTCGGCGGCCAGGAACTTGGCTGCGTTCGATTCCGCGCCGCAGGGCTGGCCGCGATCGTACAGCCAGGCCGCCTTCATTGCCAGCAGCTCCGACGCGTCGAGGCTGGCCGAGGCCCGAGCCAGCGGATGAGCTATGGCCTGGTTCTGGCCGATGGGGCGTCCGAAGATCACGCGATCGCAGGCGTAGCGAGCGGCGATGCGGAGCGCCGAGCGACCGATGCCCACCGCCTCGATGGCCGTTACGATTCGCTCCGGGTTGAGACTGTCGATAAGGTGGTAGAAGCCCCGGCCGACCTGACCGACCACGTCCTCGTCGGGCACTCTCAGTCCCTGGATGAAGAGCTCGTTGGAGTCGACCGCCGCACGGCCCAGCTTGTCGATCCGCCGCACTGTGCACGCGGTGCGGTCGAGGTCGGTGAAAAAGAGGGTCATACCGTCGAAAGGACGCGCTTCCTGGCGAGGCGAGGTGCGCGCCAGTAGAAGGATCTTCTGAGCCTGCTGGGCGTTGGTGGTCCAGACCTTCTGGCCGTTAACAACCCAGCAGTCGCCGGTGTGCTCGGCCCAGGTCGTGATGCGTGATGTGTCGGAGCCCGCGGTGGGTTCGGTCACACCGAAGGCCAGCAGCAGCTCACCGGCGGCGATCCCGGGCAGGCAACCCCGCTTCATACGCTCGGAGCCGAAGTGGACGACCGGCGCCGGCGGAAACATGAAGAAGTGGACGGGCGAGGCCCCACTCGTGCCGGCGCCCGAGAGGCAGACGGCGTGCATGACCACCGCGGCCTCGGTGATCCCGAGTCCGGCTCCGCCGTACTCCTCCGGGATGATCGTGCCCAGCCAGCCGCGCTTGGCCAGTGTGCGAACAAATTCCCAGGGATACTGCTCCTTGCGGTCGTGCTCCAGCCAGTATTCCGGCGCGAAGCTGCTGGACAGTGCCAGGACTTCGTCGTGCAGAGCCTGCTGGAGTTCGGTGAGCGCAAAGTCCATCAGGCCGTTAGGTTAGACCGCCACCTCTGGGTCCGCGCTTGCCGTCAACAGGAGAGCTTGGGCGCCGTCAACTGGACTCAGCATGTGCCGAGGCGGAAGAATGAGCAGACTTGGCAACCGCGAAGTCGAGAGATGGAGAGCTGAACGCACTTCGAGCCGACCAGGTTGGCAGCCTGCTCCCTCCACCCGAGCTCGTCAAGGCCCGCGTCGACTTCTTCGCCGGCCGTCTCGACCGCCATGGGCTGCGGGCCGAGGAGGATCGGGCCATCCTCTCCGCGCTCCGCCACCAGCGCCAGTGCGGCCTCGACGTCTTGACGGACGGCGAGCTCCGCCGAGCCGGCTTCACGACCGAGTACGGGGAGGCAGACGCCTTCGCTGAAGCCGCCTATCAGCACGCTCGAGTCGTATCTGGACGGCTCCGGCCCATCGGCCGAATCGCCGACTTGGAGGCGAGCTTCATGGGAAACCACGCCGGGGGCTCGTTCAAGATCACCCTTCCCAGCCCGGTTCTGCTGGCGGAGGCCGCCTTCCGCTCGCACTTCGGCGAGGTGGCCTACGCGTCCAGCACCGAGCTCATCGACGACGCCGCGACCATCCTGGCCGACGAGGCGGCCCATCTGGCCGCCGACGGGGTCCCATACATCCAGGTCGACGCACCCTGCTACGGACGCTGGGCGGACCCCAACCTCGCAGCCTCCTTTCAGGCCACCGGGATCGACAGGAATGAGCTGATGAGGATCGCCATCGCAGCCGACAATCGGGTCCTCGAGTCCGCACGCGCCGGTGGCGCGATGACCGCCGTGCACTGCTGCCGCGGCAGCTGGCTGGCGGAAGGCGCCTACGATCCCGTCGCTGACAAGCTGTTCACCACGCTCGGCTGCGATCGTCTCCTGCTGGAGTACGACTCCTCTCGTCCGGGCGGCTTTGGGCTGCTTCGCTTCGTGCCTTCGAACAAGGTGGTCGTGCTGGGCCTGATCACCACAAAGACCGCGGAGATGGAATCACGCGATCAGCTCATGCGCAGGATCGACGAGGCATCGCGCATCCTCCCGCTCGAGCAGCTGGCCATCAGCACCCAGTGAGGCTTCGCCTCGCGACAGCTCGGTAACCCGCTGACTCAGGATCAGCAGTGGCGGAAGCTGGAGCTCGTTGCCTCGCTGGCCCGCGAAGTCTGGCCCTGACGTCACAGGAGGCGCGCCCAGCGCGCTGGATCCTCCGTCCCGAGCAGGCGAAGCTTCCACTCCACGCCAGCGCCGAAACCCACCAGCTCGCCCCTGCTCCCTATCACTCTGTGACAGGGGATGATGACCGGCACTGGATTCGCGCCATTGGCGGCACCCACCGCACGGACCGCTGCGGGGCGGCCGACCGCCTCCGCGACCGCCGAGTAGGAGCGGACCTCACCATAGGGGATCTGGCGCAGCGCCTCCCAAACGCTGAGCTGAAAAGGCGTCCCCCGCAAGTCAACCGGCACCGAGAACTCGGTCAGGTCGCCGCGAAGATAGGCATCCAGCTCTTCAGCCAGGCGTCGAGCCCGCGTATCAGTCGAGCCCGTGTCGCAGCTTGACTGATTGGGAAACCTGAGCTGCCTGACGCCTTCATCCGAAAATGTCGCCTCGAACGTTCCCAACGCCGTCGGTAGCGCGGCCGACATCAGTGTCTGCCTGGTTGCGATATTCATCTCATCAGGTAGAACACGCCTCTCACCGGTTGCGTTGCAGCGAGCTGCGTGGGCGCCAGCTCACAGAGTGGGGCGGTAAGTCAACTCCTGCGAATTCACCCCTCCTCTCTCTGCGCCCTGATCTTGGCCAGGCGCACGGCTCGCGCCTTGGCCAGAGCTTCCCGCCTCTTCTCGAGCACTTCCGGGGAAGGCGACTTGCGGCGGCGCTTGGGGGCAGGCGGGGCAGGTCGCCCGTCGGTCACGTCGAGCACCCCGCGGATCTCTTCGAGCATCCTCTGCAGCCGCTGATTTTCGGTCTCGAGCTGCCGGTTTCGAGCTACGAGCACGTTGATGCGGTCGACTATCTGCCCGAGCCCATCCGCCTGCGCATTGCGGCTCCGACGACGTCTAACTCCTGTCACGTTCTCTGGCACTGAACCGTGAAACCTCCTTTCGTTTACTCGCGGGTCTTCACATAGTAGCGACCGCGGCCGTTCACGAGTTCACAGAGCCGTTACAGCAGGAGGATGCACATCGAGCCGGCCGGCATCGACAATTGATCTGTGACACTCACGGGCACCGACATCACCGGCGCCGACCTACTCGTCGACGCGCTCTACACACACGGCATCAAGGTTGTATTCGGACTGCCGGGCGTCCAGCTCGACCCGGTCTTCGACGCGCTGGCACGGCGTATCGATCAGGTGCGCGTATATCACACTCGCCACGAGCAGGCCACCTCGTACATGGCCGACGGCTACACACGCGCTTCTGGCGAGTCCGCCTGCTGTCTGGTGGTGCCGGGCCCCGGGCTGCTCAACGCCATGTCGGGGCTGGCCACTGCGCACGCCTGCTCATCGCCGGTGCTCTGTGTCGCCGGTCAGGTCCCGTCCGATCAGATCGACTCGGGCAGGGGCCTTTTGCACGAGATTCCCCACCAGCTCGAGATGGTGCGCTCTGTGGTGAAGTGGTCCGGGCGGGCGATGCTGGCTGACGAGGT
>Ga0126384_10001358_pt1 | contig 14468 bp, 9 predicted proteins | sample PanSoiMetPlot_36_FD_92543 | JGI IMG/M metagenome (GOLD analysis project Ga0126384, IMG submission 92543) | Tropical forest soil microbial communities from Panama - MetaG Plot_36 | ecosystem: Environmental > Terrestrial > Soil > Tropical forest > Bulk soil | place: Panama | collected 2016-02-17 | reverse complement strand
GTTGTGAAAGAGTCGGCTCTGACCGACTGCAGTGACGAAAACGTCGTCGTAGCCATCGTTGTCATAGTCGCCGACGGCGATTCCCATTCCGTACATGCTTATCGCCAGTCCAGCTTTCTGCGTGACGTCGGTAAACGTACCGTTGCGATTATTGTGGTAGAGCTTCAGCGTCGCGGGCCGCTTCGGAGCGCCGGGCCAATCTTCACTGTTGGCGAACAGAATGTCCTGCCAGCCGTCGTTGTCGTAGTCGATGAATGCGACTCCAGCTCCCAGGGTCTCAGGTAGATATCGCTTTCCAGTTGCACCGCTGTTGTGAACAAAACGGATGCCCGCGGATTGAGTGATGTTCGTGAATCCGCCGCTCTGGGCTACGGCGATCGTGGAAACCAGTATGAAGAGGAGGTATGGGAGACGCAGGATTGAGTTCTTCATCGATGACCGGGGGAAAACGAGCTTAGCGTGTGGGACTCTGCTGCGGCAACTGGGTGGGACTTCGGCTTAAGTGACGCGGTTTTCGTTTGCCGATTGGGAGAACTCAGCGGGACACTCTCATGCTCATGGATCGCCTGGCGTTCGTTGTTGTCTTCAGGATGCGTCAACCGATACGGGCCGGTGAGCGCTTGCGCCGCCTCATCGGCTTTGAAGCGCAGATAGCGCTTTTGATATTCGGCTGCCTGCTCGGTATTTCCTAATCCTCGATAACTCAGCATGAGGTTGTAGTTCGCCTGCAGATCCTCGGGATCAATAGCGATCGTCCTCTTCAGTTCGTCGACTGCTTCCTGATACTTGCGCTGCAGGAAAAGGATTCTGCCGATGTCGTCGATCACCACTCGGTCTTGTGGATACTGTTGCTGCGCGATTCGTAGATGCTGGATCGCCTCATCGTACTTACCCTCGATTCGCAACGCGCGCGCGTAGAAGTAGTGAGTGCGGGCGAGGGTATCGTCGATTGCCAGCGCCTTCTCCAGCATCTGCTTAGCGCGTTGTTCATCTCCTTCTTGCACGAGCACGCGCCCCATGTTCACGTAGCTGTCTGCTTTTGCCGGATCAGCCTGCGCTGCGGTCTGGAACGCGGAGAGAGCACCTTTCAGATCGCCCTGGAGGAATAGACCGATTCCAAAATCATTCCAGCGCTCCCAATCCTTCGCTTCCAATTGTAGCTTCGGCTGAGGCTTAGGCTGGTTCGTTACTATTACAGGCAAACTGACTTCATCTTTCGCGATCGTCACAATCGGCAGGTTGGGAATGTATTTCAGCTTGCCGGAGACTCCGAACGTATCCGCATCGAATGACACTTTACGATCGTCGTATGAAGGCGCCATCTGATTGGAATCGCCTGTGTTCTTGCCGGCATAGGAGAATTGCGTGTAGTACCAAGAGAACTTTCGGTAATTGAGCTTGGCTTCGAACTTGATCTTGTCGCCAGCATTCTCGGGAATTCGCAGCCGATAATGAACCGTGTCGGCGGCTCCGGGAGGTATGAGCTTTACATAGACGAGTGCGCGCGCTGACCATGCATTACGCTTGTTGATGGGATTGCCGTGTTCGTCAATGCTCTGCGAGCGATAGAAATGCGCGCTCTTTTCCACGGGACCCTTCCCGTCATCTTCTACGCGGCCGCTCCAGAACAGCACTTGTCCTTTGTCGTCCGTAGCCTTTAGTTCGAGCCATACATCAAAACCATCGACAGTCCCAGCAGGGAAGAAGTGCCCAACTTTGCGCGTTCGCACTACGACATCCAGACGCTCGGTATCCCCGCGACGCAGCGCGGGCTGCACCTTATTCAAAGGAGCCGAAATCTCGAAAGGCTCAGAGCCGCTGGTATCGCCGCCGGACGGACGTGTGCTCGACTCAGCCTCTTCGCCTACGGCAAAAGTTGTCGAGAGTTCTCCGGGGAGGGACGCGCTTGCGCTGACCTGTTTGCTCTCGGAAGAGATGGCGAAAATATCTACGCTGATGATCCCATTCTTGAGGAAATCGAGAACAGCCTGCATCTGCTTCTCGTCCTGATTCGCAAACGGCAGCGCTGTATTTGCAGCAAGGAAGCGATGTGAGTGCAGCTTGCCGTCTGTTGTGCCGTAATCGGCCGATTCGACGAGCGGCATGTGGCAGTCGAGGCAGCGTTGGGGCTTTGCCGGATAGTAGAACGATCGCGCTCCGAGTCCAGAAACTCCGCTCGCCTGCCAATTGTCGTAATCATTGAAGCCGCGAATCCAGCGATAGTGATTGACGGGAACATCGAGATGCACCTTGTGGCAACTCGAGCAGAACTCCGCCGATTGCTCGTTGTGCATGAATGGCTTGAAGAAGGCGCGGCGGTGAGGCTCGGGATTCACGTACACCGAGTAATCATGCAGCCATCTCATGACAGGATTCTTGCTTGCGGCGAGCTCATGCAGCTTGGGATACAGGAGCACAAAATCACCCTGTCCCATGGTGCTTTTGACTTTCGTAATCGAGTGGCACATGAGGCATCCGAGGCCTGCGTTTGCCTCAGGCGTGTGCACAATCTGCTTAATCGGCGTGTCCATCATGCCGCTGTAGAGCACCGACGGATCGTGACAACCGCCACACCACTTCGACGGACGGGTGCCCACTACATCCTGCATGTACTCAATGCTCTTCCGATACCACTGATTATTGAATGATGAGAAATGATGGGCCGAGCTGCTCCACTGCTCGTAGACGTCCTTGTGACAACGCTCGCACGCTTGCGACTCCATGAAGTACTTCGCGGGAATCAACTTGCCGTCGGTTGTTTGTGCAGAGCTGGGGAAGAACGCTCCATCAGGACCGTCTCCCTCTTTTGTCATCTCAGCGGGAGCGATCTCCGGATTTCGAATTGGAGTTGACGCTGCCCATCGCTTCACCCGCCAATAATGCGCTCCAAGCGCCATTAGGCCCACAATCAGGAACAGCGCTGCACACTGAACTGCCAACTTTGGGGCGGCTGGTGCAAACAAGTGCCGGGAGCGGAGCCAGTTGCCGAGCAGCAGAAGCACTCCAGCAAATGACAGGAGTGAATGAAAGTAAACGAAGTCAATATGTGGACGCGAACCGCCCACAACCATCACGATCACACCATCAATCGCGCCCAAAGTCAGCAGCGCAATTCCAGCTTTTGCCAGCCTGGACAGCACCCTTAACTTGCGAGCAAGAGACGGCGCAACGAGAACGGCGACTACGCCGAGCGCAATATGCGCGAGAGAAATGCTGATATAGAAGAGGTTCGGCCCGGGAAAAGCGTAGAGATAGGCTCCAGAGAGAGCCGCAAACCACAAAAAGGCTTTCGCGATGGTCTTCTGAGACAGGGCCCTCATTTGATAGGAGTTCCGTTGGAACCTTAAACTCCCTGTGCAACTCGGTACGATAGTGCTTTTATATTACTTTCAATGCGTACAAGATGGGCAACTCCATCAGCAAGCGAGACGCATCGCACTAATCGCTCGAAGTAGGAGGTTTGAAGTGAAAAGGCGAACAAGTGGAAAGAATCCTAAAAGATGGGTCGCGAAGGTAGAGACCGATTCTACTCATCCTTCCCAGGGACTCTTCACCAAAAGCGCGTCAATGATTGCCGGTGCGCTCGCCTCCAGGAAAGTGTCTCCGAAGGGACCCAGCTCAGGCATGCGAATGCTGACATATTTCATCTATCGTGCCGGACGCAGTTTAAGCGCCAAACGCCGTGCTGAGTTGGAAAGAGCAAAGTCCTTACTTTCGAAACGGATTCATCGCACTGCAGCATAGATCTTGAATTAGGAACACAGGCGAACAAGGAGCCTTCAACTTGCCCGTTGCCATTGTCAGGCTGGGATCTCCGCGGAAATCGAATGAGGGATTACGGATCGGGACAGTTCGCCGACCTCCACGTGTAGTGCCGAAGACAGAATTCGCCAAACGCGACTTCTACGATGTCTGGCTGCCAAGCCTGTCGCCGAGCCCGGAGCTAGTGGCATTCGCCCTGCGGTCGCAAGACGAGCGCTCGTGGAAAACATTTACACGCAAATTCCGCGCCGAGATGGCGCAACCGGATGCGGCCCGACTCCTCGATACGCTTGCGGCATTTTCTCGCCAGACCAACTTCTCCTTGGGCTGCTATTGCGAGAACGAGCAGCGCTGTCACCGTTCCGTTTTGAGGGAGCTACTTGCAGAGCGTGGAGCCGAATTTACGTAACTCTCAGGCGACTTCGATTCACTTCGTAGGAGTACGGCGGCGGACGGGACTCGAACCCTGAAGTGTCCTGTCGCGTTATAAACTCCCTGCATGGCCACGAGCCAGATCGAGGTCTCGAGACAACCGCAACTCGCTCGTCGATTAGGCTTGTTCGACGCCACCATGCTGGTCATGGGTGGGATTGTCGGATCTGGCATCTTCATAAATCCTTATGTTGTTGCCAAGCAAGTGCACACTCCGGGGCTGATACTCGGAGCATGGATTGCCGGGGGCCTCATCGCGCTCGTGGGGGCATTCATCTACGCAGAACTCGCGCAGCGGCTGCCGGCGGTTGGCGGGCAGTACGCTTATTTATGCGAGGCATATCATCCGCTGTTTGGATTTCTCTATGGATGGACATTGCTGCTAGTGATTCAGACCGGAGGCATGGCTGCAGTGACCGTGACGTTCGCAAGATATTTTCTCGAATTGACGGGATGGCGAACATCAGAGGCCTTGCTGGCCGTGATCGCTCTGAGCATCCTCACAATCCTGAACTGTCTCGGAGTCAAAACGGGAAGCGCTGTGCAAAGCGCGCTGATGGTGACAAAGATCGCGGCCATCGCGTTCCTGGTCGGATGTGGATTCCTGTTCGTACATGGGCCAAAACTAGCCTGGACACCCATCGCAGATCGTCCCGTTTCGCCAGGATTACTCTCAGAATTCGGCGCCGCGATGGTGCCGGTCCTTTTTGCTTACGGTGGATGGCAGACGACCCCGTTCGTGGCCGGCGAACTCAAGGATCCGCGCCGTGATCTTCCGCGCGGGCTACTCGTGGGCGTAATCGGCGTCATCATGCTCTATACCAGCGTGAGCCTTGTCTGCTTGCGAGCGCTTGGACCAGAGCAACTTGCAAGCACGCGAACTCCGGCATCGGCGGTGATGCATGCTGCACTCGGAAGTCTGGGAAGCAAGATCATCGCCTGCGGGGTCGCGATCTCGACTCTTGGTTTTCTCAGCCAGGGAATTCTCACGGCTCCGCGCGTGTATTTTGCGATGGCGGAAGATGGAGCATTCTTCCGGCGCGTTGCCTGGGTGCATCCGGCGACGCATGTGCCCATCATCGCCATTGCGTTGCAGAGTGTTTGGACAATGGTGATCATGCTCACCGGCCGCTATGAACAGATTCTGAACTACGTAGTCTCGATGGATTGGGTTTTCTTTGGATTATCTGCGGGCTGTCTGTTCGTGTTTCGGCGAAGGCGGACTGGTGAAGCAGATGCGCTCATGCCAGGTCATCCATGGACTACGGCGACGTTCTGCCTCATCTGTATCTTTGTTGTGATCAACACCGTGATCCGGTATCCAGCGAACACACTCATCGGAGTCGGCATTCTCTTGTCAGGCATTCCTATTTTCTTTCTGTGGCGAAGGATCAATCTGGCGAGATGACTTCACGACGCACTCAATCCCGCTCTGCATACATGGAGTTTGCCAAGACACTCTCAGGCGCCAAGCACAACCTTGCGACGAGCGGAATGGCCGGATTCCCATTAGCGGAACTCGGAGTAAGCATCGATCAACTCGAGATCAATGGCCCGGATGGCTACGGATACGAGCCCCTGCGCCGCGCCATCGCGCAGCGTTACCGCGTGCCTGTGGAATGCGTTGCGACTGCGGCCGGGACTTCCATGGCCAACTACTTCGCGCTGGCCGCATGCGCAGAGCCGGGCGATGAAGTTCTGATCGAACAGCCTACTTATGCTCTTCTGCTCGACACTGCGCGATATCTGGGACTGGAAATCAAGCGGTTTCAGAGGCCCGCTTCGTCCGCTTATCAAGTCGATTTGGCCGACCTCGAGCGCCAGATCTCTCTGCAAACAAGACTGATCGTTATCTGCAATCTGCACAATCCTTCGAGCGCGCTTACTCCCGAATCGACACTGCGCGAGATTGGCCGCATGGCGAAGAAGGCTGGAGCACGGGTGATTGTTGACGAGGTCTATCTGGAAATGCTGTGGGAGTCCGAGCCGCATAGCGCGTTCCATATCGATCCTGACACTTTCATCAGTACCAACAGTCTCACCAAGGCTTATGGGCTGAGCGGCATCCGCTGCGGCTGGGTACTCGCGTCACCGGAGATCGCCGAGCGCATCAGGCACATTCATGATCTTCATGCAGCGAGCAATGCTTTTGCGGCCGAAGTGCTGGGAGTCGTAGCCTTTGACAAGCTGAGAGATATTGCGGCGATTCAGAAGACCCGCCTGAATGAAAACCGCAAACTGCTAAAACGCACTCTCGAATCACAATCCTCGCTTGAGTACCTCTGGCCGGAACACGGAACGGTCGTGTTTCCGCGATTTAATGGAAATGTGGAGGCGTTTTGCGATCGACTTCGCAAGAAATACGAGGTGAGTGTAGTGCCCGGCGAATTCTTCCAGGATCCCCAAAGAATCCGCATCGGAATTGGCGGCACGACAGAGGCAGTCCGTCCTGCTTTGGAACAACTGCTGAAGGCGCTGCATGAAGTTCCGAGGAGTAAAAAGCCGACCCGGGTGGTTCATTGAAAATTGCAAAATGCTCAGGTCGTCTTACGAGCCGCAGAAAGAATTAAAGCCTCCATTGACTCGCGCCAATAGGACTGCCCATTACAATGCATGCTGAAACTCTCACTCCTAATGGAGAGACATGGCCAAAATTCTTCGCTTCTTAACATTAGGTATTGTTCTCGCATCTGGTTGTGAAATTGCCTACGGGCAGTCTGTTCCCGTTTCCGGAACCCTGACTGAAGACATGCGGCAATTCGTGGAGATTCCGGCGGTGTCGGGTTATGAGCAGCAGCTTGCCAACGCGATCGGCCGTGAGTTAAAGGCATTCTCTCCAATGATCGACGCTCAGGGCAATGTCACAGTCAATGTTGGCAAAGGCTCTCCACATCGGTTACTTGTGGCCGCGATTGACGAACCTGGATTTGTCGTGAGTGGCATTACGCCCGACGGTTATGCGACGGTTCAGCGATTGCCGCAAACGGGAAGCCTTCCATTGTTCAATGAGCTTTACTCGGCACAGCCGGTGAAAATTGGCACTCCTTCTGGCTCATGGATCGATGGCTCTGTAGGCGGTCTTTCCATTCACTTGTTGCCCCAACGGCAGCATCCTCCGGCTGCCAGTGATCTGGACAATGTGTTCGTTGACGCCGGAGCAACGACCGCGTCCGAAGCGCGAGCTGCAGGCATGGACTTCCTTAGCCCTGTCGCGATCGATCGTCGGTTTTATGAGATGGGTTATGGAAAATGGACTGCACCTGCGATCGGCGATCGCTTTGGCGCGGCAGCACTGGTTGAGGTCTTGCGCAACGTCGAAACAGCAAAGCTGAATGGCACGGTTACTTTCGCGTTCGTGACGCAGCAGTGGCTTGGTGCACGCGGTCTGCAAAGAACGATCTATAAGACCAATCCTGATGAACTCATTTACGTCGGCAGGCGGATGCGGGCTGCTGCTGCCCCCGGCCAACGCGAGGTTGTCTCGGTATTCAAAGAGACGCCTGGCAACGGCGTACTGATCGCATCGGAAAAACCTGAAGCCGATGTCTCAGGCCTCGCTTCGGAACTCAAGCAACTTGCGGGCGCGCACAACATCAGCGTCAAGACCGACTACTCGGCTCCGCTCCTCCCTCGAGGCGGCTACATGTTTCAACCCAAGCTGCCAGAGCGAACCGTTCACCTCGCGGTTGCAACATCATGGCCGTCAACACCTGGTGAATCGGTGCAGGGGAGCGACGTCGCTGCGCTGGCTTCGCTGCTTGAACTCTATCTTGGCGGTTCGACGCATGCAGTCGAGTTGAAGCAAGCAAAGTTCTTGCCCGAGCCGCCTGCCCCGGCAAGACCGCAGAGTGCGCCGCCGGTGGAGAACGTTCTCAAGAGCCTGATCGAGACATACGCCGCCAGCGAGCATGAGGCCAACATGCGCGCATCGGTTACTCGGTTGCTGCCTGCGTGGGCTAAACCCATAACAGACGAAGGGGGAAATCTTGTGCTTCATATTGGGTCATCTTCCCCTCATCCTTCGCAAAGCTTGGTGGTTGTGGCGCACATGGATGAGATCGGCTACGAAGTGCATTCGATCCTGCCGGACGGACACCTGGAATTGAAAGACGAGGGTGGCGGTGTGCTCGCCTACTTCCTGGGGCACGCTGCGCTAGTCCATTCTTCCAATGGAATGCATCCCGGCTTACTTGAATTGCCGGAAGATTGGGAAAAGGCAGATTTTCAGTGGCCGCGAGGACGCAATCAAGTGTTCCACATGGACGTGGGCGCCGCGAGTCCTGCGCAAGTTGCAGAGCTGGGTATTAAGCAAGGAGATTTCGTCACGATTCCTAAACGGTATCGCAAGCTGTTGGGAACGAAGGCGAGCGCACGTGCCTTGGACGACAGAGTAGGCTGTGCCGCTTTGGTATCGGCTACCTGGGCACTGGGAGAAGACTTAAAATCGCCTGAACTGGCGAATCGCAACATAACGTTCATTTGGTCGACGCGTGAAGAGCTCGGACTCGAGGGAGCGGCTGCTGCTGCGAAGAACATGGCCGCGCAGGGACGCACACCGAACTACGTATTTGCCATCGACACGTTTGTCAGCGCCGATTCGCCTTTGGAGTCTAAGCGGTTCGGCAATGCCATTCTGGGAAAGGGCTTCGTGGTGCGTGCGATAGACAACTCTAACATCGTTCCACGTAAACTTTCGGATAAGGTTGTTTCGATCGCCCGCTCCAATAATATTGCGGCACAATTCGGTATCACTGGCGGCGGAAACGATGGAGCCACGTTTCTGATTTACGGCACAACCGATGTGGCTCTCGGTTGGCCGTTACGCTACTCGCACTCTGCCGGGGAAGTCATCGACGTACGCGATGTTGATGCGTTGGCGAAAATCATCACTGCGATTTCCCGAACCTGGTAGTGAGGTCGAGCCCCGCAGCGGCGATGCCTCACAGATTGAGCAGACACCGAGGAAGGGCGGGCATTGGTCCGTCCCCTACCGTACCATCGATCCATCCAATTCATTTGGAGAATCTAATGGACCAGCATGTCCTTCGGCGCTTTACGTTTACTTCAATTCTGCTGTTTTCTGCTGTGTTGTTCGCGCGGCAAGCTACGTCGGCGGAGCAAACGCCAAAGGACACGATCACTCGCATCTTCACTGGTGAATTCCGCGAGCGTCCCTCGCCTCCACCGCGCTGGTTCGAGGGCGGTCAATCGTATATTGAGACGGAACCATCCGTCGGTGGTCTTGGGAGTGACGTTGTTAAGTACGACACCGCGACCGGCAAGAACCGCGAGGTTCTGATCACGGCAGCGCAGCTCACGCCTGCAGGTGCTCAAGAGCCGTTCGAGATCACGGGACTTAGTTGGTCGAAGGACAACCAGCGCGTCCTGATTTTCACGAATACCCGCCGTGTGTGGCGCACCAACTCTCGCGGAGATTACTGGTTCTTCGACCGCGCGAGCGGCAAGCTCAAGAAGCTGGGCGGAGACGCGCCCGAGGCCAGCTTGATGTATGCCAAATTCAATCCCGCGGCGACCCAGGTCGCATACATCAAGAACAATGACATATACGTCGAAGACCTCGCGAGCGGAGACGGAGACATTCAGCGCCTCACTCACGATGGCTCCCATCTTGTTATCAATGGCGCCTCGGACTGGGTGAATGAGGAAGAGTTGAGTCTGCACGACTGTTTTCGCTGGAGCTCGGACGGGAAGCGAATCGCTTTCTGGCAATTTGACTTGCACGGGGTCGGAGACTTCGCGCTCATGTACTACCTCGGCAAAGAGCGCGAGGTGATCACCGGCATTCCATATCCGCAGACAGGCCCGTATCCGGTGGAAATGCAGGTGCCTTATCCGCTGGCAGGAACCACAAATTCGGCCGTACGCGTCGGCGTAGTGAATGCGGACGGCAAGGGAAGCGTGAAGTGGATGGAGGTCTCGGGCGATCCGCAGCAGAATTACATCGCGCGTATGCAGTGGGCCGATGCTGACACTCTGTTAATTCAGCAACTCAATCGCCTACAGAATACCGACAATTATCTCCTCGCCGACGCCCGCTCTGGCGCTGTCCACCAGATGTGGCGGGATCACGATGATGCCTTCATCAGCGTCGGCTTTGGCGGATTGCCGGAAGCGCGGCCGATTCACGAAGGCCGCCAGTTCCTTGCCGTCAGCGAAAAGGATGGGTGGATGCACGTCTGGGCGATCGATCGCAGCGGCCATGAAACGCTGGTTACACGCGGCGCCATGGACACGGCCGGGATTGAAGGCATCGACGAAAAAGGTGAATGGCTTTATTTCATTGCCTCTCCCGACAACGCGACTCAGCGTTATCTCTACCGCTCGCCCCTCGACGGCTCGGCCGATCCGGTGCGCGTCACTCCAGCCAACTTCGTCGGTGCCAATAACTACGATGTTTCCCCAAACGGGACATACGCGTTTCACACTTTCTCAAGTCTCAATGATCCCGGGCTGCGGGAATTTGTCTCTCTGCCAGAACACAAGCTCGTACGCATGAGCAGCGATAGCAGTGAATCCAAGAAGAAGATCGCGCAGTTCCTCACACTGCCGGCGGAGTTCTTCAAGGTCGATGCCGGCGATGGCCTAATGGTGGACGGCTGGATGATTAAGCCATCCAACTTTGATCCTTCGAAGAAATATCCGGTCCTGGTGAACATCTACGGCGAACCAGCGGGGCAGACCACGCTCGACCGCTGGGGCGGCAACGGCACACTCTTCCACCGCTACATCGCTTCGCTCGGATACCTCGTGGTCAGCTTCGACAATTCCGGGACTCCCGCGCCCCGCGGCCGCGCCTGGCGCAAGGCCGTCTACGGCGATGTCGGCGTTCTCTCGTCCAAACAGCAGGCACAGGCTCTTCGTTCGCTCGGCAAGGTGGACACCTTCGTCGATCTGGATCGCGTTGCCGTCTGGGGTTGGAGCGGCGGCGGCACAAACACTCTCAACCTGATGTTTCGTTCGCCTGAGCTTTACAAGGTCGGCATGGCGGTTGCACCGGTGCCCGACCAGCGCCTATATGACTCGATCTATCAGGAACGTTATATGGGCCTGCCCCAGGACAACGTCGACGGCTACAAGCAGGGCTCGGCGCTCAACTTCGCAGCAGGATTAAGGGGCCATCTGCTGATTGTGCACGGTTCAGGCGACGATAACGTTCATTACCAGGGAACGGAGCTGCTCGTGAACAAGCTCATCTCCCTCGGGAAACCTTTCGACTTCATGACCTATCCCGATCGCTCGCACGCCATCTTTGAAGGCCCGGGCACAACTGTGCACTTGTATCACTTGCTCGCACGATACCTGACCGAGCATCTCCCGGCAGGTCCGCGGTGAACTGTAGAGGATTCATGCGATCATCAGCGCTTCGATCTCTGATCGGGCTCTTCTTCATTCTGTGTGTCGGGAACGTAAGCCCGTCCCTTGCTCAGGAGGCGAGCAAAGCCCCTGCTGCTGCCGAAAAACCTAAGCCTCGGATCCGCCCTAACGACGCCGGTGCTCCCATTCCTACGCGCTTCCAAATGCTGCGTGGCGCCTACGGCCCGTACCGCGCCAACAACGATCTCCTCTATTACCACCTGGACATACGGATCGATCCGATTCAGAAATTCATCAGCGGAAAGAACACGATTCACTTCCGCATGCTCAAGGATGACAATCGCATCCAACTCGATTTGAGCGAGGGTCTGAATATCGACAAGATCCTGTACGGCGCGGTCCCACTCAAGTTCGAGCGCGATACTGCCGCAGTCTTCATCGATTTCCCAGAAACTCTACGTAACGGTCAGGTCTATTCCATCGACTTTTATTACTCTGGCCATCCTCCAGAGACTGGCCGCTTCGGGGGGATTACGTTCAAGAAAGACACTTCCGGGCACGACTGGATCAACACTGCCTGCGAAGGAATTGGCGCAAGTGTCTGGTGGCCCAACAAAGACCAGTGGCGCGATGAGGTCGAGAATATGGACATCAGCGTCGCCATCCCCAACGGCCTGGTCGATGTTTCTAACGGAAAACTTGTGGGAAAAACCGATCTCGGCGACGGCTATACCCGCTGGGATTGGCACGTTCACTACCCCATCAACAACTATGACGTTTCACTGAACATTGGCAACTACGTTCAGTTCTCCGACAAGCTTGGCGATCTGACTCTCGACTTCTTCGCTTTGTCCGAAGATCTGGAAAAGGCAAGAACACAGTTCGCGCAGGCTAAAGGGATGCTGGAGGCATACCAGCACTACTTCGGTCCTTATCCTTTCCCCGAGGACGGTTATAAGTTGATCGAAGCGCCATATTCCGGAATGGAACATCAGAGTGCCGTTACCTACGGCAACCTTTTCCAGAATGGATACCTTGGGCGGGACTGGACCGGAGTCGGCATAAGTCCGCGATTCGATTTCATCATCATTCACGAGAGCGCCCATGAGTGGTTTGGCAACAGTGTCACTGCTGCGGATCCTTCGGATATGTGGATTCACGAGGCATGGGCGACTTACCTCGAGAGCCTTTATGTGGAATATCGTTGGGGCAAGTCCGATGCCATGAAATACCTCAATGGCTACAAACCCAAGATACATAACCTGCGCCCCATCATTGCTGAGCACGGCGTGAATGCAGATCCCACAGAAGACCAGTACTTCAAGGGCGCATTGATGCTTAACACGATTCGCAGCGTTATAGACGATGATGCGAAATGGTGGACGCTACTCCATAACTTCTACCAGCATTTCAAATATCAGAACATCATGACGGAAGACGTGATCTCATATTTCAATCAGCAGAGTGGGATAAATCTGACACCGATCTTCGAGCAATATTTGCGGCACGCTCAAATTCCCCGTTTGGAACTGTTGTTTGGCGAGGCGCCGGGAATAGTAATGTACAAATGGAGCGCCGATGAGGTGGGCTTCTCCATGCCAGTGCGCGTAGGCTCCCCGGACCACTGGCAGATTCTCTATCCGACAACGAGTTGGAAATCGATGCAGACTGCGCTGAACAGAGACGGGTTCGAGGTGGCAACCGATCTGTATTATGTAGACCTAAACAAACAATGAAAAAAACGTGTTTGTTAAGAATCTTCTAAGAATCTTCTTGAAACAGTTCAGACTTGGGTCAGGATTCAAATGGGATCTGTATCGTAAGTGCTTGATCCTAAAAATGGCGGGGACGACGGGACTCGAACCCGCGGCCTCTGCCGTGACAGGGCAGCGTTCTAACCAACTGAACTACGTCCCCGCTGCTTGACCACCCGCTGTGGCGGGAACTCGATGGAAGGTGAGCGTAACCTTGGCCGAAACCTGGCGGTTCCGACTGATTTGATTGTAACAGAAAGATCGTGGTGTGCAGCTCGGCTAACCCCTCCTAACTTGACGTTGTCTCGACTAACGACTAGTACTCATGACATGAGCATCTAAATGTCGATGCAAACATTCGTCGTTGAAATGTCAGATTGAATGAGTGTCACGCAATCATCACCAGCTCAAGTAGCCGAAGACAGGGCTCATGGCGAGCATCTTGCTGGTCTCCGCACGGTCGCTGCGCTTGAAACTTTCAAGGGAGTGTTGGCTGTGCTCGCTAGCCTTGCTCTGTTCACGCTGCTGCACAAAGATATCGGCGATATCGCGGAAAGGATCATCGAGTCCCTGCATCTGAATCCAGCACACCGGTTTGTGCAAAGCTTTTTGAATGCCGCTGACCGCGTGAATGACAACAAGATTGTGGCAGTCGCGTGTGTGGGATTCGCGTATGCGGTGATTCGGTTCATCGAGGCGTACGGACTCTGGAATGCCCGAGCCTGGGCGGAATGGTTCGCCATAGTCTCAGGATCGGCGTACCTGCCACTGGAGATTGTTGGGTTGATCAGGCATCCGAATGCGCTGCACTGGACAGTTCTGCTCGTGAATATTGTGGTTGTGCTCTACATGGTCTATGTTCGATGGGACGTTTTGCGGCAACGTGATCCTGGTATCGTCATACGGCAGGGTCAGCGTCCTGCACCCTAGAACATTGAAGGGGCATATCCGAGTCGCTGTGTCCCTCGAACCTTGCTCATGGCCCGGCCAGCGAACTATGTTCGCTGCTAACATGCTTCGCGGCTCGGAGGCAAGCAAGATCTCACTTTGGGAATGGCAGCGCTCAGGTGGTCGGCGCGAAGAGAAAGCAATCGGCGTGCGAGCAACGGATTGTCTTCGACCGAGTTCGCTGATAATTCGCTGTTATTCGCTGTTCCAAAGCGAACGATGGAATCTTGTGAAGTC
>Ga0126384_10001357_pt1 | contig 14470 bp, 7 predicted proteins | sample PanSoiMetPlot_36_FD_92543 | JGI IMG/M metagenome (GOLD analysis project Ga0126384, IMG submission 92543) | Tropical forest soil microbial communities from Panama - MetaG Plot_36 | ecosystem: Environmental > Terrestrial > Soil > Tropical forest > Bulk soil | place: Panama | collected 2016-02-17 | reverse complement strand
TTTATTCAACCTGGGCAGCACCGGCTGATTCAATTAGAGTCGAGTGGTGGTAATGGAGCGCCACTCCCGGTAACACCGGATTTCATCGTGACCGCGCCGCCGGGCGCCCCGCCATTTACGCTCGGACTTACAGGTAAAGTTGCGATCAAAAAAACCAGTGGTTTTCCTTCGAGCTGTCCGTTACCCGATTCTACGATTGCCGACTTTGTCGCGTGGGGAGCGGGTGCTAACTGTTTCGAAGGCAGCGGACCCGTTGCTACGTTGACCAATACATCGGCAGCGATCAGAAACAATAATGGTTGCACCGATACGGACAATAATGCTGGCGATTTCTCGATCGGTACGCCCGCGCCGCGCAATGGTGCTTCAACATTTACAGTCTGTCCGAGCAGCATCTTCCAATTCAGTGCCGCGAACTATGCGGTTGGTGAAGGCGACACGCGGGTAAACATTACCGTCACTCGCACTGGCGACACCAGCGCCGCCGCAGCAGTTAAGTTTGGCACGATTGACGATGCCGGCTTGCAGCAGTGCAGCCAGGTTAATGGGATCGCTTCACCACGCTGCGATTTTATCTTCACCCTCGGAACCTTAACCTGGGCGGCGGGAGACACGAGCCCGAAGAATTTCTCGGTAGCGATTGTCGATGATTCATACGCAGAAGGAAACGAGAACTTCCACGTGGCCCTGAGCAGTCCTTCAGGAGCGACGTTAGGAGCCCAATCAACGGCGACGGTCACAATCAACGACAACGAAACCGTCAATGGTCCGAACCCAATTGATGGCACGAACTTCTTTGTCCGTCAGCAGTACATCGATTTTCTGGGGCGTGAACCTGACCCGGCAGGTTTTGCCGGCTGGACCAACACGATCAATAACTGCTCAGGCGATACGACGCAGTGTGATCGCATCCACGTGTCGCAGCTCTTCTTTCAGTCGGATGAGTTTCAGTCGCGCGGCTATTACGTCTTCAAGTTCTATCCGGTAAGTTTCCCCGGAGTTCCCGGAGTAGATCCTGCAGGCGCCGGTCACAAACCGGATTACGCGCAGTTCGCGCCGGACTTAGCCGCGGTCAGTGGTTTTCTGACCGACGTGCAACTGAATGCAGCCAAGGACCAGTTTGCGATTGACTTTACGAACCGCGCGGCCTTTGTGGCGCGATATCCGACGAGCCTGACGCCGACGCAATACGTTGACACTCTGCTACAGACTGCGGGTGTAAGTGGGAACTTCAATCCGACGACGCGACAGAACTTAATCAATGGCTTGACGGGCGGGACGTTAAGTCGCGCGCAAGTGTTGCGGCAGATTGTCGACAGCGCGGAAGTGACTTCGAAGTACTTCAACGAAGCCTATGTAGTGATGGAGTACTTTGGCTATCTGCGACGCGACCCGGATGCTTTGTACCTGAACTGGCTGGATGTGATTAATCAGACGAATGATCCCCGCGGCATGGTCACCGGTTTTGCCACCTCTACTGAATATCGCCAGCGGTTTGGACCTTAAGAAGTTTCTCTTCTGAGGTTATCCGCTTGGGTCCATCTGTGATAATTTGCTCATCCCAAAACGCAACGCGTTGAGCAAATGAATGCACGTTGGACTTGATGCACTTCCGCTGACGTCGCCAAGAACGGGGGTCGGCCACTACACGCTCGAATTGGCCCGCGCGCTTGCGGCTTTATCTCCCGAACACACTTTTGAGCTGGTCGCCTATCGTCAGCTTGACCCGGCGATACTTCACGAAGTTGAGATCCATGGCCCGGCAAATTTACGTCTCGCAATCCCGCGGCGATACCAAAAATGGTGGGGCATCGGATTGCCGCGATACGTGCGAAAAGCGCAGTTGGATCTCTTCCATGGCACGAATTACGAAGTGCCGCTCTGGAACAAGCCTCGTAATATCCTGACGATTCACGACCTCTCACTGCTCCTCCATCCAGATAAACACGAAACTCATCTGGCTCGGCGTGCCAGTCGGCGCCTGCCGATTATGGCGCGTTCGGCGAGCGTGATTATCACGGCCACTGAGCAAATAAAACTAGAGATCTGCGAGAAGCTGAGGGTGAGTGCGGATTGCGTGCGCGTAACGCCTTATGCGCCTCGGCGAATTTTTCAGCCTGCACCGGCAGCGGAATTGTTGGAGGTAAGGCGCCGATTGAGAATCGAGAAGGACTTCATCCTCTTTGTTGGCACGCTGGAGCCGCGAAAGAATCTTTTTACTCTCGTGCGCGCGTTTGAAGAAATTCTTCACAGCAATCCTCGAGCGCCGCAACTGGTAATCGCCGGCGGTGCAGGCTGGCTGATGGACGAATTTACCTCTTTCGCGGAAGCTTCAAAACTTGGCGATCGTCTGCGGCTGACTGGGTATTTACCGGATGAAGACCTGCGCGCTCTCTATTCATCGTGTACGGTGTTTGTCTTTCCATCCATCTATGAAGGTTTCGGACTGCCTCCCCTCGAGGCGATGGCCTGCGGCGCATCGGTAATTGCCAGCGACATTCCGGTGTTTCGAGAAACCCTGGGAAAGGCGGCGCGCCTGGTCGACACGCGGAAGATCAGTGAACTAGCGACGGCGATCGCGGATTTGCTCAGGGACGAAGGTGAGCGTCAGCATCTCGCCACGGCAGGCCAGGTGCATGCGCGGCAATTCTCGTGGGACAGAACGGCGCGCCTGACCCTGGCGGCTTACCAGGAGCTTTTAAAGAGTTCCACTCAAAATGAAAAGGCCGGCGCGAACCGGCCTTTGGCTCATTATTCTAAATCGAGTGTGGATTAGAACCGGTTACGATACTCGCTGGAATTTACGAACCCGTCAATCATGTGACGAGAGTCGGCCGGGTTCGCGTTGATCACCTGAACCCAGTTGAAATAAAGCGCGTCAGGATCTCGCCGCAGATAACCAAAGTACTGCATCACCACAAAAGCTTCGTTGAAGTACTTGTTAAAGACTTCAGGGCTTTCGGCAACCTGCCGCAAAACCTGAGCGCGGGTGACTGTGCCCTGGTTCAGGGAATCGATTAGCGCTTGCTGGTTTGACAGCGTCACTCCGCCGGTGGCGCACAGGGTATTGACGAAATCTGCATTATTCAAGGAACCGAACCTCGCCACGAACGCCGGACGTTGGCTAAAGTTAACGGCAAACTGAGCTTTCGCTGCTTCCAATTGAGCCGTTGTTAAGAAGCCACTCACACTCCGCAAGTCAGGCATGAACTGCACAAAATCGGGTTTGTGCCCGGCACCCGCTGGATCTGAACCGTCGACATGCGGAAAGCTGATGGGATAGAACCTCCAGACGAAGTAGCCTCGATTACCGAACTCGTCGGATTTGAAAAAGCTTTCAGACACATGTATCCGATCGCATTGCGTGGTATCGCCGCTGCAAGTATTCAGGACATTCAGCCAGCCCTGAAATCCACCGGGTTCCGGAAATCGATTAAGGAAGTCGAGATATTGCTGTTGGACAAAGAAATCGGAATCATCGATTGTGATCGGTTGGTTTGTTCCCGGCCGCAAGCGCAGCGGCTTGACCTTGATGTTTCCGTAATACAGATCAGAGGGGAGATTCGGATCATCCGTTTGAATCCTGAGCGTCGGCGCCTGGGCCAAAACGCTGATGCCGGCAAGCGCAATCACTAAGCTAGCGATGGCTAATTTCATCTCTTAACTCCTACGTTTAGCTCAGATAGTTGCCGAAACTGGGGTCTCTTCGGCCTTAATGCTGCATCAATGCGAGGCAATCCGAAGTGTAACTGCGGCCCCAGCGGCTGTCAATGCCGTGTTTATAGACGCCTAGCTTCTGCTCATGGTTGTACTAAATCAGTTTCAATCGTGTATGAGCGACCGGTCTTGTCATCCATAAGGGTCACTTTCCGGAAACAAATTGCGCCCGATGCGCCCAGCCATTCAAAATCTATTCTCGAGACATTCACCGGATCGTTCAGGCTGAGTTTGCTGAGATAACAGTGGCCCTGACATGTTTCCCCGCTGAGGCTCGCTTCAAAGCTACTGAAGACCTCGGCTCGTTGATGTTTGACGCTCCAGCGTGTGGCACTGCAGTCATAAGACCATTCACTCGAATCACGTCCCGCCAGGATGTCGAGCCTGGCTCTTTCGCCCAGGGTGTCGAAGATGTGCAGTCGGCCGACAGGTGTCCCATCCGCGATCTGGGTGGCACAGGCGAGTCGACTTATGATGACGATTGAGCTCGTTCGCACCGGCGTGTTGACGGTTGTCGTAACTTGCGTTGGCACGGCGGGTCCGCAATCCGAACCCAGCCAGTATTCAGGACAGGTAACATCCGCGTTCACGAGGTCAGAATTCATTAGTAACAATTTGCTCGAATACCAGGGCGGCTCTTCCCAAAACTTGAACTGCGACGGACTCATGACAGCAGCCGTGATATTGAATGCCGCCGAAAGACCGATCAATACGATCGCGGTTGGCAATAATATCCAACGTCTCGTCGTCCAATAATTTTTCAGAAACCATCCAACCAGTATTGCCATCCATGGGAGGAATGGAATCCAGTATCGAGGACCATAGCACACGCCGCCAGTGTCTGGCAGAAACAGATAGACACCAGCCACAGGCAGAAATCCCACGAGCATTGTCAGGACGCGAGAATCGCGATTTCGTTTGAGTAAGTGGAAGACAATGGCGCAGCAGGCGAGCACCGTCCAGGGCACGAACGGGAACAAACCTCGTTGCGATTCAATAAAGGCTTTCCAGAGCGCCGGATTAAATACGAACCACATCCCGCGTAATGAAACCTTGCCGATCAGAAGAAGATTCAGAAGACCGGCGACAACGAGCGCACCTGCTGCTGTGCCGCCAAACTTCAGTGCCGCCCTCTTCTGTTTCGAAAAAAATAAATAAACGGCCCATGCGCCGATCATTACGACAAAAGCTTCAGATTGCATCGACGCGACTGTCAAAAGCAAAGCGGCAACCACGTACCGCTGATTCAGAAAACCCAACAGAGCCGCAATCAGCAACAAACCCAGGAAGGTCATCGCCCATAGCTCGTGCGAATAAACTAACCACGGACTCGCAAAGTAGAGTATCGAAACGACAGTAATGGCCCACCGCGATGGCAGACCAATTTTGAGGCTGCACCAATAAGTTAAAAGTCCTGCCAGCCACGAGAGAAATATGACAACGTAGATTGAATCCGCTTCGAAAGAGTGCTCGGCGGTCCCGGCAATCAGCAATGCGACAGTTGCGGGAAAAGGTATTGGGTGCCATGGTCTTTCTAAAAAGTTTGTGCTGGCGGGTGTGTAATCGGGAAAACGTTCGGACAATCGCGGATGTCCGACGCATGAATGATCATTCTCCGGACATGGTTCCGTGTGAAAATTGAATACACTGTTCCAAAGCGCAGACTCTCGCGTCCGACGATCGATAATTACCGTGTGATGGTCGACGTTGCTCTCTCGGTGGTGAACTCCCGCATCTAATCCTCCATACCGCGATGACTCGTAGTTGTTTCCCAGGTTCAGGTCGCGATCTTTCAGAAGACTATTAATCATCACCAGGTAATGAGGTTCGTCTCCGGACCACGCGGTTGGTTCGCGGTAACGAAAGCGACGCGTGCAAGCGTCGAATGGGAAGACCGCAATCAAGTAATAAACGATCAGCGATGCGGCGAAAAATCCTATCGTCAGACGGCGGACGGTCACTGCGTCTATGAGAAGATGTGGTGGCAAAGTTAATCTGATTCGCGCTCTCGGTGGTGAGGTCATCTGGCTGCTGGGCGTCTACGTTTCGCGAACCAGCCGCCGTGTATAAGGATCGCTGCGACTACAAGTGCAGCTACAGCGGTGATTATCGCTCCCAGATAAAGACTTTTAGGTTTGAATTTAAACGAAACCAGATGTTCGCCTGGCGGAATGAAGACGCCTCGAATTGCGTAATCGGTCCGATACAAACGCGTCTGTTTTCCATCAATATAAGCTCGCCATCCCGGATAATAAATATCGCTGGTAACAAGAAAGCTATTTGACTCAGCGGCCACGCTTATCTCCATCCGATCGCTGTCGACGTGATTTATTGCCGTGCGTGTAGTTTCGTCTTGGGCGGCGGTCGCGGGCGCATCCACTCCTTCAACGAGAGCTGTACGAAGCGGATCAAACCGTCGACCATCTTTGAGAAGTCCTGATCTAATAACGCTCAACGCATCCTGCGGATCGCTAATCATCTGAACGTCATTAACTATCCACGCGCGTGCAGCGGCGTGCAAATTCTCGTAAACGTGCGCCTCCGCAGTTTCATCACATGACCGCCAAGTCTCAGGATTAATCATAACGGGATCGAGTGCAGTTGATGTATTTGTGGCTTCATCGATCAAGGTCAACTTCTCAACAATCAGCGAAGCTGATCCTGGCATGGCCTCGAATTCGAGCCGCTTTACGCTTCGGGTTTGGTCGAAATGATGCCGCGTCACGTACGAGTGTCCAGTGCATGGGGTTTGGTGCAAATTGGCAGCGTAGTCCGAGAAAACTGCCGCCTTCATGTGTCGCATTACTTTTGGTTCGCAGTCGTACGCCCATTCGCTGGTGTCCCGGCCTTCAATGACGGACATTGTTTCAACCGTATCATTCACATCAACAATTTTGACGCGCGCGATTTCGGTGCGATTTGGAACAGCCGCTGAACACGCGGATCTGCTTACCAAGCCTAACGCGGAGCCGCTGATGGGTTTAGGAAAAGTCACCCTGAACGCAGTCCGACCTGACGCGTCGCAGCCCACGCCCAGCCACCGTTGCATGTTGTCCTGAAACCAATTGACACCGTTACTATCAGTCATCGTCCTATGGGGCGGTGTAAAGACGAACCGTACAGCCATGACATCCAGTCCCAAATCTTGGCGCTGCCACACGGGATTAATCTGCTCTCCGCGCTCGTTTATATCCAGCAGACGGCCGGTGCGGATTGGAATCAGCGCATTATATCCGTCGGCGCTTGGAAGCGACCAAAGTCTCGACAGAGTCGGTTGGGCAGCTTTCAGTTCGCTCTCTGGGCGGCGGATCGGCATGACCCGCTGACCAGCCGAACTCACGAGATCGCGATAGCGAATGTCGATTTGGGGCGGCGACAACTCACTATTATCGATGGCTGAATAGCGCCATTCGAAGAACCATCCGAAACTACTGAGTTCAACCAACAAGACGATGAAGAGCAAAGCGTATTTTCTGGTATTGTCCAGACTGACACAGACGAAGAGGAAGGCTGTAATCGCGATTACGAAAATCAGCAACGGCGTTCCCAACGCTGGATTTTTCCACGGCCGCAGATCAACCGCGCCGATATCTGCAGTGAGAGCTAACGCATGGATATGGGTTGAGCTCAGCGTCAGTAGGATCAGCACAACTCCAACGACAAGCACGGCCGCCCCCGCAACGGTGAATCCTGCCGGTAATGAGATCTCTCTGCGAATTAGAGCAGCAACGCCGAGTCCCGACAACGTACTAACGGCCAACGTGAATTCAAGGAAGTGTCGCCCGGGAGCGCGGAAGCTTTTTATAATCGGAACATGAAACAGTAGGCGGGCTAATGGCGTCGCGTCACCCATGACCAGCAGAAAAGAAATGACCGCGATGCAGGCCCAGAAAACTGCTGCTCTTCTGTGTTCTCTCGAGATTACGCCGACCGCTGACAACATCAGCGGTAGCAGGCCGACAAACCCGGAAATCTCAGTCTGGTTCGGCGCGCCGAAATAGCGAATGAACCCGCTGTGTGCAGGGCCGCCGAACAAGTACGGGAAGAGCATTGTGAGTGCCTGGCGTGGCGGGAGCGAGTGTGAGGCGTAATCTGAAAACGTATATGAGGCTCGCGAAGCTTCGCGTGCAAGCTCGAGCGTCGGCACGATCTGAATCGCAGCCAAGGCTGTACCCAGGGCAACGGCTGACGCTGAAGTTAAATAGAACCGCCAGCGTTCAGTTATCGCGGCCGGGCCAACGAAGATGACATACGCCAGCCCCAGCGGCACTCCATAACAGAAAATTTGCGGCTGTCCACCAAGGAGCATCAGCGCGGTCGCGAACACTCCGATCACAAACCATTTGGCCTTCAGTTCGGTGCGTTGTGATTCAATTGACCACAACAGAAGCGGCACCCAGACCGCGGATTGCACAACATGAGCGTGACCAAGGTGTGCAATCATGAATCCGCTGAGTCCAAAGATCGTTCCCGCTACCAGACCTGCAATCCGACTTCGCGACAGCCTCTGCACGTATGCATAGGTGAAGAAACTCGCGCATACGTAAGCATAGACTACGAAACTATTCCAACTATTGACGCGCGAAAAAATCCATGCAGGCGGATACCAGGTCATGGCTGTCGGATCGGCCATCATAGGAAATCCGCCAAATACGAACCCGTCCCAGCGAACTTTCTTCGAGAAGAAGTAAGGGAGAAAGTTGTACAAGGCGTCAGTTCCCACAGCCAGCAACTTTCCGCGAAAGATTATCGGTGAGAAGAACGCTACGAACAGCGCCAAATAGAAGATGAGCGCAAGCAGATAATGTGCAGATATCACTCTTGTAATAATGGTTCGCCGCGACATGTTCTACTGAGAATGTCTTTCGCTGTGAGAATTGCGAGAACGAAGATCTGAACCCAGGATCATTGCGGTAACAAGAAGAGCCAGGACACTGATTAATGCTCCGGCATAAAAACTTCGCGGCCGAACCTCGAGCCGCACAAGATGTGTTCCCGCAGGCACGAACACACCCCGGATCCCGTAATCCGCGCGATACACCCTGGCTCGCGCCCCGTCGATGGTCGCTACCCATCCGGGATAGAACGAGTCGCTCGTGAGTAGGAATGCGGGCTGTGAAGCTGACGTCTGCACCACCATACGATCGTCGCGCGCCTCAACCAAGCCGGCCATCGCATTAGGATCTGTTTGGTTGTTAACGGATGAGTTGAGACCTTCGACAATCGCTATTCGACGAGGATCAAAAGTACTACCGTCTTTGAGACGACTTGTCTTAACGGCTTCCAGGGCTTCAGGTTCAGAGACGGCTCGGATATCCGAAACCAGCCAGACACGAGGCATTGCGCGGAGATTCTCGAAGACCCGGCGCTTTTCCGTATCTTCAATTAACCGCCAGTCGTCATTAGCGGCGGCGGATTCTATCGGCAGCGAGGTCTTCGCATCAATGTTTTCTAAAGTCATCTTTTCGATTACGAATGACGAGGGGGCGGGTACGATTGATTCGATCTCGAGCTGCTTAATGTCGCGAGGCGCGTTCAAAAAGAGCGTCGTGAGATAGTAATGTCCCGGACATTGCTGGTCGTGCATCGAGGCAGGAAAGCTGCTGTAGATCATCGCCTTTTGGTGACGCATTTCCGTGGCGACCTGAGCACAGTCTGCCGCCCACTCGCTCGAGTCGCGTCCTGCCAGCAAGTCCCGCGAAATCACTTCACCCGTGGTGCTAATGAAGTTAACGCGAGCAATCGGTGTCTGATCGGGAACGAACGATGAACAAGCAAGACGGCTGATAATTGACAGGGAGGTGCTTCTGAACGAATGCGGGAGAGTGAACTTCAGCTGCTTTCGAGGAGCTTGCCCACACCCCGATCCCAACCATAATTCCATCCGGTCGTTGAACCATGTCTTCCTCAACGCATCGGTTTCAATTTGGTTCTGCGGTACGACCAGATACCGAATTGCCAGCACGTCGGCCCCTCTGTCCTCAGGCATCGCCCATGGGAGCGGAACCTGCGGATGGTCAATCATCGGCAACAGGTTGCTAATACGTGATAACACCAGCACGTTGTAACCACCCGCACTGGGCACGCCCCACAAACGTGTGAGGTTCGGTGGCATCTCGTCGAGTGTTCCCCGCGCACTGCGGTAAGGTATCAATCGTTGTTGAGTTGGTTCCAGCAGCGTCCTATAACGGTTCGCGAATTCCGGCGGCTTGAGCGCCCACACTTGAGAAGGGAAGTACCGCCAATCATGAAACCAACCAAAACTTCCCAGGTCGATAACGATGAAACCAATCAACAGCAGAATGCGTGCAGGCGATGCCGGATGTTTGGACCAATAGACGAGCATCGCAACCGCTATCACAAACATCAACAGCGGTACTGCTACGGCTGAATTGGCCCACGGCTTGAGCGTGAGTCTAATGTTTTGTTCGGCGGCGAGCGAGATCATGTACTTCACGTTCAGGAGCAGCAAACACAGACAGATGAGAATTGCGGCGGTGGCCACGATTAGCACGCGGCGGAGCTGGCGCTTCGAGATTTTTTCGTCAGCGACGGCTGCAATGCCTAAACCGGCAAGCACGCTGAAAGCGATCGTCGATTCCAGGAAGTGTCGTGACGGCGCCCGAAAACTGTTGAGTAATGGCACATCATAGATAACGCGTGCGAGCGGCGTTCCATCTCCCATCGCCAGGATGATGGCGATGATCGCAATCGCGAGCCAAAAGAAGGTAAGCCTTCTCCGCCTGTCAGCTATTACTCCGACAGTTGCCAGCAGCAACGGAAGGAGCCCGACAAATCCCGCGAGCTCCGTGCGATTCTCTGCGCCAAAATAACGAACGGCGGCCGTGTCCGATGAGGTGCCGAAAACGTTGGGAAAGATCAAGGTTAGCGCTTGCCGCGGAGGCATTGAATGCGACACAAAGTCCTGAAAGCTGAAGCTCGCTCTGCCTCCCTGGCGGACTAGCTCGGCGGTCGGGATGAATTGGACCGCAGTCAGCGCAATTGCTAATGCGATCATCGCCGCAATGATTGAATAGAAACGGAGACGGCCAATGCTGATGTTCCATCCTCCGACGAGTGCGTAAGCTATCGTCAGCAGCAAACCATAAAAAAAGATCTGAGAATGTCCTCCCAAAAAACTCAGGGCGATCGCCAGTACTCCGGACACAAACCAGCGGGCTCTCGCGCCGCGCCGTAACTCTTCTACTGACCAAAGGGCCAGGGGAATCCAGGCCGCTGCGTGAATGATCACCGCATGGCCAAGATGCGCAATCATGAAACCGCTAAGTCCGAAGACCAGGCCACTCACAAATGCAGCGAGTCTTGATTGGGTGAGCGAATGCACATAGCCGTACATGAATGAGCTGCCGGCAACATAGCCCAACAGCATAAATATGTTCCACGTGTGTGGCAGTAACGAGAGAAGAAATGCCGGCGGATACCAGGTGGCCACCTGCGGATCGGCGAGCATGGGAAATCCGGCAAAGATAAACGTGTCCCAAAAGACCTTTCGGGAGTAAAAGTTCGGCAGATAGATGTATAACCCGTCGCCCCCGACAGCCAGTGGGTAGCCGCGAAGTAGCGAGGGCGAAAAGAAGATAACAAATATCAGAAGATACAGTCCGGCGATGAAAAGTGCGTGATTGATGCGTGCGCGTTCGCCGCTAATTAGTTCGTGGACCTTCGACATCAATATCATCCCGCAAAGTACCATTGAGTGAAGAATGCCGTGTACATGAAAAGAAGCGCCGCGAATATCCCGACTACGGTTAACGCGAACCATGGCCTCCGCGCGAATCGGTCACCGGCAATCAAGAACACCGGAAAAGCCAACATGGCATACCTGGTGAATGATCTGAAGCCAATCCCGCCGCTCAACGAGACATAAGGCAACAGGAGGACTCCCAGTGAAAAAACAAGATGTGAGACAGTCAAAGACTTGCGATAAATAATCAAGAGCGCGAGGAACGCGACAAAGAACCAGGGCGAGAGCGTGTTGGGATCGGGTCCGATGTTCCAAACGTCTGCAAGACGCGCGAATGGCCGCAGCGTTAACGCTCGAAAGATTTCGCCTTGGACGCCACCACTATCAATCCAAGCTCGGCTGTTTGTTGAAAACGCGAAGGCATTGCCAAACCGAACGTGCAGATACAGCGCGTATAACAACAGTCCTGAGACTGACATTGCAATGGTTGCGCAGACGGTAAGAAGGCGACGTCGCTCTTTGATGAACGGCCCGAGTTCGATTAGCAAAGGCAGCATCAGTACTATGCCAGTCGGACGAGTTGCTGTTGCTAATCCGGCGATCACGGCGGCTGGAAGATAGCGCTGGCGCTTCAACAGCAGAAAGAAGCTTATTAATAACAGTAACGCGAACGACTCAGTATAAGCAGCCGAAAAGAAGAACGAGGTAGGAAAAAAACAGAGTGTCGCGGTGGCGAAAATCGCCGTCGCTGCGCCATTTGTTTCCTCACTGGATCTAAAGAACAGTCCCACCGCCACTACGAATGCGACATTCGAAACGAGGACGAGGGCAGCTGCATGAGAGATTTGCAAAGTAAACGCGATGGCTTTTCCCAGCAAGGGATACAGCGGATAAAAAGTCACCGACTGCTGGATCAGATCGTTTCCATCGTACGAATATCCTTCCGTAGCAATTTTGAGGTACCAACCTGCATCCCAATGCAACAAAGATCGATACCAGCGCGAGGAGAATTCGGGAAAATTACCTGGGCTGCGCCCCACAAAGTGTGACGAGAAAATGATGGCGCACGCGACGACGACTCGCGAGCCCAGCAGAATCGAGAAAGGAACTACATACTTCTGTATGAACTGCCGGGCGCGTTCGCGAGAGGGTATGAGCATTTAAGGGGAAGCGTTTGCTTAGCCGTAGTTCTTTACTAGAAATTCTTCAGTTCTGCTCGTGCTTTTGCTGAAAACTTCGATACAACCAATCTGGACGCACCAGGGCGTCGGTTTTCGCATCCTGATTCACATTACATCGACAAAAAATATATTGGCCCAGGTCGGTCTGCCGGCGCTTAATCAGCTCGGCAATCGAATTCAACGACACACGGGAGGCGGCAGGCTCAGGATGGGCATCGGCGGTGAACATGGTGCGGACCGTAAACCCATTACAGGACAGCAGACTAAAAGATCCTGTTGAGTGTATTCGCGGTTATGTCGACCATACGGCCCATGATCTGAGTAGGGATCGTAAACATTCTCGCCGGCGATGATTTTTCGGACGTTCTCGAGTCGCACGACGTTTGGCGTCGTCACGATAAGATCGCCGCCGGGTTTCAGCACGCGCCGGATCTCTGCCAGCGCATGCACGGGATCGAACAATAGATGTTCGATGATTTCGCAGAAGAGCACCACATCAAAACTATTATCGTCATAAGGAAACACGTCTGACTCAATATTAAATTGCCGATACTGATATTCGATTGTCTCGCGAGTTGAATCGACCGTCACTTTTTGGATCCCGGCTGCGGCGCCATTTCCGAAAAAATTCGCGAGCTGCAAGTCGGCATTGCGGAATTTGCGAATCAGAGTTGTCGTAAAATAAGGGTTCGCGCCGAGTTCGAGAATCTTCTGGCCCGTGCGCTCAGGCACCAGGCTGAGCGTATAAACAAACCGTTTGAAGTCTGCCTCAACGTATCCCCGCAATTCATCCAGCGCTGCGTCTTGAACGTGGACTGAGCTGATCAGTTTTCGCAGATCATCTTCTGACCAGCCGGCAGGCAGCGGCAGCGGTGGAGAGATCGATAGATCTTGAATGGTGAGTTGGTCGGGTAGCCGCTGGCTATTACGAGACTCTACCATCGCATTCGCCGCCGTACCGGTAAAGGAAAAACGTGCAGTCGTCGAGAGTTCTAACGCGGGTTCAGGACAGGATTCAACTGCTTCACGGAGCGCTCTGCGCGTGTTGTCTCGGTTATACCTCGTGGTCACATACTCACGGGCCAGCTCGGAAGTTTGCTGACGAATATCCGGCTCGAGCAATCGATTAAGAGCGGCGCTGAAGCTCTCATAGTCATTGAACGTCATCCCGCCGCGGCTTTGCGCGATATGATCGGCCAGCACCATCGAGGCGCTGTTTGCAAGGACTGGCGTGCGTTGAGCCATCGCTTCCAGCGCGACAATACTGAAGCTCTCTTTAGCTGAAGGCATCAAATACACACGCGCGCCGGCCATAAGCATCAACTTTTCTTCGTCAGAAACAAATCCGCGGAAATCAATCTCTGAATGATCGGGAACGGGCACATCATCCTTGCCCGTTAATATCAGCCGCAGAGAGGATGGATACTCCGCTTTGAAACGAATGAAGTAATCAAACATCGTGGAGCAGCCTTTATTCGGATCGATGCGACCGCAGTAAAGTAGGTAAGGACTGGAAACTTCTGCGGGCGGTCGCAGAGCTGAATCAATTGCCATCCCTACAACGCGGCCGGGTAGATCACCCCACAGATCTCTTCCCAGCCGGCGTTCGGACTCTGTTAGCCAAATTAAATTGTGCGCCCTGCGCGCGGCATGTTTATAGATGGAGAGGTATGCTGGCTCTTCATCGTGAAGCGTAGGCACAAACAGGGCACGGCCTCTGGGTATCGCCAGCAGAGGAAAGTAAGCCGACGGATAAAGGTAAGTGACGACAATGATCGCGCGATATTGCGACCAGTGCTCGCGCACGTAACGCGTCAATGATTCTGAATGCGGGCCAATCCTGCGGACGAGTTCTTCCTGAAGCGCA
>Ga0126384_10001355_pt1 | contig 14488 bp, 12 predicted proteins | sample PanSoiMetPlot_36_FD_92543 | JGI IMG/M metagenome (GOLD analysis project Ga0126384, IMG submission 92543) | Tropical forest soil microbial communities from Panama - MetaG Plot_36 | ecosystem: Environmental > Terrestrial > Soil > Tropical forest > Bulk soil | place: Panama | collected 2016-02-17 | reverse complement strand
TTGTCGGAGATGTCCCGACGATTGACCTCGGGCACAACGAGTGGCACGTTCTGCTGCATCCGCCAGGCCGAGCTGTTGTCGACGACGAGCGCCCCCGCCTCAGCCGCGATTGGAGCGTGGACCAGGGAGACGCCGGACCCGGCGCTGAACAGTGCGAGGTCGACGCCCGCGAACGAGTGCTCCGCGAGCGCCTCGACCGGGATGGTCGAGCCGTTCCAGCGCACCTCGCTGCCCGCCGAGCGCTCCGACGCCAGCGCCTTCAGCCTGGCGACCGGGAACTTCCGCTGCTTGAGCACGCGGAGCATCTCCTGTCCGACCAGGCCGGTGGCGCCGACTACGGCGACGTTCAATCCTTCAGTTGGGCGGGACATGTGCAGGAGTTTACTCGGCGGTCCCCGGCTTATCTGGCCTCCGGGCCCCGCGAGAAAGGTTGTAGTCGACCATAACGGCGGTTGAGGCTACGTCAGGCCGAGCAGGGCGTCCAGGCCGCGGTAGAAGCGCGGCTCCGCTGCGATGCGCCGGATCGCCAGCAGGACGCCGGGCACATAGCACTCGCGGCTGGTGGTGCGGTGCGTGATCGTGAGAGTCTGGCCGGGCAGGCCGAAGATGACTTCCTGGTCAGCCACCAGGCCGGGAAGCCGGACGGAATGAACGCCGACCGCCCCCTCCTCCCCACCTCGTGTGTTGGGCAAGGTGACCTTATCCGGACGGTTGTAGGTGTAGCCCTTCTTCGCGGCCAGGCGGCGAGCGGTCGCGAGCGCGGTGCCGGAAGGCGCGTCGGCTTTGGCTGCGTGGTGCATCTCGATCACTTCGACCGCGTCACAGAAGGGGGCGGCCTGGTCGGCCAGATGCATCATCAGCACGGCGCCGATCGCAAAGTTGGGTGCGACGATGCCCCCCACAGCCGCCTGCCGGCAGGCGGCCTCGAGGCGGTCCACGGCGTCGGTGGAGAGGCCGCTGGTCCCGACGATGGGTGTTGCTTTGGCAGCCGCCGCGGCCAGCGAATTGTGCAGCGCAGCGGCCGGGTGCGTGAAGTCGACCAGCACATCTGGCCGGTGGGTCTCAAGGAATGCCTGAAGGTCGTCGCCGCGGCCGATGCCGCCGACGTACTCGATGTCTACCGCCGACTTGAGGCTGGGAATGATGGCGCTGCCCGTCTTGCCACGATGTCCGGCGAGGGCCACTCGGATCTGCATCGTGTCGCTACCGGCCCCCACGCAGGAGCACGGCGGGGCAGGACACCGCGGCCGCCGCGCGGCGAGGTCCGTTCATGGCGAAGCATTATGTCCGCTTGGAGGGATGCCGTACCCTTCGCTTGCCGAAAATCGTGGCGGCGGAGCGGCAGCCCGCCCCCGTGCCGGCGGCGGTCGCGGTCCGAGAGCTGAGGCGAGCGAAACGATGGATAAGCGTGCCTCGATGCGAGAGGCCGTCGCGGACTATGTGAAAGATGGCGACTCCGTGGCCATCGAAGGCTTCACAGCGTTCATCTGCTTCGCGGCGGGGCACGAGATCATCCGGCAGGGTCGGCGCGACCTGACGCTGATCCGTATGACTCCGGACGCTCTCTACGATCAGATGATTGCAGCCGGGGCGGCCCGGAAGCTGATCTTCAGCTACCTCGGAAATCCCGGCGTAGGCCCGCTCCACTGCATCCGGCGGGCGGTCGAGCACGGCGTCCCTCGACCACTCGAGCTCGAGGAATACTCCCACTACGGCATGGTGGGGCGCTACCTGGCTGCCGCCACCGGGCTCCCCTTCTATCCACTTCGCAGCTACGAAGGCACCGACCTGCCCAGAGCGACTCCCGGGATCAGGTTCGTCGACGACCCTTATGGCGGCGGGCGGGTGGCAGTCGTGCCGCCCCTTCGCCCGGACGTGGCAATCGTTCACGGCCAGCGCGCTGACATTGAGGGCAACACGCACCTCTGGGGACTGCTGGGCGCCCAGAAGGAAGTGGCGTTCGCGGCCGCGAAGGTTGTGGTCGTGGTCGAAGAGCTCGTGACCGGCGAGGTCATCCGGTCCGATCCCAACCGGACGCTGATCCCGGGCCTGGTCGTGGACGCGGTAGTGATCGAGCCCTTCGGCGCGCATCCCTCGTACGTCCAGGGTTACTACGACCGCGACAACGCCTTCTATCTGGAGTGGGACCGGATTTCACGTGATGAAGCCACCACAACAGGCTGGCTCGAAGAGTGGGTCCTCGGCCTCCCGGACCGGGCGGCATACGTCGCGAAGCTCGGTGACCGCACGTGGGACCGCCTGCGGCCTGATCCGGCGGTCGCGGCCCCCATCGACTACGGAGCCTACAGGTGACCGACCGCGGCTACACGCCCACCGAGATGATGATCATCGCGGCGGCGCGGGCTCTGGCGGGAGTTCGTACGGTCTTCGTAGGGGTCGGTATGCCCAACGTAGCTTGCAACCTGGCCCGCCTCACCGTTGCCCCGGAGCTGGAGCTCGTATACGAGTCGGGGGTGTACGGGGCTCGACCAGCCCGGCTGCCGCTCTCCATCGGCGACCCCACGCTCGTGACCGGCGCCACCTCGGTGGTGTCGATGGCGGACCTGTTCGGCCTCTATCTGCAGGGTGGGCACATCGACGTCGCCTTCCTGGGCGGGGCCCAGGTCGATCGCTTCGGCAATCTCAACACGACAGTGATCGGGGATTACACGCATCCCAGGGTGCGGCTGCCGGGCAGCGGCGGCGCAGCCGAAATCGCGATCAACGCCCGGCGTGTCTTTCACCTCCTGCGGTTGAGCCGGCGCTCCTTCGTGGAGCGCCTGGACTTTGTGACCAGTCCCGGTCACGTCCCCCGATCAGGCGGCGGGCTGAGCCCGAAAGGCGGTGGACCAGAGGTGGTGGTCACGGATATGGCGCTTTTCGACTTCGACAACACGGATCGGGAGATGCAGCTGGCGTCCCTCCATCCAGGCGTGACAGCCGACCAGGTGCACGCCGAAGTTGGCTGGGCGCTGCGTGCTACGAAGCAGGTTGCGGAAACCCGCTCCCCGAGTGAGCACGAACTTCGGCTTCTCCGGGAAGAACTGGATCCGACCGGCCTGTACCGTCACTAACGGACCTCTACCTACAGCAACCGCGCATTTGTACAACCGCGGCGTTCCCGGTCGGCGGGAACCGCGCATTTGTACAACCGCGGCGTTCCCGGCCGGCGAGAGCCTGGATCAGCCGTCGCGCCTGGGGCGGTCCCTGTCGCCCCGGTAGCCACCGCCGCCGCGACCACCACCCCGGCCGCCGCGGAACCCTCCGCCGTTGCGGTCGCGCGGCTCGCGCACCGGCGGCGGCATTGCCAGAGCCGCGGCCACGGCGTCCATGTCGATCCGCTCTTCGATCGGCTCGCCGCGCGAAGACAGCTCCTCGATGGCGTCCTGCCTGCTCAGGTTGAGCCGCCCCTGGCCGTCGATCTCGATCGCCTTGACCATGATCTCATCGCCCAGGTTCACAACCTCCTCGACGCGCTCGACGCGATGGTCGGTTAGCCTCGAGATGTGGACCAGGCCGTCCTGGTTGGGCAGCACCTCGACGAAGGCGCCGAACGGCATTATCCGAACGACCCTGCCCCGATATATCCGCCCAACCTCGACCTCGTCGGTGAGGCTCTTGATCCAGTCGATTGCCTTGCGGGCGCTGCCCTGATCAGACGAGGCGATGAAGATCTTGCCATCGTCTTCCACGTCGATCTGTGCGCCGGTCTCCTCCACGATCTTGCGGATGACCTTGCCGCCCGGGCCGATCACGTCTCGGATCTTGTCGGGGTTGATCTGGATCGTCGTGATCCGCGGCGAGAACGGGCTCATCTCCTTGCGCGGCTCGGGCATGACCTCCAGCATCTTGCGGAGCACGACCAGCCGTGCCTCTCGGGCCTGCTCCAACGCCTGCGCCATCATGTCACGAGAAAGGCCCTTGATCTTGATGTCCATCTGCAGGGCCGTGATGCCATCAGCGGTGCCGGCAACCTTGAAGTCCATGTCGCCCAGCGCGTCCTCGACGCCCTGAATGTCCGTCAGGATGGCGTAGCGGCCCTCTCGCGTGACGAGGCCCATCGCGATGCCAGCAACTGGCGCCTTGATCGGAACACCGGCGTCCATCAGCGCGAGCGTCGATCCGCACACGGACGCCATCGATGTCGACCCGTTGGAAGACAGGATCTCGGAGACCAGCCGCATCGTGTAGGGCCATTCCTCCATACCTGGGATCACCGGCAGCAGTGCACGCTCGGCCAGCGCACCATGGCCGATCTCACGCCGGCCCGGGCTGCGCAGCGGCTTCGCCTCGCCGGTGGAGAAAGGCGGCATGTTGTAGTGGTGCATGTACCGCTTGAATTCCTCCAGGCCGAGTCCGTCCAGGCGTTGAGCGTCTCCGACGGTACCGAGAGTGAGGATGGTCAGCGCCTGGGTCTGGCCGCGCTTGAACATGCCCGAGCCGTGGGTGCGGGGTAGAACTCCAACCTGGACGTCGATCTGACGGATGTCAGTCACGCCGCGGCCGTCGACGCGAACGCCATCGTCAATGACGCGCTGTCGAACACGGTCCTTCAGCTTCTTCTCGAACAGTGTCCCGAGCACATCTCCTGACTCGGGCCAGCGCGGCAGCAGCGCCTCCTTCATCTCCTTCTTGAGAGCGGAGAGCCTGTTCTCCCGCTCGGTCTTGTCGGGGTCGTAGGCGACCTCGTCCAGCCGAGAGCCAAGGACCTCCGCAACGGCCGCCACCATGTCGGGGTCGTACTCGGGGGGAGCGAACTCCGCCTTCGGCTTGCCGGCCGTCTGGCGCAGCTCGAGCAGCGCGTTGCAGATGGCCGCGATTTGCGTGTGGGCCAGCTCCAGGGCGTCGATCACCACCTGTTCGCTGACGCCCCTGGCGCCCGCCTCGACCATCAGAATGGCGTCGCTCGTACCAGCCACCACCAGGTCCAGATCGGAGCCCTCCATGTCGGACAGCTTTGGATTGACGACGAGCTGGCCATCGATGTAGCCCATGCGGACCGCGCCGATCGGGCCCTGGAACGGGATGTCCGAGATCGTCAGGGCTGCCGACGCCCCGTTGATCGACAGGATGGCCGGATCGGCCTCCTGGTCGACGGAAAGGACCGTTGAGACCACCTGGACGTCGTTGTGGAAGCCGTCGGGGAACAGCGGGCGGATCGGCCTGTCGGTCAACCGTGACGTCAGTATCGCCTGCTCGCTGGGCCGGCCCTCACGACGGAGGAAGGCGCCGGGGATCTTGCCGGCGGCATACAGCTTCTCCTCGTAGTCGACCGTCAGCGGGAAGAAGTCGATGCCTTCGCGGGGCTCCCTCGACATCATGGCGGTGCAGAGCACCACCGTCTCGCCAGTCCCGATCAGGACCGCGCCACTCGCTTGCTCAGCGACAATTCCGGTCGTGATCCGCATCTCTCGACCGGCAACCTCAAAGGTCTTCGTGACTTCAGCCACGTACGAATACACCTCCAGCCGGGAGGCCTGGGACCTAAAAGCTGAGCTTGAAGCGCCGAGCCTCAAGGCCAGGTTTTAGGGGCCGGGCCCCCCGAAACTAATTCAGGCGGAATCTCCCGCCAGGCGAGGTACGCTCGCCTCTACCTCCTGATGCCGAGCTTCGAGATCAGGGCGCGATAACGCCCGACGTCGCTGCGGCTCAGGTAGTTCAGCAGTCTGCGACGCTTGCCGACAAGCAGCAGCAGACCGCGACGCGAGTGATGGTCCTTCTTGTGGGTCTTCAGGTGCTCCGTGAGCTGCGTGATTCGCTCTGTGAAGATCGCCACCTGGACCTCGGGTGAGCCCGTGTCCGTTTTGTGGAGGCCATACTGCCCCGCCAGCTGTGCCTTGACTTCGTTTTCGACTGCCAAACTGGCAGGGATTATACCCACCAAACGTCAGCCCCGCCGTTCAACCGGCGGCGGCTGCCAGCTCGGGCAGGAGCTCCACCACCTGGCGCAGGGCGTGCATGGGTAGGTCGAGGGCTCGGGCGTCGCGGTACGTCTCGATCGGGGGATACTGGCTCACGAGCTCTCGCGCCTGGTTCTGAGTCACACCTTTGCCGCCCCGGGTCAGTGCCTCCCGGAGTGAGCTGCCCAGCGCCGTCGCCGGGTGCCGGATCAAATGGCGAGCGAGAGCGGCCGCCCCGGCAAGTGGGCGCTCGTGACCCTCGGCCTCGACAGCCACCACGCCGGCGTTGCGGGCAAGGTGTCTCAGGTCGTAGGCGCTGCCGAAGAAGCGACCCAGCCACGCGGCTGCGTCTAGAAGGGCTTTCGCCTCGCGGTCGGGCAGCACAAGCTGCAGACAGCGGATCCGGTTGGCCATAAGCAGGCGCGGCGCGAGCTCCGGCGCCGCGGTCAGGTCCACAGCCGCTACGTCCGGCAGGGTAGGTCGCCACTCTGGCCTCGCGGTGGCGTGTCGCTCGCACAGCCGCCACAGCTCGGCGACCGGCACCGGCTGGTCGATGCATCCCCGAAGCTCATCCGGCAGGCGGCTGTCCCGCGACTCGATCGAGGCCAGCCCCTGTGAATAGATTCGGGCGGCTGCGGCCGTCCCGCGTTCGACGACCTCCCAGGTGACCCGGACAGGACGGGTTACGTACAGCGAGCTGGCGCCACCGATGGCGTGCGCCCCGATGTAGCGGTTGAACTGCGGCTGGACCTCCACCAGCACGAGCCGCAAGTGGTGGAGAACCGCCTGGACCTTGAGTCCCAGCGAGGCCTGCCGCTCACCAAAGCCGTAGCACAGCAGCAGTCGAGAGCGGTCGTCTCGCTTGAGGGCCTGGCAGCCCCGCTCCGCGAACAGCCGCATGCCCTCGGGCGTGTAGGGGGGATCGCTGAAGACCAGGTCGGCGGATTCTCGAAGCGCCCGCGGAAGGCCCAGTCGCAGGTCCGCGAACCAGCAGTCGACATCGACGCCGAGCTTCGAGCCGGCGTTGACGACGTACTCCAGAAGGTCGTCATCGACGTCCACGACCGAGAGTCGCGCGCTCGGCCGCAGGAGCCCGAGTGCAAGCGAGGTCAGGTCATGGTCGCCGAGGAAGACCACATGCGCGCCCTTCAGCCAGTAGCGGCTGGCCAGGAACCCCGCTCGGCGCAGGCACGTGTCGGGTGTCGCGGCCACCTGGTCGAGCCGGCGCCGCCGTGCAGGCGCGCCTTCGACCAGGCCCGAGATGACGCGAAGAGCGGCCTCCTCAGATTGTCCGGCCTCTTCAGATTCAGGCATGGCAGCCTGCAACCGGTACCCGTGCTCATGGAGCGTTAGCCAGGGCTCCAGCCGCCGGAGAACAGCCATGACCGAACGGTGCGAAAGGCCCGTCACGCTCACCAGGCGGTCGACTGGGTGTGGCCCAGACTCCAGGACCTGGAGCAAGGCAAACACCGGCCGGAAGTGTACGCCCCACTCCGCCTGCAGAGCCGCCAGCTCGTCGGTGAGCGAAACCGTCGACTCAGACCTCGATCACCGCGCCATCCGAGCGCGGGTCCGCGCCGGCTCGCCAGCGTCCAGGGCCGTCGACCACGAGTGCAGCCGCATGACCCATCTGCCAGCTTAGTGCAGGCAGCAGCCGGCCGCCGGCGACCCCTCGAGCGACTTCACCGGCATTGGAGTAGTCGGCCTCAACCCACAGGCCGGCGCCCCCCGGCGGCACTCGCAGACGCGGCTCGGACACAGCCTCAGCCGGACTCAGGCCGCGCTCCACCATATTCAGGAAGACCTGCGCCTGGATCTGCGGCTGCCCGTCCGCGCCCATGGCACCGAAGGCGGCCCAGCAGCGCTTCGCACGGCCGACCATCGCCGGAATCAGCGTGTGCATCGTGCGCTTGCGCGGTTCCAGCCGGTTGACGTGGGCCGGATCGAGGCTGAAGTACGCGCCGCGGTTCTGGAGCAGAACGCCGGTGCGCTCGGCGATAAGGCCCGAGCCAAAGGAGCCTGAGACGCTCTGAATGAGCGAGATCACATTGCCGTGCTCGTCGGCGGCGCACAGGTACACGGTGTCGCCCTCAGGCAGCGCGGCCGCAGCGCCGGCGGCCACCTGGTCGGGATCCAGAAACGGCTCCCACGGCACACTGGTGAAGTCGGGGTCACTGATCAATCGATCGCGAAGCGGGTAGACCTCGTCGCGCAGCCGGACCAGCTCACGGGCAAATCCCGGGCCCGGATCAAAGTGATCGAGCCGTTCGAAGCGTCGCAGCATCGCAGCAGCGCAGAGTCCCTGTGTCGGTGGCGGCATCTCGTACACGGTGAGGTCGTTGCCGTAGGGAAATGCCACCGGCTCGACCCAGGCCGAGTGGTGGCCGGCGAGGTCCTCTGCCGTGAAAAGGCCGCCCTGGCGCTCGAGGGTTGCCACGATCGCGGCGCCGACGTCTCCACGGTAGAAGCCGATGAAGCCGTTGCCTCCGATCTCGTCCAGAACGTCGGCCAGGTCCGGGTTGCGCAACAGCATCCCGCCCTTGACGGGCGGGAAGAGCCGGCGCGCCTCCGGCTCGCGCAGCAGCCAGTCCGCGTGGTCGGCCAGGAAGGCGGCCAGGCGCTCGGTAACCAGGTATCCATCGCGGGCGTGTCGCGCCGCGGCCGCCATCAGAGGCTTCATGCCGAAGCTGCCAAAGCGTTCCACGAGCCGTCCCCAGGCCTCGACCGTACCCGGCACGGTGACCGTCAGGGCTCCACGCTGCGGCATGGTCTGGTGGCCCGCGGCGTGCACGGCCGCGATCGTCGCGAGCGCGCCCGAGCTGCCCGCCCCCGCCAGGCCCACGGGCGCGTCGTAGTCGGCCGGCCAGATCATTGCGAACAGGTCCCCGCCGACCGACGTCATGTGCGGATACACCACGCACAGGACGGCGTCGGCGGCGACAGCGGCGTCGACGGCGTTGCCACCCTGACGCAGAACGTCGGCACCGGCCTCAGAGGCCAGGCGATGAGGAGAGGCGATGATGCCGTGGGTCAGGGGCACACCACCTCCAGGGCGGCGGGCATGACCTCGAACACCGCCGGCAGCAGACCGGGCTGCTCGCCGTCTGTGTCCACCCGCACGAACTCTGGCGAGCTTACCTCTACCCGCTTCGCCAGCGAATGGCTGATCTTGGGGTTTCCGGAGTCGAGGTGGGCACCCTTGCGGATCTCAGACAGACCACGCAGGTTTTCCCACGTGCCCATGTCGCCCGCGATCACGATATCGAGCAGCCCGTCGTCCGGAATGGCACGCGGGGCCACCCGCATTCCGCCGCCGAAATACTGGCAGTTGGCGACCACCACCTGCTGAGCGACCAGCTCGCGCTTCACGCCGTCGATCGCGACCGTCATCGGCTTGTTACGCCACCGCAACAGGGTGAGCAACGCCGCCAGCGTGAAGGTGAGCTCGCCGTTGATCAGGCGGCGGCCGTTGTTGACGCGGGCGACCACGTCGCCGCCGATGCCCGCGTCGGCGATGTTCACGAAGTACCGGACCACGGGTCCACCGCCGGCTGCGGTGCACGTGACCCTGCCCGCGTCTATAAGCCGGGTGCGGCCGGACCGGAAAATGGCGGCTGCTTCAGCGGGATCCTGGGGGAAGCCCATCGTCCGGCGGAAGTCGCCGCCGGTCCCGGTCGGCAGGACGCCAAACCGTGAATCGCTCGCCAGCCGCTCGCCCGCCTCGAAGAAGCCATTGACGACCTCGTTGATGGTGCCGTCTCCCCCAGCGGCCACGATCAGCGGCCTGCCCTCGCCGACGGCGACCCGCGACAGCTCTATAGCTTCTCCGGGGCACGAGGTCATCACGAAGTCGAAGTCCAGGCCCGCGTCGTTGAGACGGCCGGCGGCGGCGGGCCAGCCGCGGCCTGTCCGACCTGCCCCGGAGGCCGGGTTGACGATGATCAGTGTGTCCTTCACCCCGGGTCCCATCCTCCCATCGCGTTCGGGTTCAGCTTTTCATGCGGATCCAGGGCCCGCCGAACCCGACGCCAGACTTCCCACCAGGCGCCGAGCTCCGTCCTGACCCAGGCGGCCCTGGCCTGGCCGACGCCGTGATGATGGCTGATCGTAGCGCCAAGGCGGAGTGAGATCTCCATCGCGCCGCGCCACGCCTCCAGGTAGACCGCTTCTGCCTCGGCCTCGTCGGGCGTAGAGCCGGCGAAGGTGAAGTAGGCGCAGCAGCCCTGCGCGTAGCCATGGCTGAAGTGGCAGAGGGCAACGCCGGCGGTGGCTGCGAGGTGGGCTTTGACCTCCTCGTACAGCGCCGGCAGCGCCGTCCACGTGGCGGCGAGCTCGATCGTGTCCAGGTAAGAGCCGGTTGGCTCCAGGAAGTCCGTCAGACGTTCGGCCGACAGGTCGAAGCGGTGCGCCAGCCAGTGGGTCCACGGCTCTTCGCCCAGGGCCTCGCCGCCCTTCGACTCCAGAAGATCCGCAAGCAGGCTCGCCTCGGCCTCCGCGAGCTTGCGCGGGCCGGCCGACGCCGCGACCAGGAGGCAGCCATTGGCGAATCCCTGGAACGCCGAGTCCTCCGGGTCATACAGTCGCAGCACCAGCGGACGGAGGTCGTGCTGCATGACCTCGCGAAGAGCTTCCAGACCAGGGCGGACCGCTGGCATGCGCCAACCTCGCCCGATCACCGCCTCTGGCAGCCGGTGGACGCGTAAAACCGCCTCCAGCACCACGCCCAGCGCACCCTCAGCCCCGATGAACGCCTGGTGGAGCGCCGGGCCCACTGCGGAGCGCGGCTGGGTGCGGGCCTCCACGATCGTGCCGTCGGCCAGTGCCACCGTGAGGCCAAGCGCCATTTCCTCGATACCCCCGTGGCGGCTTGACTCCTGGCCTGATGAGCGCGTCGAGACCAGCCCCCCCACGGTGGCCACTGCCAGTGAGCTCGGGTAGTGACCCAGCGTGAGACCCGCAGCGTTCAAGCGCCGTTCCAGGGTCAGGCCGTTGACACCCGCGCCCGCACGGACGATCAGGTTGTCCGCGTCGATGTCGACGTGGTCCAGCGCGCTCAGGTCGAGTACGAGGTCGCCCTCTGCAGGCGCCAGGGCGCCGCACACGCCGCTCCTGCCGCCCATGGGCACAACGCGGCGGCCTGAACGGAGCAAGGCGCTCACGCCGTCGAAGTCGTTCGGCCTGGCCACATCAACCGAAGGCACTCGAGCGCCGCCCCTTGTTCGCATCAGACCCAGGGGCCACAGATCGTGAACCATCCTGCGGGCTGTAGAGGCGCTCATGGCCCCGCCCAGTGGCCGGCCGTGCAGCCGGTCACCATCGCATCCGGCGTCGGTCTGCCGCCAGGGCGCATCTCGCTCTCCGATGCGTCACAGCTACGACTCAACCGATTCGGCTGCGGTTGGCTTCCCGCAGGAGCCCGCGCGTGGCCTCGACGTCGCGAGCGATCTGGTCGCTCAGCGAGACGGCGTCTGGGAACTTCACCTGGTCTCGCAGCCGGGCCACAAAGCGCAGCTCGAGCCGGCGCTGGTAGAGGTCGCCTGCGAAGTCAAGCAGGTATGCCTCAACCCTCAAGTCCGTCTTGTCGAAGGTCGGGCGGTAGCCGACGCTGATCGCCGCCTGAAACGTCCCCCATGGGGTCATCGCCCAACCGGCGTAGATGCCGTGACCCGGCACAAGCTTCCCCGGCGGCACCGCCATGTTCACGGTCGGCCATCCGATCTCCGTGCCGATACGGTCCCCTGGCTCAACCAGTCCGCTCATCGCAAACTGCCGGCCCAGCAGCCGGTTGGCCGCCTCCATTTCCCCGAGAGTCAGGAGGCGCCGAACCTCGGAGCTGTGCACCTCCTCGCCACCCAGCCGGAACTGCTCTACCACCTCGACCATGTAGCCGTGCTGGCGGCCGTGCTCACGCAGCCATCCAACATCTCCAGCACGCCCTCGGCCCAGCGCGAAGTCGTACCCGACGACAAGCCGGCGCAGCTCCATGGACTTCAGCAGGTTTGCCACGAACTCCGCCGGAGCCAGGCCGGCCAGCTCCCTCGTGAATGCTAGGACCACCACGTGTTCGGTCCCTGCACTGGCCATCAGTGAGAGGCGCTCGTCGAGCGTCGTGATCTGCTGTGGACAGTTGACGGGATCGAGCACACACCGTGGGTGGGGGTCGAACGTGATGCAAGCCGGCGTCAGGCGGTGCCGCCGCGCCGCCCCGACCAAGCGCTCAAGGACACATCTATGGCCCAGGTGCACGCCGTCGAAGCTCCCGATGGCAAGCGCGGTCGGGCCGAGCGGCGGGTCGGGCAGCCCGAAATGCCTGTGCACCATGTCTAGCCAATCCCGAGCGGGAGGACCTTGTCGGGAACGAACGTGCGCCGCAGCGGATCCACGTGGCCGAGGGCGATCAGGCGCCCCCGCTCGTCGTGCGCCCGGAGCGGCCCAGGCTTGGGCTCTGGTAGTACGCGGACCGAACGGCCCTGCCGTACCAACGTCTCCTGCTCGGCAGTCAGCAGAACCGGCTCCATCTCAGGGAGCAGAGCCTCAGGCGGCAACAGGTGCTCCTCCACAGCGCGGAGCTCGGGCACATCACCGGGCGGCACTGCATCCTCGACGCGCAGCCGGCCGTACGCGGTCCGCGTGAGCTGACCCAGATAGCCGCCGACCCTGAGCGCCTCTCCCAGGTCCCGAGCCAGCGACCGCAGGTAGGTGCCGCTGCCGCAGGTCACTCGAATTCGAGCCACTGGCCGCTCTCCCGAACGATAGCCCAACAGGTCGGCGGCGTAGACCTCAACCAGACGAGCCGGTGGGCGCGTCAAATCCCCGTGGCGCGCGCGCTTGTATGCACGCCGCCCTTCGACTTTGACCGCAGAGAATGCCGGCGGCTCCTGCTTGATGCGGCCGACAAAGCGGCTAAGTGCAGCGCTCACCTGGTCCGCCTCGATGTGTTGGGCGGGAGCAACCGCCACCGGCTCGCCCTCGGCGTCGTCGGTCGCCGTCGTGAAGCCGAGGTGGACGTCTGCCTCGTAGGTCTTGGGCAGTCGAAGAGCGAACTCCGACAGACGGGTCGCCGATTCGAAGAGGATCGGAAGAACGCCTGTCGCCAGGGGATCGAGCGTCCCGGCGTGGCCGACGCGTCTGGCGCGCGTCACTGCCCGCAGCTGCGCGACCACAGAGAACGATGTAACGCCGGCCGGCTTGTAGACGTTGAGAACTCCCGCCTGCATCTGACGTCAGCCTCTGGTTGCGGTCTCGATCGCTTCTCTGGCTACCTCCAGCACCAGTGGGATGGCACGGTCGAGTGGCTGTGGGACCTCAGCCCCGGCTGCACGCCGATGGCCACCACCGCCGAACCGGCCGCATAGCTCGGCTGCGTCGACGGCACCCTGGCTGCGCACGCTGATCTTGGTGAGCCGGGTGCTGACCTCCTTGAAGATGATCGCCACCTCAAGCCCAGCGAGGCTGTTCAGTGTGTCGATGATGTCCTCGGACTCTGCCATGACGGCGCCGGCCTCACGCAACATGCGGCGGGTCACCTTGGTCCAGGCGAGCCGGCCGCTCAGCTCGACCTGCATGCCGGCAATCGCGAGACCACTCAGCTTGACCGTGGACAGAGGCCTGGACTTGTAGACCATGAAGGCCACATAGCTCGGATCAGCCCCCAGCGCCGCGAGCCTGGATGCGTCGCACAGCGCTCGCGAGGTCGTGTTCTGATGACGAAAGCCGCCGGTGTCGGTGATGAGCGCCGTGTAGAGGTTCGTCGCCATCGATGGCGTTATCTCCCAGCCGAAGTGCTCGAGCATGTCCAGGCACATCTGGCCTACCGCCGAGGCGTCCGGGTCGATGATGTTGACCGTCCCGAAGAGCGAGTTGGACGTGTGATGGTCGACATTCACGATGATTGCGTTCTCTGTGATGTGGTCGACCGCGCTGCCTGATCGCTCCATGTTGCCGGCGTCGAAGAACAGGACGAGGTGGACGTCGGAGCCTTCGGGTGGGCTCTCCACGATCTGCGCGAAGCCAGGCATCCACGAATATTTCTTCGGCAGTGGATGCGGGAAGACGACGAACACCTCTTTGCCCCTGGCCTGAAGGGCTTCGGCAAAAGCCAGGCTGCAGCCGAGTGTGTCGCCATCCGGGTCCTTGTGGCCCAGGATCATGATCTGCCTGTGACTCAGGCTCAGCTCGAGGAGCTGGTCGATCGCGCTGTGGAGGGACGCGATGCTCAAGGCTCGGACTCCTGGCCCTCACCTTCTTGAGGGAGAATCTCACGCAGCCGCTTCGAGATCCGTACCGAGTACTCGATCGAGGGATCGATCTCGAACCGCAGTTCGGGCGTGAACTTGAGGTTCTCGAGCCGGCGCCCCAACTCGTGCCTGATCAAGCCCGAGGCGCTGCGCAGGCCCTCGATTGAAGCTCGCTCCTCCGCCTCGCCACCCAGGACGCTGACCCGTATCTTGGCCGACCGCAGGTCGGGTGACATCCGCACCTCCGTAATGCTGACGAAGCCGATCCGGGGGTCCTTCAGGTCACGATGGATGATCTGCATGATCTCCTCGCGTATCTGGGCGCCCACTTGAACGGCGCGGTGGCCGCTC
>Ga0126384_10001354_pt1 | contig 14490 bp, 12 predicted proteins | sample PanSoiMetPlot_36_FD_92543 | JGI IMG/M metagenome (GOLD analysis project Ga0126384, IMG submission 92543) | Tropical forest soil microbial communities from Panama - MetaG Plot_36 | ecosystem: Environmental > Terrestrial > Soil > Tropical forest > Bulk soil | place: Panama | collected 2016-02-17 | reverse complement strand
GGTGCGCTGAACGGATTTTTTTACGGCATTCACCAGCCCTTGATTCCATTGCTCGCCATGGTGGTAGACAATGTAGTCAACATCCTGCTCTGCTATGTCCTCATCTTCGGCAAGCTCGGTGCTCCGGCTCTAGGGCTATCTGGAGCGGCGTTGGCGTTCGTGTTGAGCTACGCGGTGCAGGTGGCGGTGCTGTTATGGGCGTTCCTCTCACGTGTGGTTCACCAGCAGTTTGCTAGCCGTACTGCCTGGCGGTGGGCCTGGCCGCGTTTCCGCCAGCTCGTGCACATCGGCTGGCCCGTTGGCATGCAATCGGCGGTCGATGTGCTAGGGTGGGGGGTGCTGATCGTGTTGATGGTGGGCCGCTTTGGCAAGGAGCAACTCGCCGCGAGTAACATCACTATCCAATACATGACGATCTCATTTATGCCGGGGATTGGGCTAGCTCAGGCGCTCACCGCCTTGGTAGGTCGTTATATCGGCGAGGGTCGGGTAGAACTCGCGGTCCAGCGTGTTCACGAAACGCTCTTTTTGGCGTTGGGTTATATGGCGCTAATGGCGGTCTTGTACTGGACCTGTCGAGAGCCGTTCATCGCTTTCTTTAACACCGATCCAGTTGTGATCCGCGCGGGTAGCAACATTTTGCTCTGCGCGGCGCTCTTCCAGGTGTTCGATGGGATGGGCTATACCTTTGCCGGTGCTCTGCGTGGGGCTGGGGATACGCACTGGACTGCCGGCATTACTGTGGCATTACTGTTTGGTGTCTTCGCGCCGCTGAGTCTGGGGACGGTGAGGTTTACCGACTTGCAGTCACTCGGCCCATGGCTAGCCGGCACAGTCTATGTGATCCTGCTCGGTCTGTCTTTGTGGTGGCGTTTCGCCCAAGGAAAATGGCGGGAGATTGATATTTTTACCACAGAGGAAAGGAAGGAGAGGGCCGTCGTGCCTCCCCAGGAAGTTGCTGGGTAAGCTTTGGCAAGCATGTGGCTGTCAGCAATCAGCCATCAGCAAGACCAAGAAGAAGGGGTTTCCCCTATTGCTGCGGACTTCTTCGGTTTTGCTGAGAGCTGACTGCTGATAGTTGAAGGCTTCTTTGCTTATGCTGCTGCGCTTTGCTGCGGCGCAGCGATTCCCATGGCGCCAAGTCGCGCGATCGCTCGTTCGCTCATCAGTCCTACGCGTGCAAGATTGTTCCACAACGAGGCGTGGAAGTCTTTCTTGAAGAACTTGCGGAAGAAGACGTATTCGTTCTTCTGGGCGACTTCGTGGCGCATTTTTTGGATGTCTTCGATCTCGGTCCTATTGAAGCCTACCGTTTCGTACGCCTCGCGTGGAAACTGGCCCCCTAGCAAACCGGCAGCAGCTTCGCAGGCGAAATCTTCAACCTCGCGCCGTTCCGGCTCGGACAATTCGCCCACCTGATCCGGCAGACTCAACATACCGAATCCCATATGGCGCGACTCGTCGGCGAGAATACGTTTACAGATCGAACTAATCAGCGGGTCCTGGCTATGCTGCTCCAGCATACGAAAGAGGGACACCGCTAGCGTCTCAGCGACCAGTTGGGTACCGACGGTCTTGAGGTACCACTGTGGCAGTTCCAGGATGCGACTAAACAAATTGCGCAGGCTGGAGGTGAGTGGATAGGTCACGCCGACTTTTTCCAGCAGGTAGCGCGTCAGCACCTCAGAATGACGCGCTTCATCAACCACCTGTGTGGACATGAAGAACTTTGCATCGATATTCGGCACGATATTGACTAATTGGCTACAAACGAGCATGGCGAATTCCTCGCCATACATAAGCTGACTGATACGCCAGGCAGAGAAGTGGCGGTTGAGTTCTGTGCGTTGAGCCGGGCTGAGTCGCTCCCAGTATTTGGTGCCGTAAATATCGATTAACCCGTCAGGCAGAATGCCGCTATCCGGGTTCAACTCTTGGCTCCACTCGATATCACGCGATGCGTTCCATTGGTCGCGTTTAGCCTTTTCGTAGAGACCGCGCATGTCCTGGTCTTTGCTCTCGAGGTCATAGGTGAACACTGCGGGCACGGTAGCGTTGATTGTATGAGTGTGGGGTTGCATAGACGACATAGAGAATTCCCTTTTTACGATTGAGTTCTAATATTGAACAGATGAGTTGCTTCTAACTGATCTCCTCTTTTCTGTCAAGGGACCACTCGAGTTGTAGATGAGAAATTTCTCATCTGCTTCTCATACTCCTCTCATTTCCATGCACTATGTTCCGCGTCAAAGATAGTAAAACCTAATACCAAGAGGAGGATGGATAGATGAACAGGAAAAAGAAGGCGCTCGCGAGCACCGTAGCTGGGTCTCTAGCTCTCGGTGGGTTTGCACTCGGTCGATTTACACAGGTCGAGCGTGTGCAAGCCAATCCAGTCGGCAGCAGGCCTGCTGCCGTAACAACGCCGTCAGGCCGAGCGTTGCCGTCATTTGCCAGTCTGGCTGCTGAGGTTTCGCCTACGGTGGTTTACATCAAAGTCGTGGCTGTAGAGAAGACTACGCAGTCAGGCCCGGGTTTTGGTTTTCCGCCGAACCCCTTTGGCGAGGACGCACCGTTTCCTGGATTTCGCTCGCCATTCCCTACCCCGCCTCCAGGCGGCTTCAGGCGTCAGGGCTCAGGTTCGGGCTTCATTATCCGTGGGGATGGAGTGATCCTAACCAATAACCATGTGGTTGAGGATGCCAAGGACATCACCGTCACTCTCACAGATAAGCGCGAATTCAGTGCCAAGGTCCTGGGCCGTGATCCCAAAACCGATCTGGCCGTGCTGAAGATTGAACCCAAAGGTGACCTGCCGGTGGCAAAGCTGGGCGATTCTCAAGCCCTCCAGGTGGGGGACTGGGTCATGGCGATTGGGAATCCCTTCGGTCTGAGTAACACAGTCACTGCTGGCATCGTGAGCGCCAAGGGGCGTGTGATCGGCGCCGGCCCCTATGATGATTTCATTCAAACCGACGCGCCCATCAATCCAGGCAATTCCGGTGGTCCGCTGTTTAACGAGCAAGGAGAAGTCGTCGGCATCAACAGCGCTATATTCAGTCAGACCGGTGGGAATGTCGGGATTGGCTTTGCAGTTCCCATTAATCTAGCTAAACAACTCTTGCCCGAACTGGAGACAAAGGGCAGCGTGACCCGCGGTTGGCTGGGAGTGGCGATTCAGAAGGTGACGCCAGAGCTGGCGCACTCCCTTGGTGCTGATGAAGCGAAGGGCGCGTTGGTGGCAGATGTCACCGCAGGCAGCCCGGCAGAAAAAGGAGGAATGCAACGCGGGGATCTCATCGTCGCATATGACGGCAAAAAAGTTGAAGATTCCTCCTCTTTGCCCGCTCTGGTTGCTGCCACGTCAATAGGGAAAACCGTGCCGGTCGAGATCGTGCGGAATGGGAGGAACCGCACCCTTGAAGTGACGGTCTCCAGACTCGCCGAACAGGAAGCTGCCGCAGAGGAGCCAGCTACCCAGAAGAGCAAATGGGGGCTTGCCTTGCGCAACCCGCGGCCAGAGGAACGCGAACAACTGGGATTGAAAAAAGGCGAGGGGGTGGTGGTCGAGAACGTCTTGCCTGATAGCCCAGCGGCAGAAGCCGGCGTACAAGAGGGGGACGTCATTCTTCAGGCCAACCAGACTACGGTCGGGTCAGTGGCAGAATTGAAAAAAGCAGTGGAGAAAGTCGCGGCCGACAAGCCCTTGTTACTCTTGCTTCGCCGCGCCGATGGGAACAACCGTTTTGTTACTCTAGCGGCAAAATAAAAATCCTCGGCATGGGTAGAGGCGACTCATGAGTCGCCTCTACGACTCTGTATCGTTCACCGCCGTCTTCCGCTCTTGCTTTTGCAGTGCACTGGAAATAGCCTCTTGCCGCGGCGCCCACCACGTTTCTCGATAGCGAATCAAGAGGTAAGTGGCGACGGTTAGAATGACCAGCGCCCCGAGCCAATGCTCGATCCGACGGAGGTCGTGGTGGAGCGCCTCTATGTGATCAGCAAAAAAATATCCCAAAGAAGTCATCAGTGGGACGCTGACCAGAGCGGCCAATCCGTCCCAAAGGAGAAACTGCCAGCCTGGCACTTTCATAGCGCCGGCGATCAGGTAGGTTGGCGCGCGTAAGACCGCGAGATGACGTACCAGGAAAACGGTGCGGTTGCCATAACGAGCGAAGTAGCGCTCGATTTTTTGCTGTCGAGCAGCAGAAAGTAGCCGCAGCACGGAAGGATGTTGTAGGACGGTGTCGCCGAAGCGACGGCCAAAGCTATAAATAATGAGGTCGCCGGTGAGGACACCAATGTACAAAATTGCAATAGTCCAGCCGAGATGCGTGACCCTTTGATGAGCCAACACTCCACCAGTGAGCAGAATCAGATCCTCAGGAATCGGCAACCCTAGTCCTGTCAACACTAGAGCGAGAAATAGGCCCAGGGTCGTAAACTGTTCGAGGTAAGCGCTGAAAAACTCGATCATACTATGCCGTCAACCACAAAGGGAACAAAGAACCTCGTCGGTACTATCCTCATTGCACCAGAGGTATCCTCACTTGCCCGTGTCAATGCCAGTGTTACCTTTCTCTAGAATCGAGGAAGTATCCTAACTCAGACAGTACTGCCTCGCCATTGATTAACGGTTTTTACGAGAAATTCCAGGGAGGGGTTGTCTGCTCTGTTCGTTGCTCCCACCCATTTCTTCTTCTCCCCTTGGGTCTCGTGTGCCGCTGCGCGCAAGCTGGGCGAACCAGCCACCACTCGCGATCAACTCGAAAGGCGTCCCTGCTTCTACGATGCGCCCAGCATCAAGTACCAGCACACGATCAGCACCCTGCACCATTGAGTAGCGGTGCGCGATCACCAGCGTCGTGCGCCCGTGGCGGAGGCGAGCCAGCGCCTGCTTCACCTCGGATTCCGTCGCGTAATCGAGATTCGCGGTGGCCTCGTCGAGAACGAGGATGCGTGGTTCCGCTACCAGTACCCGCGCAAGTTGAAGACGCTGACGCTCACCGACCGAAAGCCCTATACCGCGCTCACCCACCTCGGTTGCGAGCCCGTGCGGTAAACGTTCCAACGTTCGGCCGAGCCCTGCCGCGAGGGCTGCTGCACGCACTTCCGTGTCTGTTGCCTCTGGACGCTGATAGCGGATGTTATCAGCAAGGGTCCCACGAAAAACAGCGCCGTCTGCGGCGACGACGCTGATCGCACGGCGCACGGTGGCAGGGTCGAGTGCGGCGAGAGGTTGATCGTCGATAGTAATCACCCCGGCGCTCGGCTCATACAAACGCAAGAGCAAGTCCACCAGGGTGGTCTTGCCCGCACCAGATGGTCCGACGAGAGCCGTCACAGTGCCGGCCTCGAGGACGAAGGTCACTCCGTGGAGTACCTCACGCGCGGGCACATAGCCGAAGCGTACGGCGTTGAACTCTACTCGACCCGGCCCTGGCGCGAGCGATACGCCGCCTTGTTCCCCACCTCCGGTTTCGAGCAGCCGTAAGGCGCGCTTGAGTGACGCCGTGTGCTGCTGGAGCGTTTTCGCCAAGCTAGTGAGCCAATCGATGGGGTCATAGAGTTTGTCGAGGTAGGCAACGAACATTACCACATCACCAGGAGTTATTTGATGTTCCAACACCTTCCACCCGCCGAAGCTGAGTACCGCAGCCTTGCCGAGTTGACTGAGGAGCGCTTGCCAGAAGAGATATCGATTCGCCAGGCGGTTACGTTCCAGGTAGGCGCCATATGCGGCGCGCGCGGCGGTGCCGAGCTGCCCAGCTTCACGTCCCTCCGCGCCGCTGAGTTTCACGGTTTTCACCGCGGCCAGCGCGTTCTGAATACGTGCTGATACTTCCTCCCAGAGGCTGTAGTATTGCGGGAGTGTCGCTTCTAGCTTTCTGGCTGAACGGAGCGCAACCAGGAGATAAGCGGGCAGCGTGATGAGCGCGACCAGGGTCAACGTCGTACTTTGGGTCAGCATAATGGCAAGGATACCCACCACACGTATGACCTCGGGGACAATATCCTTGGCGAAGGCGGCGACGATCGGCGCAACCTGATCTGACTGGTCAATTTGCTTGGCGAGGGCACCGCTTGCGCGTTGCCCAAAGAAGCTCAAGGGCAGTCGCAATACGTGGCCGAAGGTGGTGAAGATTAAATCCTCTTCAATCCGGTTCGCGACCCTGGCGCTCACATTATCAGCGGCGAGGGTGAAGAAGTGGGCGCTGAGGTTGGTGACGAAGAGCAGGAAGACAGCCCAGAGGAGCGTCGAGAACATCTGTTCGACCGTTCTCGGCGCGACATGGCCGCGGCGGTGTTGTTCGGCAGTGGTACGGTGGTGTGGCTTGGGGGTGACAGAACTGCGCGGATGTGTCTTGCCTGCTTCCGCAGGGTATTCGCTGCGTTTACGCTCAACAGGGTGCTGGACCAGAATGACTAGAGAGTTGTTAGCGGTAGCGTGGCGTTGCCCTCCCGTATCTGCCGGAGATTCGCGGCGAGAATGCTCCGAGGCGCGCTGGACGAAGACACCGGCAACATCATTAACCGCGGTCCGGTAGATCAGCGGTTCGACAAGTTCCGCAGTCGTGCCAAGAAGGGCTAGCAATGTGACGATGACGAACTGTCGCCGATATGGCGCAGCAAGATGAAAGAGAGTACGCCATGTGTTGCTACCAGTGGGAAAGTTCATCTCATGGTCAGGATGACCGCGCACACCATCCCTCCGCTGCCTCGTATCATCCTACATCCTTTCCCCTTCCTGGCGTATCCCCTCAGAGTGTGCGGCCTTTGCCCGGAGGCTCTCCTTCCAAGAACCCGGGAACCATAGCGGGAGGTACAAGAAGGATCAAGGACAGGGAAGAGCTAGTGAGAGGAGTGACAGTGCAGTGAACAGGAGTCTTTTATTCTTCCCTCTTCATTGCTGCATTCTTTATGGTACAGTCCCCGACAACACACCACACAGGAGGAAACTCGTATGTCCGTGAAGCCAGGTTGGGAAGGACGGTTTTTCGAGGATTTCGAGATCGGGGATATTTACCGCTGCCGTCTGGGACGCACGGTTACCGAGACCGATAACACTTGGTTCACCTTACTTACCTGCAATACCAACCAGATCCATTTCAACAACGAGTACGGGAAGCAGACCGAATTCGGCAAATGTCTGATCAATAGCGGCCTGACGCTGGCCATCGTGGCAGGATTAGGTGTCGCGGACGTGAGCGAGAACGGCTTCAACTTGGGCTGGGATAACATTACTCTACCCAACCCTGTCTTCGCCGGCGATACGCTCTATTCCGAGTCTGAAGTCTTAGAGAAGAGAGAGTCCAGATCAAAACCACAGTGGGGTATCGTCAAGGTTCGCACCCGTGGTGTCAAGCAAGATGGTACGCTGGTGGTCGAATACACTCGCAACGTCATGGTCTGGAAACGTGCGCATGCGCCCCAGCGGAATTTGTTTCCCGAGGTGAAAGAAAAGTAGGAAGGGGTACGACCGTCTGCGTTCTCGTCGTTTTTTCTCTCTCTCCTGTCAGAGGAGAGGGAACCTATGCCTCTGGTTTGGTAAACGGCGTACCATAACGGTTCCGCCAAGTGATCTGTTCCACCGGCACGCGCCTGACCGGGCCGAACCGTCCCATCGGGTAGCCGATCGGGATCATGGCATAGGTCGTGATGTATTCCGGCAGACCGAGGATGGCTTTGACCTCAGCTTCATACTGCGTGGTGACCGAGGTGAGAGTTGCTCCCAAGCCCAGGGCCCGACAGGCGAGAAGGATATTCTGCACGGCCGGATAGATGCTGCCGCCCATGATGCGCAGGAAGTTTGCCGCATTGGGTGCAACCAAACGTTCGGCGTGGATCCGTCGTGCTCGCAAACAGGCGAACAGCAACACCGGCACTTCGGCCAGATGCTCGGCCAGATAAGCAGCCGCACGCATATTCTTGTCCTCGGTGAGCGAAGCGCCAGCCTCAGCGTAACGCTTTTCCGCAATACGCCAGCCCCGCTGGTAGACTTTCGCAATCTGGCTTTTGAGCTCTGGGGCGGTGACCACCACAAACCGCCAGGCCTGGACCCCGCCGCCGCTGGGCGCGCGGATGCCGGCGTCGAGCACCTTGTAAATCAACTCGTCAGGCACTGGGTCCGGCTTGAGTCGGCGCATGCTGCGACAGGTGTACAGAATGTGAAAAACATCGTTGTCTACCATGTGAGTTTCTCGCTTCCCTAGGGTATGCTTATGACATGACGGACGAAAAAAATCCAGATTTTTCCCAGATCCTTGTGGGTTTCTCCTGCTCTTCCCGACTCCGGGCACCGTCCCAGAATTGCGCGGCAGTCTTTCCTGACCGTCTCTGTACTTTCCCTGCTCTTGCCGCCAGAGTACACTGCTTCCCTTCATGATCCGGCTGCAACAGACTGCTCTTGCCGCTGTTAGTGGTGTGCTTCTGGCTTTGGCTTTCCCCAAGGGAGACGTGAGTCTTCTTGCCTGGATAGACTTCGTGCCGCTTCTGTGGATCATAAGGGAACAGACACCAAAGCGAGCGTTTATCTCTGGGTGGATTTCAGGTCTGGGGTTTTACCTCTGTACGGTCTACTGGGTCGTACACACCATCGGGTTCTACAGCAACATTCCACCACTGGTGGCGGTCGGGCCGTTGCTGCTGATGTGTACGATCCTGGCGATGTATACTGGGGCGTTTGCCGCGGGATTGTGCTTTTATCAGCAGCGTGGGGGTTCGCTCGTGCTCCTGGGACCTCTGCTCTGGGTGGCACTCGAATGGGTCCGCTCGTTCTTCTTCATTGCCTTTCCTTGGGCTAGTCTGGGGTACTCCCAACATCACTTCTTGAATCTCATTCAGTTCGCTGAAGTAACCGGCGTGTACGGTATCTCCGCCTTGGTGATTTTCGTGAACCTGGTCGTGTTTGCTGTGTTGCAGAAACGTAGTCTGGGGCGTGGACTCTTACTCGTAGCGGCAGCTCTCTTGGTCTTCGGGCTTTCTTCCTGGGGAGCCTGGAGACGCACCCAACTCAGGGCGCTTCCAATAGCCCATCACCTTCGCATTGGACTGGTCCAAGGCAACATCGAACAGGACAAAAAATGGAGTCCCGATTTTCAAGAGACCACCCTTGCTCGTTACGAACAGTTGACTCGTGAAGTCGTCGCTCGAGGTGTGGATCTGGTGGCCTGGCCGGAGACTGCCGTCCCCTTCTTCTTTCAGTCGGATGTGCCTTACCAGGAACGACTGCTGAAGTTGGTGAGAGAAATAAAGACTCCCTTGCTTTTCGGCAGCGTCGGTTGGCGGCCAAAGGGGATTAACACGGTGACCCTCTTCAATCGCGCCTACCTGGTTTCCTCCAGTGCGGAAGTGCTCGGCTTCTACGACAAGATGCAACTCGTCCCGTTTGGTGAGTACGTTCCTTTTCATGACAGTATATTTTTCTTTCTTGACAAGCTGGTCGAGGGCATCGGCGACTTCGCTGCGGGCACAACGCCGACGGTCTTCTCTCTTTCCCGGGAGAAGTTCGGCGTGTTGATATGCTACGAAGGGATCTTCCCCGACTTGGCTCGCCGGTTCGTTGCTCAGGGAGCGAATTTTCTGGTAAACATTACTAATGACGCCTGGTTCGGCCGCTCGTCCGCTCCGTATCTGCATTTGGTCATGGAGGCGATGCGAGCAGTGGAAAACCGTGTCCCTGTAGTACGTGCGGCCAACACTGGCTTCTCAGCGGTGATCGACTGGGACGGGCGGGTGCGTGCTCAGACGGCCCTCTACGAGACAGCTGTTCTCGTGGAAGAGATAACCTGGCCACAGGTCACGAGTTTCTATACTATGCATGGTGATCTTTTCGCCCGCGTGTGTGCCTTGAGCACGCTCGTTATGTTAGGATACAGGTATTTTCAACAGCGAACAGACAATCGCGGAGGATTTCATGCTAGTGGAGATCAAAGAGAAACTCACTGAATTAGACGCTCGACTTGAGAACCTCGGGAGGCGGCTTTGACATCGCGGGCAAAGAGGCACGCGCCGTCGAACTTGACACGCTGACCGCCGCCAATGATTTCTGGCAGGATCAGGAGAAAGCGCAGGCGATCTTAAAAGAACGCGCCTCTCTTGCTGACACTATTACCCAATGGAAAAAGCAGACTCGTGACCTGGAGGATGCCCACGTTTTCTTCGAGTTAGCTGAGGCGGGTGACCCTGAAGCAACTGCTGAGGTCGAAAAACACGTTGTGGAGTTGGAACAAGAGGTTCGTAAGGCCGAGATGCAGCGGATGCTCGGTGGCGAACACGACGCCGGGAACGCCATCGTCAGCCTCCATCCCGGCGCTGGAGGTCTCGAAGCCCAAGACTGGGCGGATATGTTGCTCCGTCTCTATCTGCGTTGGGCCGAACGTAAAGGGTACAAGGTCGAGATGGTGGATCAGGTTCCTGGTGAAGGAGGTGGAGTAAAGAGCGCCACGTTTACTGTTGAAGGGTCGTATGCCTATGGCTACCTCCGGGCCGAGGCTGGTATCCACCGTCTGGTGCGCATCTCGCCTTTTGATGCGAACGCCCGCCGCCACACCTCGTTTGCGTCGGTGTTCGTCTACCCGGATATTGATGAGTCGGTCGAGGTGGATATCCGCCCTGAGGATCTGCGTGTTGATACCTATCGCTCCGGCGGGGCTGGCGGCCAACATGTTAATAAGACTGACTCGGCGGTCCGTCTCACTCATCTCCCCACTGGTATTGTCGTTACCTGCCAGAACGAGCGCTCGCAGCACCGTAACAAGGCAATGGCCATGAAAATTCTCCGGGCCAAGCTCTATGAACTAGAGCTTGAGAAACAAAAGGAGAAAATGGAGGATCTGCACAAAAGCAAAAAAGAGATTGCCTGGGGTAGCCAGATTCGTTCCTATGTCCTCCACCCGTACCGCATGGTAAAAGATCACCGTACCGGTGTGGAGGTTGGCAATACCGATGCCGTCCTCGATGGTGAGATCGATGTGTTTATCGAAGCGTATCTGCTCCAACGCATTGCCGTTTAAGTGCCAGCGGACGCGAACAGAGCACCTTCACTGCGTTATATAGGAGGCAAGCGTCTGCCGAACCAGCAGGAAAGACCGCGTGCTGAGAGAGAGAAAGATATGACGGAAGAGGTAAGGGGTTTACTGAAGCAGGCTCGGGAAGAGAAACAACTGTCGTTCAAGGATGTGGAAAGCAGTACACACATTCCAGTGCACTATCTGCAGATTTTGGAAGGGGGAGGGGATGCTCGCCTCTTGGCGGATTCACTCTATCTTATTCCCTTTCTCCGTACCTACTCAGTGTTCCTTGGCCTTGATCCTGCTGTCACAGTCGCTCAGTTTATTGAAGGAATGCAAAGAGGTGAGCAACTGGAGGGGCAGCCTGTACCCAAACTCGCTCGTTCTCGCTCCTGGGTGGTTGTGGCCCTCCTGATTTTAGCCGGACTAGTGGTGTTGTCGTTTTGGTGGATCACCGGGGAGCCTGGATAAATCTCTTGGCAACATCTGAAGAAGCAGGTAGACTCCTGCGGCGTTCAGCTCGACACTGAGTGTGGCTGAGCGCGTACCCAAAAGGGGGGAAGCCATGAGCGCATTGACCATTGAAGAGCTACCAACTTTAACGAACCCTGTGCTAATTGTTGCTTTTGCCGGATGGAACGATGCCGGTGGAGCAGCGACGCACGCCGCGCAGTTTCTCGTGCAACGGCTGCAGGCACGCCGGTTCGCCAGCCTTGATCCCGAAGAGTTCTACGACTTTAGCGAGCTGCGGCCGCAAGTGCGGCTGCGCGACGGCCTGTATCGTGAGGTCACTTGGCCGGCCAACGATTTTTTCTATAGCCGCGCGGCGACTCCGCAGCGGAACATGGTTTTTGGTGTAGGGATCGAACCGCACTTGCGGTGGAAAACCTATGCCGCTACCATCCTCGATCTCGTCAAACAGTGTGGCGCCAATCTCGTGATTACCCTGGGCGCTCTCCTGGCGGACGTACCGTATTCTCGGCCGGTTCGGGTAGCGGGGTTTTCCAGCGATCCGGTGCTGGCGGCGCAATTGCAGTCGCCCCCATCGCGCTATGAAGGCCCTACTGGTATCGTCGGTGTACTCAATGATGTCTGCCGCCGTGCCGGACTCGCCTCGATCAGCTTCTGGGCCAACGTGCCGCACTATATTTCAGCCGCACCGAATCCCAAAGCAGCTTTGGCCTTGGTCAACCGGCTCGAGTCCTTTCTGCACTTCACTCTCGATACGACCGAACTGCGCGCCGAGTCCATCGATTTTGAGAAGAAGGTTGCCCGCGCCGTAGCTGAAAATCCCAACATGGCTGCGTACGTGCGCCAGCTTGAGGAACGAGATCGGGAAGAGGGGTTGGATCTAGAGACGGCTCCCAAGGGCAATGGTGGCAATGGCCACGCGAACGGCAAAGATCTCGAAGAGGATCTGCAACGATTCCTACGCCAGCGTAAGGACAAAAAGGATGATGAATAAGCTGAGGAGGGATTAGCTGTCAGCAATGAGCAAGAAAGTGGATTTCCCAGCCTCCTTCGTGGTGCTGTACCCCCCCTGCTGAGGCTGGCTCCTGACTCCCTTCTGCTAACCGCTCATCGCTTGTCGCTTGTCACAAAGGTATTTGATGGAAAAGACGGTTTACATGGTTAACCTGGGGTGTCCCAAAAATCAGGTTGACGGTGAGGTGATGCTTGGACTCTTGGCCCGCGAAGGTTATCGACTGAGTCTTGACCCGGAGCAGGCTTCCGTTTTGCTGGTCAACACCTGCAGCTTCATCAACGAAGCTAAAGAAGAGTCTATCGACACTATTCTGGAACTGGCTCACTATAAGGAGCACAGTCCAGCAAAGCAACTCATCGTCACTGGTTGCCTGGCCCAGCGCTATGGTCAGGAATTGCGCGACTCTTTACCCGAAGTCGATGTCTTCGTTGGCACGGGAGAGTTTGTCCGTATCACTGAAATCATCGAGCAGAAGCGCGCGCTCCTCGCTAGTCCGACGACGTATATTGGTGCCGCGCACATTCTTCCTGATCACACGGCTCCCCGTATCGCCACCACCCCCTTTTACACAGCTTATCTCAAGGTGGCCGAAGGCTGTAATCACAAGTGCGCGTTCTGTATCATTCCTAAGATCCGGGGGTTACAGGAGAGCCGACCGATCGATTCGCTGGTTGCCGAGGCCGAGGCTTTGGTAACCCAAGGGGTACGAGAACTCAACCTCATCGCCCAGGATCTCACGGCGTATGGCCGTGAGCGGCGTGAGGGCACCACTTTGCTCGCGTTGCTGCGAGCACTCTGCCGCGTCGAAGGCATTGCCTGGATCCGGCTATTATATTGCTATCCCAACTATCTTGATGAACCGCTGCTCCGCTGTATCGCTGAGGAAGAGAAAATCTGCTCGTACCTGGACATGCCTTTGCAGCATATAAGCGATCGCATGTTGCGGGCCATGCGTCGCGAGAAAAGTGGAGATGGCGTCAGACGTTTACTTGAGCGTATCCGCACCTATGTTCCTGGAGTCGTGCTGCGGACGTCGTTTATTGTCGGCTTTCCTGGCGAGCAGGAGGAGGATTTCCGCCAATTGCTTGACTTCGTTTCCACGGCTGCCATCGATCATGTCGGCATATTTCGTTACTCCCAGGAAGAGGGAACAACGGCGGGGGTCATGGCCAATCAAGTACCCGAAGAAGTGAAGCAAGAACGCTGGCGGCGGTTGATGGAGCGGCAAGCCGAGGTTGTCCGGCGCAAGAATCTTGCGCTCATCGGCTGCGAACCGGAAGTGCTGGTGTGCGGTACTGATACCCGGGGTCGCCTGTGGGGTCGTACCCAGGGTCAGGCGCCAGAGATTGACGGCGTGGTATTCCTCAATCGTGTCCACGCCGAGAGCGGCGAAATCATTCCTGCCCACATCACCGGCGTCTCCGGCTACGACCTGCGCGCCACGGGAATTCCCTCAATAACACAAAGAGTTCAACCGATTGACATTGATCGGGTTCCCCTCTAATGTAAAGCCCTTTTCGTTACCTTCCCACTAGGAGAGGACCGGGGTATGAGAAAGGCGTTTCTGAAGAAAATGAGTGACGCCCTCACCGCACAAAAGCAACAGATCCTCAGACAACTGGATGAGGAACTCAAAGAGGGCAAAGAAGGAGCCCCGGACGAGGGGATGGACACCTACGATCTGGCTAGCGAGGAGCGTGATCGGGAGATCAACCTCATCCTCAGCGACCGTGACCGCGATAAGCTCCAGGCCATTGAGGACGCACTCGAACGGATTAAGGACGGCTCGTACGGGATCTGTGAGATGTGCGAAGAAGAAATCGCGCCAGAACGACTTGAGGCCTTGCCCTTCACGCGCCTGTGCGTCACTTGTCAGGGTGAGACGGAGAAGGAGGCGAAACTGCACCGCCGGACAGACGAGGAACGCACCCACCGGCGAGCCAGCCTCGTCGATCTGGACGACGAAAACCTCTAACCCGGAGACGCAAAGCG
>Ga0126384_10001353_pt1 | contig 14500 bp, 9 predicted proteins | sample PanSoiMetPlot_36_FD_92543 | JGI IMG/M metagenome (GOLD analysis project Ga0126384, IMG submission 92543) | Tropical forest soil microbial communities from Panama - MetaG Plot_36 | ecosystem: Environmental > Terrestrial > Soil > Tropical forest > Bulk soil | place: Panama | collected 2016-02-17 | reverse complement strand
CTCGCCAGCAGTTACGAGCAGCAGCAGCGTTTGGCCGAGGCCGAGCCGCTGCGCCGCCGGCAGGTGGCGCTGTTGGAGAAGGCGCGAGGCCCCGATGATGTCCGGTTGCGACCGGCGCTCAACAGCCTGGCATTTCTCTATAAGCGCCAGGGCCGCTACCGCGAGGCCGAGGCCATCTACCAGCGCATCCTGGTGCTGGCGGAGAAGGAGCCCGGCGGCCCAGACAACACCTATGTGCGCGCTGCCCGCAATGACCTGATCGAGATTTATACCGCTGAGGCGCGCACCGCCGAGGCCGAGCCGCTCATGCGCCGGGAATTGGCCGCCGCCGAGGCGAAATTCGCCGCCGACCCGCAGGGCGGCCTCATCAGCCGGCTCGGCCTGCATAATGCCCTCAATCAACTGGGCCGCTTGCTGCGCGAGAGCAACCGACCGGCCGAGGCCGAGGCGCTGTTTCGTCGCGCGCTCGCCAACGATGAGAAGCTCGATGACGAGCGCGTGTTCAGCGACCTCATCAACCTTGGCTGGGTGTTGCACGACACCAACCGTCTGAGCGAGGCCGAGCCGCTGCTGCGCCGGGCATTGGCACTCGCCCAGAACGGGCCCAACCATGAACAGGCGCGGGCCCTCAACAGCCTCGGCACGCTGCTCGCCTCGGCCAATCGCCTGGCCGAAGCCGAGACCCTGTTTCGCCGCGCGCTGCCGCTTGCCGAGGAATTTGGCTACGGTCCCCACATCGCCACCACCTTGAGCAATCTGGCCGGGCTGCTGCAGGAAACCAATCGACCGACCGAGGCGGAGGCGCTCTATCGCCGCGCGCTTGCCATCGCCGAACAGAGCTTCGGGCCCGAGCACCCCAACGTCGCCACGCCGCTCAACAACCTGGCAACGCTGTTGCAGGGCCGCAAACGCTATACGGACGCCGAGCCGCTGTTTCGCCGGGCGCTCGCCATCGGCGAGAAGACGCTTGGACCCGAGCACCCCAAAGTGGCGCTTCGGTTGAGCAATCTGGCCGAGCTCCTCACCGCCACCGAGCGGCGCGCCGAGGCGGAGCCGCTGTTGCGCCGGGCGCTTGCCATCGACGAGAAGAGCCTCGGCGCCGACCATCCCCGGGTCGCCGCCGACCTCAACAGCTTGGCCGCGGTGCTCAAGGACACCATCGGGGTGGAGGCGGCGGAACCGCTGGTGCGCCGGGCGCTCGCCATCGACGAGCTGGGTTACGGCTCGGACCATCCCCACGTCGCCAGAGATCTGCACAACTTGGCGGTGCTGCGCGCGCAGGCCGGCGATTGGCGCGAGGCCCAATTGCTGCTGACCCGGGCGACGCCGATCTGGATCGGCCCTAATGGCGGGGCGGCGGCCTCGGATCGCGATGCGGCGCTGAAGGGCGCCTTGCGGCAAAATTCCGATGCGCTGCGCTTCCACGCCGTGGCACTCAACCGCGCCGACCCGCATGCTGCGGGGAGCCGTGCGGCAGCGTTCGAGATCGCGCAATGGGCGCTGCAATCGGAGGCCGGGGAGGCGCTGGCGCAGATGTCGGCGCGTCTCGCCAAGGGCGAAGGGCCGCTGGTTGACCTCGTGCGCCGGCGCCAGGACCTGGTTGGGCGGCGCCAGATTGAGGACAAGCGCCTGCTTGCCGGCGTCGGTCAAGCCGATGCAGCGACGGTGACGGCGCTGCGCGCCTCGATGGCCAACATCGACCAGGAGGTGGCCTCGATCGACGCCGAGCTCGACGGCAAATTTCCCGACTACGCCAATTTCGCGCACCCCAAACCCCTCTCCATCGCCGGCGTACAAGCCCTGCTCAACGCCGACGAGGCGCTGGTGCTGTTCCTCGACACAAAACAGCGGGCGCGGCTGGAGGAGCAGACGCTGATTTGGGTGATCAGCAAGACCAGCGCCAGCTGGCATCGCAGCCCGCTTGGCACGCGCGCGCTGGCCGACAGCGTGCTGGCGCTGCGTTGCGGGCTCGACCAGGCGCTGTGGAACGAGGCCGACAGCGCGCAAAAGTGCGTCGAGATGGTGGGGCTGCCGCCCGAGGCGGCGGAGAACGCGGCGCCGCCGGGATTACCATTCGATCTTGCAAGGGCCCACCAGCTCTACACGGCCTTGCTCGGACCGGCGCAAGCCCTGATCAAAGGCAAGCATCTCTTGATTGTGCCATCAGGTCCATTGCTCAGTCTGCCCTTCAACGTGTTGGTGGTGGAGCCGCCCGGCAAAGAGCCCTCGGCGAAGCCTGCCGCCTACCGTCGCGCCGCCTGGCTCGGTCTCCGCCAACCGATCAGCATCCTGCCATCGGTTGCGAGCCTGGCCGCCCTGCGCCGGCATGCGGGCAATTCGGTCGCGCCCGATCCCTTCCTTGGCTACGGCGATCCGGTCCTCGCCGGTCAGCCCGGCTGCCCCGAGGTCGTGGTTCCCGCCACCTGCCCCGACGAGGAGATCCGGGTTGCCGCCGCCACGCGCGGTCCGGCTCGCGGCGGTAAGACGCCGGCCACCTTCGCCAGCTACTTCCGTGACGGTCAGGCCGATGTCGGCGAGGTGCGCAAGCTGTGTCCGCTGCCGGACACCGCGCACGAGCTCGCCTGCGTGGCAAAGAGCCTCGGTGCCAACCAAGACGCGGTCGTGCTCGGCAAGGATATGACCGAGACCGTGGTCAAGGCGGCCGCGCTCAGCCGCTACCGGGTGGTGCATTTTGCCACCCACGGCCTGCTCGCCGGCGAGGCGGCGCACCTCGGCAATGGGCGCGCCGAGCCGGCGCTGGTGCTGTCGCCGCCCGAGCAGCCAACCGAGCTCGATGACGGCCTGCTCACCGCCTCCGAGGTGGCGGGCTTGAAGCTCGATGCCGACTGGGTGGTGCTGTCGGCGTGCAATACCGCGGCCGCAGAAGAGGTCGGCGCGGAGGCGTTGTCAGGGTTGGCGCGCGCCTTCTTTTATGCCGGCGCCCGGGCGCTGTTGGTTTCGCACTGGCCCGTCGACTCTTATGCCGCCACCCTGCTGACGAGCCGCACCTTCGCCGAGCTACGCCGATCCGGCCGGGTTGGCCGCGCCGAAGCCTTCCGCCGCGCCATGGTGGCGCTGGCTAATGACGACCGGCGGCCTTGGACCGCCCACCCCTCGGTGTGGGCGCCCTTCGCCGTAGTTGGCGCGGGGGTGAACACCGGGCCCATGCCGGCGGCCGCGCCACGCCAGGCAGCCGGCAAGGCCGACAAAGGCCGCGGCGCATCGGCGGATGACTGGCAAAAGCGCGCCTTCGATCCCTAGACCTTGGGCCGAGAATGCGATGGCGCGTCGGTGGCTGCGGCCCCGCAAGCTGGCCACGGCTTGCCGGCTTTTACCCGTGCTGCTGGCCTGGTCGATCACCGTCTGCACGCTCTCGAGCGGCATGCGGCGGCCGCAAGTCCGCATGGCGGTGCGATGATCAAATGCTGGGTCGCTTATCTCGGCTTTGCGGGCTGGCCCCAGCGCGAGGGCCCAACGCCATCCGCCAGCTTGGGGGCGGCGACGATGAAGTCGTCGCTTTCGCCGCCGGCGATCAGTTCCTCGCCACTCTTGGTCTGGTTGGCAAGCCGCGAGCTGGCAAGCTCTTCGGTGCTGAGCCAATACATGCTCTGGTGCGGCGTGCTCAATAGTCGCGTCATCAAGGCGGCATCGACCCCCATTTCCACCAGGAAATCCTTCATTCTGACGTAGACGTGCTCGGGGATGCTGCGATCGGAGGCAACCCGCACGGCGCCGCTTTGGCGGAGGTAGTAGGCTGCCTGGTGGATGCCGACCAGCGCCGTCGCGCCGACCGAGCGCACGGTGCCCGCCGCCAAGATGTTGGTGCAGGCCGAGGCGCAACTCGCCAACTTGCCGCGCGGCAGCCCAAACGTGATGCGTGCCGCTTCGGCCTTGCGGCACACCTCGCTGCTTGCCGGGCATTTGGCCGGCTCGGTGCGGGTCACATAGACGTCGAGGTTGCGGGCGCGGATCAGGCGGCCGATGGCATAGGAGGCGTCGAGGTCACCGCCCATCGAATCGATGAACACCGGCAGCCGACGGCCATCGATCCTTTTGAGGGCGGCACGGAACCGCTCGGGTGTGCTGTGATCGATGCGGCCTACGGCGGCGATCCACTCGGCGCATTGGTCACCGCATTGCGGATCGGCGTTGCGCACGATGCTGACCTCCATCGGCGCATTGTTGTGCGAGGGCTCAGTCAACAACCGCAGCCCGAGCAGGGCGCCGCGGTGCTCAGGCTCGACCTCGAGCACCTTGCGAAAATCATCGGCCGCCTTGGTAAAATTCTTGCTGTAGAAGTAGGCAAGCCCGCGATGAAAAGTGGCGAGCGTCCCCTTGGCGCCCAGCGCGATGGCCTTGTCGAAATCCTTGATGGCCGGCCCGAATGACTTCAGCAGCAGATGCGCATTGCCGCGCAGGGCGTAGCCAGAGGCATTGCTCGGCTCGATCTCGACGCTCTTGTTGCAATCGGCAAGCGCCTTTTGGTAGGCCTTGGCTTGCAGCTCAATGCTGCAGCGGATGGTATAGCCCAGCGCCACGCCGCGGTTGGCATCGATCGCCTTGGACGCATCGAGCAGAGCCTGCGTGAACTGTTTTTTGCCGCCATAAGCCAAGCCGCGCAAGGCGTAGGCCGTCCAGGATCCCGGCTCCATGATCAACACCTTGTCGAGCTCGCTGATGGCAAGGTCGTATTCGCCACGGCCGATCTGCCGTTCGGCGGCTCGCAGCATGAGCGCGGTCGGCGACGGCGCCGGCGACCCTGTCGGCGCCGCGCCGGACGGCGGGCCGGAATTAGGCTGCGGCGGCGTGCTTGGGGGTGTACTGGGCGGCAAGGCGGCGGTGGTAGGGGAGGGGCTCGCGGCCGGTTGCGGGTTGAGGCTGGCGGCGTGGGCGCGGTCGGCACTGGCGCCTTGCATGCGCCCCAAAGCCTCCAGCACCTCGGCCCGGCGCAGATAGGTGTCGGCAAACTTCGGGGCGAGTTCGATCGCCTTATTGTAGTCCGGCAGCGCGCGATCGAAGTCACGGAGCGTGACGTAGGCGGCGGCCCGGGCGGTATACGCCACCACCAGCGACGGCTGCAGCTCGATCGCCTTGCCGGCATCCTCCACGGCACCCGCCGCGTCGCGCTTGCGGTTTTTGAGGTTGGCCCGGTCGACGAAGGCAATGGCCAGGGTTGGCCCGAGTTTGATGGCCTCGTCCACATCGGCCATGGCGCGATCGAGCTCGCCCTTGCTCGACAAAGAGGCGCTACGCCGCAGCCAAAATTCGGCTTGGCTCGGGTCAAGCTCGATCGCCGTCGACAGGTCGGCGATGGCGCGGTCGTGATTGCCCTGCCTGGCATAGGCTTGACCGCGGGCGGCAAAACCCGGTGCGAAGCGTCGATTGAGGGCAACGACGGTGGTGAGATCGACAATGGCCTTGTCGTAGTCGTGGCGCTCGAGGTGCAACAAACCGCGATTGTAGTGGGCGTCGATCAGCGCTGGATTGGCCTCGATCGCCCGGTCGTAGTCGGCCATCGCCAGGTCGTAGCTTTGCTTGCTCAAGGCGGTGCGCCCGCGCCCGGCGTGGGCGCGCCCACGTTCGACGTAGAAGAGCGGCCGATCGGGATCGAGGCGGATCGCGCTATCCACGGCGGCGATCGCGGCGTCGAACTGCCGCTGGGTCGTCAGCGCCCTGCCGTGAATGTAGTGGGCAAAGGCATAGTTGGGATGCGCCGCAATCAGCCGTTGGCAGTCGGCAATGGCGGCCGTCGGGTTGCGCAGGGCCATGTAGGCGGTGGCCCGATCGATGAGAAGTGATGGATTGGTGGGCTCGAGCTCGAGCCCGGCCGAATACTCGGTGATGGCTCCGGCGAAATCCCGGCGCACGCTGCGCACGACGCCGCGCGCCTCAAAATCCTTGGCCGCTACCGGGGCAATGGCCAGCAGGCGATCGATGTCCGCTTGCGTCGTCGCCTCATTGCCGCTTCCAATCTCCAGGCTGACGCGCCGGCTGAGCGCGAACACATGGGTAGGATCGGCGGCGAGGGCGGCATTGAGGTCCTTGAAGGCCGCCGCGTTGTTGCCCATTTGCCGCTGCGCGTTGCCACGCAGCGCCAAATAGTCGGCATTGTCGGGCTGCCGTTCGAGCAGCGCGGTGCAGGCCTTGACGATCTCACGCAGTGGGCGCGTGGCCTCGCAACCGCCGCCATCGACCGTCGGCCGCGCGGGCGGTTGGGCGCCCGGCGCCGCTGCGAAAGTCTGCGCCTGAGCCCCGGCCCCGGCCGGCCACAGGAGGGCAACCGCCAGAACCAATCCGGCTCCGCTGCCAGGCACCCGCTTCCTCATTGCACATCACCTGAAAGACAATGCACCTAACGCGAGGTCGGAACGGAGGTCCTCGGCCACAACCGTGGCCTCCGTGCGTTGGCAAATCCGACGCTCGTTGACCGAATAGAAACGATGCAAAGCCAAAACTATTGAGCAGTAGCTGGCGAGACGTCAGCACACTCGGGTCGGCGGCGTCAACAGCGCCGGTGGGCCGGACGTGCCGAGTGCGCGCCCGGCCCGAGTGCTCCCGCGCCATAGCCGAGCCAGGGTGCCCGCCGCCGCAGATCGGTTGGCGCGGGCGCCGAGGTAGGCAAGGCCCGCGGCGGGGCGATGCCCCAACCGCAGACGTGCTGCCAAATCCGCCCCCGGGGCCGCTTGGGTCCGCACCAGACCCGCCCGCGCCCTCAGGTCAATGTAAACGTCAGCTCGCCCAGCTTTTCGATCGATGTCACGAGCGTGTCACCCGGCTTCAGCCACACCTGCTTGTCCTTGGGGTAGCCGGAAATGACGCCCTCGGGCGTGCCGGTGAAAATGATATCACCCGGCTTCAGCGTCATGTGGTGCGAGATATAGCTGACGAGCTGCTTGCAATTAAACACCATATCGCTGGTGTTGGAGGATTGCCGCAGTTGGCCGTTGACGCGGCATTCAATTTTGAGATTGTCGCCATCGACCTGGTCGGCCGTTACCAGCCACGGACCCACCGGACCGGAGCCGTCGAGCGTCTTGCCCAGCATCCATTGACTGGAGCGGGACTGCAGGTCGCGGGCCGTGAAATCGTTACCCGTGCAATAGCCGAAGATATATTGCGGCGCCTCGGCCTCGCTCACATTGCGGGCCGTGCGGCCAATGACGATCACCAGCTCGGCCTCGTAATCGAACTTCTCGGCCTTCTCCTTGGATACGACGATCACGCCACCACAGCCATTGAGCGCGGTGTTGTACTTGTTGAAGAGGATGGGCTGCGTCGGCACCGGCTGGCCGGTCTCGGCTGCGTGCTTGCGGTAGTTGAGGCCGATGCAAACGATTTTTTCCGGGTGGGTGACGCAGGGGCCGAACTTGGCCTTGTCCTCGGCGACGAACTGCGTCGGGCTCGCCTTATCGGCGAGGCGCTTCAAGCCCGCCGCGTCGCCCTGGCCGGCAAACACGGCGCTGATGGTGGTGGGTGCATTCTCCTTGAGCGCCGCTTCGGCGGCGGCAACATCGAGGATACCGCGCTCGGTCCTCAGCCCCAGACTGTCACCCTTGGCGCCTTTCAGGGTGCAAAAGGTCATGCCGGTGGGAAGCGCGCCGGAGGCGGCGCCCTGTGCGAGCGAGGAACTGTTCACGGCGTCGAGCTCGACGCCGGCCAGCACCGCACCGCCGGCAAGGCCGGCGGTTTTGAGAAACGTTCTGCGGGTCTTGTTCATGGGTCCTCCAACGGTGAGCTTGAGCGTGGTCGCGCAGAGCGCTGCCCCGGTTTGTGATCCGCGCCGATGCTAGCATGCGGGCTGGGGAGGCCGCCCGGCGTTCAATTGGAAAAAATGGCGCTGAACGGGTTAGAAAAAGCGGGCGCCTTGACGTTTTTGGTCGCGCGCGAACTGGCGCGTGTGGCTGTCCGCGGCGGGCTCGCCGAGGCGCCGCCAGCATTGGCGGCAAGGCTGACGGGCCGGCCTTCGAGCGCGGTGGCAACGCGGGCGTCGAGGTCGTAGACATCGCCATAGGTTTGCAAATTGCCGGCATCATCGACGGCAGCGGTGAAATAGGTGACGTGGACCGGTATCGGGGCGGTGAGCTGAATCTCACCACCGCGGCGGACGTAGGCCTGCACGTCGCTGGCCGACCAGCCCTTGTCGTGCGCCAGCAGTACCTCGGCCAGCCGGACCGGGTTTTGCACGCGCATGCAGCCATGGCTGAAGGCGCGCACGGCGCCGCCAAACAGGTGTCGTTCGGGGGTATCGTGCATATAGACGTCATGCTTGTTGGGAAAACGGAACTTGACCATACCCAGCACATTGGTGGGGCCCGGCGACTGCACGAAATCGAACTGACGGATGTCGACCCGCGACCAGTCGACGCCGTCGGGATCGACCGGCACACCACCGCGGCTGACGTTGAGACCGTGGCTCGCCAGAACGGCGGAGGCCAGCGGGTAGGGCGAAAACCAGCCGCCCCCGGTGTTGCGCAGTTGCGGCCACAACTCCTCAACCTTCATACCGGCGGGCACGCCCCAGGAGGGATGAAAAATAATAAAGCGCATGTCGGCGGAGAATATCGGGGTCGGCGTGCTGGGTTTGCCGACCACGATCTTTTCCGCCAGCGTAACCTGCTGCCGGTCCACCACCCTCGTGATCTGCTCGGGCACGCTGTCCCAGACGTAAAAGTCGCCGAGCTCATCGGGTAGCCAGCGCCAGCGCTCCATATTGGCGATCAGCCGCCGCACGGTGTCGGTTGTCTTGGCGTCGGGCGGCGCGGCGCGGGCAGCAAGCAGCGCCTGCCGCAAGCGGGAAAATTGTTCGTGCTTGGGGTTGAGCTTGCGCAGGTAGTCGCCGATGTCATCGACCTTGGCGATGGCGACGAGCAGGGAACCGGGCTCATAGAGCGGCGGCTTCTGGTCGAACTTGCGGCTGACCGCAGCCGGCTGCAGACGGCCACCGCGCGCGTGTCTGGCGTAGGTCAGCACGGCCAGGCTGAGCTTGACCTCACTGTCGGCGAGAGTGTCGACATCCCCCGTCGCTTCCACCGACTTGGGCAGGTCGAAAGCGGCCGCCTTCAATCCCCAATCGTCGGCGTGGCTGATTTCCAGCATCGCCTCCCGGGCGCGCGCGGTGAGGCCGTTTTCGCCAATCCAAAGCGGCCGCGCGCGTGCTGCGTAGAAGGCCACAAGCGCGGCGCGATCGTCACGCTCACCGGGCGCATTGGCTTCGGGCACCGCGGCGAGGCGCTGGCGCACCGCGGCCACAATGGGATCGGCCTCGGCCACCGGCCCGGCCTCGGGCACGACGGCATCGGCTCCCGGCGCCAGCAAGGGCCGACCGTCCGCGGCCGGGGGCGTCAGCGGGTCTGGGCCGGATTCCGGCGAGGCGGCGGCGTCGAGGTCGAGCGCGCGCCTCGGCGGCGCCTTGGTCGACTGTGCCAGCGCGTATTGGCATAGGCCGCAGCTTGCGGCGAGGGCAACGGCGAGGCCAAGTTTCCTCATCATCTGTCACCGCCAAGGGTCTGTTAGCGCCAAGGATTGCAAGTCGAATCAGGTGCAACGGCGGCAAATTAGAGCCTTGCGGGAGTCGCGGCGCTAGCCGTTTGCGCTATCTTGGCGCGAGTGATCAAAATGCATCGCCGCCTGACGGCGAGCTTGCATGATGAGGGCTGATGTCGCCGGCAGCGTTGGCGCTTTATGCGCTTGCCGTCGATCGCTGGCAGGCGCGAATAGCGCCAAGCAGAGTTGCAAGGGCGCCCGTCAATGGGCTGGCGTGATCGACGCGCCGATCGGCTACGCTTGTGCTTGGGTGTTGATGGCAACGCGGTTGTGGGTGTTGGACGCTACCGCGGCTTCACACCATCGCCTCCGTTCTTCTCCCAATCGCGCATGAATTTGATGCGCTCCTGGGCCATGCGGAGGCAAGTGCGCTCATAGGCCTTGCGGCTCATATGGGTGGCGGCATCCCAGCCTTGCTTGCAGTCCTTGAACCAGGCGTCGGTCTGGTCGCGAACGGTCTTGGACGGGTCCTTGGGCGCGGGTGCAGGTTTTGGCAATAGCGCGGTGGTGTCCGATGGGGCAGCAGCTTTTCCCGCTGGGGCGGCAGGCTGCCCCGCCGGGGCAGCAGCTTTCCCCGATGGGGCGGCAGGCTGCACCGTCGGGGCGGCAGATTGCTCCGCTGGGGTGGCAGATTGGTCCGAGGGGGCTGCCGATTGGGCGCAAGCCCCAGTGCCAGCCAGCGCCCAGACCACGCCCCAGAGTACAAGCAACAGGCTGGACAAGGTCGGCATGGGACACCTTCGCAACGCCTAACGCCATTCGACGGCTCAGCATGCCTCTCAGCGCAGCGCCCAACCAATCCGGATAATCCCCGAGGGTAAGCGCGCCGATCGTCTAGCGCCAAGCCACCGCTCGTGACGAAGCGCCCCGGTCGGGCCTGGTCGCCTGGCGAGAGTTGGTGGGTTCCAGGGCGCAAGGGGCGTGTCGAACGAGGCCAGGAAACACGCACTCGCCCATTGAGGTGGGTAGCAGCTCGTCCGATTTTCGCGCGTTGGCCGGTGGCTGGCGATGCTGGCTGCGGGGGTGCGTCAGAAGCACACTGGCGCGAGCGGCCCCGGTCGACAGGCCGGTGTCCGGTTCTATAGTGGCAGCATCGGTTTCAACACAGGCGCCCAGCGCAGTGACAGATGTGACACCAACTCGTAACGCCCCCGCGCGCGCCGCGAGGGTGCGACGGCAGTGGTATCGGCCAAGATCCATCGCCCGGTCCATTGCCATCCGTCCCAAGGTCTACTGGGCGGCGCTGGCCGCGGCTGTCGTGCTCTTTGCGCTGCCGGGCAGTGTCTCCGGCAACATCAGGACGGCGATGGCCGGGGACGTCGGCGCGCTGATTTACCTCGTCCTCTCCCTCAAGATCATGCGGGCATCGGGTGCGGAGACCATGCGCAAACGTTCCGCCCTACAGGACGATAGCGCGATCGTCATTTTGGTGGTGATCCTGATTGCGATTGCCTTGGGATTTTACACCATCCTTGGCGTCCTTGCCGAAGCCAAGGCGGAGACTGGTGCCACCAAGACCTTGCACATCCTGCTTGCCGCCGTGACCGTCCTGCTCTCCTGGCTGGTGACGCAGGTGGTGTTTACGTTTCATTACGCCCACGAGTTCTATCGCCCCGATGGCGGTGGTGGACGCGGGCTCGTGTTTCCCGAGGAGGAGCACCCCGACTACTGGGATTTCCTCTACTTTGCGACCTCGCTCGGCGCCGCATCGCAGACCTCCGATGTCGCCATCACCGGGCGGTGGCTGCGCCGCCTCGTGACCTTGCACGCCATCATTTCCTTCCTGTTCAACACCGCCGTCCTGGCCCTCGCCATCAACATCGGCGCGAGCCTGCTGTAGCGACGCCGTGCTTTGCTGTGGCGGGCATCGATCGGTGCGACCTGCCGCAACCTCGAGCGCGGGGGCTCAGCTGCTCCACACCAGCAGCAGGAAGGCGCCAGTCGCGCCGAGGGCCAGCATCCAGATGAGATCGACGTTCACCCAGGCGCTCTTCAACACCGCAAGCCCGACCCATTCGTAGATGACGGCGGCGACGATGGCGATGGTCGCCAGCATCGTCAGGCTGTGAAGCCCCACGCCCGCCAGCACCCCGGCCCAGGAGCCGTCGGCCGGCGCGACGGCCGGCGATTGCGCACCACACAAAGGGATGAGGGCGGGCCAGAGCATCAGGCCGGCGCCGTGCGCCGTTGCCATCAGGAACGACCATACCGTGAGACCCACAAGGCCCACCTGCAAGCCGAAGCGAACGCGGTGGCGATGGCCGAAGCGCCAATGGTAGGCGGCCCAGCCAATGAGCAAGATCCCGGTGGCGAGGCGGGCGGCGCGGGTCGGAAACACGTAGTCGGAGGCCGCCAGCAGGCCCGCCACGGTGATGATCGAGAGGGCGTGGCCGGCGGCGATCGGCAGCAGCGAGACATAGACCACCCGCCGACTGCCGCGATGCAGACCAAGGGCCACGGCGAACAGCCAACCCATGCCGGGGTTAAGGCCATGCAGGGCGCCAAGTCCCGCCACCGCCAGCCATGGCCAAACCTCCGTCATCGCCGTCACGTCCTTGCGCGCCGTGCGCTCAGTGAGCCGCGGCTCATCCGCAAGGGCAACGCCTTACGGATAGCAGTAGGAATCCGAGGAGCAGTCACCACCTTCAAGCCGCACCTGGTGCGGACGATGCGGCGCCGGCCATTCAACGAAGAATTTCGGATCGAAGGCGATGCCGCCACCCGGGTTGGCGTCGAGCTTCACCATCCAGCCCTTGATGCCGTCGGGATAGAACTGCGGGTCGATGGCACCGTAGAGCGAATTGGTGAAATAGATGCGCTTGCCGTCGCGGCTGATCTCGACCATTTGCGGACCGCCGTTGAGCGCCCCGTTGTTGGCGCCGGGGTGCGTGGCCCTGCTGACAATACCGCCGATCCGCACCTTGCCGGTGAGCTTCGGATTGAACGGATCGGAGACGTCGTACTGCTGCAGGTCGCCGGTACCCCAACAGGCCACGTAGAGGGTGCGATCGTCCATCGACAGATCAATATCGGTGACCAGCGGCGGAACGGCTTTGAAACCTTTGAGCAGCGGCGGCAAGTCGTCCTCGCTGGCAGGCTCGGCGGGGATCTCGATGACCTTCTTCACCGCCCATTGGTCGCCATCCTTGTACCAGGTCCAGATCGAGGACGAGAGGTTCTCGAGGCTGACCACGCAATTGACGAACCCATAGGCTTTGGTGGGGTCGTGAGCCGGCCGCAATTCGAACACCAGCTGGTACTTGTCGCCGAAATCGATGGTTTGCACGTGTTTGCGCTTGTGCAGATCCCAGAAGTGCAGGCGTCGACCATATTTGGCGCCGAGCAGGATCTCCGGAACGAGGCCGTTTTCAACAGTATCGGGCGTGCCCCATTCGCTGGTGACCAAGGTGTCATGGCCCAAGTGCCACCACGCGTCGTAGGCCAGCTGCTGCGGTCCGCGGTCCATTTCCCACTGACCACGCACATCGAAGGTCTCGTGATCCATCAGGAAGATGCCACCGGGTTCCTTGCCCTCACGATTGCCGAGGGCGGCGACGTAGATGCCCTCGGGCCCGCAATGAATGGTGTGCGGGCGCGTGTAGCCGGCGCGTTCGGCGATGACCTCGGGCTCGATGACCTTGACGATCTTGGGCTGCTTAGGATCGGGCTTGGTGTCGAGAATGTGGATCCTGGACGAGCGCAACCCCGGCACCACCAGATAGCGACGCTCCGCGTGCGGATGCGGTGCGTTTGGGCACAGGCAGGAGGAGCAGGCGTTCCAGCCGAAATGGTGCAATTCGTCACCAGCATTGGGCATCGCCGTCGAGTTGATGATTCGTGCGTAGGATTTCGAGTTGGGATCGACATCGACCACCGCGATCGCATCCGGTGTCTTGCGTTCGGGATCGAAGGCGGCCACGTAGGCGAGCGTCTCCGGCGCAGCCTTCATGGCCATACGCGGCGAGGGGTAGAAACTCGGATCAGGCGTCCAGGTCGGCATGTCTCATCCTCCGTCGAAAACCCAATTTCCGCCTAAACTCGGCGCGGCCCACTGCCCTGTAGCTGGCGCAGGGCCTGAGTGTCCCCCGTCGTCCGCCGCTTGACAAGGCGTTGCATCCAAGCGGGCGCCTCGGCGCTGAGCCCTGTGGGCGAGCGCAAGCATGGCCGCACCGCGTAGAGACGTTTCACGCTATGCGCCCGGCTTATCGTCGAGGTGACGTGCGGGAAAAAGCGGCGCGCCGGCTAGGCAGCGCGCTACCGCCGGGCCATTGCCGGCTGCCACCGCATGGGCCACCCTGCCAAATTGGCACTGTTGGGATGGGAAGAGAACGGAGCATGGCTCTCAACGCCAACGACGGCGCCAACCCTTGGCGTGCGCCCAGGCGCTCCACGGCGTCGGCCCAGGCCTTTGCCCTGACGCGCCGCTCCCGGGGGGTATCCGCCTTGCGGTTACACCCCGAAAATGGCGCTATAGCGTGCCTTGATCTCGTCGGCATGCGCCTCGACGGCGGCCGCGTCCTCGCGCATCAGTTTGATCTCGCTTAGCGGCTTGCGGCCCGGGCGCTCCCGCACCAGGGCGTGTGCCGAGCGCAAGCCGGCCTGGTCGACGTTGAGCTGCTGGCACTCGCTGCCCATCGCCCAACTATAGAACAGGCGCGCCGCATTGGGATTGGGCGCCGCCTGCATGACGGCGGCCGGGCCGGTGATCAGTGGGCTGCCTTCTCTGGCATAGACGATCGCCACCGGTTCGCCTTTGGCCTGCAGCTGCAAGATGCTGTAGTCGGCGCCATCGACTTGAATTGCGCGCTCGCCGGCTGCCACCTTCTTTAGCGGATCGGCGGCGGATTGCAGCTCCATGACCTTCTGTTTGGCCTATTGCTCGAAGTACCCCCAGCCAAGCGTCGCCACCATCTGCTGCGTCGCCGTCATGATGGTTCCCGAATAGCCGGGATGACCT
>Ga0126384_10001352_pt1 | contig 14502 bp, 12 predicted proteins | sample PanSoiMetPlot_36_FD_92543 | JGI IMG/M metagenome (GOLD analysis project Ga0126384, IMG submission 92543) | Tropical forest soil microbial communities from Panama - MetaG Plot_36 | ecosystem: Environmental > Terrestrial > Soil > Tropical forest > Bulk soil | place: Panama | collected 2016-02-17 | reverse complement strand
GGCAACATCCCGCTGGTGTCGCCGTCGGTTGCCGAGCTGCAGCGCTACGTCAAAAGCGAAATCGTGCGCTGGGGCAAGGTGGTGGAGAAGGCCGGGTTGGTAGGCTCGGAGTGAGGTCTGTGCGTCATCGCGATGTGCGTCATTGCGAGGAGGCCGAAGGCCGACGAAGCAATCTCTTCCACATTCGCGTGCACAAGTGAAAAGAGATTGCTTCGCTTCGCTCGCAATGACGCCTGGGGGAGGGTGACGACCCTAATTCTTCTTCGGCGACCAGCCATAGGCCTTGGCGCAGGCGCCGCCCATCAGCATGCCCCGCTCGTCGTCGCTCAGGCGGCGTGTCTCCACGAACGGCGTGACCGCCTGCTCGTAGTTGACGACCGCGAACGCGCGCGTCCAGTCCGTGCCCCACAGGCAGCGGTCAAAACCCCAGGCATCGAACACGCGGGCAAGCGGATCCCAGATGTCCGGGAACGGATACGGTTCCCGCGCCAGCGTGCAGGCGCCGCTGACCTTGATCACGACGTTCGGGCGCTTGGCGAGCTCCAGCACCTTCGGCAGGTCGGCCCAGGGCTGCAGCGGCGCGGGCGGCACCCGTGGCTGCAGGATGCCGAGATGGTCGATGATGAATCGCGTGTCGGGGTGGCGATCGATCAGCGCCGTGCCGGCGTCCAGGTTGCCCCAGCACAGGACGTTGACCGGAAGGTCGTGGCGGACGGCTGCGCGCAGCACGCGGTCGAAGCCCGGATCATCCGGCGTGCGCTTCTCGTCGTGTCGCAGGAAGATGCGAATGCCGACCGCGCCCGGCGTCTTCTTCCACTCGGCGACGACATCCCCCACCGCCGGATCATCCGGGTCGACCGGCTTGACGATGGCGAACCGGCCGGGATGAGCCTGCTGCACCTCCACCGCATAGCTCGCGTCGTAGCGGTACATGGAAAAGGAGGAGATGAAGATCGCGCCGTCGACGCCGACCTTGTCCATCGCCGTCACCATCTCGTCGCCGGTGACGTGATCGGGCCAGTTCGGCACGGTGTGCCAGGGCCGCTTCGGCGTGTTCGCCTCATAGGCATGGACCTGGGAATCGATGATCGTCATCACGGAAGCTCCCTCGCTCGCATCACTCGACGTTGATCTTGACCGACTGGATCAGCTCGCGCCATTGCGCGATCTCGCGGGTGACGCGCGCCCCGAACGCCGCCGGCCCGTCGCTGCCCGCATCGATGCCGTCGCGGCGGAAGCGCTCGACCAGCTCGGCCGAGCGCACCGCCCGCTCGCACGCCGCGGCGAGCGTGTCGACCACGGCTTTCGGCGTGCCGGCCGGCGCCATCACGCCGATCCACAGGATGCCTTCGTAGCCGGGCACGCCCAGCTCGGCGACGGTCGGCAGGTCCGGCGCCAGCGCCGAGCGCGCGCGGCTCGCGATCGCGAGCGCCCGCAGCTTGCCGGCGGCGACATGCGGCGCGGAGGTCGCATAGGTGTCCATCTTGAGCTGCACCTGGGCGGCGAGCAGATCGGTCATGGCGGGCGCGGCGCCGCGATACGGAACGTGCGTCACCTTGATGCCGAGCCGCCGCAGCAGCAGCTCCATCGACACATGCGGCAGGGTGCCGTTGCCGGCGGACGCGTAGTTCAATTCGCCCGGATGCGTGCGCGCGTAGTCGACGAAGGTCGGAAAGCTCACGAACGGCGCCGACACGTGGCTGACCAGGACCTCCGGGATCTCGGCGACGACCGCGACCGGCACCAGATCCTTTTCGGTGTCGTAGGGCAGCTTCGGATTGAGCGCCGCATTGATCGTGTGGTTCGGCGTGGTCAGCAGCAGCGTGTAGCCGTCGGCCGGCGCCTTGGCGACCGCGTCGGTCGCCAGGATGCCGCCGGCGCCCGGCTTGCTCTCGACCAGAAACGGACGGCCGAGATCGCTGGCGAGATGGGCGGTGAGAAGGCGCGCCACCAGATCGACCGCGCCGCCGGGCGGAAACGGCTCCACCAGCCGGACCGGCCGCTCGGGAAACTCCGCCCGCGCCGGACCGGCGGCCGCCGCCAGCGCCGCCGCGATCATCACTCCGCACAGTCCGCGCCGGAGCCTCATGGCGTCCGCTCCCCTGCGTTCTTTTCCGTCCGTCCGTCATTCCGGCTTGATGCCGGCATCCTTGATCACTTGCGCCCAGCGTTCGAGCTCGGCCCGCAGATGCCGGGCGAATTCGTCCGGCTGGTTCGCGACCGGCGCCATGCCCTGCTTGGTGAACTGCTCGACCATGTCCGGCATGGCCACCGCCCTGGCGATCTCGTCGCGCAGCCGCTGGGCGATCGCCGGCGGCGTCTTCGGCGGCGCGAACAGCGCAAAATAGTTCACCACCTCGAAGTCCTTGAGGCCCGCCTCCATCATGGTCGGCACCTCGGGCAGCACCGGCGAGCGCTTCGCGCTCGTCACCGCGAGCGGCGTGACGTTGCCGGCCTTCGCCTGCGCCGACATCACTGGCATGGCGTCGAACATCAGGTCGATATGGGCGCCGAGCAGATCGTTGAGCGCGGCGGCGGCGCCCCGATAGGGCACGTGCTGGAACTTGATGCCGGTCTTGAGCCGCAACAGCTCGGCCGCGAGATAGAGCGAGCTGCCAGTGCCGCCGCCCGAGCCGAAGGTCAGCTTGCCGGGATTGGCCGTCGCATAGGCGACGAGATCCGCGACGCTCCTAATCGGGAGATCCTTGCGCGCCACCAGGATGAGCGGCCCGTCGGAGACCTCGGTGACCGGCGTGAGCGCGCGCAGATCGACCGGATAGTCGGCATGCAGCGGCTGGGTGACCACGTTGCTGGTCGAGATCATCAACAGCGTGTGGCCGTCCGGCTCGGCGTTGATCAGCTCGCGGGTCGCCGGGATGAACAGTCCGCCCGGCCGGTTGTCGACATAGGCGTTGGCGTGCAGGCTGTCGGTGAGCTTCTGCGCCACCAGCCGCGCCGTCACGTCGGTCGCGCCGCCCGCGACCAGCCCGACGATGATGCGGATCGGCTTGCCGGCAAAGTCCTGGGCGGCGGCGGATGCGGGCACCGCGAGCGCCAGCGCTGCGGCGACGAGACGACGGACGAGGAATGTCATGGTTTCTCCCGTGTTGCGTGTCCCCGGCGCGGTGCAGCACGAAGTGATGCACCGCAGACCCGGGACCCACTTTCCGACAACGATGGGTCCCGGGTCTGCAGCGCACCGCTACGCTTCGCTGCGCGCTGCGCCGCGCCCGGGACACAAGGCATCCGGGTCATTCCGCCTTGATGCCCTTGTCGTCGATGAACCTGGTCCAGTTCCGGATCTCGCTCTGCAGCTTCGCCTCGAGCACGTCGCCCGGCGCATAGATCGGCTCGATATCGAGCTTGGCGAGCCGCTCGCGCACGCGCGGGCTCATCATCACGGTCTTTGCCGCAGTCTCGAGCTTCGACCTCACGGCCTCGGGCATGCCCTTGGGGCCGAAGATCGCGTACCAGAAGCTGAGATCAACGTCGGCGGTCTTGACGCCCGCCTCGGCCAGCGTCGGCACCTCCGGCAGCGCCGGCGAGCGCGCCTTGCTGGTCACCGCCAGCGCCTTGATCTTGTCGGCCTTGGCGAGCGGCGCCGCCACCTGGATCGACGCCATGTGCATCTCGACCTGCCCGGCGATGATGTCGCCGATCGCCTGCCCGCCGCCCTTGTAGGGAATGTGGATCGCCTCGATGCCGGCGGCATCGCGAAACACCTCGAAGGTGAGATGGGCGACGCTGCCGACCCCGGCCGACGCATAGTTCATCTTCTGCGACACGGTGTGCGACAGCGCGACCAGCTCGGGGACCGTATTGGCCGGGACCTTGTTCGCGACCACCAGCGCCAGCGGCGAGGTCGCCAGCAGCGCGACCGGGTCGTACTGCTGGACGGGATCGAAGGTCGACGCCGCCTTCTTGAACAGGCCCTGGCTGATGGCGAGCGCGTTCTCGGCCATCAGCAGCGTGTAGCCGTCAGGTTCGGCCTTGGCGACGTAGTTCCAGGCGAGATAGCCGCTCGCGCCCGGCCGGTTTTCGACCACCACCTGCTGGCCGAGCGCCTCGGAAAGATCCTGCTGGATCTGCCGCGTGAAGGTGTCGGTCGCGCCGCCCGGCACGAATGCGACCACCAGATGGATCGGACGCTCCGGATAGCTTTCCGCCCGCGCGGCTGCGATGCCCGCGATCAATGCGCAGATGATTGCGGCGCACCGCCCGATCCCACCCATGACGTTTCCCTCCTGTTTTTTTCTCTTTAACCTCTCCCCGCAAGAGCGGGGAGAGGGAGATCATGCTCAGCTACGTATTCACCAAGATCCAGTCTCCCACATAATCGATGCCGAGCTGGCGGTTGTCGACCTGGCAATGTTCCGCGCCGCCCTCCTCGGCGGTGAAGATCCGCAGCGTCTTGTTCCTGGCGCCGACCTTCTCGTACAGCGTCTTTGCCTCGGCGAGCGGCACCACCCGGTCGTTCTCGCCGTGCAGGATCAGCACCGGGCACTCGATCCGCTGCGCGATGCCGTCGAGCGAGAACGTCTTCGCCCACTCGAGCGCGGTCGCATTGTCGGGTGCGCCGATCACCCACCGGAACTGAAACACCGACGTGAAGCTCGTGCGCGCGTCGGCGGCAAGCCGCCCCTTGATCTCCGCCTGCCAGGCATGCAGGTCCCAGTGCATGGCGCCGAGCGCCACGCAGCCCGCATAGCGCTTGTCCATGCCGGCGATGCGCGGCGCGTGGTAGCCGCCGAAGCTGTAGCCCATCACGGTGACGCGTTTCGGGTCGACCTCGGGTTGCGCCGCGACCCAGTCATAGGCGGCGCGGCCCGCGACCTCGTAGTCGGGCCGGCTGTAGATCCGGCGCAGCCGCAGCGTCTCCGACTGGCCGGGCCCGTCGATCGCCAGCGTGTTGATGCCGCGCTTGGCGAAGTCGAGCCCGGCGAAGACGACGCTCATCTCCTTGGCGTTGTCCATGCCGTCGAACAGCACCACGGTGCGTTTGCGGCCCGCGCCGGGCGCGCGCAGAAAATAGGCCGGCAGGCTCTGGCTCTCGTAGGGCACCTCGACGCGCTCGATCTGCGGATAGAGGCGCGCAAGCGCCGCGCCCCAGCAGCGCAGCGCCTGGTGATACATCGCCATCTTCTCGTCGCCCGGCGGAATGAAGCGCTCGGCGCTGTAGTAGTAGTTGGCGGCGCGCATGTAGTGATTGCCGGCCGTGATCTCCCGACCCTCCGCGGCCGCCGCGTCGGCGACCTTGGCGACGCGGTCCGCCATCGCGGACCATTCCTCCTTCCAGGCGAGGTCGGGATCGCTCTCGCGCTCGCGCGCCTTGAGCCGGTCGCAGACGCGGTCGACCTCCTCGATTGCGACCGCCGCATAGGGCGCCATGCCCTTGACGATCTGCGTCGCGTTGCTCCAGCGCAGATTGCCGGGAAAGTGCACCGCCCAGCCCGCGAATTTCTCCGCCCCGCTCATTCGGATCGTCCCCGTCCTGCTCCTCGCGCCCCCGGCTGCCACGTAGAAAAGGGGAGGCGAAAGGAGTACAGTCGTTTCAGTTGTAACTACCCTCCATCGGCGGGACAATGACCATGGACACCAAGGTCAAAAACAAGGTTGCCCAACCGCACGCGGCCGAGGACACGTTCCAGTATCAGCCGGGCTTCGGCAATCAGTTCGTCAGCGAGGCGGTCGAGGGCGCACTGCCGGTCGGCCGCAACAGCCCGCAGAAGCCGCCGCACGGCCTCTATGCCGAGCTGATCTCCGGCACCGCCTTCACGGCGCCGCGGCACGAGAACCGGCGCACCTGGACGTATCGCATCCGGCCGTCGGTGGTTCATCGCCCCTACAAGCGGACCGAGAACGGGCTGATCCGCAGCGCGCCGTTCGACGACGTCGAGGCGACGCCGTCGCAGCTGCGCTGGTCGCCGTTCCCGATCCCGACCAAGACCACCGACTTCGTCGAAGGCATCACCACGGTCGGCGGCAACGGCAACGTGGCGACGCAGACCGGAATGGCGGCGCACATCTACGTCGCCAATACGTCGATGACCGACCGCTACTTCTACAATGCCGACGGCGAGATGCTGGTGCTGCCGCAGCAGGGCCGCGCCCGCTTCGTCACCGAGCTCGGCGTGGTCGATACCCGCCCGGGCGAGATCGCGCTCCTGCCGCGCGGGCTGCGCTTCAAGGTCGAGCTGCCGGACGGGCCGTCGCGCGGCTACATCTGCGAGAATTACGGCGCGGCGCTGCGCCTGCCCGAGCTCGGGCCGCTCGGCTCCAACGGCCTCGCCAATCCGCGCGACTTCCTCAGCCCGGTCGCAGCATTCGAGGACAAGGAGACACCCTGCACGCTGATCTCGAAATTCCAGGGCAACCTGTGGGCGGCCGAGATGGCGCAGTCGCCGCTCAACGTGGTGGCGTGGCACGGCAACTTCGCGCCGTGCAAATACGACCTTGCGCGCTTCATGGTGGTCGGCACCGTGAGCTTCGATCATCCCGATCCGTCGATCTACAGCGTGCTCACCGCGCCATCGGACACGCACGGCGTCGCCAACATCGACTTCGTCATCTTCCCGCCGCGCTGGCTGGTGGGCGAGGACACGTTCCGGCCGCCCTGGTACCACCGCAACGTCATGACCGAGTTCATGGGCCTGCTGTACGGCGCCTACGATGCCAAGGCGGAGGGCTTCCTGCCGGGCGGCGCCAGCCTGCACAACTGCATGACGGCGCACGGCCCGGACGCCGAGACCCAGGAGCGCGCCAGCAACGCCGAGCTCAAGCCGCACAAGCTCACCGACACCATGGCGTTCATGTTCGAGAGCCGCTTCGCGATGCGGCTCACCCGCTACGCCATCGAGTCGGCCGAGCTGCAGCACGACTATTTCGAGGGCTGGCAGGGCCTGAAGCGGCGCTTCCCGGGGAAGTGAAAATCCGCAAAATGGAGTCGTAGGGTGGGCAAAGCGAAGCGTGCCCACCACCACGGGTACGTCCGCGTGGGCACGGCGCGCGTCTCGCGCCTTTGCCCACCCTACGGACCGGCATCGGGGAGAAGTGAAGCGTGGAACAGCAAAGCCTCAACGGCAAGGTCGCAGTCGTCACCGGCGGCTCGAGCGGCATCGGCGCCGCGACCGTGCGCCTGCTCGCGGCCGAGGGCGCGACCGTCTACGTCGGCTACAACACGGGACGCGACCGCGCCGAGACGCTGATCGGCCAGTTGCCCGGCCGCGGCCACGCGCCGATCCGCATCGTGCTGGAGGACTCCGGGACCATCCGCGCCGCCGCCAAGGCGGTCGGCGACGCGCACGGGCGGGCCGATATCGTGGTCAACTCGGCCGGCTTCACGAGGCCGGTGCCCCACGGCGATCTCGAGGCGCTCACCGACGAGCTGATCGACTCGCTGATGGTCGCCAATGTGCGCGGCCCCTTCGCGATGATCCGCGCCTTCGCGCCGCTGCTGAAGGCGAGCCGCGACGGCGTCGTGATCAACGTCTCGTCGATCTCCGGCTTTACTGGGTCGGGCTCGAGCGTCGCCTACTGCGCCGCCAAGGGTGCGCTCGACACCATGACCAAGGCGCTCGGCCGCGCGCTCGGGCCGGAGATCCGCGTGCTGTGCGTCTCGCCGGGCGCGGTCAACACCGACTTCGTCGCCGGACGCGGTCCTGCGCAGCTCGAGAAGATCGCGCAGGCGACGCCGATCAAGCGCATCGTCGAGCCCGACGACGTGGCGCGCGCGATCCTCGCAAGCGTGACGCTGCTCAAGGTGTCGACCGGCGCGATCATCGTCGCCGACGGCGGCCGTTTCCTGAACTGATAGCGCAGAGCCCCGACCATGACCGAGCTCGACGAGACCCACGACCCGGCCCGCAGCAGCTGGGTCGCAAGCGCGAACGCGCCCCACTGCGATTTCCCGATCCAGAACCTGCCGTTCGGCGCGTTTCGCCCGCGCGGCGACGACGCCGAGCCGATGATCGGCGTCGCAATCGGCGACCGGATCCTCGACGTGACCGCAGTCACGCCGTTCGTCGACGCGGACGCCCGGGCGGCGGCCGACGCCTGCGCGTCATCCTATTTGAATGACCTGATGGCGCTCGGGCCGCAGGCCTGGACGACGCTGCGCCGCGCATTGTCGCGGCTCCTGAGCGATACGGGCGAGCGCGAGCGGGTGCAGCGCTTCCTGACGCCGATCGCGCAGGCGGAGCTGTTCGTCCCGGTGAAGATCGGCAACTACACCGACTTCTTCGCGTCGATCTTTCACGCGACCAATGCCGGCAAGCTGTTTCGGCCCGACAATCCACTGATGCCGAACTATAAATACGTGCCGGTCGCGTACCACAGCCGCGCCTCGTCGGTCGTCGTGAGCGGCGCACCGGTGCAGCGGCCGTCCGGGCAATCGAAAGGACCGAACGAGGCGGCGCCGGTCTTTCGGGCGAGCCGTGGCCTCGACTACGAGCTCGAGCTCGGCTTCTATGTCGGCGTGCCGTCGCGGCTCGGCGTGCCGGTGCCGATCGGCAAGGCGGACGAGCACATCTTCGGCTTCTGCCTGCTCAACGACTGGTCGGCGCGCGACATCCAGGCCTGGGAAGCCCAGCCGCTCGGGCCGTTCCTCGGCAAGAGCTTTGCCACCACGGTCTCGCCCTGGGTGGTGACCCGCGCGGCGCTCGCCCCCTATCGCACCAAGGCGTTCGCGCGGCCGGCGGGCGATCCGGCGCCCCTGCCCTATCTCGCGGATGCGGGCGACCAGGCGCGCGGCGGGCTCGCGATCACGCTCGAGGTGCATCTGACCACCGAAAAGATGCGGGCGTCGGGCGACGCGCCGGTTCGCCTGAGCACCGGTTCGGCCACGACCCTCTACTGGACGGTGGCGCAGATGGTCGCGCATCACGCGAGCAACGGCTGCAATCTCGAGATCGGCGACCTGATCGGCACCGGCACCTGCTCGGGCCCGCAGGACGAGAGCCGCGGCTGCCTGCTCGAGCTCACGGCGCGCGGCACCCAGCCGATCGCGCTGCCGAACGGCGAGACGCGCGGCTTCCTCGCGGACGGCGACGAGGTGACCTTCCGCGCCCGTTGCGAGGCGGCCGGCCGCCCGCGCATCGGCTTCGGCGAATGCCGCGCCGTCATCCTGCCGGCACAGGCGTAGAGCGACGCGCATGACGATCGACATCCACGGCCATTTCGTCGACCCGCATTATCTCGACGAGCTCAAGCGGGTCATGGCCATCGACCTCAAGAAGACGTCCGACGGCAAGACGCTGATGCGCCACAACGGCTACACGCTCGCCTGGACGCGGCCCGACATGTTCGACATCGGGCATCGCCTGCGCGACATGGACCAGAAGGGCATCGACCGTCGGGTCCTCACGGTGTCGACGCCGAGCGTCTATCCGTGGACCGGACCCGACCAGGTCCGCATGGCACGCCACGTCAACGACATGCTGGCGCGCGACTGCCGCGCGCATCCGGACCGCTTCATCGGCTTCGCCAGTCTCCCGCTGCACGACGTCGAGGCGTCGCTCGCCGAGATCGACCGCGCGGTCGGCGAGCTCGGCATGAAGGGCGTCGCCATCGGGTCGAACATCGGCGGGCCGCCGCTCAACGATCCGCGGTTCGAGCCGCTATGGGCGAAGATCGACGCGATGCGGCTGCCCGTGTTCGAGCATCCGATGTTTCCCAGGGACACCACGGAGATGGGCGAGTTCGAGCTGCCGCTGCGCGTCGGCCTCATCTTCGACACCACCCTGGTGGCGGCGCGCCTGATCTACGGCGGCGTCTTCGAGCGCTACCCGAACTTCCCCTACATCCTGGCGCACACGGGCGGCGCGCTGATCGTGCTGCTGGAACGGCTCGACAACGGCTATCGGCTCTTTCCCGACTGCCGCAAATACATCACCAGGCTGCCAAGCGAATATGCCAGGCGGCTCTACTACGACACGTGCGCGTTCGGCGAATCCGCGCTGATGCTCGCCATCGGATCGGTCGGCGCGTCACAGATCCTGTTCGGCACCGATGATCCCCTTCATCGGTGCCGATACCGGACACGTGATGCGGCTGCCGATCGCGGCTTCCGACAAGGCCGCGATCCTCGGCCGCAACGCCGAGACGATGCTTCGACTCTAGAGCACGTTCCGTTCCTGTGGAATCGGAACGTGCTCTAGATTTTTTTTCTTTGGCGCATATTCTTGTCGGCGAACCGGCGTCCACCCCGGATCAAAGTCCGGGGCAGGCTTTCGCCGGAATATGCGCTAAGCTCGACCGCGACCCCGCATGCGCGACGTCAGGACGACCTCACCAGCATTTCCCGTTGTGCAGCTTCGACACCTTGTGCGCCTGCCGCTCGCAGTCGTTCGGGTAGGTCTTGCCGTCGCATCCGCACACCGGCAGGAAAATCCTGGGACAGATCTTCGGAGCCTTGACGCAGGTGCCACCCGCGTCCGGAATGCGGCATTGCCCGGTATAGAATTGACACCAAAGTCCCTTGGCGCACTTGATGCCCGCAATTCCTCCGCAGAGTTGCCCGAGGCCGGCGGCCGGTGCGCCGTTGGCGCCGGCGAGCGGAAGGAGACACAGTGCGGCAACGATCAAAAGCTTGCGATACATTTGAAAAATCTCCCCTTGTGTTAAAAATCTCCCTTGTGGCCGGGTCGCGCGAGAGTCGCCAGTGTCGGATTCCCGATCATCTCCGCGCGCCGGTACCACCAGGCTAACACGCGGAGCGTGTGTCTCCAACAGGCAACATGTCGACGCCGTCGTCGGTGCGGCCTGTTTGGTGCGCGGATAGGGAATGAAGATCCTGCATGCGATCCTGAGCGAAGGGTTTTACGGCAGCGAGCGCTATTGCATCGAGCTCGCGACCGCGCAGGCGCGCGCCGGCCATCAGGTCGAGGTGCTGATCGCCGACGACAGCTCGGACTGCGCGCGCATCTTTCGCCGCGAGATCGCGGACACGATGGGCGCGATCGGGCCCGGCGGGCCGGGACGCATCGGCCTCGTTGTCCTTCCGAACTGGCTGCCCACGTGGCTGCACCGCCCGACGGCGGCACGCGCGCTTGCGCGCTTCAAGCCGGACCTCGTGCACAGCCACCTCAATCCGGCGGCGCGCCGCGTCGGCGGCGTCGCGCAGGATCGCGGCATTGCGCATGTCGCGACGCTGCATCTCGACTACGAGCCGCGCGAGCACGCAAGCTGCGACGGGCTGATCGCGATCGCGTCCTGGCAGCGCGAACGCATCGGCCCGGAATTCCGCGGCCACGCCGCCGTGATCTGGAACTGGCTCCCGGTCGCGATGCGCGAGGCGCTGGCGCGCACGACGCCGGCCGAGCGCACCGACATCCGCCGGCAATGGCACGCCGACGACGCCGCGATGGTGGTCGGCAGCATCGGCCGCCTGACGCCCGCGAAAGGCATGGATCTGCTGGTGCGCGCCTTCCGCCTTGCCTTTCCAGGCGGCGACGAGCCCGTGCGCCTGGTGATCCTGGGCGACGGGCCGCAGCGCGACGAGCTCGCGCGGAGCGCGGCGGGCGACGACCGCATCCTGCTGCTCCGTCCCCAGGCCGAGGTCGCCGCCCTCTATGGCGGGTTCGATGCCTTCGTCAGCGCCGCGCGCTTCGAGCCGTTCGGGCTGGCAATCCTTGAAGCGATGGCGGCCGGCCTTCCGCTGGTGCTGACCCGCACCGACGGCCCGCGCGAATTCGTCGCCGACGCACCCGCGAGCTGGGTCAAGCCGGACGACGAGACCGCGCTTGCGGGCGCGCTCCAGGCCGCCTGCGCGCGCGGGCCGAAGCGGATCGCCTACGACCTTGCGCGCTTCGCGCCGCAGCGCGCGCTTGCCGAGATCGAGGACTTCTATCGCGTGGTGCTGGCGCGCGGGCGTCCACATGCATGACCGTCACTTCCAGACTGGTTCTCTGTCTGGATCAGCCAGGTATTTTACGAAGTCTGATAATTCCCGTTGGTTTATCCATTGCTCGCAGCCAAGACATCGTCCATGAATTCTTGATCTCTGCACCTCGCAGCAACGAAAAATCGTCTCCAATATATATAGTGGGTCATTAAGACTAACATTATGAATTCCGCCGAGACATGGATGAAAATAGCCAAGCTCCTCAGGGTTTAATTTGGATAGCGTCCAAAACACATAGTGGTTATGTCTTATAATATACTCTCCCATATAGACATTTAGATCATGCACAACATTTAATCCAGCGTATCTTCTTGACCAAGTTGGCTCAAAACATTCAAGAGCATCTAAATTTCCCTTATCGCGAAGGAGATGCCCACCATAACGATAGACCCAGGCCCCGACAGCCTCCAAATTGTGGACTTCAAAGCCAAATGAAATGTCGTATCTTGAAAGAAGAGTTGCGAGGTATTCCAATCGCTTTTCTTTTTGCCCTTTGAAATATTGGAAGTTAGCTTTTGCGTTCTCGGACGTGAGTTCGTCATAGTCTCCCGGAAATGGAGGTGTATATATTGGATAATCACGTAATTCCCGCCGCAATCCCCACCCGTCAAACCATGCCGAGACACTTGGCATTGTAGTTCCCTTTCCAGCGACGGGGTGTCTCGCTAGGCGAGGCAGGTTACCGATACCGTTCACCGCAGCGATTGCAGCATTTTCGACGACTGCAGCCGCACGCCGATGAAATAATCGAAATTTTTCGCGGCCCTCTCCTGCGCGAGCAACCAGTTCCTCAACTTTGTGCGGCGGATCGTACAGCGGGTATTCGCCCAGCGCCACGCCGCCATGCCCGCGAAAACTCGGCCCTGACGTGTGCCGAAGCCGCGATCGCTTCGCTCGCTCCACGCTCAGGATGAAGGTGGAACAAAGTGGTCGCCACACGAAAAATGTTCTTGGCTCGCGCAGGCATCGCCGCTATTGGCGAAATGGGATGACGGCGGCATGCGCCTCACATCACGCGCGGCCGCGCCGTCGCGCCGCCGGTCTGTTCGCCCCGCGTGCGTTGCGTCGGGCGCATGGCTCGAACCAATGTTTTCGCGCTTTCGGTTTGGCGAGGCCCAATCGCCCGGTGCGGGCGTCGCCCGCAGATTCCCTGTATCGGCCTGCAAAAGCACAGGAAGCCACGCGGCCACGCCGCCATGCGGCCGCGGAATGGTGCGATCGGCAGCGGGCGTTTTGGCAGAACGAAGCTAGGTCGAAAACGTCAACGATTTCAGCGCTAGGCCCCCGATCGGCGCGGCAACGCCTCGGAACGGTCAGCGCTCGAGGAATTCGGAGGCGCGATAGATCGCGCGGAATGCGAGGCCGCGGGCGGCGAATTCCTCGGTCGCGCCCTCCTCGCGGTCGACGATGGTGAGCACGAAGGCGATCTCGGCCCCGGCCTCCCGCGCCGCATCCACCGCCTTCAGGGCGGAGCCGCCCGTGGTGGTGACGTCCTCGACGATGACGACGCGCTTGCCAGTGAGCGTCTCGCCCGGCATCAGGCCCTCGACCGAAAGCCGCGCGCCGTGCTCCTTGGGTTTCTTGCGCACGAAAAAGGCCTGCAGCGGCGTCCCTAACATAAAGCTCAACTGCGCGACCGCGCCGGCGATCGGCACGGCGCCCATCTCGAGCCCGCCGATATAGTCGATGCGCTCGCCGGCGAGCGCATCGAGGGTAAGCTGGGCGAGCAGCGCCGCGCCCTCGGCATCGAGCATCGCCGGCTTGAGGTTGAAGTAGAAATCGCTGATGCGGCCGGACGCGAGCTTGATCTCGCCGCGGCCGAACGAGCGTTCGTGGATGATATCGCGCAGCCGCGCGCGGGCGGCGGCGACGTCCGGCAGCGGCTGGAGCACCGGCGCCGGGCTGCGCGTGGACGATCGGGACGGCATGGCCATGGGGCCTAGCTAGCACCAATCGGCGCGCGGCGGAACGCGCAAATCAGGGAAAATTGAGGATAAACCCCGGTGTGAGTCCGTTATTGCGAGCCTAGCGAAGCAATCTCCGCGACACGGCAATTCGCTGAGATTGCTTCGTCGCGCTGCGCGCTCCTCGCAGTGACGAGGTTTCAGTGCGCATCGTCCCAGTTGTCGGCCGCGCGGGCGTCGACGTGCAGCGGCACCGAGATCGACACCGCCGGCATCGGCGCCTCCTCCATCACGCGCTTGATCACCGGGATCGTACGCTCGACCTCCGGCTCTGCCACCTCGAACACCAGCTCGTCATGCACCTGCAGCAGCATCTGCGCCGACAGATTGTGGGTGGCGAGGGCGCCCTCCATGCGGGCCATGGCGCGGCGGATGATGTCCGCCGCGGTGCCCTGCAGCCGCGCATTGATGGCGGCGCGCTCGTTGAAGGCGCGGATCGAGGCGTTGGACGCCTTGATGTCCGGATAGTGGCACTTGCGGCCGAACAGGGTCAGCACATAGCCGTTCTGCTTGGCGTACCGCTTCGATTCCTCCATGTAGTCGCGGATGCCGGGGAACCGCTCGAAGTATTTCTTGATGTAGGCCCCCGCCTCCTCGCGCGCGATGCCGAGCTGGTTGGCGAGACCGAAGGCCGAGATG
>Ga0126384_10001351_pt1 | contig 14503 bp, 7 predicted proteins | sample PanSoiMetPlot_36_FD_92543 | JGI IMG/M metagenome (GOLD analysis project Ga0126384, IMG submission 92543) | Tropical forest soil microbial communities from Panama - MetaG Plot_36 | ecosystem: Environmental > Terrestrial > Soil > Tropical forest > Bulk soil | place: Panama | collected 2016-02-17 | reverse complement strand
GCAACCGCAACGGATATGTTCCGCTGCATTGACGCGCGCCACCCCAATCGTTACGTCGCACCGCAGAGGCGCATGATGTCGGACGTCAAGCAGAGGGTTGCACTCACCTCGATTGCCGCGTCGGCTGGTTTAACGACGGCGAAGGGCGTGATCGGGGTCATGAGCGGTTCGCTCGCGCTCCTCTCGGAAGCGGCCCATTCTTTCATCGACCTCGGTGCTACCGTGATGACGTATTTTGCCGTGCGGACTTCGGGCAAGCCCGCCGACGCCGAGCACCATTATGGCCACGGCAAGATCGAGAGCGTCTCCGCGCTCGCCGAGACCGCGCTGCTGTTTATTCTTGCGGGAATCGTGATTTGGGAGGCGACGAAGCGACTCATCAGCGCGGAACCGCCGGAGGTGGCGGCGACGCCGTGGGCGTTCGCGGTGATCGTGCTCTCCATCGTGGTCGATTTCCTGCGCTCGCGAGTGCTTTATCGAACAGCGGAAGAGACCTCGAGTCATGCGCTCGAAGCGGACGCGCTGCATTTCGATTCCGACATGTGGTCGTCCTTAGCGGTGTTGGTCGGGCTGTTTGGGATCGCGCTCGGCTACACGGCCGCCGATTCCGTGGCGGCGCTGGCGGTATCGCTGGTCATCTGTATCGCCGGATGGCGGCTCGGACGGCGTACCATCGACACGCTGACCGATACCGCCCCGCCTGGAGCGGCCGGGAAGATCACTGCGGCGGTGACCCGCATTCCAGGCGTGGTCGCAATCGATAGGCTGCGTGTGCGGCAGGTCGGCAACGTGCTGTTCGTCGATCTGGAGGTTGCGGTCAGCCGCACGCTGCCGCTCGACCGCTTGGCGACGCTCAAACAGCGCATCGTTGAGGCAATACGCGCCGACAGTCCCGTCGCCGAGGTGACGGTCACCACCAACCCGCGGGCGCTGGACGACGAGACGGTACTCGAGCGCGTCATGGTGATTGCGCGCAACCGCGCGCTCGCGGCTCACCACGTCACCGTACATGCGATCAGCGGACGACTTGCGGTTTCACTCGATCTCGAGGTGGATGGCGCCCTTGCCATCGGCGCGGCACACGAGATCGCCACTGGGCTCGAAGAGGCCATCCGCGAGGAGTTGGGCCCAGGCGTCGAGGTCGAAACCCATATCGAGCCGTTGCAGCCATTCGACGAGCCCGGCCGCGAAGCCCCAGCCGCACGCGTCGCGGCGGTGCGCGAGGCGCTGATCGAGATCGCGACCAAGGTCGAATTCGTCGGCGCGATCCATGACGTGCGCGTGCGCGCAGCCGACGACGGAGAGATCGTCAATTTTCACTGCCTGGTCGATCCCATACTCAAAGTCGCGGATGTGCACGACAAGGTGGACGAAGTGGAACGGGCCCTGCGCCTGCGCTTCCCGTCGATCAAGCGCGCGATCGGTCATGCGGAGCCGGCACCGCCGCCGCACTAGCTCTGACGCGGGCTGCCGCGATCAGGGTATCAGTACGGCTGCGCCTTGCAGGCGACCGGCGCGCAAATCGACAAGCGCGTCGTTGGCGGCTGCGAGGGGATAGCGGGTCACTTCACTCTTCACGCCGGCCTGCGGCACCAGCGCCAAAAATTCGCGCGCATCCACCCGTGTGAGGTTGGCGACCGAGACGATGTGCCGCTCCTCCCAGAGCAGCCGATAGGGAAAACTTGGAATGTCCGACATGTGGATGCCCCCACAGACCACGCGCCCACCTTTCTTTACGGCCTTCAGCGCCAGGGGGACGAGCGGGCCTACGGGCGCGAAGATAATCGCGGCATCGAGCGGCTCGGGAGGCATCTCGTCCGAGCCGCCGGCCCAAACCGCGCCAAGAGATTTCGCAAATACTTGCGCCGCCTCATCGCCAACCCGGGTGAACGCGTAGACGCGGCGGCCCTGCCAGGCAGCGACTTGGACCAGAATGTGCGCGGCGGCGCCAAACCCGTAAAGGCCGAGCGCCTCTAGGCGGGCCGCTCCGGTTAGCTGCTCGGCTGCAGTCGCCATGCGGTAGCTGCGCCAGCCGATCAGGCCGGCACATAACAGCGGGGCGACCTCGGCGTCGTCCGGCCGTTGCGGCAATGGGAAACAGTAGCGCGCATCTGCCAGGGCGTGCGTGGCATAGCCGCCATCGCGCGTGTAGCCGGTAAATATTGCTCGATCGCAGAGATTCTCCCGCCCGCTGCGGCAATAGCTGCAGACACCGCAGGTCGAGCCGAGCCAGGGAACACCAACCCGCTCGCCCAGCGTCAATTCTGCCGCCCCTGCCCCAATCGTCGCCACCCGCCCGACGATTTCGTGACCCGGAACGATCGGAAGTTTCGGATTTGGCAGTTCGCCGTCGACGACATGCAGATCGGTGCGGCAGACGCCGCACGCTGCGACCTCGATCAGGATTTCGCCGGCCGCCGGCGCGCGCTCCGGCCGCTCGCGCATGACGAGGGGCGTACGCGGCCTCTCCAGCACCATGGCACGCATGAGCCATGCCCCATCAAGCCACGGAAACCGTTGCTGGCGATCCTGCGCCGATGCGCGGCCATTTTCGACGGGGCGCTACTGCGGCGTGATGCCGGCCTCCTTGAGGATCTTTCCGTAACGCTCGGTGTCTGCCTTGTTGATCGCATCGAACTCGCTTGGCGTGGTCGGTGCCGGGATCGATCCTTGCGCAAGCAATTTCTCCTTTACGTCCGGCACCTCAAGAACCTTGGCTATGTCCTCGCTCACCTTCGTGAGGATCGGTTCTGGCGTTCCGGCAGGCGCGAACACGCCAAACCACGACTCATATTTATAATTCGGCAACGTCTCCGCGACGGTCGGCACCTCGGGTAGTTGCGGAACGCGCTTGGCGGAATTGATAGCCAGCGCCCTCACCTTTCCCGTTGCGGTCAACTCCTGAGTCGCCGGGATTGGCGCAAAATACATCTGCGCGTCGTTGCGGATGACGGCAGTCGTGGCCTCGGGCGCGCCTTTGTATGGAATGTGCACGATGTTAATGCTGGCATCCTGCTTGAAAATTTCAGCAGACAGATAAGACGTGCTGGCAACACCTGCGGAGGAGAAGTTGAGCTGGCCCGGTCGCTCTTTGGCGAGCGCAATGAACTCCTTGAGCGTCTTGGCTGAAAGCTCGGGCGGGACGATCGCAACCAGTGGCACCGACGCAACCCGCGAGACCCCCGCGAAGTCCTTCACCGGATCAAACTGAATGTTCTTGTTGATCGCGCCGGCGATGGTGTGCCCATTCGAGGTCAGCATCAATGTGTACCCGTCCGGTGGGCTTTTGGCCACTCCCGTCGTGCCGGGTAGCCCGGGCCGATTCTCTACAATGACCTGCTGCTTCCACACCTCGGCAAGCTTGTCGGCGAGAATGCGCGCCAGCCCGTCGGTGATGCTGCCAGCAGAGAAAGGAATGACAATGCGCACCACCTGGTTGGGATAGTTTTGTGCCAAGGCGGCCACCGATGTGCCGAGTAGCGAGGCCATCCCGGCTAACGCCAAGGAGATTGCGCGCAGCGTCCTCATCACATTCCTCCCGTATTGTTGGCGCACCCATACAACGGCTTGCGGCTTGCTGGAAAGCCATTAAAGCAGGGGAGCGGACCGAGGATATATAAGCAACAACCGACTTCATCCAGCATCTCCACGCAGGCTACCTCGCGGTCCACGCACGGACTTCGTGGAGACACACACGCAGTTGGAGCGGACATGCGCACCGAAGAAGCCCGCCCCGTACGTCTTGAGGATTACCGGCCGCCCGATTGGCTGGTCGAGACGGTGGAACTCGACGTTTCGCTTGATGCGACGGCGAGCCGGGTCCGGGCAACGCTGACGCTGCGTCCCAGCGGGAGCGGCGCGCCGGCCCCGCTCGTGCTCGACGGCGATGCACTCAACCTGCGGAGCCTGAAACTCGACGGCGTCGCGCTGCCGCCCGATCAGTTCGTCGCAACGCCGGACCGGCTGACCATTGCGCAGCCGCCACACCGCAGGTTGCGGCTCGATATCGAAACCGTCATCGATCCCTCTGCCAACACCCAACTCTCGGGGCTTTACTGCTCCGGCGCGATCTATTGCACGCAATGCGAGGCCGAAGGTTTTCGCCGCATCACCTATTTTCCCGATCGTCCAGACGTAATGGCGGTCTACACCACCCGCATCGAGGCCGAGAGGACTGAAGCCCCTGTGCTGCTCGCCAACGGCAATCCCGTCGCGTCGGGCGAGGTGCCGGGCACCACGCGGCATTTTGCGGTGTGGCACGATCCGTTTCCCAAGCCGTCGTATCTCTTCGCCCTCGTCGGCGGGGAGCTCGCTTGCGTCGAGGATCGATTCCGCACCATGTCGGAACACGAGGTGACGCTGCGCATCTATGTCGAGCCTGGCAAGGAGCGGCGTTGCGTCTATGCCATGGATTCGCTCAAGCGCGCCATGCGTTGGGACGAAACCGCGTTCGGCCGCGAATACGATCTGGACATTTTCATGATCGTCGCGGTCTCCAATTTCAACATGGGTGCGATGGAAAACAAGGCTCTCAACATTTTCAATGACAAATACATTCTCGCTTCGCCGGAAACCGCCACTGACGCAGATTTCGAACGTATCGAGGCGATCGTCGCCCACGAATACTTTCACAATTGGACCGGCAACCGCATCACGTGCCGCGACTGGTTCCAGCTCTGCCTTAAAGAGGGACTGACGGTCTTTCGCGATCAGGAGTTTTCCGCCGATCAGCGTTCACGCGCGGTCGAGCGTATCGCTGACGTGCGCGGCCTGCGCACCCACCAATTCGTCGAGGACGCAGGTCCGCTCGCGCATCCTGTGCGGCCTGTGGTCTATCGCGAGATCAATAATTTCTACACAGCGACGGTTTACGAGAAAGGCCCCGAGGTCGTGCGCATGCTCAAGGTGCTGCTCGGCCCGGGGCATTTCCGCAAGGGAATGGATCTGTATTTCAGCCGCCACGATGGTGAGGCGGCGACAGTCGAGCAGTTCGTGCAGTGTTTCGCCGATATCGCAGGCGCGAATCTCACGCAATTTATGCTTTGGTACTCGCAAGCGGGCACGCCCGAGGTCGTCGCGACCGGCAGCTACGATGCCGGTGCCAAAACCTTTCGGCTCGACCTTGCCCAAAGCATTCCCGCGACGCCCGGACAGCCCAGCAAGGCCCCCATGGTCATCCCACTCGCCGTCGGTCTCGTTGGCCGCGATGGGCACGAGCTACCGCTCAAGTCCATCGATGGCGGCACCATCGAACGCGGCGTACTCACTCTGACCAAGCCCACCGAGAGCTTTCTGTTCGCAGGTGTTGCGCAGCCGCCTGTTGCCTCGCTCAATCGGGGCTTTTCAGCGCCGATCAAGCTTTCAGCCAATCTGAGCGCGGACGATCTGCGGTTCCTCGCCGCGCACGATGCTGATCCGTTCAACCGATGGCAGGCGCTGCAGACGCTCGCCACGCGGCTGTTGGTCGACAACACGGCCGCTTTCCAAGCCGGCCGCGCAGCGCGCACAGATCCGGGACTACTGGACGCATTCCACGTGACACTCAACGATGGCCGGCTTGAACCGGCTTTCGTCGCGCTCGCGTTGACCCTTCCTGGCGAGGCGGACATCGCCCGCGAGATTGGTCGCGACGTCGATCCAGACGCCGTGTTCGAAGCTCGCACCGCCTTGCGCGGCGTGCTTGGCGAGCACCTTGCCGGGCCCCTCTTCGACCAATATCGCCGACTCTCCGAAAGCGGACCTTACCGACCCGATGCTGCCAGCGCCGGCCGGCGCGCACTGCGCAATACTTGTCTCGATCTCATGGTGGCAACGCGCCGGGGGGAGGCCATTTCGGTGGCTGCCCGGCAATACCAGGCAGCCGACAACATGACCGACCGGATGGCGGCGCTTTCGACGCTGTCGCTTTGCAATGTGCCGGAGCGCGCGGCCGCGCTCGAAGATTTCTACACCAGGTATGCCGACGATCCGCTGATCGTTGACAAATGGCTCACTCTGCAGGCGACCATTCCTGAACTGGCAACGCTCGACCGCGTCAAGTCTCTGACCGCGCACCGGGCCTTCTCGTTTGCCAATGCCAACCGCGTGCGCGCGTTGATCCACGCCTTCGCGCTAGCGAACCAGAAGGAATTCAACCGCGCGGACGGCGGGGGCTACGACTTCATCGTCGATACAGTACTAGCCATCGATCCGAGGAATCCCCAACTCGCGGCCCGCCTGGTATCGGCTCTCAAGAATTGGCGCATGCTCGAGCCGATGCGGCGCGCGCATGCGCAGGCCGCCCTGCGACGGGTCGCGGCGGCGCCTTCGCTCTCGCCCGACGTAGATGACATCGTGCAACGCGCGCTTGCCCAGGACTGATCGGCTGGCGGCACGAAACGGGAACACTTAATTTTTTCATTTCCGGCCGAAACGCTTTGCCGATCAAAGACAAGGCTTGGATTCATCATTCTTGCAAATTCGTTAATGAGGCTCTCGACAAATCGCCATCTTTCGATTCCAATGAAAACTGATTCGGAGAGATGCGGCACATCCTTCGATGAAGGTGATGGGGACCCGAACGGAGGCGAGGCATGGCGCGCGCCGAAGTCGCGAGCGCGTCTGTAAGTTCTGATTCCATCAAAGGACTAGCTCAGTCGATCGCCAAGCCCGCCTATCGGCGGTTGCTCACTGCTGAGCCGGCGTTGCGACGCGCGGTGCCGGCACTGATCATCGCCTTTCTCTTGACGATCTGTGTCGGCGCGGTCGTGCAGGTACTCGATCATCGTCGCGAGGCAATCAGCGAGGTTCTCAAGCAGATCGAAAGCACCGCTGATTTCCTCGTCGGCCGACTCGAACGGCTGGAGCAGCCCAAGGGCGACAAGCCGGAGCGCCGGCTGCAGGGCGAGCTCGAGCGAATGATTCCGTCATGGGCGCGTGCGCCGGGGCGTCAGGTGCTCCTCGCCAACGGCGAAGGCATGATCATTGCCGGCATCCGCCACGAGCTTGTCAGGAATACCGACGGCACCGCCAGCGTCACGGCACCGCTTGAGGCTGGCATGGTCGGACGCCGACTGATCGACGTCCTCGGTCCCACACAGCCGCTGACTACCTTTGGAGCTGCTGCCGGCGTTTTGGAAATTCCGCTTGCTGATGGCAGCTTGGCCTATGGGACCGTGCGCAGCGTTTGGTCAAACGGCGAGCTTGCAATCGTACATGGGCGCGCCGACGCGCTGGCAGCGTGGGCCTCTGATACTGCCTTAACCGTCACACTCTCCGCCACCACCGGCTTCGTGGTCCTCATTCTCGGCTTCGCGTTCCACTGGCAGGCGACGCGGGCGCGCGAAGCCGACCAGATCTATGAGACGGTCCGCTCGCGCATCGATACCGCGCTCAATCGCGGGCGTTGTGGGTTGTGGGACTGGGATCTGGCACGCGGCCGCATATTCTGGTCGCATTCCATGTTTGCGATTTTGGGCCTAAAGCCGCGCGACACGCTGTTGAGCTTCGGTCAGGTCAACGGCCTGGTCCATCCCGAGGATATCGACCTCTACGGACTCGCTGCCCAGCTCGCCGATGCCACAGCCACCTTGGTCGACCATGCCTTCCGTATGCGTCATGCCAACGGCAATTGGGTATGGCTGCGTGCGCGCTGCGAGCTAGTCCAACAATCCGGCGATAGCGGCCCGCATCTCATCGGCATCGCCGTGGACATTACCGAACAGAAGACCCTGGTGGAGCGCACAGTCGAAGCGGACCTGCGGCTGCGCGATGCCATTGAGACGATTCCCGAGGCGTTCGTGGTCTGGGACGCACAGAATCGCCTGGTGTTGTGCAATTCGAATTTCCAGGAACTCCACAACCTACCGGACGAAGCCATCAAGGCTGGCGCCTCCTACGAATCGGTTGTGGCGGCGGGACGCAAGCCCGTGGTGCGCTCGAAAGTCACCAGCGAGGGTCAAAGTCCCGGTGCGCGCACATTCGAAGCTCAGCTGGACGATGGGCGCTGGTTGCACATCAGCGAGCGGCGCACCAAGGATGGCGGCTATGTCTCGGTCGGGACCGACATCACGAATATCAAGCGGCACGAAGAAAAACTGATGGAGAGCGAGAAGCGCCTGATGGCAACCGTTGCGGACCTGCGCCACTCGCAACAAAAACTGGAGCGGCAAGCCGAGGAAGTTGCCGACCTTGCTGAGAAATATGCCGAGGAGAAAACCCGCGCGGAGGAAGCCAACCAAGCGAAGTCTAAGTTCCTCGCCAACATGAGCCACGAATTGCGCACCCCCCTTAATGCCATTATCGGATTCTCCGAGATCATGGAATCGTCGATGTTCGGTCCCTTGGGGTCCGATAAGTATCGAGAATATTGCAGCGACATCCATCAAAGCGGGCAATACCTGCTCGACGTGATCAACGACATTCTCGATATGTCCAAGATTGAGGCGGGGCGCATCCGGCTCGATGCCGAATCGGTCGATCTTGAGCCCTTCCTCAATGACGCGATGCGCGTAGTGTCTGGACGCGCCAACGACAAGCGCCTAAAGCTCACCGCCCGGATCAGGCGCGACATCAGCTTGACGGCGGACCACCGCCTGCTCAAGCAGATCATACTGAACCTCTTGTCGAATGCCGTGAAGTTCACGCCGGAAGGCGGCCGCATCACGATACGGGCGCGGGCGACGGCGGGCGGCTGGGTCAGCGTCTCAATCGCCGATACTGGCATCGGCATTCCCGAAGATGCACTCGCGCGGCTCGCGCGGCCGTTCGAGCAAGTCGAGAGTCAGCTCACCAAAAGCCATCAGGGCTCGGGTCTCGGGCTGGCGATCGCGAAATCCCTCACGGAGCTTCATCAGGGCACGATGCGCATCCGCTCGACACCCGGGCGCGGCACAATGGTGCTGCTGCGGCTGCCAATAAGCCGGACGATCGTGCAGAAGGAGGAGCTGGCCGAAGCCGCCGCTTAGTCACCGAACGCGGCGCTCGACGCGCGAGCAGGCAAGAGTCACGCCCCTCCTCGCCAGCGCCTCCTTGCTCCCGATCACAGTGAGGCGCCGAGGATCCGATTAAAAGTGGCCCGCACCTTGGCTTGCATCTCGGCGACGAATGCATCGAGTGTGGCAAAATCCGGCAGGTCCGCGGCGCGCGCCAAGAGCCTGCTGAGCTCCGGTGCCGCCGTCCTCGGCTCGAAGGGACCGGACAAGCACAGGCGAAGAACCTGCGTGAGATCGTGATAAAGTCGCACGGCCCGGCGCAGCACCTCTGCGTCCGCGGGCTTGAGCACGCGCAGACGCCATGCCTTGTCGAGTACTTGAATCGTCGATGGGTCGAGAATGTCGGGCGTCTGCGCCGCATGGATGAGTTGCAGATATTGCGCTATGAACTCGATATCGATCAGCCCTCCCGCGACGTATTTGAGATTCCAACGGTCGCTGTCGCCCTTCTCCGCTGCGATTGCCTTGCGCATTTCCACGACATCGCCTGCGATCACATCGGCGTCCCGCGGCCGGCATAGCACAGCGCGGATGACCTCCTCGACGCGCGCGGCAAATTGCGACGGGGCCGATACGACTCGCGCCCGGGTGAGCGCCAAGTGCTCCCAGGTCCAGGCTTCGTTGTCCTGGTAGGCCGCGAAACCATCGATCTGGGTGGCAACCGGGCCCGAGCGTCCAGAGGGACGCAAGCGCATGTCGACTCGGTAGAGCAATCCGTGATTGGTCTGGGCAGTGAGACCACTGATCAACCGCTGCGTCAGCCGCGAAAAATATTGCGCGCCATGGAGCCGGCGAGGTCCATCCGATTCTGGACGCTCCGCATCGAAATCATAAATGACAATGAGATCCAGGTCCGAGCTTGCCGTCATCTCGCGTCCGCCGAGCTTTCCAAGCGCTAAGATGGCGGTCTGCTGGCCGGCGACGCGGCCGTGCAAGCGCGCGAATTGATCTTCGATGACGCGGTGGAGCGAGCGGATGAGCGTATCGGCGAGCCTGGCAAAGGCTTCTCCCGCCTGCTCAGCCGATAGTGTCCCGGACAGAATGCGAGTTCCGATCAGGAACATCTGCTCCTGCGCGAAGATGCGGATGCGATCGAGAAAATCTTCGTAGGATTCGGATTGGCGCAGTGACCGCTCGAGGGCGGCTGCAAGCTCGGATTGTTCAGGAAGCGCGCCGAAAAAACTCGGATCGATGACCGCATCCATGACTTCCGAAAACTGTGCCAGACTGTCGGCAAGCCGTGGCGCGGTGCCGAGCACGAGCGCCATCAGCGCGATTAGATCGGGATTCTGCCGCAGCAGTGAAAACAGGCGTCCGCCGCCGTGCAACCCGGCCAGAAAACGGTCGAACCCAATGACCGCCTTGTCCGGATCCGCCGAGCGGGCAAAATGTTCAAGCAGTAACGGAACGATTTCCTCGAGCTGACCGCGCGCGAACTGGCTCTTGAGCGAGCCGTAGCTTCCCGTCTGCCAGCGCCGCACAAGAGGGGATATTTCTGGCGGGCGGCGAAACCCCATTTCAGCCAGGCGGTCGAGCGTTTCGCGATCGTCCGACTCCGATGGAAAGAGCAAACGCCGGCGGCCAGCCTCGATTGCCGGCGCGTTTTCGAACAGGGTCGCATAATGGCGCTGCACGTTGCGCAGATGAAGAAGCAGAGCCTGAGCGAAAGGGTCTCGATCGGGGAAGCCGGCAAAGCGGACAAACCGTTCCAGAGCATCCCGATCTGCGGGCAGCGTATGGGTCTGCTCATCGGCCACCATTTGCAGACGGTTTTCCACCACTCGGAGGAAACGGTAAGCCGCGCCGAGCTCGTCGCGTACACCTTGGCCAATCCAGCCGCCGTCGGTGAGGGCGTCGAGCGTCTGCAGCGTTGCTCTAATGCGCAGCTCCGGGTATCGCCCACCCGCGATAAGTTGCTGCGTCTGGGCGAAGAACTCGATCTCGCGAATGCCGCCGCGGCCGAGCTTGATATTGTGCCCCTCAACCGCGATTGCGTCGTGGCCCCGATACGCATGTATCTGGCGCTTCATCGCATGCACGTCGGCGACTGCCGCGAAATCGAGATATTTACGCCAGATAAACGGCGAGAGGTCTGCGAGGAAAGCCTCCCCGGCCACGAGATCGCCCGCACAGGGCCGCGCTTTGATCAGCGCGGCCCGTTCCCAATTCTGTCCGTGGCTTTCGTAGTAGTCGAGCGCGGCCGCGGTGGAGATGGCGATCTGAGTTGAGGCAGGATCCGGACGCAGCCGTAGATCGACACGGAACACATAGCCGTCGGCAGTGCGCTCCTGCAAAAGCTTCATCAGTGAGCGCGTCAGCCGCACGTAAAATGTCGCGGGCTCGCTTCGCCCGGCGAAAGCAGCGGCGTCATAAAAAATGATGAGATCGACGTCGCTCGAATAGTTGAGCTCGCGCGCCCCCATCTTGCCCATCGCGAGCACGATATAACCAGAGCCATTCCCAGGATGCGCGGGATTGACATTGAGCCGGCCCAGACGCTGTGCGCCCACCAGCAGGTAGTCCACCGCGGCGCCGATCGCCGTATCCGCAAGCACAGTCTGCAGCTCGATCACCTGCGTTATTGGCCAAACGCCGCCGATATCAGCGAGCCCAAACAACAGCGCCGCCTCCGTCTTCATGCGCCGAAGGATGCGCATGAGCTCGGTTTCGTCGGGCATGGTGGCCATCGCGCGCTTCGCGTCCGCGAGAATGTCCGCGAAGCAGTCCTTGGGTTCGCGTTCAAGGAACGTGAGAAGCCGCTGCGGGGAGGCGCGCACCAGATCCCAGAGATGGGGCGCACCGCCCGCGACGCCCGCCAGCAGCGCTTCGAGTTTTGGGTTGGTGGCACAGAGACGTGCCAGCGTTTGTCCAGCGGGCACGTCGGCGATTTCCGCGAACCACTCTGCGACGCGTGTCCGCGCCTCGCCCTCGTGCAGGCATGGCGTCGCTGCGATCCGTCGCACAAGCGAATGGTCGGGTAAGCCGTGCAGCGAGTTCATGTCCCTACGCTCGGATCTGCTCGTCAGGCCTCGAGGGCTCAGGGCAGTCGCCGTGGCAATACAACGCCACCCTCAAGCCGTGAACCCAACTCCCGCAGCTGCCCAATTGGCACCCGATGCCCACAGATCCGATCGATGGAAAGCTAGAGTCCACCGCGCGGTAGTGGCGTTATCCTAACGCCTCAGGTGGCCGGGGGACCGATCCTGCGCGCGGCAGCGAGATCACGGTTTTGAGCCCCGGGTAGTTGTCCTCAAGCTTGAGCTCACCGCCATGGAGGCGGGCCACGGCGGAGGCAAGACTCAGTCCCAGCCCCGAACCCGGTTGTGAGCGGCTCTGTTCGAGGCGCACGAAGCGCTCGACTACGCGACCGCGGTCAGCTGCAGGAATGCCGCTGCCGCTATCCGCGACCGCCAGCAAGATGCGATCGCCCTCGCCCCGTGCCGTCACGATGATCTCAGCATCGGCGCCATTAATACCGCCGTATTTGATCGCGTTATCGACCAGATTGGCAAGCGCCTGGCTGATCAGCTCTCGGTTGCCGTGCAGGGGGGCCGCCGTCGGCGCTTCGACTTTAAGATGGATCCCCTTATCGTCGGCGAGCGGCTCGTAAAGCTCCCCTACCCCTCGCGCGATCTCTGCCGCATCGATCTCAGCCATGCCGTCGCGCGCCTGGCCTGACTCCGCACGTGCAATCATGAGTAGTGCATTGAAAGTGCGGATCAGCGCCTCCGACTCCTCGATCGTGCTCTCGAGCGCCGCCCGATACTGGGATTCGTCCTCGGCCACACGCAATGCCTCTTCGCAGCGGTTGCGTAGCCTCGTCAGCGGTGTTTTGAGGTCGTGCGCGATGTTGTCCGATACTTCCTTGAGGCCGCGCATGAGCGCCTCGATGCGCTCAAGCATGGCGTTAAGATTGCTAGCAAGCCGATCGAGCTCGTCTCCCGTGCCGGCGATGGGCAGGCGTCCGGCCAAATCGCCATCCATGATTTTTCGGGTTGTCTCCGTCATGGCGTCCACGCGCTTGAGAACCCGTCGCGTCACGAAAAATCCACCGGCAACGCCGAGCACGATGACGATTGCCAGCGACCATCGGCCTGCGGCGAGCACGATATCGTGCAAACGCTCCCGCTCTTCGAGATCGCGGCCAACCAGGAGACGGAACCCGGCCGGCAATTGAAATACACGCACGAGGGCGTGGTGCTCTGCGCCATCGGGATCGTCCAAGCGCCTATAGGCGGTTTCCGTCCAGCCGGAGGTTTCGAGAATGCCGGTCGCAAGCGATCCAACGTTGCCCGCCAGCCCCTCGCCCGCGCGCGTCGTCACGAGATAAAGACTCGATCCCGGTCGGCGCGATCTCGCGTCGACGACGAAAACGAGGCGGCGGATGCCGCCCTGACGATACTGCTCAGCCAAGCCGGTGATTTCGGCATCGACCGTCTGCGTGATTTGCTCGGTGATCAGCCGCCGCGTGTTCCAAGCGAAATAGGCGAGCAGGAAAGCGGCAAACAGCGCGAATACTGTGAGATAAACTAGCGTCAGCTTGAACGCGGTCGTGCGCAACAGCTTGCCAAGCGCTGTCATCCATCACCCCCGCATGTCATCCCGCACGAGGCAGGGAATGACGAGTCATTTGCTGTCGCGGATCATGTATCCCGCGCCGCGCACCGTGTGCAGCAGAGGCTGCGCGAAACCTTTATCAATCTTCGACCGCAGGCGCGAGATGTGGACGTCAATGACATTGGTCTGCGGATCGAAATGGTAATCCCACACGTTCTCAAGCAACATCGTGCGAGTCACGACTTGGCCGGCGTGCTTCATGAGATATTCGAGAAGGCGGAACTCGCGCGGCTGCAACACGATCTCGTCGCCTGCGCGTGTAACTTGGTGCGATAGCCGATCGAGTTCGAGATCGCCAACACGGTAGACCGTTTCCTCCCGACTGCCGCGCCGACGCGCGAGAGCCTCCGTACGCGCGAGCAGCTCCGAGAACGAATAGGGCTTAGGCAGGTAATCGTCGCCACCGGCCCGCAACCCCTTCACCCGGTCGTCGACTTGGCCCAGCGCGGAAAGAATGAGTGCAGGAGTCTCGATGCCTTTGCTTCGCAGCGTGCCGATGACCGCCAGCCCATCAAGCTTGGGCAACATACGATCGACAATCAGCACGTCATATTGGCCGTCGAGCGCATGGGCGAGCCCCTCCTCGCCATCCACTGCCAAATCGGCAACATGCCCGACCTCGCGGAATGCCTTTACCAGGTAGTCGGCGGCATCGCGGTCATCTTCGATGATCAGGAGACGCATGATGAATCCACCGTCTCTCGGATAAGCGACGTTCCTTACCGTCGAACCGTACTGGACTGCATCAATCATAGCGGCACTATTTCACACTGTCCTGGCGGCGGACCCGATCGAGTACACGAGCCGAGAAATGCGGGCCCAGCCCCGCTCCGCTGAGCTGAAGGGAGATGGGGACGGGCGTGAAGCCCGTCCCCCTGGTTCGAACCGCCGGCGGGGGCGACGGATGCCGGCGG
>Ga0126384_10001350_pt1 | contig 14506 bp, 9 predicted proteins | sample PanSoiMetPlot_36_FD_92543 | JGI IMG/M metagenome (GOLD analysis project Ga0126384, IMG submission 92543) | Tropical forest soil microbial communities from Panama - MetaG Plot_36 | ecosystem: Environmental > Terrestrial > Soil > Tropical forest > Bulk soil | place: Panama | collected 2016-02-17 | reverse complement strand
GTGCTCGACGATGTCCGAATCGGTACCTCGCGCGTGAATTAGCTGGCCGCCGGGAGCGTCAACGAATTGGCCGCCTGAGATATGACCAGCTCGAAACTCCATCGTCTGGCTGAACGCGCCTACATCAACTGACTGGTGACATTCTACGCAGCCGACATCGTTGTAGGTTGGTCCAAGACCGTCAGCAATAGTTTCACGCTCGGAGAAAATGAACTTGTTATCTTCAAAGCGCCCGTTACCGCGCGCGGTTGGCGGAACGGGTTCGGCAACGCACTCATCTATAGGCGTGCCCCGTGCGCCAAAACCGTTGAAGAGATCGTCGGTCTTTGCATCCATGTCAGTAGTAAGAGCCTCGGTCGCACCCTGGCTCTCCACGGACTGAGGTACCCAAATGGGCAACGCTAGCGCCAGTCCGAAGAGAGATATCGCCAGAACCTTCATTAGTTTGATCATGAGAGTCTCCTCCTAGGAGTGATGGAAGGTGTCTATGCCTCTAGAGCGCAACGAGTAGTGCACGCAAAAGCGCGATACTCGACGCCCTAATTCCTTGTTAGAACCTGAGTGTTCGTAAAGGCTGGATTGGAAGGGTACCGAAGTAAGCTTCGGTCACGTCCGGCCGTAGGTTTAATCTAAATGTCGGGACTCGAGTTTGTTCGCCTCAGACAAACTGAGAAGCTTGGGCAAGAAATACGGTCGGGGTTGACTGGGATCGGGCGCACTTTATTCTTTGGTCCTCTCAAAGTCAATAATTATTTTGAATTTTCGGATGCTCGATCGGATAGTTTCCTGATTTAACCAGCCAGTAACCTGTAAGTAAGATTAGTTAAAGATTGCACACGGCTTGATTGGCAATTCTCGCTTCGAAATTTGGCTGAGCGGCTTGCCTCGATTAGTTATTTCAGCTAAAAGGTCAACAACGGTGCCGGTCACATTAAATGCAAAAGAAGAAAAATAAGGTCGCAAAAGCTTACAAAGAAAAGAATCCGCAGTTGGCGACTAAACGACGTCCGCCCAGCGTGTACCCTTTTTCAGCAATCGTAGGCCAGGACCAGATCAAGCTCGGTCTCGTCCTCAACGTGATCGATCCTTCTTTAGGTGGAGTCCTAATTATGGGCCATCGCGGCACGGGAAAATCTACTGCCGTGCGGGGGTTGGCTGACCTGCTTACGGATATTCGAGTGGTCCAGGAATGTAGCTTCAATTGTGACCCAACAAATAAAGATGATCTTTGTTTTGCCTGCTCGGATAGATTAAGAACTGAGTCACGACTCAAAGGCACCGTGCGTCCTGTTCCCGTTGTTGATCTCCCGTTAGGAGCAACCGAAGACCGTGTGTGCGGCTCAATCGACATTCAACGCGCGCTCACGGCAGGCGTGAAGGCCTTTGAGCCCGGGTTACTCGCCCGCGCGAATCGTGGGTTTCTCTATATCGACGAGGTTAATCTGCTGGAGGATCACCTGGTCGATCTGCTACTCGATGTGGCAGTAACCGGGCAGAACCGAGTTGAGCGCGAAAGCATGTCGATCGAGCATCCAGCTCATTTCGTTTTGATTGGCTCAGGTAATCCGGAAGAGGGAGATTTGCGGCCGCAGCTCCTCGATAGGTTCGGTTTGTTTGTTGAAGTTCAGACTGAAAACGACGTACAGGAGCGAGTTGAAATCGTTGAGCGTCGCGACGCTTTTGACCTGGACGCCGAGAAATTCGCCGCATCCTATGCAGATCAGCAAAGCGATCTTCGACGCAGGATTGGACGCGCGCAGCGAGCTTTTGCGAATGTTTTAGTGCCGAAACCGCTCCTGCGCAAAATTGCGACGCTCTGCTCGGAATTGAAAGTGCAGGGACATCGCGGCGAATTGACAATCATGAGGGCAGCTCGAGCACTCGCTGCTTTTGAGGGTCGAAAAACGGCGAGTGAAGAAGATGTCCGCCGGGTTGCGTTGATGGCACTCAAGCATCGGCTGGATCAGGACGCCTTGTCAGACAAAGGTTCCACCGCTCGGATTGAACAAGCCTTGGAAAAGTTTTTTCCTGAAGATGCAGTTGCTCCGAATTCAAATGACAGTCGACCTGATCGTGAACCTAAGCCAAACTTCGATTCAAGCAAATCGAACGGACGTAACGGCTCGGAGTCCAAAGCAGGCGCGGAAACCGTTGATGCTCGCTTGCCTTCGCTTCGCATCGGATCGCAGTCACGCCCAAAGGCATTACCCGATTCGCGGAACCGCTCCAAAGCCGGCCAACGTGCTTACAATTGGCAAAGCGGAAGATACGCGAAGTCGACGACGCTTCGAGAGCCAGGCGCGAAGTTAGCGTTAGATGCGACGGTGCGAGCTATTCTCGCCGCAGGTTTTGGTAACGTTCATGATCGCCGATCAATTTCGAGCGGCGTGTTGCGCTTTAAACAATTTGCGCGCAAGCGTGGAACTCTTTTCATCTTTGCCATCGATACTTCAGGTAGCATGGCTCAAGCGCGCATCAGCAAGGCTCGCAGCGCGGTACTTAACCTTTTAAAAAGGTCGTACGTCGATCGAGATAGCGTTGCGATCGTCGGCTTTCGCGGTTCAGCGGCAGAAACTTTGCTACCTCCAACACGTAGCATCCTGCGAGCGCGTCGAGTGCTCGAGTCGTTGAGTGTTGGGGGCGGTACACCACTCGCTGCCGGGCTCGCGCGATCACTGGAGGTGGCTGCAAACGCGTCGATTCATCACGAAGGCCGACTGGTCGTATTGTTGTTTACTGATGGCGGCGCAAATATTCCAATACACGCCGTCGAGCAAGCTGATCGCAAGTCCCGCCAAAGAATAATCGACGCTGAAATTGCACGGCTTGGGAAAAAGCTTAGATCTCGTCAGGTGCAGGTTTTTGTGATCGCGACGCAGAATGACTTTGTGTCGCAAACCAGGACAGAAACAATTGCTGAACTGCTACAAGCCAAACATGTGAGGCTTACTACTACCGAACAGATCCAAACCATTACCGCTTCCGGACTGTATTCATGACAACTTCAGCGGACCGCGATCGAAGGGTCCTGGAAATTCACGAACGACTCGTGGAAATCGAGCAGCGCTTGATTCCCACCGGCTTGCACGTTTTTGGCCGGCCTTCAATCGGAAAGGAGCGCGCCGATCTTCTGCGCATGATCGTGTCATTTGATCGACCCGAAGCAGGGACGCGTGCGTTGCCTCGACTAATCGCGGAAGCGCTCGGATTAGAGCTTGGTAGTGACTCGCCATCCAGCGAAGAAGACCTTCAAGAGCGCGAACGCGTCGCTGCGATAGTCGACAATGCGATCAGGACTTTTCTAAAGCATGATGCTGAAACAGCGATCGCAGAACTCAAGACGGCGATTAATTTAGATGCCGACGAGGCGCGGCCGATATTTGCTTTACTGACTGAAGTGTCACGTCAGTTAGAAACGAACAATGAAATCGAATCATTGCTGCGGGGATTGCGTGGAGAGTTCATCGAGCCTGGCCCCGGCGCCGATATTGTTCAAAATCCGGCGATTCTTCCGACGGGCCGAAACACACATGCTATCAATCCTTACTCTGTTCCTTCTGAATTGGCATTCTCACGCGCAAGAGTGGTCGCTGACAGGTTGCTCGAGCGATATCAAACCGAGCATGGGCGCTTTCCGCGCGCGATGGCTCTGGTGCTCTGGGGACTCGACAACATTAAGACGCAAGGCGAAGGAGTGGCCCAGGCTTTGTGGCTTCTCGGTGTGCGCCCGGTTCGCGACGCCCTAAATCGAGTGACGCAGGTCACCGCTATTCCGCTCGCAGAACTCCAGCGCCCTCGTATCGACGTCGTGATGACGGTATCCGGAATCTTCCGCGATTTGTTCAGCCCTACCGTTGAACTGCTCGATCGCGCTGTCCGTTTGGTCGCGCAGCTCGACGAACCTCCCGAACTCAATTATGTGCAGCGGAATATCCAGGAACAGATGCTTAGCGAGCAAATGGACTTTGACGAGGCAGCCTTGCGAGTTTTTTCAAATGCGCCTGGAAACTATGGCACGAATGTGAACTTCATGGTGATGGACTCGCAATGGCAAAGCGACCACACTCTGGGTGATCTATTCGTCACCCGAAAATGTTTTGCATACGGGCGCGACTCGCGTGGTCGTCAGATTCAGGGGAGGGAAGCGCGTCTGGCAATGGATCGCGCACTCACGCGCGTGGAAGCGACGTACCAGAACATCGACACATTTGAGATCGGAATCACCGCCGTCGATCACTATTTCGAATATCTGGGCGGCGTTTCAAAAGCGGTAGAGAAGCGAGCGCAGGTCCGTCCGGCGATCTATCTCTCAGATTCGCTGGCCCGCGAAGCCACCATCAGGACGCTATCGGAGACTGTCCAACTAGAAACTCGTGCCAAGACGCTGAATCCGAAGTGGTACGAAGGAATGCTGCAACACGGATTTCGTGGCGTGGCTGAAATTGAAAACCACGTCTCAAACACTTTCGGGTGGAGCGCAACTGCTGACGCTGTCGATGATTGGGTCTACACGGAAGTAGCGCGCACCTTTTTGCTCGACTACGAAATGCTGGAACGCTTGCGAACATTGAACCCGCACTCGGCGCACTCGTTAGTGAATCGTTTGCTGGAAGCTAGTGGCCGCGGCTACTGGGAAGCTGATGATGAAACGCTGCAACGCTTGCAGGAAATAGCCGGCGAATTGGAAGACTACGTTGAAGGGGTTGCTTGAGTTGAAGGTAAGTGTCTTCTACATCGGTTCGAGTCTGCTGGCGCCACTGAAAACAGCAGAGCGAGAAATCAATGCCGACATCGGAATCGATCTGGCAATCAGCACCCACAATTTCGGCGCCCAGCTAAACGAGAATGAATGGAACGATGTTGAGCGTGACCTGGTCGAATCAGAGATCGTCTTCGTCATACATGTGATGGACGGCGAGAACGCTTCGCGCCTGCTGTCGCTCCTGGAAACTCACAAACGACGACATCGAGCCGTCATCGTAATTAACTGCATGCCCGAGTTGATGCGCCGAACCCGCATGGGGAAGCTGAACATCGATCGCTTCATTGGCGCTGATGTGAACGGCTCGGAAGGAGAGCCTGAACAAAAGGGCTCGTCCGGATTCAAATTACTTTCAACTGCGGTTTCTTGGATTGGAAACCAGGCCCGACGTCACGAGAAACGGCGCCGCAGTCACACTCGTTATCTGAAGTTGGTCGATCGCTTGCCGGCAGTGCTGCGGCTGATGCCTCGCGCGGGAGGGGTGGGTGACGTCAGGAACTACCTCACGCTGTTCTGCTATTTCCTGCAGCCAACGCCCGCTAACATTCGGGGAATGATATTGCATGCGCTCAAGCACTACAGTTCAGATGAACGCCTGAAAGCGGTGAGGGTTACGGCCCCCGAAAGAATGCCGGCGCTCGGCATTTACCATCCGGATGCACCAAAGCTTTTTGAATCTTTTGAGAGCTATCGCAAGTGGTATCTCGGACGATCGCGCAAGAAGAAGGGCTCGCAGCTGCTTCTGCAAGCCGATAGCACGATTGGCTTACTGTTGATGCGACCGCAGGTAATCAGCAAAGCGGCAAAACACTATGACCGGCTGATCCGAGCTATCGAAGCGGAAAGACTCAGTGTGATTCCTGTGCTCGCGACGCTGATGGACAATCGCGAAGCTTGCGAAAGGTTCTTCCACACAGAAGCCAATGGAGGGACTGGCCAAGCACGCATAAGTCAGCTCGTATCGTTGACCGGTTTCAGTTTTGTCGGCGGACCGGCCATGAACGATAGCGAAGCTGCAGCCGCCTTTCTGAATAAGTTTAATCGTCCTTATCGCTCGGCAATCAGCCTGGACATGCAGACGATCGAGTCATGGCAGGATTCAAGGACAGGTTTGAATCCAGTCCAGGCGGGCATGCAGATAGCCATTCCTGAAATCGATGGCGCTACGGAACCGTTTGTTTATGGCGGCTTGCCCGCGAATGGTATCGAGCCGGTTGCGCTCGACGATCGCTGCGAAAGGTTTGCGCGACGCTTGCGGCGTTGGAATCGGCTTAGGACAGTAGAGCGAGCGGATCTGAAGATCGCGATGGTCCTCTATTGCTTTCCTCCTAATAAAGGAAACATCGGCACTGCCGCCGACCTCGATGTCTTTCCAAGTGTTTGGGATACACTCAAGAGGTTGCAGGACGACGGTTACCATGTCGAACTGCCTGCTTCGGCCGTCGAGCTGCGTCAACGCTTCTTAGGTGGCAACTCTGAAACATTCGGCGCGACTACGAATGTTGTCTACCGCGTGAGTGTAGATGAATTTCGCCGGCTGTCTCCCTACATCGACGAAGTCGAAGCTGACTGGGGACCGGCGCCGGGAGCGATTAATTCCTTTGCCGGCGATTTGCTCATTCAGGGCATTAACTTAGGAAATGTTTTCATCGGCGTGCAGCCAACTTTCGGATACGAGGGCGATCCGATGCGACTAATGATGGCTCGTAGTGGCGCTCCGCATCATGGCTTTATGGCTTTCTATTGTTACCTGGAGAAAATCTTCGGCGCCGATGCGGTTGTGCATGTTGGCACTCATGGCGCGATGGAATTCATGCCGGGTAAGCAAGTCGGACTGTCCGGCGAATGTTGGCCTGATCGATTGATAGGCGAGCTGCCGAATCTTTACCTCTACAGCGTTAACAATCCTTCAGAAGGCTCGATAGCGAAGCGCCGATCATATGCCGAGCTCATTTCCTATCTGACGCCTCCAATCGAGAACGCGGGTCTTTACAAAGATCTGGCTACACTTAAGGAGCTGGTGATGTCTTACCGCCAGGCCACCGACGAACGCGAGCAGCTCAGACTGTTTGACTCAATCGAACAGTACAGTCGCGCTTTGAACCTGGCTTGATCGCCAAATCACAGCCGTGGGTGAACAGGTCAGTACCGTCGCGCGGTAGCGGGCGGGTCATCGTTACGCCAAAGTCGATCGTGCCGAATGGATGACCCGCCCGCTACCGCGCGACGGTACTGACCTGTTCACCCAACATTCGATAATACTCCTTGCCACTTTGTTGGAAAACAGGTTATAAATACGGTCACCGAGCCAGATTATTATTTACAGGCACGGCGCTTTCATGTTTTCGCGCACACAACTCGGTTCGCCCGGCAGACAGTGAGACACAGGCTGCGTCGAGAAAGTTGTGTCCCACTGCTCCATGTAGCGTTGAAGTGTATCTACGTTGCCGGTGACCAACAATCGGGTAGCGTTAATGATTCCAATCAACGGAGGAGTTGCAGATAGTGGATAGCCAATCCGGCGATATAGCTATACCGGAAAGGACAGCGTCCGCCGCGGTACCACCCAGTGCCGCACCAGTAGGGAGACCGGCACCAGCTTCTGTTGCGGCTGCTCCAAAGGGAAACCCGGCTCTGGTTGAGAGCACGCCTGATCCTCCGGTAAATAGACTCCGGCGCAATATTGTCTGGGCAACGATTGCAGGTTTCCTAACGACCTGTTTCCTGATGTTCGTGCGCTTCTTCCTGCCGCGCGCTATTTTTGAACCGTCTACCATATTTAAGATCGGATTTCCGAGCGACTATGCGCTTGGTGTTGATACCAAGTGGCAACAGCAATATCGCATCTGGGTAGCGAAGACTTCTGATCGGTTGTTTGTTATTTACGCACGCTGCACGCACCTCGGCTGCACTCCCGATTGGAAGGCAAGCGAAAACAAATTTAAGTGCCCGTGTCATGGAAGCGGTTACGACAGCGAGGGAATTAACTTTGAAGGTCCCGCGCCACGTCCAATGGATCGCGCGCATGTTGAAGTCGATCCGGAAGGGCAGATCGTGGTTGACACAAATCGATTGTTTAAGTGGCCTAAGGGAGAGAAGAACGAATTCAATGAAGACAACGCCTATCTCCCCTTATAAGAACTAAGATCCAGACGAGTGAGCTTTTCTTGAATTTATATGGAACCTGAGCGCCCTGACCAGACAACCAAGCAGTTAACAGAAGGCGAGGGAACAGACAAAGGCCTGATCGAACGAGTTCGCGGGGATGCGACAGCGTTGGTGGGACGGGCCAAAGAAGAAGCTCAGTCCTATAAGGACCCGCAGGACACGCAGCTTTGGAAGTCAATCTTCCGTGTTTCTCACGATCGTAGAGATCCTCGCAATCGCTCGCTGGCAATTCTTTCTAACGTTTTCCTTCATCTCCATCCCGCGAAGATCAATCGTGACGCGGTTCGCTACGGGTACACCTGGGGGATGGGCGGAATAACGTTCTACCTCTTCATCGTGCTTACATTCACAGGCGTGCTGCTGATGTTTTATTACCATCCGCAGAAAGTGCTTGCGTTCCGTGACATTCTTTATCTTGAGCACGACGTGCCGTTCGGCAAGCTGCTACGAAACATGCATCGCTGGGCTGCGCATCTGATGGTGATCACGACCTGGTTGCATATGTTCCGCGTTGTTTTGACGGGCTCGTACAAGAGACCTCGAGAATTCAACTGGTGCGTCGGCGTGGTGCTGCTGGTGTTAACGCTGCTGCTTTCTTTCACTGGCTATCTCTTGCCCGATGATCAGCTCGGATTCTGGGCGGTTACCGTCGGCACGAACATGGCTCGCGCGACACCTATGCTCGGGCATGAAGGACCGTTCGGTCCTCAGCTTGGGATGACACCTTTCAATGACGTGCGCTTCGGCCTGCTGGGCGGCTCGATCGTGGATTCAAACGCGTTGCTGCGTTCGTATATTTGGCATTGCATCGGCATTCCGTTGGTTGCTTCGATCTTCATGGCTGTTCATTTCTGGCGCATCCGGAAGGATGGCGGCATATCAGGCCCGTCACCGGTGATGCTCGAATCAGAAATGAAAGCCGTGAAGAAGAAAGGATGAAGGACGGGGAAAGGATGAAGGATGAAGGATAAAGGATGAAAAGTTGAATTCTTGGGATGGCTTTGCGGCGTACTCAATAATTCATCCTTCATCCTTCCGCCTTCATCCTTAACGCTATGGATTGGCATCAACTTTGGACTATCGCTTCGGCGCCTGACAACATTCCGATTGTGGCGATGCTCTTTCTGGTTCCGATCTTCACCTGGGTCGGCGTTAGACAGGCGCGCGCGAACGATAAACTAATTACGCAGCTCGAGGGTGACGCGAAACTTGCGAAGACGCATCACCGCAAAGTTGAACCGTGGCGTCCCGGCTGGGCCAAAGAACTGCATGTCTGGCCCTATCTTGTTCGTATCGAGTTTCTGGTGACGTTGATAGTCACCGTAATCCTGTTCGTCTGGTCGATCACTCTAAACGCTCCGCTTGAAGAACCTTCCAATCCCAATCTAACGATGAATCCATCGAAGGCGCCCTGGTACTTTCTTGGGCTGCAGGAGATGCTGGTCTACTTCGACCCGTGGATTGCAGGCGTGGTGATGCCGTCGATCATCATGATTGGATTGATGGTATTTCCATATGTTGACTCCAGCCCGTTCGGCAACGGCTACTACACGCTCAAGCAGCGTCGCTTTTCACTGTTGATGTTCGGCTGGGGCTTCCTGATGTGGATTGCGCTGATCTTCATCGGTACGTTTATTCGCGGGCCGGGCTGGATCTGGTTTTGGCCGGGCCAGACATGGGATCACAACGCGGTAGTGTTCGATAAGAACATTGACTTGCATGACTGGATCGCGACGAGCTGGATCGGCAAGCCGCTCGGTCTGGAGAAACTACTGGCAAGCGCGGCAGGGCCGTGGGTGAAAGGGATCTTCGGCTTGATTGTTGTTAGTACTTTCTATGCGCTGGGCGGTCTCTTCTTCCACTGGTTGATGACGGTTGACTGGAAGAAGCTTTCGTTGCGTCCGTTGCGGCTGTTTCCTAAAAACGATTTCGAGCAAAAACTTCTGGCGCGCACCAGCATTCTTCAGTATCTGACTTTTCAATTCTTCGCGATTAGTGTTTTGTTAGCTTTGCCTGTGAAGCTGCTGCTCCGGCTGACGCTAACGATCAAGTACGTGTGGGTTACACCGTGGTTCAACATCTGACGAGCACGGAGGAACGGTAAGTTTGGCGGACTCACCTTTGGCGGAGACAGCATTAACCGAGCGCGAGCCGGAGACAGCTCGCGATCCCATCGTTAGTAAATCAACCAGTGGCCTGATGCTTCTTTTTGCGTTGCTGCTGATGCTTTCGCTCGTTTGGGCTCTTTACGACGAAGCATATGGACAGCGGCCGTGGAAGGCTATTCAAAGGGAATATGTCGCGCGCTATGGACGCTTTATCGATCGGATCAAAAGCAGTTCAGCAAAGGGTGAAACTGAAGTAAAGGAGAGCCCCGAATACCAGGCACTCGCAGAGGAAGCCAAAGCTGCGCGTGACAAAGTCGATCCCGAGATCAAACAAATTGACGCTGAAGTTAACAAGAGCATCGTTCCCAAGCTAAACGCTGTAACCGAACCTTTCCAAAACCAGCGTGGCCGCTTGACGGTCATCAACTACAACATCGAGACGGCGAGTCCCTCGAGCAAGGAAAAATTTCGAAGGCAGGCTGAAAACAAGAGGAAAGAAGTCGTTGCGGTCGAGATGCCAGGCGACGACGGCTCGAAAGTAAGCGTCGTCAAAATGGACTACGCCACACTCGAGAAGACTTACAACGATCTTCGCGAGCAAAAAGCAGCAAAGCTGGGGAGAAAAGCTGAGTTACTTAAAGAGTCTCAGGAACTCGACAAGAAGCGCGACGACTATCTCAAGAACCATGTCACTTTGCTAACACCGACGCAGCTCGACGGCATCAAGCGTGGCCTCAAGAGTTTTGACTACTCCATCCTTGGTCACCAAATCAGCGTCACTGAATACAACATCGCCGATCGCTGTGAAGCCTGCCACCTCGGCGTAACCTCACCGCTAACGATTAAGGCCGAGGACATGGCTTTGCCCGGACAGAAGCCTGACGCATTGGCCCGCGCGTTTGTCAGCCATCCTGATAAAGAACTGCTCGATATTCACAAGCCAGACAAATTTGGCTGTTCTGGTTGTCACTGGGGCAATGGCCGCGCCACGACAAGCGAGACGAAAGGGCACGGTCGTCATAAATTTTGGTTGTGGCCCATGTTCGAAAAAGAGAACACAGAAGCCGGCTGCCAACAGTGCCACGCCAAGGATCGCGTCACACAGGGAGCTGTGACGCTGAATCTCGGCCGCGATCTCTTCATGCAACGGGGCTGCATGGGCTGCCACCGTTACGAAGGATTTGACCGAGAGACTGACGCGCTCACCAATACTCGCCAATTGATTTCACAGTTTGAAGATCAGATCACTGCCAATCAGAAGCAGATCAGACTCGATCAGAATCCGGAAGGTGAGATTAGCGATGAAGAAAACCGTCGCTTGCTCGCACACGCGGAAGCGCTCACGGTGACTAATAGCTTGCTGGCTGCGCGCATTGACCAGATGAACCTGCAGACCAAGTACTTGATGCAGGATCAGAAAAAGGTCGGACCGAACTTGAAGGACGTACGGCTGAAGCTAACCAAAGAATGGATTCCGGTTTGGTTGAAAGATCCGCAGGCATTTCGGCCGGGCACAAAGATGCCCACGTTCTGGCGTTTTGCAAAAGACGAGAACGGTGACCAGGAGATTAAGGCGATCTCCGCATATCTGTGGCAGTCGAGCTTCCAGGGTAAAGTTCCGGAACAGCAGAAAGGCGACGCCACCAAAGGAAAAGAGCTGTTCGAGACGAAAGGATGTCTCGCTTGTCATTCGATTGGCGAAGGGGACTCGCAATCAGGCGGTACGTTTGCAGCAAATCTAAGCAAGGTTGGTGAAAAGGCGAACTTCGATTACATCGTTCGTTGGATTCATAATCCGCGCGAGCGTTGGGCGCCTTACTGTCCCAAGCACAAGCGAGATCTTACGGCTGACGACTACAAGCAAGCCGGCAAGCCTTTTATCTTTGACACTGAGCTGCACTCGCGTTGCCCGATTGATGGAGCGGAACTGCAGGTGCAGAACATGACCGTCATGCCGAACTTCCGTCTGGACGAGTCGGAAGCTCGAGACATTGCGACTTATCTCTTCTCGCTTTCGTCACCGCCTGGTTATCAGAATGCCGATTTCATGGATGACCCGAATCTAAAGGAACAGGGCCGGCAGATGATCAAGCAGTTTGGCTGCGCCGGTTGTCACGAGATTCAGGGCTTCGAAGATGAGCAGCGCATCGGCAAGGAGTTAACGGTCGAAGGCGCTACGCCGATTGAGCGCTTGGATTTTGCGCTGCTGACGCAGGCCGCGGAGAAGGGTGACGATCCGGCCAAGCTCCATCCCGATCGGAAGGAACAGGAGTGGTATAGCCACAAAGGCTTCTTCGAACACAAGCTCAATGACCCGTCGATCTATGATCAGGGGAAAGAGAAGGCCTGGGCGGATCGCCTGCGCATGCCAAAGCCGTACCTGACTAATGAATGGCGCAATGCGCTGGCGACGTTTCTGATCGGTAGTGTCGGCGCGGAAGGTGCGAATGTTCCCAAGTCTTTGTTCTACGATCCGCAGGACCAGCGCCGTCAGGATATTCAGAATGGGTGGTGGGTCGTCAAGAAGTACAACTGCGTCGGTTGTCATCAGATTCAGGTCGGCCAACGATCAATTCTGATGGACTTGCCGCAGTTCTCCAGCAGCGAGTTAAGACCGCCGGCGTTACTAAGCGAAGGCGCGCGTGTCGATCCGACCTGGTTGCTCCGCTTCCTGCACGATCCGTCACTAAGTAATGCTGCTCCGGCAAAGGCGGAAGCCCCTGCAGCACCTGCTGCTTCGCCGGAAGCTGGCGTAGCTGCCGCGAATGGATCGCAGAATAAACTACAGTTGCAGCCTGGCGCAGATCGCAACGGTGTGCGACCATACCTCAAAGTGCGGATGCCGACATTTAACTTCTCGCCAAACGAACTGCAGACCCTCGTGCGCTTTTTCATGGCAGTGTCCGGTCAGCAAGAGCCGTACATCAGAGACCAGATGGCGCCCCTGACTGAGCAGGAGAAGTCAGTGGCCAGGGAGATGTTCACGTCAGGCACGCCTTGCCTGAAGTGTCACATCACGGGCGAGCCGACGCACGATTCCAAAGCGATCGCGCCTAACTTCCTGCTGGCGGGTGAGCGATTAAAGCCCGAATGGACATTCCGCTGGCTGCTCGACCCGGCGCAGATTAGTCCCGGCACAGCGATGCCAAGCGGTTTGTTCAAGAAGGAAGGTGAGCGCTGGGCTCTGAACGTTCCGAATCTGCCAAAGGACGTGAACGATTATCAGGGCGATCACGCGCAACTGCTCGTGCGCTATATGTTCTTAATGACTCCGGACGAGCAGAGACGTTTGCTGGCTACTTCCCCGGCACCACCTGCAGCCACGGCGGCGCCGACCGCAGCGGTACAGAACGCGCATGTGAGAAGACCCGAGATGAGTTGGTTTACGTCGGCAGAAAAAGAAACAGGCCGCGCGGTTGCAGTTACTAGAGTGCGACGGCATCATGCCCGTATGCGCAATTGAAGATATTGGTACAGATTTCAACGCAAGTTTTTGCTACTTTTGGAGGAACTATTCATGACTACAAAGAATGTGACGTCATTGCTGGCCCTTACACTTTTGGTCGCTCTCCTCGGCCTTGGCTCGGCCTGCGGAACTAAGGAGCCAACAGCAGGCAACGGTAATGGAGGGCCAACGGGCAAGGCCATGACTAAGACTGGAAAGGAAGGGTCTATTTCGGGTGTCGTTAGTTTCACCGGCACCCCTCCGCCGCCAAAGTCGATCGATACGTCCGCGGATCCGGTATGCGGACAGAAGAATCCAAATCTTCAGACTGACGATAACGTCGTGAAGGACGGTAAACTTGCGAATGCCTTCGTGTACATCAAAGACGGTACGTTAGCGGACAACTCAAAGCTCGCCGACTACACGTTCGAGACGCCTACCAGCGAAGTTACGCTGGATCAAAACGGCTGCCATTATGTGCCGCATGTGCTGGGCGTGGCGGTGAATCAAAAGCTGAAGATCACTAACAGCGATCCGACCCAGCACAATATCCATCCGCAGCCCAAGAACAATCAGGAATGGAACCAGACGCAACCGAACGGTGCGCCGCCGATCGAGAAGGCTTTCAACCGTGCGGAAATTTTGATCCCGGTGAAGTGTAATCAACACCCGTGGATGAAATCCTACATTGCCGTGATGAAGCATCCTTACTTCGCGGTAAGCAAGCCCGACGGATCTTTCGAAATTAAGGATGTGCCACCGGGCACTTACACCGTGGTTGCATGGCATGAAGGCGGCACCGCCGGTACAGAAAAGACTATGCAGGTAACGGTCCCGGCAAATGGAGCTGGCAAAGCTGATTTCGCATTCGGTGCGGCAACGGCCGGCAACAAGCCTTCGCTGGAAATGATGCCTGCTCTGGAAGTGCCGATGATGGGCCGCCCATAAGTTGGTAGAGGTTAATTGAAGAATTGTCAGAAATCGCCTGCGGTAGCGGGTGGCTAGTCGACACTTCGTGAAGAT
>Ga0126384_10001349_pt1 | contig 14518 bp, 14 predicted proteins | sample PanSoiMetPlot_36_FD_92543 | JGI IMG/M metagenome (GOLD analysis project Ga0126384, IMG submission 92543) | Tropical forest soil microbial communities from Panama - MetaG Plot_36 | ecosystem: Environmental > Terrestrial > Soil > Tropical forest > Bulk soil | place: Panama | collected 2016-02-17 | reverse complement strand
CGGTATGATCGTGCTGTTTCCCGGCGCCCCCGCCGCAATCGTCATCATGGGCGTGGCCATGGAAGCCGCGAAGCTGGTGACGGTCGGGTTCCTGGCGCACCAGTGGCGTTTGCTCGCCCGCCTGTCCCGTGCCGTGCTCGTCACGCTGGTCGCCGGTCTCGCTGCCATCAACGCTGCCGGCGTTTATTCGCAGCTCGTGGCCGCACACTTCGGCGACCGGGTCACCGCAACTTCGGCAGTGGAGACCGAAGCGGCCGGGCTGGCGGCGAAGATCGAGGTTCAAACCCAAACCGTCACCGATCTCGACCGTCGCGTCGGCCAGATCGATGCGGCGATTGCCGAGATGGTCAAACGCGGCCGGGCCGCCGGCGCACTTGAGGCCATCGGGACGCAGCGCAAGCTTCGCGAAGCGCTGGTGAGCCAGCGGCGGCGCGAAGCCGACACGCTTGCCAGTCTCAAGGGCGAGGCCGGTGCGGTCGCCGCCAAGAGCCGCCAGATCGAGGTGGAAGCCGCGCCGATCATGTACGTAGCGCAACTGGTGGGCGCCACCACCGAACAGGCGATCCGGCTGCTGATCTTGATGATGGTGCTGACCTGCGATCCGCTGGCGCTCGCGCTCACCGCCGCAGCGAGCCGGCCGAGGGGGAGAGCGACGGCGAACGGCACGACGCGCTTAGAGTCCGTTTCGATGGACTAGAGCGGATTTCGTTCTTATGGAATCACTCAGCCGTGTCATCGCCCGCTTTAAGCGGGCGATCCAGTAACCCCGGCGGGGCTGCGGAGTACTGGATCGTCCGCTTTCGCGGACGATGACACGCCAGAGTTGGTGGCCGAGTGTGGTTCCATTTCACCGGAATCCGCTGTAGAACCACAAGTGTAGATGCTTTCCCCCCGCTTTGCCGCGAGGGCGTTCACGCCACGTCGGAGCCTGCCATTGGCCCGCGGAAGGGACCTGATGGACGGGCTACGGGGAGGGTATAGGGCGGAGGGCTTCTCCACGAGCTTCCGAGCCCGGCATGCTGAATCAAAAAATAACGTACTCGACGGATTCGCATTTTTGTGGTATAAATGCATATGCACAATTTAATGGAGAAATCCGATTGGAGAAATTTGAAGGAGAAACCAGATTGGGTATCTGGGGTACGTCAGTCTCGATTCCGACAGATAAAATTTCCCTGTTTCCGCGAAACAATTTCCCTGTTTCCGCGAACAGTTTTCCCTGTTCTGCGCAGAACCGGGAATCGTCCGCAGCCCATTGGAATCAAAACAAAAATTGACGCCGGCAAGAGGCCGAAAGCGCCAAATCACCCCCGGATCTAAAAAATTCCCTGTTATTTTTCCTGTTCCCAGGGAATCGCGAAACGGCCTCACCCGCAATTTGCGCGAAGAGGGCGCGCGGGCGATAGTCGACGGCGCGGGCGTGCTGGCCCGCCAAACAAACGCATCGCGGCAATGAGCATGCGGTAACAGGCACGGGGAGCAACGCCATGGATCTCATCGCCGACCGCGGCCGACGCATTTCGATCGAGGAGCTCAACACCACCCGGCTGCTGGCCCACGCGCGGCGCCAGGCGGACCAGCGCAATCTGGACGGCGTACTGATCGTCGACGTCGACAGCCACCACTACGAGAATGAGTGCTACGACGAATTTCTGCCCTTCATCGAGAACGAGGTGCTGCGCCAGCTGGTGCTTGCCGGCCGCACCAAGGGCCGCCAGACCCTGATGCCCACGCAGGTCAGTTTCCAGGACATGGGCGGCCGCATCACCCGCTATCCGATGCGCGCATCGGAAAAGACCGATGCCGGCAAACTCCGCGACGTCGAGCTCGGCCAGCGCTGGATGGACGCGATGAGCGTCGACTATGCCTGCCTGTTTCCGACCCTACTGCTCTCGATCGGCCTGCATCCGTCGACCGAGATGGAAGTCGAGCTGTGCTGGGCCTATAACCGCTGGCTCACCGAAAAAGCCCTGCCAGCATCGGGCGGGCGCTTCTATTCGATGCTGTGCATGCCGTTCTCGGAGCCCGACGAAGCCCTGCGCCACGTCGAGGCCTTCGGCGACCGCAGCCGCGTGACCGGTTTCATGATCACCTCGGTGCGCAGCCTGCCGGTGCACCACAACGCCTACATGAAAGTTTACCGCGCGATGGAGGAACGCGGGCTTGCGCTGTGCTTCCATTCGGCCATCAACATCGGCGAGCCGGTTTTCAAGAGCCTCAACCGGTTCGCCTCGGTGCACGCGCTCGGCTTCCCGTTCTACAACATGATTCACCTGACCAATTGGGTCACCAACGGTCTCGGCGATCGATTCCCGAATCTGCCGGTGATCTGGATCGAAGGCGGGCTGGCGTGGATCGCATTTCTGATGCAGCGGCTTGATCACGAGTTCATGCTGCGCGCGTCCGAATATCCGCTGTTGAAGAAAAAACCGAGCGACTACATGCGAGACATGTACTACGCATCGCAGCCGCTGGAGCGCGCCGACGAGGTCGCGCTGCAATGCACGTTGCGCATGATCAATGCGGAAACCCAGTTGCTCTATGCATCGGACTATCCGCATTGGGACTTCGACCTGCCGAGCGCGATCTGGGATCTGCCGTTCCTGTCCGAGAAGGCCAAGCACAACATTCTCGGCGGCACTGCGGCGCGGCTGTTCAAGCTGCCGCCGCGCAACGAGACACAACGCGAGAACCTCGGGAAGTTCGGCAATCTCGTGGCCTGACGTGTCGAGCGCGGCCGTAGGACGACTAGCGTAACGGGAGCAAACCCCATGGCGTCATCGCCCGGCTTGTCCTGGCGATCTCGATCAGCATGGTGTAGTGCCCGATTATCGAGATGGCCGGGACAAGCCCGGCCATGACCAACGAGGAGCGCTACGAGTTTTGCCGCTGATACGGATCAGCCGGGCCTACGCCGGCACGCACGACTGGCAGGGTGGGCGTTCATGTCGATGAACCGATATCGTGCGGTAGTCAGTCTCGCGATCGCGGCCTTGCTCGCCGCCGCCGCCGGCGGGCACGCACAAGACGCCGTGGAAGCGTTTTACAACGGCCGCCAGATCAATCTGATCGTTGGCTACGGTCCCGGCGGCGGCTACGATCTCACCGCGCGGCTTGTGGCGCACCATATCGGCCGGTTCATTCCGGGCCATCCGTCGCTCGTAGTCCAGAACATGGCGGGCGCTGGCAGCCTGCGGGCGGCCAACTACCTTTATGGGGCCGCGCCGAGGGATGGCGCGACGCTCGGCGTGTTCGGCAGCGACATCGCGATGATCGGGCTGATCGGCGCCAACCCGGCCGCGCAGTTCGATGCACGCAGGTTCACGTGGCTCGGCTCGTCGTCGAGCTTTCGCCATGATGCCTATGTGCTGGTGGTCCGTGCGGACGCCAAATCGCCGTCGCTTATTGAGGCGCGGCGCCCGGGCGGCCCGCCCCTCCTGCTTGGCGGTACCGGCGAGGGCGCGCGCGACGCCGACGTGCCGAAAATCCTGCGCGATGCGCTCGGCCTCAATATCAAGCAAGTCCTCGGCTATCCCGACTCGCCTTCGATCTTGCTCGCCCTCGAGCGGGGCGAGCTTGAAGGACGCACCTTCGATTTCTCCGCCGTCAGGACCGCCCGGCCCGAATGGCTCAAGCCGAACAGCGCCTTCAACTTTCTCCTGCAGTTCGCGCGGGTGACGCGACACCCCGAACTGCCCGACGTTCCGACTGCACGCGAGCTTGCCCGCGATGACGATGCGCGGGCATTGATCGCGTTTGCGGAGACGCCCCTGCTCACCATGGCGCGCCCGTTTGCTGCGCCGCCCGGCGTGCCGCGCGAACGCGCCAAAGCTTTGCAGGCGGCGTTTCTTGCTCTCCACCGGGACCCGCGTTTCCTTGAGGAAGCCGAAAAGCTCGGTATCGACATCAGTCCGGTCGACTCCGATCAGGTGCTCCTCGGCATTGATCGAATGGCGCGAGCGCCGCCGGCCGTGTTGGCCTACATGAAGCAACTGCTGGCGCGACAATGAGGGGCTGTTCTGTGTGCCTCCGATGATTGATACCAGTCGGGTGATGCGCTATGAGTGCCCCGCGTGTCCGCACCGGCACGTGATCAGCTCTCGCGCTTAAGCTCTCGCCAGCCGGAGTTTCGATATCCGGTTCTCCTTCGTACTCCCCCGCATGCACGGGAGGGTAGCGACGGGGCCCTGCAGGCGGATCAACGTCGGAGGTGGCGGGTTCAAATGAGCGGTGAGGAACCGTCAGAAGGGAATGTCATGTTTCTAAAGCGTCATCTGGGAAGTCTTGCCGCGGCCACCGGCCTGGTGCTGGCGGCCTGGGGCGGGGGCGGCGTCGCGAATGCGGCCGAACCGTTCACGCTCACCTCCGCAACCTTCAAGGATGGCACCTTGATGCCGAAAAAGGTTGCCAACAAGAACCCGCAGAATCCGAACTGCGTCGGCGACAACGTGTCGCCCCAGCTGTCGTGGTCCGGCACGCCCGATGGTACGAAGAGCTTCGCCTTCACCATGGTGGATCCGGAAGGCCGCGGCGGCCTCGGCGTGTTCCATTGGGTGGCGTATGGCATTCCGGCGAACGTGACATCGTTCGCGGAAGGTGAGGTCAGCAAGGAGTCCGCCAAGTATGTCGGCGGCAAGAGCACGCAGGGCGTCGGCAACTTCTCGGGACCGTGCACGCCGCCCGGCTCGCCGCACCACTACACCTATATGGTGATCGCGACCGATCTCGACGCCAAGGAGCTGCCGCCAGGGCTGACGCTGCCTGAGCTGCAGGCCAAGCTCGCCGGTCACACAAAGGGCGCGGCCGGCCTCGTCGGCTTGTTCGTGCATCCGCAATAAGCGGACCTTATTGGCTGTACGAATCGTACCGGCCCGCGGAGCCGCTCCGGGGGCCGGTTTTTCTCGGCGGCTGACCATCTCGAAAGTTGCCTGCGGGCTTGCTTCCCGCGGCTCGGTGGTGCATTTAAGGGCGAGTTCCTGCGAGAAGGAGTGTAGCTCAATTGGCCAGAGCACCGGTCTCCAAAACCGGGGGTTAGGGGTTCGAGTCCCTTCACTCCTGCCAAGCAATTAACATAATCACTTCAATTCGTTACAGCGATCTTAGCGGATAGATCGAAGCAGAACCAAGCCGGAACAGAATCCAATTTCCGGCCAATTTCCGGCCAATCCTATTTCTGGCTCAAAGCGCTGGCCGACACCGTGCCGATTACGTCCGCCGCCGCGGCGTCCGCCTTCTTGGTGCGCTTGGCATAATTGCGCAGCAGTATCGCCGGGTCGTGCCCGCACCGCTCCGCCACGACGTGCACCGACACGCCTCCGTCGAGCAGCACTGTTTCGTGGCTTCCTCTCAAATCATGCAACCGCAGGGCCGCCGAAAATCCGAGCTTGAGGACTCGGCGCTTGAACGTGCGTGAGACGGCGCGTGCGTCCCGCAGCTTGGTGAGGTAAGTCCCGTCGCCGCCGGGGAACAGCAGCGCGCCGGCCGGCAACCGGATCAAGGAGAGATCGACCTCGATGCCATCAGGCAGGCCGGCGACGAGACGCTGCTGCTTTTCACGATGCGCAGCAAGCATCTTCGCGAGATTGTCATCAATCTTGAAGGTTCGTATCCCGCGCTCCGTCTTCGGCCGTTTAGTTCCGCGGTAGCCTTTCGTTTCTTCCACCGCGCGGCTGACCGTGATGATTCGGTTCTCGAAGTCGATGTCATCCCACATCAGGGCAATCACCTCGCGAAGCCGCGCGCCGGTGAAAGCCGCAACAGCGACGATCGGATAGAGCGGCGATCCCTTAAAGCCCGCAACCAACCTAGCGAGCTCCGCGTCATCGAGTACGTCATGGTCGAACTCGCCAGCGGCGGGGATCCTTTCGGCGTCACCGATCGGATTGCGCGCAAGGAGTTTCTTCCGGACCGCCGCGCTCAGGCATGAATTGAACACTGTGTGCACATGATGGGCGGTGGTCTCCGACATCTTCCCTTCAAAACCGGCATATAGCTTGTCGATATCGATCGCTTGCAACTCCTGCAGGACCTTCTTGCCGAGCACCGGCTTGACGTGGGTCCGGAGTTTCTGGCCGTACCCTTCGAGGGTCCTGCGCCCCACCTTCTTCTTCCGCCGACCAGGCGCCCCGATTCTGATCCAGTGGTCGATCCAGGCGTCCACCGTCATCTTGTCGGGCGCGACGTGCTTGCCCTCGTCGCCGGCGTGCAGCAGGCGGCGCAATTCTTTGCCGGCCTCCGTCTTGGTACCCTCCACGATCTTGGCATACCGCACGCCGTCGATGCGGTAGCGTACGCGCCACGAGTTCTTGCCGCTCGGTTCGATAGAACCGTTACCGTATGCCCCTTTCTTACGTGCCATCGCTTTTGCCCTCCTTCAATTTTTTCAACTCCCGACCGACCTTCCAAGCAGCGTGAAGCAAAAGGAATTCTGCATCCAACTCCTGGAACTCGATCATGCTCTGCAGACGAGCCTCTAGACTCACCCCTATGGTCTGCGGATCGTTCGAGCCGATCGCGACCAATCCCTTGGTTGGCAGTTCGCCGGGCGCAAAGGTCTCAGGGCCGCTCTCTTTGGTGCGGGCAAGCCTGGCATTGATCGCATGTCTCAGGACGGCGTTCGCGGCTGGATGACTCTGACAGTCCTGGCCCGTCTGCAGCCGGGCAAATTGCAGCAATATTGCCACCTCGGCCATGAAGTTCCTCAACGGCTTATCGAGCACATCCATCTTGAAGGTGCGCCAAAGGCGCTCCCTGATCTCCTCAGCAATGCTTCGATCGGTGCCAGCACAGGCATCCTCCAGCATTTGCCGAAGGTCATCCGGTAAGGAGACGCCCATTTGTTTCTGCTTTGGACCACGACCCATCGTTGGATATCCTACATTAACGCTTGATAAGGACAGCAAAACCGTTATTAGTTGTCTACTATGTGGCTGCTTTCGGTCAATTGACGCGAACTTATTAGTATAAGGGTGGCAAAATGTCTGTCATGTCAACAGGCCTCGGCGACGAGGAGCGCCGGGGCAGCCAGGGCGAGCGCCGAGGAGTTCTTGGCTCCCAATGGGATAGGTACGACGCGTTTACGGTCGAGCAGGCCGGCAAGATCCTCGGGATATCGCGGGCGAGCGCCTTTCAGGCGGCGAGTAAGGGCGAGATTCCTACGATCAGAATCGGCAAACGACTAATCGTTCCACGTCGAGGGTTGGAACGGCTGCTCGGCCTCAATGAGGCAGACGCTTCTGTTGGCAGGCAGGCCCAGCAGATCGTTGCCACGCCGCCTGCGACCGCCCCACAGCGCGTCGAGGTGGCGATTGAATTGACCACCCCCCGGCCGCGGATCGAGTCGGTCCCGCAAGAGCGCCTCAATCATCGCACCGGCGCCGACCGCAGCCGCTGAGAGAGGAGGCGCGGAATGACCGAAGCAACGCCTGATTTCGCAGCGATGCACCGCGAACTCGATGAGGCGCGCGACCAGATGCGTGCCGCGCTCGAGACGCGGGAGAAGCTCAAGATCGCGCCGATCTTCATCATCGTGAAGGAAGGTATCCACGCCCAGGCGAAATCATTCGAGCTCCTCTTCGAGGAGATCAAGAACACAGAGACCAAACAGAGAGCCCGCGAGGTGAAACTGGGCGCCGAGTTCGTCATGGGGCGCTGGCTGATCGAGACCGGAGAAAAGAAACTAAGGTACCTGGGGCGATCTACTAAGGGTTTTGAGGTCGGCAAGGTGGATCCAGACCTAATAACGCTCGGTGATCTTCACCTCGATCACGCGGAAAGCACGCAATTCCGGGCCGTTGCTAAGCTCTCCGCGGAACAGTTCGCGGAATTCGTCGCAAGCGACAGAGAGACGAGCGCGCTGGTTCAGCAGCCTTCCAAAAAGCGGGTCGTGCTGCCGCTGCGGGAGATCCGGTTGGATGAACGCGCGCAGCCCCGCAAGGTCCTGCATACTGACCGTGTCGAGGAATATGCCGAGGAAATGAAGCGCGGCGACAAGTTCCCGCCCCTTGTCGTATTTGAAGACGCGAAGGGGAGATACTGGCTCGCCGACGGTTTCCATCGTCACCACGCGGCCGCCAAGCTCAAGCTAAAAACCATCGAGTGTGACGTTCGCCATGGTGGGCTGAGGAAGGCAATTCTCTATTCGTGCAGCGCCAATGCAGACCATGGATTGCGGCGCACGAACGCTGACAAGCACCAGGCTGTCAGCCGACTACTGCGGGATGACGAGTGGTCTCACTGGAGCGACCGTGAGATTGGGCGACGATGCAATGTCACTCACGATTTTGTGGGGAAAGTTCGTGCTGAATTGACCCCGCCGGATGCTGGCGACAACGCCAGTATCAAACGAACATTCACGCATCCCAAGACCGGCAACCCGACGCAGATGAGCACGGGAAACATCGGCGGTAAGCCGGGGAAGCCGAAAGCGTCAGACGCAGAGCAAACGCCGCCAGCCGCAAGCGACCAACCCGCTCGGGACCCCGCGCCAGCCGTTTGGTATGGGGGCATCCGATTCGTCGCGCCCGAACAACTCCTAACAATAAAGCCGTCAACACCGGCGCCTACCACCGCCCCGCCCGAACCTTCGCCGGCGGCCCCGGCGCCGAAGCCCGCCTCGCCGGCGCAGTCCGATATGTTCAAGCCCGTGCCGCCGCCTGACGCGGCGCCCGTGGGATCGTCGGAGGAGGCGTCGACAACGCCACAGAAACGATGGGAGAACGAGCTCTTCCTTCGAATGCGTAACGCGACATCACTCGCCGGGTCCTGGGATGCCACGTATCCTGGCTGGGTCGAGTTTGAGCCGTCGGAATACATCATCAATGCCGTCAACAGCATCGTGGCGGCATGGACCGAAATTGCGGAGAAGCTGAAGGCCAGGAGGCGCTCCGATGCAGCCGCCTGATCGCGATTTTCCAAGCCTGCCCTACGTGCCCAAGGCTGAATACAGCACCTGGACGAATAAGAAGAAAGCTGACCGTTACGTGCTTGAGGTTCGGGAGGCAACGAAGATGTTCGACGCCATGCAGGCCGTCGCCGCAGAGTAAATACACTTCGGCGCCGGGCCCTGCACATCGCGGGATCCGGACACCGAGGCGCAATCATGCTTGGCGGCAGATGCGCCTCGTATAATCCAAGAAGCCCTCGATTTGCAAGGTTTTCGTGCGCCTCAACAGATGAGGGCCGCACATCATGTTCATGCAAATAGACGCGCCGTCACCCGATTTCTGGGAAACTGTAAGACCCGCCATCAAACGGGTGTCGATGGCGCCATCAGTCGCGCCGCCCGATATCGAGAAGCCACCACCATCACCGCCACCGCGAAGCAGAAATTCAAAAACCACGACGATACCGCACGACGAAGCAGCGCGCGCGATGTGCCTCAACATTCAGGGCAGCGAGCTCCGGTTCCTGGTCCGCCTCTATCAAACGAAGCGGCGAGAGCGGGGCGAGCCGTTCGTCTCCCAGGCCGACATGATCAGGGAGTGGGGCATCAACAGGAATATCCTCTACGAGACAGACGACCTCGGCCGGCTGATCGGCTTCACGATCGAAGAGGACGAGTTCATCGGGCATAACGCTCTCAACCGAGGTGCCATCACGTACAAGCGAAAAGGCAAGCTCATCACGATTCCGCCCGAGCAGTTCCTCCGGCGCATCACGCCGAGCTCCGAAACGCCCGACGAGACCAAGGCAAGGCGAGCCAAATCAAAACAGTCTGATCGTAGCAAGCGCCGCCGTGAGGTCCGAGCCGAGCAGCGGGCGATCACCAAAGCGCTGCGGGCCCAAGCCGGCGACGTCGACTGCCGCCCCAGCGCGGTCTCCGTCATTCTCACCAAGAAGTGGACGACGATCGAGCAGTTGGGGAAAGAGCTCGCGCAGTCGTGTGCCTTTCGCGACCGGGACGGCCGGCAACTGGTTGAGGAGTCCCTTCACCGTGCCATCAATCGGACGCTGAAACAGGCGCCCCTATGCGACGTGGTCGAAACCAGAATGCGCATCGGTAAGTTCGGCAACCACGTCCTCCACATTCGGCGCCGACCATGAGTCCAGTCTCCAAGGAGCAAGCCGCCGCGGCCCGCACCATCTGGATGAGGGACGTACTCTTACACTACGGTGCGAAATACACCGAGCCAGAGTGGCGGGAATGGACATGGCCAGGGCAATCGTGGTGCATGACGTCGATCGCACCATGTCCTGTTTGCGGTCGTGATCTTTACTTCGAAAACGGGATCGACATCGCTAATAAGTACAGGCGGTACTGGCTGTGCGAGATTTGTAGAGCCAGTGGTGATGTCGTGGACCTGGTGAGGCATATCACCGGCTGCAGCATCTCACGCGCCATTGCAGGACTTAGCGGCGATACCCCTATGCCGGATCATCGAAGCAAGGCTGCCCGACAACATGCCTTAGCAAGAACCCGCAAGATCGAAGATGTGGCCAGGCGCTATGGCCTCACGCTCATGCAAACGACGGAGAGACCGGAAGCGCCCGCTTGGCTATGCGGCACCGGGTGGTTACGAGGCGGTAAGACATTCATCACGATCTGCCCGATCTGCGAGGGTCGGCTGTTCGTCTACATCGACGTCGGTCGCCAGATGTGGACGTGCCGCCAGTGCTCACGAGGCTATGTGACCCGCCCAGATCAAGAATACGGAGATGCAATTGACCTTGTGCAGCACTTTTCCGGGTGCGGCTTCAATCAGGCCGTCTGGTACCTCGCCGGCGGTGGTCCCAAGCCAGGACGTAAAATCGAAAAATGAAACTGTCCGAGGACAAAGGCACTCGTCCAGATGCCGAGCCATCCAACGAGAGAGGCTCACCGTCCAGGCCGCCTCTGTGGCGCGCGCGTACTCGCCGCATGGGGGATGATGATTTTTTCTTCAGCTTCTCCCAAAGAGAAAAACCCGCCCCCCAGCGGCGAGTAGGCCGATCCCCTCGGTGCAGCTTGCAAGGGGACGAACGGCCCTGCCCCCGATCGTCGACGAGGGTATTTGCATCATCATGATAGCGGCATCCACGGCGGCGGCCTTTCTTGCGCATGGGTGAGCACCAGTTCTTCTGTCCTCGGACACTTATTTTTCGTGATGCCGTCCTGGCTCGAAATCCCCATTTCATCGGCACTTCTTAGGTGGTCGGACACTTCAGGAGCCAGGACGCTCAAAAGACCACCTTTGTCCTGGCTCAAACGCCTGCGCCAGAGGCACTTCCAAGGTGATCGGACACGCTGTCCTGGCTCTTTAGGGTTTGCGAGAGCAAACGAATCACCACAACCCAGGACTAGGATTGTCCCGGCTCAAGCCCACATTTCGTCGATACTCGCAAGGTGGTCGGACACTCCATTTCCAGCAACTAGCGCGAAATGCGTAAACTCACAGCCGGAAATGGAAACGAACATGCCACAGGCACTTCTCGCCACCTATGTCGCAGAAACCACCATGGCGCAGGCATTTCCTACCATCCCGACATCGTCACTGATCGGGGTGAACGTGAAGCTCACCCCTCGAGGTGCACAAAAAGAGGAAGCTTCCCCCAATGCAACCGCCTCAGCCGACCAGATGCACGCCGCCAAAACGGGCAGGAGCAACATACACAAGCGGAATGTGCGCGGCCGTTAGAGATCGCGCGCCTCGCCGGCAGGCTGATCCGGTGCCGGACGGACACCGGAAGAGACGAAGAGTGAGAAAAGAGAAGGAGATCATACACACACACGTCATGATCGACGCAGGAGGTGACAATGACCGCGATCGGATTGCGAGCCTCGCTCGGTTGCTGACCGCCCATAATCAAATTTGGGTTGGGCGCGGCTGCGGGAGTTGAACCCGCATCCCCCTGCCTCTAGGTTGGTGTTGCAACAATCTCCCTAGATCGAAAGCAGGTGCTCTATCCGTTGAGCTAAGCCGCGTCACCCCGATGCCGCCTCCAGCTTTTTTCGCTTGAGGCGGGCCTGTTCCGCCACCTTGGTAAACTCGGGCTCAATTGCCTTGAGCTTTGCGACGAATCCGTCCAACGAGAAGGCGTTGCTCGTCTGCTGTTTCTTGCCGAAGTATCGCGGCATTCGTTTGAGGTAACCCTTCCTCTCCAGTTGGGTCAGTACCCGCTGAATTTGCCGCGGGCTCTTGCCAATGCGAGTACCGATGGTCTCCTTCGAAAGGTACGGGTAATCGTCGGCATCCCACCAGTGCATCAATATCTGCGCGGTGACGTTGAATTGAAGCGGCGTTAGCTTGAGCTTTGCCTGTGCCCGCAACAACAGATTCGGCAGCGGCGTGTAGCCAAGCTTCATCACCTTCGCCGACCATTTGTCTTCGGCGCGCATCCGCTTCTTCCTCGGCTGGACTGGAAGAGGGATGACGTTGGTCGGTTCAGATGCGCTGTTTTGCTTTGTCATGGACAGTCATATGCTCCAGGAGAAATGAATCAGCAAGCGGCATCAGATGCCGAGGGGGAGACGAATCTGTCCTACCCAGCTACGTACTAAGGCGTGCTGGATCACAACGTACTGAGATTCGGGTGTTTTACGTCGGACATCCGCGGCTCCCACCCCGTGGACAGTAATGTCTCCCAAGGGAGACGGTAATGTCTCCCTAAAAATTTCCGTGCGAGCGTCCAGCCCCGCTACGGCTTCCACGTGATGATCACGTCCTCGTGGCACCCACCATCCTCCCACGAAATCTGGATGCGGTGCTCTACGCCGGCCATGTTGAACACAAACGCGCCCGGACGATAGAGCGCCCTGTCGAGGCCTGTGCCGTTAATGTCATGCTCTGCTGCGAGTAGCGCGAACTCCAGGCCCTGAATATCCAGCGTAATGCCCATCACCGTGTCGCCGCCGGCCTTCACTATCGGGGCAAGCTGGACATTTTCGCGGCGCCAGAACTGGTGGCCGAGGCCACGCACCAGGTAGAACCCAACCGGCTGTTGCCACGCCCGTGGCTTCTCCAGGAGCTCGATGATACGAAGGCGGTCAATGAACTCCTGGTCGATGACGGCGCCATCGATCGCGAAGTTCTTCGAGACGCCGAAGACTGCCAACGACCGGAGCATCCAGCGCTCGACATCATGACCCGACAGGAGGAAGTACATTCCTCGTCCCCTATCGGTCGTCCCGCACTTCTGGATGGCCGAGAAGAAGTTCGCGCCGACCACGTCGATTGGCGACAGCCGGCTATTGTGCCTGGTGCACAGGCAGTTCGAGGTCAGCGCCGTGAACGGCAGGATCTTCTTCTGTCCCTCGAGCCAAGGTGTGCCAGATAGCTCCACACGCTCATCCGCCAAAACCTTCAGGACGCCCTCGCTGACCAGATGCTCGCCTGACAGTTTGAGGTCGCACGCGTTAGTGCGGCGCATGTAGCATCCGTCGTGGCTACTTTGGAGCCCAGTGTCGTGCAGATCGATAACAGCCGGCTTTTTGTGATAGCCGGTCGGCGTCCAGCAGCATTGTTCGCCCGGCAGTCCAGTTCCGCAGATGCATGGCGCGATTTTTCGTCGTTTGGCTTCACCCATGTTGCCCTCGTAGAGCCCCTATTATTCTGCGGCGAGCTCGGCCTCGTTCCTGACCCGGTAGACGGTTGCGATCCCGCACCCCAGCAGCTTCGCCGTTTTCTTGATGCCGGTCCCCCTCTTGAGGGCGTGGCGGATGGCGGCCTCCGTTTTCTCGTCCACCTTCGGCCTGCCGAGGATTTTGCCCTGAGCGCGGGCTCGCGGCAGGCCGGCGTAGACGCGGGTCCGGATCATGCTGCGTTCGAACTCTGCGAAAGCCCCGGTGATCTGGAACACGAGCTTTCCCATTGGCGTGGTCGTGTCGATCGCCTGTTGATCGAGATAGAGATCGACCCCAACCGCTTCCAGGTGCTGGATGGTGCCGAGTAGATCGACCAGCGAGCGGCCGAGCCGATCGATCGCCCACGCCATCACGACGTCGAATTTGCGCCGACTGGCGTCATTGAGCATTTGGTCGAGGCCTGGTCGGTCCTTGCGCCCTTTGGCGCCGCTGATCCCCGCGTCGTTGTAAATCTCGACCACTTCCCAGCCGCGGCGCTCGGCAATCTGTCGAAGCTGAATTTCCTGGTTCTCTACGGTTTGCTTGTCGGTCGATACGCGCAGATAGAGCGCTACTCGTCTGATAGTCATCGTCATTGGCTGGACCCCTCCTGGTGAATGATTTCGATATGTGATCCCGGGTTATCGAAAACAAGTATTTGCGGAACCCTAAATTGAGTTTCTAAAAAGCTTGCATTTACAGGGGTCGATTATCGAGGTTTTCACACAGGTTTTCGGAACCCCACCCCTGGACGTGAACGCGACGGGAACGTACATGATTTGCGCAGCGGGATATGCTCGCGAGTGAGGGACATGCGCGGGGTGGTTCGCGAGAGACTTTCGATGGGGCAGCATCATGACCGACGCCGATCGATCCTGTGGCGCGGGACATCGCCGCGCCGTCGGAGGTCGAGGAGCCCGCTGGACCCGAAAACGAAGTGAGCTTCGATCCGCGCATCTTGATCCCCGATTCGATTGG
>Ga0126384_10001348_pt1 | contig 14518 bp, 11 predicted proteins | sample PanSoiMetPlot_36_FD_92543 | JGI IMG/M metagenome (GOLD analysis project Ga0126384, IMG submission 92543) | Tropical forest soil microbial communities from Panama - MetaG Plot_36 | ecosystem: Environmental > Terrestrial > Soil > Tropical forest > Bulk soil | place: Panama | collected 2016-02-17 | reverse complement strand
TCGCTGGCGCCGACGCCTGCACCTGGCGATTCAGTGGCGAACATTCTGGAGGGCATCGGCTTCGAGCGGGCCGGGACGCACGGAACTACGGCGGCCCTCGCATTGTTGACTGATGCCGTAAAGAAAGGCGGCGCGATGGCCAGCAGCTCAGTCGGCGGCATGAGCGGGGCATTTATTCCGGTTTCGGAAGATGCAGGAATGATTGAAGCTGCGCGGGTGGGTGCCTTGTCTTTGGAAAAACTTGAAGCCTGGACCAGTGTCTGCTCAGTGGGAATCGATATGGTGGCCGTGCCAGGCTCAACCTCGGCTGAGACAATCGCCGCGATCATCGCCGATGAAATGGCTGTGGGCGTCATGAACAACAAGACAACTGCAGTACGCATCATTCCGGTGCCGGGCAAAGAAGTTGGCGAGACGGTCGAATTCGGAGGCTTGCTCGGTTACGCGCCGATTATGCCAGTCAATCGTTTTTCTTCTGATCAATTTATCCGCCGCGGTGGACGTATTCCCGCGCCATTGCAATCGCTGCGGAACTAGCTTTGCTGTGAGTAGTACGGAACCGCTCGAGGTAGCGAGCGGGTGAGGCAGGAGTCACTAACTCGATTTGGGATATTAAAGACTTGCTGAACGCCGCGCGAAATTTTGACGATAATACTAGGCCGCAGGCTTTACTATAGCGAGTTCGCCATCTTTAAGTCTGCGTCTTAGGCAGTGTTTGCAGAGCGTTCGATTTGCTGGTTTCTCTGTGGTCTTAACGAGAACGGCCGCAGTCCTGGGATTGTCTAGTGTGACTGGCACAACGGCCCGGCCACACAAAGTCTGTCCGGCTGCCAAAAGCAAGTGATAGATACCGCTGTTAGAGGTTAACGCATACATTGGGGGATGCCGACGGTTATATTCCTTATATAGAGGGAACACTACTTTGTTTTCAGCAACTCGACTTTTGAGAGCAGCACGGCAGAACAACAACACGAGATTCAGACACTACCGGGAAACATAAAAGCTGGCAATTCGGCGATAAACCAACTAATCTCTAGCGCCTTATACATCGAATCCTGATCATGGAACGTGAAGCACTGGGAATGATTGAATGTCGCGGGCTGGTCGCGATGATTGAGGCTGCGGACGCCGCGGTCAAGGCGGCGAACGTCAAACTTGTCGGTTGGGAAAAGATCGACGCGGGCTTAGTGACGGCCATCGTTCGGGGTGAAGTTGCCGCTGTGAAAGCGGCAGTCGATGCCGGCGCGGCGGCCGGACGCAAGGTTGGTGAAGTAGTCAGCACACATGTTATTCCGCGGCCACACGCCGAAATCGACGGCGCTATTCCCGTGCTTCACACCGGTAAGACGACTCGCAAGAAGATTAGCGGATCAGTCCCCGCTCGAAGGTAACCCTTCGAACTGCGCCCTAAATTCTCCGAGTTACGTTAATGAATTATTGGTTTGCTGGCCGGCGGGGTGACCGAACCGGTTGCCTCCGGTCTCAGCGTCGATCGGATTTTCCGAACCAGCGATTCGAGATCGAGCGGCTTGACAAAGACTTCTGTGCAACCTGCCGCCAGCGCGTCTGCCTTGACCTCTCGAGTGGCGTAAGCGCTAATCGCAAAAATCGGTGTGTGTGAAAGGATATCGCGTTGGCGAATCTGCCGCGCCGCTTCCACTCCGTCCAACCCGGGCATTGCCAGGTCCATCAGGATCAAATCCGGCGTTGACCGGTTTGCTTCGCTTAAACACTCCAGTCCGTCCCTGGCCTCGACGACTTCGTAGCCTTCGCCGCGTAAACAAGCGGAAAGCAGGGCGCGGTTATCTGGATAGTCGTCGACTATGAGGATTATAGGAGCGGCTTTAGCACTCATGTCGGGTCCCTCCAACCCAGTCTTTCCAACCCAATCGGGAAAGGGTTTATTGACTAACATATGAGTTCAGAAGAGCTGAGAACATGGCGGGAAGGTGGTGTTTGTTTTGCAGTTTGCTTGCGGAGACTGTCTTAACGGATTTGCGCCGGATTTATCACTGATCCCGAACGACGAGCCACGCGGTCAGTGAACTAAGAAAGGCGAGCCCGGCGCCTGTTAACAGCACTCGGCGAAAGCCGGATACGAACGATTCATCAATCGCCTGTTTAATCATCGTGCGCGTTTGTTCATCGACAGTTGAAGGTATCTCCGCGGCTGCTAACTTGATCCGTTGATCGTCCAGCGATCTTCTCGCCTCCGGCGAGACTGCGAGTTGATCCAGCGATCGATCGAAAGAATTATTGAATGCGTGAAACATGATTAGGCCAAACACCGCAATCGCCAACAAGCCCGCGGTTCGCGAGACCGCATTGTTAATGCCCGAAGCAATACCCGCGCGATTCTCTTTCACTGAATTCATCACGGTGGTGGTAAGGGGCGCGACACTGATGGCCATCCCGAAGCCCAGCACGATCACCGCGGGAAAGAATCCGGTCCAATAACTCGCTTTAACTCCGGGCCTGAGGAAAAGCGCAAAACCGACTCCCGCCACGATTGGCCCAACGACCAGCGGCAAACGCGAACCGTATCGCTCAACCAGCCCGCCCGACCAGCGCGACATACCGAACATGATCAAGATGAACGGTAACGAGGCGGCGCCGGCTGCCGTAGCTGAATAACCCTGCACCTGGATTAAGTTCAGTGGCAGGAAAAACAGAGTGCCGACCAGAGCCGCATACAAGCACAATGTCAACAGGTTTGCCCCGGCAAAATTGCGAGAGCGAAAAAGAGCAAGCGGCATCATTGGACTTCGCACCCGCGATTCGACGATTACGAACACGATCGCTAAAAATAGTCCGCCGATGAAACTTGCCAGGACAAGGCTGCTGCTGAACCCGAGGCGGGAAGATTCAACCAGACTGAAAACGATGCCTCCTAAACTAAAAGTAGCGAGCGCGGCGCCGGCAAAATCCAGCCGGCCCTGCTCTTCCTCGTCGCGGCTTTCCGGCACGACCAGGAAGACAAGCGCCAGCACCGCGGCTGCCAGTGGAATATTGAGAAAGAAGACCGCACGCCAGGAAACATGCTCAATCAACCAACCGCCGAGCACAGGACCCAGCGCGGTCGTAATTGCGGTCGCGCCTGACCACGTACCAATCGCGTGTCCTCGCTCGGCCTTTGGAAACGTGGCGCTGATGATCGCCAAACTTCCGGGCACCAGGAGCGCGCCGCCGATACCTTGCGCCGCCCGGGCAAGAATCAGTTGCTGAATCGTGGGCGCCAAACCGCACCAGACGGAAGCAAGTGCAAAGATGATTACTCCGATTGCGTAAATCCGCTTCCGGCCAAAGTGATCTCCGAGTGAACCTCCGAGCAGCAACAACGCGGCGAGAAACAATGTGTAAGCTTCAATCACCCATTGAACATCGGTGACCGCCGCGGACAGGTTTGATTGCAGTGCGGGGAGCGCGACGTTCACGACGGTGCCATCGATGAAGACCATGCTCGAGCCGAGGATGGTTGCCGCGAGCGTCCAGCGGCGCACGGCTTTGGCGCACTCGGCCGCCGATTTTCCTGACGTGATAACGGCTTCGTCACAGGGTGCCCGGGCGATCATTTGGCTTGGGACACTAACCAAAAAGAAAATGCTCGGCAAGCGGAAACTTACCGAGCTTAGCAGGGCGCCGCCCTCTGCGTTTAGATTTTCTTGAACCTGGGCACGAGCCCATTAAATTAACCGCAGAGAACGCAGAGGTTTACGCAGAGGCGCGCAGAGAAGACGACCTCAATATTTAATCGTCACGCTGAAACTGCCGCCATTGTCGCTGTAGTCGTCATCGTTAATCGCCAGGTACAAGCGGCCATCAGCCTGCGCGGTGTAAGTCATCTGCGAACCAACCAGAAAGGCCGGCGTCTGCTGGCCATCAGGCGTTCGCAGGTAGCCGATCAGCGCGCCTGCTCCTGCGGTGGTAACCGGTCGAGTACCAATGATCGATCCAAATCCGCTCGAGCGTGCGCCCTCTGGTCCAACCTCACCGATGCGTCGGCCGGCAACGACTCTCCCTGAAGCCGTAAAAGTTATCTGATCGCCCGCCCGAACATTCAAGCCAGTGTCAGTGCCGCGTGAAGTGCCCGGCACATTAATGGTTGTCTCTTGTGGCGTGACTCTTCTTCCGGAATTACTTTCCGCCTGGCGTTCTCGCGAACGGATTCCAGGCGTGCGGCGGTTGTACACGTCGCCTTGATTGTCGACCGCATTCAGGTCGCGTTCGCGGCGAATCTGCACGTTAAAACTGCCGTGCGCGTCGGCGTAGCTTCCGCGATTTGCCGTTAGGTAAAGTCGTCCGTCATGATCGGCGGTGAACTCGCGATTGCTGCCGAGTTCAATGATTGGCGCGCGCGGATCATCACCGATTGCCCCGATCAGTTCGCCCTCACTAGCATTGGGAAGCGGCGCGCTCGGATCGTTAGAGCGCAATCCATCGGGTGTGATGCGTACGCGACCGACGACAATGGTTCCGTTAGCGCTCACCTGAACCCGCTCGCCGCGCCGCACATCCACGCCGCTATCAACCCAGTTTGAATCCAGCGTCACCTGAACTGTCCGGGTCTCAAAGCGCGCTTCGTCCAATGAACGCCCTTCGATTTCGATGCGATCGATTTCGTTCGGGCGAAAGTATTGGATTTCACCTTCCGGTATGCGGTTGCGCGCGCTCGGCTCGATCGGCGCAGGCTGGTTCGTAAAGCGCTGCTCGACGCGAAACACGAAGCGCCCGTTAACAAATCCCAGCAGGGTTCCGCGAAGCGTGCGGCCATCGCGCAGATAAAGAGTATCTGCAGAAACGACACTGATCATCGCCAGGACAATGGCGATTGCGACGATGATTTTTTTCATAAAAATGTACCTTTCACCAAATATTGGGAAGAATTCACTGATTCACCTGTGCCAGGGAGAGTTTTGAAGGGAGGGTGATGGATTAGCTTAGATCGAGTGGCGAGAAACGAGCAACCGCGAGCGTGAGGTCAGTACCACCGCGTGAGCCGGTGGGCCTGGAAATAAAGTGTAGACTTGAGTAATGAACCCCTTCGCTCACGCGAAAGGTACTGACTTCTTTTCCGCTACTTCATCAACTCACTCACGATGGCGTCTGCGTGATAGACCTTGCTCAGGGCTTCGAACATGCCACGCACATCGACTGAAATCGCGCGATTCACCGAGTCGTCGAAGTAGAAATCGCCGGGCAGCGACTGGATGTTGCCATCGAAGATCAGTCCGACGACTTCGCCATTCTTATTGATGACCGGCGAGCCTGAGTTGCCGCCGATGATGTCCGCGTCAGAAACAAAGTTCAGCGGCGTCTTCATGTTGAGCGAAGACTTAGCGCGTTCCCAGCTTTCAGGAATGTGGTAGGGGTACTTGTTGCCGTACTCGCCGGCATGACGCCAAAGTCCGGCGTAATCGGTAAACGGTGTGTAGGTCTTGCCATCGGCTTTGTAGCCCTTGACCGTGCCGTATGACAGTCGCAGCGTAAACGTCGCGTCGGGATACATGCTCGTGCCTTTCAACTCGAACAAGGCCTTGGCGATCTTTGCGTAGTTCGCGCGTTCCACGGCAATCACTTCTGTCTCGTAGCGCTTGCGAGCTGCGCGCGCTTCTTTGTCAATCGATCGCGCGAGGACGATCATCGGATCAGTAGACGTCTCAATCGCCTGCACTCCTCCAGCCGCAATCTTCTTGCGCGTTTCGACGTCCTTCAGTGTGGTGCCGCTCACCAGTTCATCGGCCCGGGCTTCCGGAGTCTTTCCTTGCAAAACGCGCTTAACGATTTCGTTGTCGGCGCCCATCTCATCGCGCATCATCGCCAGGCCATCGGCAAGTTTCAGTTTTTCAAAGTCGTCGTAAATCGGCGCCGGCGAATACAACTCCTGTTCAAGCGATTCCCGATTCGCGTCGGTGTATTCAGGTAGCCGTTGAGCATTCGGCTTCGTACTTTCTTCTGCCATGCGCACGAGGTCGCGCGCCGTGTCGAAGTAACCTGAATTAAATCCCCATTGTGATTCAAGGAATCGCCGCTCCTTTTCATATGCAGGGAGCTCTTTCCGCTCTTTGGCAATGGCGTCCCACGCGTCAGCATAAGCCTTAGTCTTCGCGTTGGCAGCGACTGCCTTTCGCAATTCATCTTCGCCCTTCTTCTTGGCGGCGATTACGGTCGGATCTTTAAGCCCACCGCGGCCAGGCGCGCCCAGTTCGCCGATATAGGCCTTCAAACTGTTGTCGATGCTGAAAAGATCTTCGTGCGCGCGACGCTCATTCTCCGCGCTGAGCGAACTGTATTTCGTCAGCAGGTCATGTTGGCGCTGCAGGTATTTCAAGATCAATGGGATGCCGAAGTCGCGCAGATATTCCAGATGGGCCACGGTGTCCAATCGGTTAGTACGGCCCGGATTGCCGGAGACGAAAACCAGTTCTCCGTCACTGGCGCCCTTTGGCGACCACTTAAAGTAGTTGTCGGGGTGAAGTGGTTTGTCGTTTTCGTAAACCCGAAATAAGGCGAGGTCCAAGTCGTAACGTGGATATTCGAAGTTATCAGGATCGCCGCCCAGGAAGGCTATCTCAAACTCCGGCGCGAACACGAGCCGCACGTCCGTGTATTTCTTGTAGGTATAAAGGTTGTACTGACCGCCCTGGTAGAGTGGAATGACGTTGTTGCGCAAACCATTCTTCTTCGTCGCCTCTTCCGAAATGTTGTTGATCTCCGCATTGCGGGCGGCGCTTGCCTCTGACGCGGACATTTCCGGTTTTACAGCGCCCATCACGCGCGCCGTCACATCTTCGATCCCGACCAGTTGGTTCAATTCGAGATCGGGCGCCTTTACTTCTTTGTCTCGCGTCGGCGCATAGAAGCCGTCTTTGATGTAATCCTTCTGCGGCGTGCTGATTTTCTGAAGCACATCGGAAGCAATGTGATGGTTCGTCATTACCAGGCCATCCGCTGAGACGAAAGAGCCTGAACCACCACTATTAAAACGCACCGACGCAAGCTGAACTTTTCGCAGCCACGCATCGGTTATCTCGAACCCGTATTTTTTCTTGATCTCCGCACGTGGAACATTGTTGAAGGGCCACATCCCTTCGTCGGCGCGCGCGGTAAGCTGCAGAGTCTGCAGTCCGAACAGCGCGATAACCAGCGCACACAATGATTTTCTAAACTTCATTGTTAACCTCAGTTGTTTGATGAAAACGGGAGAAATGTTTAGACCCGTTTTCGCCCAATTTGGATGCCTGAATTGCGCTAAATGGTAAAGCGTAAAGGGAAAATAGGGAAGCTGGCGCGCGTCCTGCGGCTTTGCCTATCTCCTAACATCTGTTCTCCGTGGCCTCCGTATCTCCGTAGTGAATAATCGTTAACAAACCGTTCAACCCAGAGACACGGAGAGCACAGAGGTTGCACGGAGTCAAACTAAATAGACCACCCCCTAATGTTTACGCTCGACGATTTAGGATTTACTATTCACTGATCAATGGACAATGAAGAGATTGCCCACCGCTTCAACCAGATGGCCGCGCTGATGGAGGTTCGCGGCGAAGATTCATTCCGCATCCGCTCTTATCGAATGGCCGCCGAGGCAATCGAAACATGGCCCACGCAGATGAAAACGATCGCTGCGACAGAAGGCACTGCCGGACTGCAGGAGATACCAGGTGTCGGAAAAGCAATCGCCGCGAAGATCGTTGAGCTGGTTGAAAAAGGCACCTTCGATGCCTGGGAAAGATTGACTGCGGAGACGCCCGCAACCGTTTTGGATCTGCTGGAACTGCCGGGCATCGGTCCTAAGACGGCGGCGATGCTACACCAAAAATTCAAGATTGCTTCGCTCGATGATTTACGAAAGTTTGTCGCCGGCGGCGGGCTGGAAATGGTAGATGGTATTGGCGCTAAGACGGCCGAAAGAATCCGCAAACACTTATAGTTATGGTATAACCACATACGGGCCCCAAATTGTTCAGGAGATTACATCTACCAATGATACGATTAGTTATCGCCGCAACCCTGCTGTTCTTCTTTGTCTCGTTCGGCGTCGCCCAGGAAGGTCATGCACCGGCAGTTGCGTCGTCGACTCCCGCACAGCCAGGCATGCGCGATGCGACGCGCGAGAAACTGCGCAATGTGCTCAATACGACTGGCCCAAAGGTCAATATCGACTTTCGACAAAGTGACAAGAACCCCTACAACTTCACCGGGGCACTCAGGAGTGGTCTTAGCAACGCGGATTTCATGGAAGTTGTGATTTCTGTGAGTAATCAGGAGACGATTCATTTCCGCGTTTACCCTCACTACAAGGACGGCTATATAAATTTAGATCGCGCGTCGAAGGGCACGGCGCTGGCCCGGCAGTTGCTGAAATTCAGCGACAGCAATTTTCTTTTTTGGGGAGCTGATGATTCGGGCGATGTTTTCGCCGGTTACACGTTCACACTGGAATCAGGCTTCCCGGAACAGGCGATTAATGTCGTGCTTTTCAGCATCAAGCCCCTCGATCAGTTCGTCGGGCAGATGCGCCCGATGATTGATGGGCAATAAGCCATTGGTCTCGACACATCGAGTTAATTCAGTATAATGGCGCGCATTTGCGGCAAGTCTCTCCCGAAGATCTGAAATCCAGGTAGTTCCGAATTCAGCCCTGAAGCTGGAGGAGCAAATGGCCGAAGCTGCCCTAGTAAGTGAAGCGAGAACCACAGGATTCATTCGCGGGCTTGGTCTGCTCGATTCCACGATGATCGTCGCCGGATCCATGATTGGGTCCGGCATTTTTATTGTGTCTGGCGGGATTTCGAAACAGGTGGGGGCGCCAGGCTGGTTGCTGGTGGTTTGGCTGGTCACGGGCTTACTGACCGTGATCGGGGCGCTCAGTTATGGCGAACTGGCAGCGATGATGCCGAAAGCGGGTGGCCAGTACGTGTATTTGCGTGAAGCGTTCTCCCCGCTTTGGGGATTCCTCTACGGGTGGACCCTGTTCCTGGTCATTCAAACCGGAACCATCGCGGCAGTGGCCGTCGGCTTCGCTCGATACCTGGGCATTCTGATTCCGTCAGTTAGCGAAGAGAAGTATCTGATCGCCCCAAAGCATGTTTTTGGCAGCTATGCGGTCTCGCTTTCCACGGCACAAGTCGTCGGCATCCTGCTGATCGTTTTGCTGACGTTCATGAACACGCGCGGATTGAAGCTGGGTAAGCTGGTCCAAAACAGCTTTACTACGGCGAAGCTCGCGGCGCTATTCGGATTGATCGTGCTCGGCGTCCTGATTGGTTGGCAATCGGATATTGTCCGCGCGAACTTTGGCAATCTTTGGCAGGTACGAGGCGCGCTTGATGATTTTGGGGGTGGGTTAACTGCGGCGACTGCCTTTGGATTGTTCGTCGGAATTTGTGTGGCGCAGACGGGCTCGTTATTTTCCGCGGACGCCTGGAACAACATCACGTTCACCGCCGGCGAAGTTAAGGATCCAAAGCGCAACATTCCTTTGGCGCTTGCCTTCGGGACCGGAATCGTCATCACTTTGTACTTGCTTGCTAATGTAGCTTATCTGGTCACCTTGCCTTTCGATAAAATTCAGGGTGCCAGCCGCGTGGCATCTGACACGGCGAACGTGATCTTTCCCGGAAACGGTCCCGTGATCATGGCGGTCGCGTTTTTGATCTCAACGTTTGGTTGCAATAACGGGTTGATTCTTGCCGGCGCGCGGGCTTATTACGCGATGGCCCGCGACGGTCTGTTCTTCCGAAAATCGGGAGTGCTGAATCACCAACATGTGCCCGGATGGGGTTTAGTGATCCAGGGGATCTGGGCGGCGCTACTAATTCTGCCGCGCACGATCAAGTATGACGCGGCCGGCAACATCGCAAGCTACGGCAACTTGTATGGCAATCTTTTGGATTACGTGATCTCGGCTGCGCTGATCTTTTATATCCTCACAATTGCCGGTATCTTCCGTTTACGGCAGACTCGGCCCAATGCTGACCGGCCATATAAAGCGTTTGGTTACCCGATAGTACCCATTCTCTACATCATTGGCGCTGCGGTAATCTTGATAGTCCTTTTCATTTACCAGACCGCGACGACCTGGCCCGGATTAATTATCGTGCTGACCGGAATCCCCGCCTATTTCCTTTGGCACAAGTATGGGAGAGCGATGCCCGAAGAAGGCTCAATCGCTGAGTCGACGGCAAAAGCGCGGGGCGGATACTGATGTCCGACAAACCTTCGTTTGTCGGCTTGCGCACGCATTTCTTGATAAAAATCTGACGACAAGCTGAAGTTTGTCGGACACCGCGGAGGTTCATTGATGCCAAGTCAACTGTTTAGGACGAAACCGCTCAGCCTCTTATTAGCAGAAGAAGCGGGCGATCATCGCTTGCGTCGCATTTTGGGTCCCGTACAACTGACTGCCCTCGGTGTCGGCGCAATTATCGGCACCGGCATTTTTATTCTGACGGGAGTAGCGGCGCACGATCGCACGGGTCCGGCACTCATGCTCTCGTTTGTCCTCGCCGGTTTGGCTTGTGTCTTTGCGGCGCTGTGTTACGCGGAGTTTGCCTCGATGGTGCCGGTCGCGGGATCAGCCTACACCTACGCCTACGCCACCCTGGGAGAGCTGTTCGCGTGGATCATTGGCTGGGACTTGATTCTTGAATACGCAGTTGGCTCGGCCACTGTTGCGCACGGATGGTCGGCGCACTTCCAGGAGTTCACCCCGCTATTTCGTTTCAAAGTCCCGGACATCATCCACACTGCGCCGGTTAACTACTGTGTGAACGTCGGCGCGGGCTGTCCACATACAGGGTTCGTGACTACCGGCTCGTACTTTGACCTGCCTGCGGTGGTCATTACCTTCGTTCTCACGGTGGTTCTGGTTAAAGGTATCAGAGAGAGCGCTTCGTTTAATGCATTCATGGTGGCGGTGAAGCTGGTAATCGTGTTGATGGTCATTGGAATCGGTGCATACTTGCTGGCCACGGTTTACGGCACGCAGAACTGGACGCCATTCGCGCCGTACGGGTACACCGGACTCAGCTTCTTCGGCAATACCATCCTCGGCAAAGCAGCGCCGGGCGGAGAGCCACTCGGCATGTTTGCCGGCGCCGCGATCATTTTCTTTGCGTACATCGGATTTGATTCCGTTTCGGTCCACTCGGAAGAAGCGCGCGAGCCTGCCAAGGATGTGCCAAAGGGAATCATCTGGTCTCTGATCATCTGCACGATTCTCTACATTGCGGTCTCGGCCGTGTTGACCGGAATGGTTCCTTACAAAGAGATAGACATTAACGCCCCCGTGGTCGAGGCTTTCAAGCGAGCCGGAATGACCTGGATGCAGTATCTGGTGGCCGCGGGTGCGATGACTGGAATCACTTCGGTACTGCTCGTCATGATGTTGAGTCAGCCGCGCGTGATGCTTGCGCTCGGACGCGACGGGTTAGTTCCGAACAGTTTTTTTGGCGCAGTTCATCCAAAGTGGCGCACGCCCTGGAAGTCAACAATCCTGACCGGACTCTTTGTCGCGTCGATGGCCGGTTTTATTCCGCTCAGTATTCTGGCTGAGATGACCAGCATCGGAACCCTGTTCGCATTTGTGATCGTTTGTGGTGCCGTGCTGGTGATGCGCAAAACCAATCCCGAGGCGAATCGGCCGTTCCGCGCGCCTTTGGTTCCACTGGTTCCGATTCTCGGAATTCTCACCTGTCTGTTGCTGATGTTCTCTCTGCCTTACGAGAATTGGGTCCGGCTTATCGTTTGGCTCCTGGTTGGATTGGTTATTTACTTTGCCTATGGCCGTCGCCATAGCGTTATGGCGATTCATACTGCGCACGAGATCGCTGCGCACGGCATCTCGCCCGCTGGTCAGGCAGTGGCCGATCCGGATTCAGGACCAGGCAGTCCTGCGGGACCTGTTAATTCCCGCGTTACTTAAGATCGTGCAATTGACGCTGTCGGATGGGGCTGAACGATTTACTCGTTCAGCCCTTTTGCTGTTTAAACATTGCGGCTGGCGAGGACTTCTCGCGCTGTGGCGCGATTACCATTCGAACTGATCCTTCGCGGCGCATTGACAAACTTCAGCTGGTAACCAAGTTTCCGATACAAACACACAATGCGTGGGGTTGCTTGATTTGAAAGCAGCACCGGACCACGATGTTCCGCGAGAAACTCCGCCGTTCTCATTTGATCATCCCAGGTAAATCCGCCGGCGCTGTAGGTTGTAAATTCGACGTCGTACGGCGGATCAGCGTAAATGAAGTCCGTCGAGTTAAGCGGCAATTGTTCAAGATCTACACTTGTGAAGATCCAGGGTCGAAAGCGCTCGCGGTACGCGCTGAAGTCCGTGACGTAATTCACAGATTTATACTGGCCGAATGGGACATTGAATTCGCCGCGTCGATTGAAGCGGCAAAGGCCGTTGAAGCAGCTTCGATTCAAAAAGTAGAAGAGTTGCGCGGCGTGAGAATCGCTCATCTTGCCGCTGCTAATCAATTCATTGAAGCGCGTACGATGTTTGTAGAACAGATCTTTGTCGTAACGCGCTTCGATGTTGAGCACCAGTCCGCGTTGTAACTGTCGATAAAAATTGATCAGGTGAGGATTGAGATCGTTAAGCAGCGCACATTTGGGCTGCAACCCTAAAGCAATCGCCAGCCCGCCGCAGAACGGCTCGACGTAACGGCGGTGATTGTGTTGTGACCAGACCGCGCCGAGGAAGGGCAGCAGCCAACGCTTCCCGCCGGCCCACTTCAGCGGCGGTCGCAACGAGTCTTGTATCAAAGTCTTTGGTGCCGGAGGAGAGACTCGAACTCTCATGAGGAGTGAACCTCGCCAGATTTTGAGTCTGGTGCGTATACCAATTTCGCCACTCCGGCAGATATGTCTGATCCGAGGCTGGTCACGTCATATTAGAGGCAGACCGAGCCTAGGTCAACCGCGAAACCAGCAGAAAATAGCCTAAAATCTTATGAAAATACCCTAGCCAACCGTGTGTAAAATACTGTTTGCCACACCATAGACGCTGTTATACAATGACTGCGCCAGCTGCAGCTGGAAACCTCCCGCGCCGAATTGCACGACAATAAAAACTCCTCACGTCTCTGCCAGTTTCCTGTCGGATCAAAAGTTTGATGAGCGCCGCCACCGCTGAGAATCTCTGCAAACACCGCTTGCTAATCGTTGATGACGAAGCGGAAGTGCGCGGTGTGCTGTTCGATCTGCTGTCGGTGTCTCATGAATGCGTCGAGGTGCCTTCGGCTGAGGACGCGATCACCCAGTTGCGGCAAAAAGATTTTCATTTGGTGATCAGCGACATCACGATGAAGGGCATGAGCGGTCTCGAGATGATTCCTTATGTCAAAGCAATCTCGCCGGAAACCGTCGTGGTGATGATTAGCGGTATGCAGACAATTGAGAGCGCGATTAATGCCTTGCGGCTCGGTGCTTTTGATTATCTGATGAAGCCGTTCGACCTGCGCCAGGCAGAGGCGACAGTCGCGCGCGCGCTCGAGCATCACGAGTTGATTGTCGCCAAGCGATGTTACGAGAATCAGCTCGAAGAACTGGTTGAACAACGCACTCACGAACTCGATCAGGCGCTGGACTCGGTCGAGAACGCTTACCGCGCAACTCTCCGCGCCTTAACTGCGGCGCTTGAAACTCGCGACGCTGAAACCCATGGCCATTCAGAACGGGTCGTGACTTTCAGTTTGCGCCTGGGCCGCGAATATGGATTGACCGGGCCACAGATGAAAGCGCTCGAATTCGGATCGCTGTTGCATGATATCGGAAAGATCGGCGTGCCCGACGCTGTCCTTCGCAAACCCGCAAAACTTACCGACGAAGAATGGGAACTGATGCGTGAGCATCCATTGCATGGGCAACAGATTCTGCGCGGGATTGATTTTCTGAGTGGCGCTGCCAGGGTGGTCGCGCAACATCACGAGAAATGGGACGGCTCAGGTTATCCGTTGGGATTGAAGGGAACCGAGATCGATATCTGCGCGCGGATCTTTGCGGTAGCGGACGCGTTCGATGCGATCACCAGCGACCGCGTTTACCGGCAGGGACGTCCGTATGCAGCTGCCGCCCAGGAGTTGGATGAATGGGCCGGACGACAGTTCGATCCGCAGGTAGTGGATGCCTTTCACCGTGTGCCACAGGAAGATTGGGATGAACTGCGTCGTCGTTCGCTGGAGCGGCGGCCGGCAAAGGCTGACTGGCAGCTGCCTGAGAAAGCTTTGGATTCACTCGTGAATGCTCCAGTAAGCTGAGTTTTTTGGAGTGTAACCTTCAGGTTGCCAACTTCTGCAAACTGAAGCTTGAACTCTGAATCTTAGGGTGTGATCGAGACGACATAACCGCGCCGGCTTCGCAAATACACTCCGACCCGGCGCGAAGCTACTTCAACCTTCCGATATTCGCCGGAACGAGCCTGGGCCAGTGGGCGTTTAGGTCTATAAGTGACGACATATTGCGAGCCGATGTCGCGCGCCACGGTCGCAGCTTCGCTGGCCAACTCTTCGTT
>Ga0126384_10001347_pt1 | contig 14519 bp, 9 predicted proteins | sample PanSoiMetPlot_36_FD_92543 | JGI IMG/M metagenome (GOLD analysis project Ga0126384, IMG submission 92543) | Tropical forest soil microbial communities from Panama - MetaG Plot_36 | ecosystem: Environmental > Terrestrial > Soil > Tropical forest > Bulk soil | place: Panama | collected 2016-02-17 | reverse complement strand
GGAATAAACAATGGCAGCATCACACTCGCCATGAACAGCACGGTCACGAGCGGCACGCCGCGCACAAATTCGATGAAAATCACCGAAAGCAGGCGCACCGTCGGCATCCGCGAGCGCCTGCCGAGGGCCAGTAGAATACCCAGCGGAAGCGAGCAAACGATGCCCACTGCGGCAACCACGATGGTCACCAGCACGCCGCCCCACAGCACGGTATCCACCGGACGCAAACCGATCGCCGACCACCCCGTCAGCAGAATGAATGAGGTCACCGGGAGGATTAGGAAGAAGTAGATGGCGCCGAGATCGCGCCGGGGCGCGTTGAGCCAAAGGAGCCAGACTACTCCGACCGCGAGCATCACAAAGAATATGTCGACGCGCCACCGCTCAGAGATCGGGTAAGAACCATAGATGAAGTAAGGCAGCCGCTCCCAGACGAACGGCCAGCAGGCGCCGATCGCGCGATGCTGCACGGACTCGAGGCAGGCCTCACGATCGTGGCCGGCCCACACCGCGTCGATGATGAGGAATTTGACGATTTCCGGAATCGCCCAGGCCATCAGCAGGCCGATCAGGATCGTGATTGCGATATTGAATGGCGACGACAGTAGATTTGCGCGCAGCCAGCCGAGCGCACCCGTCATCATGGCCGGCGGCGGTCTCGGTGCAATGGTCGTGTGTCGCACGAAGGCCAGTTCGGTTACGGCAAGATCGCCCTCAGCCATGGTCATGAAAGGACCCTCACCGTTCCTTCAGAGCCATGCGGCTGTTGTAGATGTTCATCAGCACAGAGGTGGCGAGGCTGATGACGAGATAAACCAGCATCGTGACGGCAACGACCTCAACCGCCTGACCGGTCTGGTTGAGCACGGTCCCGGTGAAAACCTGCACGAGGTCGGGGTAGCCGATCGCCACGGCCAGCGAAGAGTTTTTTGTCAGGTTGAGATATTGGCTGGTCAAAGGCGGGATGATCACGCGCATCGCCTGCGGCACCACGATCAGGCGAAGGGTCGGCCCCGGCCGCAAGCCCAACGAAAAGGCGGCCTCACTCTGACCGCGCGAGACCGCGAGGATGCCTGCACGAACCACTTCAGCGATGAATGCTGCCGTGTAGATCGTCAGGCCGAATAGAAGAGCGACAAATTCTGGCAGCACCTCGGTTCCGCCAGTGATGTTGAAGCGTCCAGCCTGGGGAAATTCGAAACCGAGCGGGGCGCCCGAGAGGGTGAAAGTTGCGAGCGGAAGTCCTATGACCAAGGCGAGCGTCATCCACAACACCGGCGCTTGTCGCCCGGTCCGTTCCTGCTGCTTGCGCGCCCAGAGGCGATAGGCGATCGCACCGACGATCCCGACGAGAAGCGCAATCTCCGCTCCGCCGAACCCATCTTTGAAAATAGGTGTCGGCAGAAACAGGCCACGATTGTTAATAAAGACGCGCCCCCCGATCGAGAGACTATCGCGGATGTCCGGCAGTGCCTTGAGCACCGCGTTATACCAGAACAGCAATTGCAGCAGCAGCGGCAGGTTGCGAACGATTTCCACGTAGCAACCCGCAACTTTGGCCAGCAGCCAGTTGCTTGAGAGCCGCGATATGCCAACAACGAAACCAAGGATGGTTGCAAGCACGATGCCGATTCCGGCAACAAGCAGCGTATTGAGCAAGCCCACCCAGAATGCGCGTCCATAAGTCGAACTGCGCGAAGAATATTCGATCAGAGTCTGGCTAATGTCGAAGCCAGCGGTCTGATCCCAGAATCCGAATCCGGATGCGATCCGGGCGCGCGCGAGATTCTCGATGGCATTGCTGGCAGCGCCGTAGATGAGAACGACGACCACGGCGCATAGCGCGACCTGATAGGCAATGCTGCGGACCCGCGGATCATTGTAAAAAACGACAGATGCGGGGCGCGCCGACGCCGGCAGGTCACTCGCCATGTCCCCCTCGTCCGACGTCTGGCGGCAATGACTTCCCCAACGACATAACCGCGGGCCCGCCGCGCGGTCAATCTGCGCAGCGTGCGGTCAGCGGATTGGCGGCGCGTATTGGATTCCGCCTTTGGTCCATAACTTGTTCAGCCCACGCTCGATCTTGAGCGTCGAGCCTAACCCAACATTCCGCTCGAAGGATTCACCGTAGTTGCCGACCTGTTTGACGATGCGCACCGCCCAGTCTTTGCTCAGGCCGAGTTGTTCGCCGAAATTGCCTTCGGTTCCGACAAAGCGTTTGATCTCCGGATTGGTGGATTTCAGCGCCTCATCGACGTTCTTGGATGAAACATTGAGCTCTTCAGCATTCATCATCGCGAACAGTGTCCACTTCACGATGTCGAACCATTGATCGTCGCCGTGACGCACCGCAGGGCCGAGCGGCTCCTTGGAGATGATCTCCGGCAGAATAATGTGGTCGTTGGGGTCGGTGACGCGCAGTCTTTCCGCATAGAGCGCGGAAGCGTCGGTGGTGTAGGCATCGCAGCGCCCGGCGTCATAGGCTTTCACGGCCTCATTCGCGGTGGCGAATGTCACCGACTTGAGCTGCATCTTGTTGGCGCTGAAGTAGTCCGCGAGGTTCAGCTCGGTTGTTGTACCCTGCTGAACGCAAACTGAAGCCCCGTTAAGCTCCAGCGCCGAGTTCACTTTCAGTGACTTGCGTACCATGAAGCCTTGACCGTCGTAGTAGTTCACGCCGGTGAAATTCAGGCCGAGTGAGGTGTCACGCGACGAGGTCCAGGTCGTGTTGCGGGCGAGCACGTCCACTTCGCCAGACTGCAACGCCGTGAAGCGATCCTTGGCCGACAGAGGGACGTATCTGACCTTCTCGGCATCGTTCAGCACTGCAGCTGCGATGGCTCGGCAAAAATCCACATCGAGGCCGGTCCATTTTCCCTGAGCGTCGGGAAGCCCGAAGCCCGCGAGCGTACCGTTGGCGCCGCAATTCAGAATGCCGCGGTCCTTGACGGCCTTTAGTGTCTGAGCGGACGCACTCTGCGCTGCGACGGCGAGCAACAATGCAAGTATCGTGGTAAATCGCTTCATGTGACTGTTCCTTCAAACACTCTTGGGAGGTGCGGACGTTTTCGGGACGCGCAAAATTCCGTCGCCGGAGCTGGATTCGGCAGTAACGACTATCGGTTTCTGGCCCTCTCTTCCCGATAGCCCCCTATTTCGGGCATCTCAGAACGATCGGATTGCCGGGTCAAGGGGTTGACGCTTGCGTCTTGTGCGGACGTATATGTCTGCCGCGCGAAACTCGCGATCAACAGGATGCCGCGTTCGCATGTCGAAGAAGCCCAAAGGTCCGATCAAAACCGACACCCGCCTCGTCACCTCCGGCCGTGATCCGCAGGCCTACCATGGTTTTGTCAATCCTCCCGTCTATCACGCCTCGACCCTGCTCTATCCGACTGCAGAGGATCAGGTCGCCCATCGCGCGCGTTACAACTATGGTCGCCGCGGCACACCGACCTCGGAGGCGCTCGAGAACGCCCTGCGCGAGATCGAAGGCGGGGCCTGCGCAGGCGTGGCCCTGCTGCCATCGGGTCTCGCGGCAATATCTGCGGCTTTGCTTGCCACCGCCCGCGCCGGCGATCATGTGCTCATCCCCGACAGCGTCTATCGGCCGACACGCAATTTCTGCAATGGCGTCTTCAAAAGATTCGGTGTGGAAACAACCTATTACGATCCTCTCGTCGGCGCCGATATAGCCAGGCTGTTCAAGTCGAACACGCGGGTTGCTTTCGTCGAGGCTCCCGGATCACAAAGCTTCGAGATGCAGGACATTCCGGCCATCGCAAAGATTGCCCACGAACGGAATGCGGCCGTTCTGATGGACAATACGTGGGCGACCCCGCTTTATTTCCCCGCTTTCGAAAAAGGCGTCGACCTGGCAATTCAGGCCGGCACCAAATATATCGGCGGGCACTCCGACCTCATGTTCGGCTGCGTATCGGCCAATGCAGCAACGCTGCCGGCTTTGAAAGATACAGTCTACTCGATGGGCCTGTGTGTCGGCCCCGACGACATGTACCTCGCGCTGCGAGGGTTGCGCACGCTCGGTGTTCGTCTTGACCGCCACTACCGGTCGGGCTTACGCGTCGCGCGATGGCTCGAACAGCGTCCGGAAGTCCTGCGCGTGATGCACCCTGCTCTCGAGAGCGACCCCGGACACAAAATCTGGAAACGGGATTTCACCGGTGCCTGCGGCCTCTTCAGCGTCGTATTCAAGCCCACGAGCGAACAATCGGTGCACGCTTTCCTGAACGCGCTGGCCCTGTTCGGTCTCGGCTATTCATGGGGCGGCTTCGAAAGCCTGGCCATTCTGTTTGACTGCAGCGAATACCGGACCGCCACCAAATGGGCGCCGGGCGGACCGACAGTGCGTCTTCACATTGGTCTTGAAGATCCGGATGACCTTATCGCCGATCTCGAACGCGGATTTGCGGCCATGGCCGCGGCCGCGGGTCGGCGCGCCTCGTAGATTTGTCAGGCCGCGGCTGCGGTACCTCCACCGCGCAGGACAAATTGCAGATTGCGCAGGTAAACGAAGACGCCAAAAGCCTGCCCTATGATGAACACGGGGTCCTTACGGTAGAGCGCGTACCCGAGCAGCATCAAACCGCCGCCGATTGAGAAAACCCAGAACGCCGTCGGCACAACACTCCTGCCGGCGCGTTCCGACGCAATCCACTGCACGACGAAACGCATGGCAAACATTGCCTGCGCGATATAGCCGACCAGAATTCCCCAATCCGCTGTGCCGACGAACACGTCATGCAGATAGCCGCCAACGGCCTGTGCCATATCGATCAGCATTTGTACTGTCCTTCAAAGGCGCATGAATTTCTCCGAAAAACGGGTCTCATTTTTCGGGATCTGCGCTAGTCCTCAATTTGCGGAATTCGTTTTTTGCGGCGGATCAGCCACCACACGCCGGCTAAATCCAGGATACCGACCCACAGTCGGTCCCACAGCCCGTAGTTCGATACGCCATGCGCGCGCGGACGATCGACGACATCAACGTAACCAATGTCGTAGCCTTCGCGTCGCACCAATGCCGGCAAGAACCGGTGAAGTCCATCAAAGCTCGGCAGACTGAGAAAGACGTCACGGCGGAACGCCTTCAGGCCGCAGCCTGTGTCGCGGGTTCCATCCCGCAGGACAGCGCCGCGCACGGCATTGGCGATACGTGACTGAAACTTCTTGAACGCACTCGCCTTGCGACCGACGCGCTGTCCGGCGACGAGGCCTATACGGGGCGCGCCCGCTTCAAGTGTGCGGATCAGCGCCGGGACGAACGCCGGATCGTTTTGCCCGTCTCCGTCGAGCGTCACCACGATCGGCGCGCGGGCAGCGGCAACACCCGTGCGCACCGCGGCCGACTGTCCGCAGGACTGCTTATGAGAGACACGACGAAGCCACGCATGCTGGGCCATCAGCTGTTGAAGCTCGGCTTCCGTAGCGTCGCTGGAGCCGTCATCAACATAAACGACCTCGAAAGGCCATTGGCCGTTCAGGACTTTGGCAATTTCCGTCACAAGCGGGGCGATATTGCCGGCTTCGTTGCGTACCGGCACGACAACGGAAACCGCCGGATCGATACTCGTCATAACGGGATGTCTTATGGGGCCAGAAGCTCTCGGGCAACCGCCTTCATGCGCCTCAGGGAAGGGCCCGGATATTGATGGACGCGGCCATTCGGCCCGATCGTGAAGCAAAGGTGGCGCTGTGCGAAATAACGCCGGACGAGCACCGCCCCGAAGGTGCCGACCAGAGCCCCTGCCAACACATCGGAAGGATAATGTGCCACCAGCACCACTCTACTGATGACGATAAGCAATGCATAAACAAGCAGGATGGTCCGAGCGCGCGGCCATAGCGTGCCGACAGCCACCAACACCGCGAAGGCTGTGGTGGCATGTCCGGACGGCATCCCCGCATAGGCAGGCACCCACTTAAATGGACTGAACAGGAACGGATCGAGGTTGCCCCCGACGTAAGGTCGCGCCCTCCCGATCATCCGCTTGATGATGGTGACGAACAGGCCGGGGACCGCGATTGCCGTGAACAGAAAACCGACGCGGACCATGATTGTTGCGAGGACTCGTTGCGAGAACGGCGTCAGCACAGGGGGCAGCGCGGCCAGCACAAGGAATAGGATTCCAAGTGGCCAGAGGAACCATCCGGATTTTCCAAACTCGGTGATTTCATCGAACACGGACACCACCCATCGCGGCAGATGGCCGACAGACCGCGTCACGGCGACATCGACGAACACCATCAGGAACAGGATCGCGGCAACGGAAATTCCCGCCGCGATTGCGAGATCGCGCGGCGAGAGCGGCCAGGCGCGCACCGGAGTCTTGCCTGAAGAGCGCGCCAGCAGAACAAGCGCAGTCCAGACATTCGCGAGACACCGTTGTAGCGTGGCAACCGCCTCGCTCTCCATTCGACTGATTCCGTTGCTGACGCTCATGATCCTGCCTGCGAACGGAAGACGGACAACGATACCGGCTTTCCGATACTGATATTATAACCCTCGATCCGCCCGACGAGCGAATAGCGCAGGCCAATCGTCTCGGCGCGCTGCGCAAAGCCACGCTCGCCGCGCGGATCGATCAGCGCGAACTGGCACGGCCCCGCCCGCAGGAAATCGGCAGCGCTGGCTCCATCGGTAAAACGAGTCTCCGTGCCGAGGAGAAACACAAGGCTCGGCTCCTGATACGCAAATGTCGATGCGACGTGCGGACGCGCGCAATCGCTTGCCTTGATTTCCTGCGCGATCAAGGCGCTGGGAAATAATGTCGGCAGCAAAGGGAATGTGACCGCGTAGACCGTAATCGCGACGAACACCGAAGCGATCATCCCGCGCAGGAGCGAAAGTTCGGCGCCATCCACTTCGTAGAGCCACCACGCGAACAGGCCGAAAATCACGGCAAGCGCTGCGAAAGGCCAAGCGATCAACCCGAGTTCGCGGCCGAACACGATGAACAGAACCACCGTTGCAATTGCGATGGCTCCTGGCAAAAGAAACCAGCCGATCGTACCGCGCACCATCCAACGCTGCTTTGTCAGACCGTATGATTCGAGCATGCCGGCAATCATGATGGCAATCGCCGGATAGAGCGGCAGCACGTAATGCGGCAACTTGGTCATCACGACTTCGAAAACGAGCCACGAGGGCAATAGCCACGCAAGCAGAAACCGCGTGCGCGGTTCGTGCCTGAATTTCCACACGATTGGCGCCGCCAATCCCGCCAGCACGGCGCCGGGCCAGAACGTCACCCAGAACAGCAGAAAATAGTATCCGGGAGGCGCGCCATGCGCCTCCTGACCGCTCGCGACCTTGTCGAGCATGTCGTGGCCGATCGCCTGCACGAAGAAACTGGCGCCAGATTTCGCGATGATCGCCACGAACCATGGCGATACCAGCACAAGGAGCCAGATCACGCCGGCGACCGGCCGCAGCAACCACAGCCAGCGGGCCGATTTGTCGACGACGGAGAGGACGATAATCGCAAGCCCGACGAACATGGGGACCAGCGGCCCCTTGAGCAGCACACCGGCGGCGATCGCAGTCCACAGAATGGCCGGCTCGATCCAGCCGGCCTTGGCCTCGAGCTCACTCCGACTGGCGAGATAGATCCGTGCCAGTGCTCCCATTGCCGCGACCGAAGTCAGCAGCAGCATGGCATCGGTCTTGGCGAGGCGCGCCTCAACGCCAAGCATCACGGAGCTTGCCATCATCAAGGCAGCGATAACCGCGGCGCGACGGGGGACAAAGGCAAGGGCGGTCCAGTAGGTCAGCAGAACGGCGCCGATCGCGCCGAATAGCGAAGGCAAACGATAGAGCCAGATGGTTGTCCGCGCCCGCGGGACGCCAAGGGCCTCACCGGCTTTGACCGCGGCCGCCTGCAGCCAGTAAATTCCAACGGGTTTTTTGTACCGGACCTCGTTCTGGAAGCGGATATCGACGTAATCGCGCGCCTCCAGCATTTGCTTTGTCGCCTGCGCGAAGCGTGCCTCGTCGCGATCGACCGCCGGTATCTGGAAGAAGCCCGGCAGGAATGCGCACAGCGAAAACACGACAAGGAGAGCCAGCGCGCGCCGGTGCGAGGCCACGGCGAAATCCAGCGCCGCCGTCAGGCTGCGTCGCAGGCCAAGTTGGGAATGTGCCGCGTCGGTGGTCGTGCTCACGCCGTCAAGAACCTTGATCCGTCGATTTCTCCGGACAATAGGGCCAAGGCCCTAGCATGTCATTCGCGGCTATTGGAGCCTCACTGTGACGCTGTCGGAGGCGCCACGGGCGTCCGTTACCGTCAGCCGGACAAATCCGGGCCCGTCAGGCTGAAAGAACAGCGTCCCGCGGCCGCTCGCAGCCGTCGTTGGCACGCCGTTGACCAGAACCGTGAGCGGCCGGCGCCCGCCGCTTATTTTTAGTGCAACCGGATCGGGCTGCGCGCCGGCGGCGATCTCAAGTCGCGCGCCGTCCGGCGGGAACATGATGCGCGGCGCGTCGACTGCCTCGATTGGACCGGTGATGCCGAAACGTTGCAGCGGCGGCGGCAGCTTGTTGCTCGCGGCAAAAATTGCACCCCTCGGCGCACGTGGCAGAGCCGCAGGCGCTGCGCCCGAGCGGGCGATAGCTTCGAAGAGAATTGGCGCGGCTGAAGCCCGACCGACAAGACCAGGTACAGGCGCGCCATCGGGACGCCCGACCCATACACCAACCGTCATCCGTCCGTCGAACCCGATGGCCCAGGCATCGCGGTAGCCGTACGAGGTGCCCGTTTTGAAAGCGATACGGCCATGAGGGGCGTTATCAGGCGGCGGCGCGCCCAGGAGGATATTGCCGACGTACCAGGCGGCCACGGGATCAAGCAATCGGTGCGGCATCCGTACGTCCCCTAGCCGACGCTCGGTCAAAGCGAGCGCCTCGCCCTGGCGGGCGAGGCTGGCATAGAGCATGACCAGGTCCACCAGGCGGACACCCACGCCGCCTAGGCCCATCGCGAGGCCGGGCGTTTCGCCTTTCGGTAAGACGAGCGCCGCCCCGGCCTGGGACAACCGTGCGCCCAGACGGCTTACGCCAATCTTGTTGAGGACCGCGACAGCCGGAACATTGAGCGACAATTGCAGCGCGCGACGGACCGTGACCACACCCTGGAAAGTCAGATCGAAGTTTTCCGGCGTATAGTTGCCGTAGCGGCTCGGCCGGTCGTCGATCAGCGTGTCCGGATGAATGACGCCATCTTCGAATCCAAGGCCGTAGATGAACGGCTTTAACGTAGAGCCTGGCGAGCGCAGCGCCTGCGTCATGTCGACCTGCCCGGCCCGGCGCGTGTCAAAATAGTCCGCTGACGCAACGCGCGCCCTCACCTCGCCAGTCAAATTGTCGACCGCTAGAATGGCGACGGAAATATCCGGACCGAGAGCCTGTGCACGCTCGTGCGCGAGCTCCTGCAGGTTCTTCTGCAGGAAAAGATCGAGTGTAAGGCGATGCTCGCGGCAGTCGGGCTCGAGCAGGACCACCTGATCCGCCGCATGCGGCGCGAGCACCGGCAAGGGCTTGCGCTCGTGCGGGGGCGGCTGGGTTTTTGCCCGCGCGATTTCGTCGCGTGGCATCAGTCCCGCCAGTGCAGCGCGGTCGAGTACACGATCGCGCGCAGCACGCGCCGCGGTCGGGAAACGATCGGGCCGTCGCAGTTCAGGAGACTGCGGCAAGGCGACCAATAGCGCTGCCTCGGCCAGCGACAGTTTGCGTGGCTCCTTGCCGAAATAGGCAAGTGATGCTGCACGCACGCCCTCTAGATTTCCGCCATAGGGCGCGAGCGCCAGATAAAGAGCAAGAATACCGTCCTTGCCGAGCGCGTGTTCAAGTTCGAGCGCGCGAACGGCCTGCCGCATCTTGGCGCCCAGGCTGCGTCGCTCGCGTGGCTCAAGAAGCCGCGCCACCTGCATGCTGATCGTCGAACCGCCGGAGATAATTTGACCGCGGGAGACAAACTGGATCGCGGCACGTCCAAGCGAGAGTGGATCGACGCCGTTATGCTCGCGGAAGCGCTTGTCTTCGTAGGTGAAGAGAAGTTTGAGGAACCGCGGGTCGACATCACGCTCGGAAACTGGCAGTCGCCAACGTCCCTCGCTCGTCGCATAGGCGCGCAGGAGCCGGCCTTCCCGATCGAGGACCACGTGCGAATACTCGAGATTCTTGCCAAGCGGCGCTGGTCCGAGCGAGTGCACCCAGATCGCTCCGGCAAGAGCTCCCGCGGCGCTGACACCGCCTGCAATCGTCAAAATTGCGCGCCAATGCTTCATCGCGGGGCAATCTCGATCGTGCCTGTCGCAGTCCGGCCAAAACGATCAGGCCGGTACATGTCCTCGACCTTTGCCTGCGGCAGTACGTATCGTCCGGGCGAGACCGCGCGTACTACGTAGGCGACACTGAATACGGGCGACGAGTCCTGCTTGCGATCGAAGGCCGCGCTGAAGCGGTCGTCACGGAATTCGGAGTTCACCGGCTCAACTGCGTCGGTAATCCAGGCCAGCGTGCCCGTCTCTCCCGATGACACAAGGCGGGGGTTATCGATCTCAAAGCCGGCGGGCAGATAATCGGCGACGATGACGCGCCCGAACTGTGGTTGCGCCTCCGTCATTTTTAGGACGACGACGAAGCGCTGGTTCTGCCGTGATTTGCTGGGGTCAGCCGCTTCCCCATCCAGCGTGTAGTATTTGCGTTCGATCTTGAACCCCTCTTCCGCCGCCGGTTCAAGGGTGAGTGGCGCTCCGCTGACCGAGACAACGGCCTGCACGCTAACGTCGCCATGGTTTGCAACTGCTAGCGGATTTGCGAGATCGTCGGGGCGCAGGCTGCGGTAAAGCGCGCCCTGGCGGGGCTCGCCGTTCACCGCAAGTGAGATTGCGTTGAGCTGTTTGGTGACCGCGCGGGCGGCGAGCACGAGCCACGCATCTTCCTGCGTCGACGTGCTTGAACTGAGAGAGCGCGCGGCATCGATGCGCAGCACGGCGTCGTCAATTGTTTTTTGTGGCGCCTTTCCTTCCGAGGCCAGCGTCACCAGCGCCGCAGCATCCCGCAAGGTGGAGCCGAAATCGGCGCGGCCGAGATCGAATTTCGGTTGCGGCGAAATGGCATTAAGTGCCGCCAGATAGGCGTTGTCGGCGCGTTCCTTGTCGCCAACCATCGCCAGCGCTGCGGCAACCTGGGCTTTCGCAATCGGCGTCGCCACGTCCGAGAGCATGACATCGGCGAGGTAGCGCAGATCGCCCACCGGTGCCGCGCCGTTGCGCGCCAGCACGTAAAGCGCATAGGCCAATTCACGTCCGCCATTCTTGTTCGGCTCGGGCGCCGTGGCGACGTAGTTGCGCAACCGATCGATGGCGAGTGTGTGGGCCGTTGCCGGAATATCGAAGCCGCGCTCCCGTGCACGCGTCAGGAAATCGGTGACGTAGGCGTCGAGCCACGGATCATCCCCGCCGACCGACCACAAGCCGAACGAGCCATTCGAGTCTTGCCGCGCCAGAAGGCGCTGAATGGCATCCTTGATCCGCTGATCGTTTTCACCGTCCGGAGCAAGCCGCGCCTGTTGGGCGAGCTCGTTCACGTAGAGCATGGCCATTGCCCGGCTGGCGATCTGCTCGGAGCATCCGAACGGATAGCGATCGAGCGCATTGAGCAGTGTCGCCGCATCAAGCGACGTCGAGACAGCGACCGAAAGCCCCGCCCGACCTGTGCCTGGTACAAAATCGGCGAACAGGTCTTTCGAGAGCGTGAGCGTTTCACCTTTGGCAAGCGAGCGCACGCTGCGGCGAGTCAGAACTTGAGTGGCTGACCGCACATCGAGCGCATAGGTGCGCTCGAGACTGAAATTGTTCGGCCCCGTCACTTTCACGCTGACCGTGCCGGCTCCCGCCCCATTGGCACCGACAGGCAACGAAATCCGGTCGCGCTGTTTCGCAGCAAGCCTAAGTGCCAGCGGCTTGTCGTCCTCACGCTTGATGGTGCCGTCGGTCACGACCGCGAGATTGTAATCGCCGGGAGCGCCTTCGACGTTGTCGAGCTCAAGCTGGACCGCACCTTTGTCGCTAGTGCGCAGGAATCGCGGCAAAGTCGCGGTCAGTATGACCGGATCGCGTACGATCACTTCGCCGGACGCCTTGCCAACCTTATCTTTGCTCCACGCAATGGCCATCACGCGAACTGAGCCGGCGAAAGCGGGAATATCGAATTGCACCTGGGCGGAGCCGTCACGGCCAACGGCAATAATCCCTGAATAGAGCGCGAGCGGCGCCTGCGTTGGTGGCGAGCCCGACAGCTCGTTACCGGCACTGTCACCGCCCGAGCGGATTTGTCCGCGGGCGCCCTGCATGCCGTCGATCAACTGGCCATAGAGATCGCGGATCTCGGCCGTGAGGCGGCGCTGCCCGAGATAGTAGTCATCCGGCGCGGGCGGCTTGTAGTTTGTGAGATTGAGGATACCGACGTCGACAGCGGCGACGACAACGCGCGCTTCCTCACCACCCGACAGGCCTGTCAGCTTGATCGGCACCGTCAACCGCGAACTCGGTCGCAGCGTCGCCGGCAATTTCATGTCGAGCGACACAGTGCGCGCTACCCGGTCGATCGAGAACCACTGCACCCCGATTGCCCGGCCCGGCATCCGTTGTGCCGGCGCATCGAGCGCGCGGCGCAGAGTCGCAACCATGTAGGCGCCAGTGCCCCAATCGCGGCCAACGGTTATGTTGACCCGTGTCGCGCCGGCTTTCACGTCTTGCGACTGACTGACCATGAGTCGGTCGGTGAATACATTGATCGTGAGGCGGCCGGCCGTCCGCGCGGTCACTGCCACATTCATCGCCTCTCCCGGCTTGTAGTCGGGTTTGTCGAGGGCGACTTCCAGAAGATCCGGCGTGTCAGCATTCGATTCGGCATAGAAACCGGCGTCGAAACTGAGCGACGTGACGGGACCGTTCGCTTCGCCCGTCGAAACTTCCAGACGATAGCGCCCCCATTTGACCGGAAGAGACAGACGTCCGGGTTTGTCTGCGGCAAGATCGACCGTGCCGCTCGCCACTCTTCCCGTTCTTTTGACTGGCTCGAACTCCCATTGGCCGTTCTGGCGATACCACTGATAGCTGCTCTCAACCTTGAGCAGGTCGTACCGTACGCCATTTTTAGCGAGCGTCTTGCCATCAGGCGATAGCATGATCACGTCGAAATCGGCATTGGCGCCGTCGGCCAGCGATCGGCCCGAGAACATCGGCTTAACGCCAAGCATCGCGCCGTCCGAAGCGACCGGCAGTGTGAGCTTGCGCTCGACAGCACGGCCGCCGGATTCTGCCATCCGCACCGTGACCTGCGCTTCCAATGGCCGGCTGCTTGCCGGCGTCGTGTCGAGCTTGATGGGAAACTTCGCTTTACCGGCCGCGTCCGTGTTCGGCAGATCGTCGAGCTCCTGACGGACCGGTGTCACGTCATCGTCGAACAAGCCGAAGGTGTAGCCGGCAAAGCCGGGCAATTCCTTGGCCGCGGCGATCGCTACCTCTCCGGACAGCTCAAGGTTTGAGGCTGGCGCGCCATAAAGAAAACGTCCGTCGACACTGAGTTGCACAGACGCCGCGCGCGCTATGTTTTTCGCGGCCGAGGACAGATCGAATTCGAGACGGTCGGCCACATAATCTTCGACCATAAACGTGCTCTCGCCGACCGCCGGACGCTTGGGATCAGTGTAGGCCGCCACGCGCCAGGTCCCGGTCGAAACCGAAGAAACGAGCGGCACACTCATTGAACGGCCCCCGAGGCCCTGATCGGCGACAAGCGCGCGTCGCTATTCGACGCCGTCGGGCCGCGTGATCACCAGGGTCAAAGGAGTGTTTGGTGCAGCAACCCCTCGTGCATCACGCAGGAGCGCTGTAACGGCCACGGTCTCGCCGCTGCGGTAGACGCCGCGCTCCGTATAGACGAAAGCGTCGAGACCCGCCGGAACCGGCCTCCCCGCGACGCCGCGGTCGGACAGGTCAAACGCCGGCGATTTGAGGCTGAGGAAAGCGTAATCGCCCTTCTCGCTCGCAACGATGGCCGCAGGCGCAACACCACCCTCGCCGCGCGCCAGCCCGGCCTCAAAATGGATGAAGCCATTGCGATCGGTCTGGCGGACAGCGAGCACCTCGTTGTTGCGCGCAATCAGACGCACCTCGACACTGCTGCGCGGATCTGCACTGGCGAGCGAGTGTATAAAGACATCAATGCCGTCGTGCGTCGTGTAGGCGGTGAGCCCGAGATCGGAGACAATGAACCACTGCGTCGCCTGTTGTCCGTATTCGGTCGAAACGACGTCCTTCGGCTCGGCGGTCATCGCGTAGAGGCCGGGGGCGAGATCCTTGACCGCCTGATCGAGGGGGAACGCCGTTGTCACCTCGGCATTGAGCTTGGACTCAACCGCCAGCTCACCATTCCAGATTTTCGCTCCGCGCTCGCTCGCAAGCCGCTCGGATTGGTACCGGCTCATATT
>Ga0126384_10001346_pt1 | contig 14535 bp, 7 predicted proteins | sample PanSoiMetPlot_36_FD_92543 | JGI IMG/M metagenome (GOLD analysis project Ga0126384, IMG submission 92543) | Tropical forest soil microbial communities from Panama - MetaG Plot_36 | ecosystem: Environmental > Terrestrial > Soil > Tropical forest > Bulk soil | place: Panama | collected 2016-02-17 | reverse complement strand
TGAGCTCAATACTCAGCTACTGGAAGGCGAGATCAACTCTCAGGACATCGTTGACGTTGCCACCGATCCAGAGGCCGAAGAGGCATTGGAGGAGCAGCGCGAAGAAATTCGGCTGCACGTGATGGCCGAGTTCGAAGAAATCGTCAAAGCCCACGATAAGCTCATAAAACTCGCGGTCAAGATCGAAGCCGAGCCGAAGTCCTCCAAAAAACTCAAGAGGTTGCGTAGACAGTACGCGCACCAGCTCATAAACATGTCTACGCGCGTTCGTAAGTTTACTTTTACCGCCGAAACCCGTAGGCGCTTCATGGAAGCAATCGACGCGATAGTGAAGCGTATCAGGTCAGTCGAAGCAGAGCTGAACCGTGTGGAACGAGCGTTGGAGTCAAAGCGCCGGAAGGATGTCGACGAGCTTAAACGACAGCAACGGGCGTTACGAAAATCTATTCGAGAGATAGAACGGCAGTATGCCGCTTCTGCGGTTGAGATAAAACGTACGCAGCAAACCATAATCTTTGCGGAGGCGGAAGTTGAGCAGGCTAAGCGTGAGATGATCGAGGCCAACCTTCGTTTGGTGATTTCGATTGCAAAGAACTACATCAATCGCGGTCTTCATTTTCTCGATCTGATTCAGGAAGGAAACATAGGATTAATGCGCGCCGTTGAAAAGTTCGACTGGCGTCGCGGGTACAAGTTTTCGACCTACGCAACATGGTGGATTCGCCAGGCCGTCACCCGTGCCATCGCGGACCAGGGACGCACGATCCGGGTTCCGGTGCACATGGTGGAGGTCATCAATAAGATCCTACGCACGCAACGATTGATGGTTCAGGAGCTCGGACGCGAGCCAACCCACGAAGAGCTTGCGCGTCGAGTTGACATGCCTGCCTGGAAGGTGCGCAAGGCTCTCAAGATTGCTCAACAACCGATCTCTCTGGAGACCCCGATCGGAGATGATGGAGAGACTACAATTGCAAGCTTTATTGAGGACAGGCGATCTGCCAATCCCGCGGAGACAGCGATTACCAATAATCTTCGAGAGCTTACTGAAGACGTTCTGTCAACGTTGACGCCCAGAGAGAAGGAGATCATCAAAATGAGGTTTGGTCTCGATCAATCGGGCGAAGAGCGGACGCTCGAGGAGGTCGGGAAGCACTTCAACGTGACTCGTGAGCGCATACGGCAGATCGAAGCGAAAGCATTGGCTAAACTTCGCCATCCCTCGCGGTCAAGAAGGCTTCGCGCATTTCTTGATGGTACCGCAATGGCACCCTAAGCATAGAACAATAGGGATCGACTCTCCGGGGCCGCTTGTCGGTCCCTTCGTTTTTCAGGGCACCTCATCTCTTAGCTTCGAGATCGCTCGACAGCGGCTTTGACTTGTCGAAGGCTCTGTACTCTTGTGTCCGTCGGGATCGAACAACCTGGTGTGACAATCAAGCCTTGCACTCCTATTTCACGGATGGCGGCATCTACCTGTTCCCCAATCTCGGGCGCAGAGACGTGACTCGCTGTTGCTTCGTCAATTCCCCCCAGTACGGTTTTTCCAGAGAGGGTTTTGCCGACTGAGAGCGACGGCATGGTTGCGAAATGCGACCAATTAAGTGCTGAAACGGGATAGTCCACAACCGCATTGAAATGAATGCGCTTGCCGTGAATATGTAAGACATTGAAAGGTGCATCGCGAATGGCATCCAGGATCTTCAGATCGAATGGTCGACCCCACATTTGGTATTCTTCTGCGCTCATCACATCGGCCGTAGCGGCGCCGAGAGACAAAAAAATACCGGCAGCCCCTCGGCTTATGACCTCTTTGGCATAATCCGCAAGCGAAGTTGAAATTGCATTAAGCGCTGATTGTAATGTCTCGGGAAAACGTTCACGTGCTGCGGCGAGTGCACCCGATCTCGACAACCGCCGGGCTGTGGTCCAGGTGCTGAATATCGTCTCGATAAACATTGCCTCTTTGCCGATCTGCTCGCTTATCAACGACAATGCCAAAAGCTGTTGATGCCAGCATTTATCATCGGCAGTAATAGGCTCGATCCGTTTCCAATCTTCTTCCGTCGCGATGGCGTCCGAACCTTCGGGAAGCGGGTAAGGGAAATCGCTCATTACTTTCAGAAAATCCAGATCGTATGCCCGATAGAAATCAATCTCCGCCGCGGCATGCTCTCTCCCTGACATGTGCTGAAGCCCAAAGTGATACCAAAAGCTAAAAGGGGGGCGATCGACCTCCTCTCCCCTAAGAGCGCTGCTAACACGCTCGATTTTCTTCAAGACGGCCCTCCTAATCACGTAAGTTGATGCTCGAAAGAGAATACTCCATGAAAGCAAAGTAGCATACGGGATAACAACTTAAGCTACACAAACCTTCAGATGATTGACTCGAACGGAGCCTGCCGCTACCATAAGGATTCATCCCAAACAAGTTATGAGTGATTCGCGCCAACCAACTATCGATGCGCGCAACGCAACTCCGGATCGCAGCAACGTTGACGATACTGTAACGCTCTCCAGCGAGAGGGTTCTCGAAGTCCTATCTCAAATAGCGCGAGGAGATCTGAGCGTTCTATCGAACGGGAAGCAGCTTGCTTTGGCAGGCCAGGATCTAAATCTCCTGCTGAATCTAGACAGCCTTGTTCGGCGTTTGCGTTACATTGTTGGGAGACTTCAGCGAGCCGCAGATTCCATAGAAACGGTAGTGGGGGAAGTACTGCGAGGCACTCAGATGCTATCAGCCGGCGTGCTCGATGAGGCAAAGTCGGTCGAAGAGACTTCTCGTTCCATTGCTGAAATCAATGGTTCGATGCATTCCGTCGGTCAGAATCTCCAGAAACTCTCCAACCTCTCTCAGTCAACTTCAACTTCGGTCATGAGGATGGCAACTTCGATCAATCAGGTGTCGGAGAACGCGGACGAGCTGGCGCAGTTTGTAGAGGAAACCGCATTCGCCATCGAAGACATGGCGAATACCGTGCGCAAGGTAGCAGAGTCAACCGAAGCATTGGCTGAATCTGCGGAGAAAACAGCGCGAGCAATGGAAGCTATCGATAATTCGACGAGAAGCATTGGCGAGTCGGTTAACGAGACAACGATGCTTGCCGACGAGGTTGCGCGCTCTGCCGACTCAGGTAGCGAACTCGTGGCCGAAACTGCGACAAGCATGTCGAAGATAAAAGACGCGATAGATGCTGCTACGGAGACCATCACTCGGCTAGGAAAGAGATCTGATCAAATCGGCGAAGTCACTCATGTGATCAACGAAATAGCGGACCGAACTCACTTGCTGGCATTGAATGCCGCGATCCTTGCCGCGCAGGCCGGTAGTCAGGGCCGCGGTTTTCGCATTGTAGCCGACGAGATAAAAGAGCTAAGCGAGCGCACGTCAGCGTCAACCCGAGAGATCGAAGAGGTAATTAAAGCAGTTCGCGAAGACGTTACCGAAACCATCGAGCGAGTAGCCGTAGGCGGGCACAGGGCGGACGCAGGTGTTGATCTTGCATCTCGTGCCGCAGCACTGCTTTCTGAGATTCGCGACAAGACCAATGCGGCATCAGATCGCATAAGGCTGATTGCCGACTCGACGGCGATCCAGGCAGCCGAGAGCCATACTGTTCTCGAAGCCGCGGACCTGGTCAGGCAGCAGGCGCGTGGCATCGAGCGCGCAACGGGTGAGCAAGCATTAACATCGAGGCATATTGGCGAGCGAGCGCTTCATATGAGCGAGCTCACCGAACAGGTCCGCCGTGCAACCCGAGAGCAGGCCAACGTTTCAAAATCGATTGCGGAAGCTATGGAGGAGCTCACCAGTGCAGTCGAACAGATTCGTGCGGCCTCGGATGAGCAATCCGCGGGCGCCGACCAGGTGCTACGAGCAGTTGAAACGATCAAAGAGGTCGTAAGCCGGAATCAGACATCTATATCCGGCATCAACAGTGCGGTCGACCTTCTGGTGAGGGAAGCAGAATTACTCAATCGCGAAGTAGAATCGTTTCATCTTCCGGTACCCGAACGCGGCGGACATCTGCGATTCGCGCTGCGAGCTTCGCAAGTCACCCTCGACCCGGCAACTATATCCTCTCTATCCAGGGTCGAGGTGATGTCCAACATCTTCGAAGGACTCGTGCAGTTCGGCGAGCGCGCGGAGATCCGATCAGCGGTTGCGGAGCGCTGGGATATATCTCCAGATGGACGCGTTTACACTTTTTATTTACGTGAGTCGGCTCGATTTCATAACGGGCGCCATATTCGCCCCGAAGACGTGAAGTATTCCTTTGAGCGACAAATGCGACAAAATGAAGATGCCGCGGCGTGGGCGTTTATTCCGTTAGTCGGCGCGTCCCAATTTATGTCGGGTGAAGCGGAGTCGGTTGCGGGAATTCAAGTTGTGAACGAGCAAGTGTTGAGGCTCGAACTCATTCAGCCGGTGGCATTTTTCCTTTCGACCCTGTGCACTGAGTACAGCTACGTCGTTCCGCGAGAGGAAGTCGAGCGGGCGTCGCTGGACTTCGAGATTCGCCCGGTAGGATCGGGACCATTTAGGGTGGTGGAGCCGGTGCTCGGAAAGGAGGTGCAACTCGAGCGATTTGCGAACTATTGGAATGCGGAGCTGCCTTACGTTGATAGATTGACAATCTTCTTCGGACTCACTGCTGAGGAGATATTTGATAAATTCTTAAAGGGTGAACTGGATTACGTAAGCGATTTGCCGCTTACAAATCTAACTGAACTGAAGGAGAGAGCGGCCGATATACAGGTGCTTGAAGCAGTTCAATTGCAGACTCGAATGCTGGTTTTCGATTGTGAGCGCCCTCCGCTTTCAGACAGGCGGGTACGCCAGGCCATATGCCTTGCAATAGACCGAAGGCGATTCTTGCGCGAAGTGTATAGCGAAATGGCGGAGCTCAGCATAGGTCCAATACCTCCCGGGGTTTTGGGTTACGACCCGGGTGAGCGCGGGTACGATTATGATCCCGACCGCGCAAAGGCCCTGCTCCAGGATGCCGGGTACGATATGGGCTTTGAAACAGAGGTATGGTGGCCACAGTCTGTGACTTCGGCGGTAGAGTGCCTTAAGGACGATCTTGCCGCCGTAGGAATCCGTGCTGAATTTCGGTACGTTGATGCGGAGGAGATGGAGAGAGGGCTGCGAATGCGCGCGGTTCCCATCGCAGGTAGAGACTGGTTCGCCGATTATCCGGATCCCGACAACTTTACATACGTGCTATTCAACTCATCTAATCGCGACTTGTTCATCAGTACGTATTCGAATAGCGAGCTGGATCGTTTGACTGCGAAGGCGCGCTCGGTAATGAACAGGGAACAGCGCGCTGAGATTTATCGTGAGATCACAAAACTTGTATTGGAAGACGCGCCCTGCGCTTTTCTGGCACACCGCAGGAGCTTTGTTGCACACAGATCAGATCTGGAAGGCGTGACTCTCCACTTGCTTTCGCCGTCGGTAACGCCGAAGGATTTATGGTTTGCCAAGGGTGGCGACAAGGCCCAAGCCGCAGCCGAGAGATAAGTCGGCTTCGGCCTGGGCGCAGCCAGAATGTAGGTTACTTCAGGTTCTTAAGGTCGTTTATTCGAGCACGAAGCGCACGGAGGTACAGGGAAATCTCCGGCTCGGTGAAGCCGCCTGCTCGGAACGCATCGGAGATCTGTTTATCAGATAGCCGTCCTGCCAGATTTCCCATCCAACGAGCATTCTCGACCGAGATGCCCTCGAGGGCTTTTCGATCTTTGCCCTGATAATTGAATACCACTTGCCCGTTGCTTACTTTTTCTATGAACACCTGGTCGTGGTACGGCCCTGCCTCGCCTTTGCTTCCTGCCGGAGCATTATGGAAGCCTGGAATTTTTCGGAATGCGGAGCCCGTCTTTCCGAAAGTGGCGCCCAGGTCGGAAACGTAATAGATCAATTCGCCACGATCTCCGCCGCTCTTCTTTGAGGCCCTAATGATTTTGTTATTGTCCTCTTTCAGGTCCCAGTTGTTCATTAGAACCATTAGCACCTTGAGTCCCTGAAGCTCTCGACTACCGGCAAATGGACCGGCGTGCCATGACCAGGTGCCCTCTTCTTTAAAGCCATCATCTCGGCGCTTGAATCTCACGTCCCAAACGTCGAATCCACCGCGACCCTCGATGTGAGTCCGTTTAACAAAATAATCCGTATCCACGTGATACCCGAGCGCCCAGACTATACGTGATGCCGTGGCAGCCGGTCTCGCCTCCGCGCCAAATTTGACTTGCCATTTGCGTCCTCGATCGTCGTCTACATGGATCTTTTCGGAAGTCCCTGATTTAGAGCGCTCAACAAAAGTAAACTTACCTTTTGGATCCGGGGCCCCGTCCGCACCGCCGGGTCCATTGAACAGATCCCGGCTCTCAAGGTCTGTCGGCTCCTGCCACAGTACCGGTCGCGGCTCGCTATTGCCGCCGGCCGCCGAGTCCTTCTTCTTTTCTTTCTTCTCGGCTTTATCAGCCTTAGGCTCCTTGTTCGATTTGTCGCCTTTGTTTGCCTTGTCGCTCTTGCTACCTTTGTCGGCTTTGTTCTTATCTTGTGAGTTTGCGACCGAACTGGATACACCCAGTGCCGAGCAAATCAAGAACAATATCAGCGTTGACGCGCATAAAACCCGCCACTTAACGAGCATAAGATGAGCCTCCCTGAGAGTTATTACGTCTGCACATTATAGACCTTTGACATTAACAAGCAAGCGCTTCGGGGCTCTGGAGAATCGCAGATCGCCTTTGAAACCTAATCTTTGAACCAGTCCGAACGGTAATTATATTTAGTTGGTGTCAATCCCGAAAGTGCGCGAATTAACCTACGCGAAATCTTGATGAAACCGAATGACATTCATAGAGGGTTTACGTGAGGCGACGGGTGCCGAGTGCGTTGATGATTCTTAAGCGGTTGGAAAAAGAGGCGGACCTTTGTCGGAGGAAGGTTGAGCGCGCCAGGAATCCTGACGCGCCCGGATCTGTGAAATGATTAGTTCGTTCGCTCGACCATATCGCCGATTTGAACTTCTGCGTTCGTGCGCGTGATCATTGCAACTGACACGCCCTTTTCAACCTTTAGGACAACGAGTTCGCCCAGGACCTTTCTTGGAAGGGCTGGACGATCCTTTAACACCTCCCCTACTGGAACGCGCGTGGATTGAATCGAATTCTTTCCGCCACGATACCGATCTGACTGGTATCCGCCGCTGCGTTTGTCGACGATCTTGTAATTGGGAATTTTAGTTATCCCTTCTTCACGGCCGATTTCGCGGAAGATAGTGAAGACATCTCCCTGGTGGATGGACTGACGACTTCCAAGATCGATGAAAACAACGCGATTGGCAGAAAGGTTTTCGTGATAGCCTGGAGCCATAACGATCTGACCCATGGTCCCGCCGGACCCCTCACCGAATCTCGGCAAAGGTCGAGCATCCCCGACGTTCGGTCCTGAGATCTCCTCGTAAGGTTTAAGCAAGTCGCCGAACTCTACCATATCGCAGGAAACAGTGATCTCTGCACTAGAAGTGTGGTCACCCACTTCAACGACTCGAAGCATCCCCAGTTCGCGAACGAGGTACCCGAGCTTCTTATGAGTGAACGGATGTTTCACTTTTCCGAGTGGTCTAAGTATGTAGTAAACGGCGCCCGGTTGAACGCCAGCGCCCCGACCGCGATTGAGGAATACGATGTCGCCCTGCGCAAAAGTCGATTTCCAGTTTTCTTTTTCCGCGCCGACGACCTGCAGCTCAACACGTGGCGGAGCGTCAGCAATGAATCCTGTGCAATATAGATCTGACCTCTGCGCGACCGGCTCCGATTGATTTGAACTCTGTTGCCGGGCAACAACGGATACGGATAGGGATCCAATGATAAAGATAGCAAGCGCGACGCCTAATCGGGCCGTAGTTCTCATTGCTACTCCTTTGTTGATAGGGAGCGGGACGAGTTTAACTTGAAGGGGCAGGCGTTTTAAGATCTGTCGGCAAAGTAACCTAGTCCAAAAGGCAAGTCAATAATTAAATCCGGAACCGATTAACTCTGTCGAGGAAAGCTTCTTGGATGTCTGGCGAACCATCTGGCGTGTTGTGCGACAATTCGCTTGACACTCCTCCAAATAGAGAGATAATGGCAGGCATCTCATGAGGTTGTACTCTTATCTTGCAATAATAGTGGGTTAAGGATTGCAGTGAGTTGGCGGTCTCGGGTTATCGATCCCCCGTGAGGGGTGAAGGCAGCTTTTATCAGCTCAAAGACAAGAGAATCGCTGCAAATTGTGATTTGCGCCTCACATAGCGAGTCGAACAAGGGAGGAAACGCAAGTGCACGAGTACACGGACAAGGTTTTGGTGTGCATCGATTGTGGCGAAGAGTTTGTCTTTAGCGCGGGAGAGCAACTGTTCTTTGCGGATAAAGGTCTTAGGAATGATCCCAAGCGATGTAAGCCCTGCAAATTGAAGAAGAACGATCGTATTGCTGCCAATATGCAGACTTATGGTCAGCCCTTCCCAAGAGAACGTGTTGAAGTTACAGTTAAGTGCGCGCTTTGCGGGGTCGAAACTACGGTGCCGTTTAGACCAACTCAGGGCAGACCGGTTTACTGTCGAGATTGTTTTTTGAGGATGCGCGCGTCAGCACATGCTCACGTTCCCCTTCCATAGTTTTTTACAGCGGAACACGAATGACTCGGTGTTCGAGCTCGAGTCTATTTTGCGCTCCCACCAGTGTTCAAGTAATCGCGGACTTTCTTCATATCCTCCCAAACCTCCCGCTTCTTATCAGGTGAACGCAGCAGAAACGCCGGATGGAATGTCGGCATTACCTTAATCCCATTCCATTCACGCCATTGACCTCTTGCTTTTGTTATCGGCTCTCGTGTTCGCAGCAAACACTGAAATGACGGCGAACCGAGCGCAACGATCACCTTGGGGCGAATAAACGCGAGTTGACGCAAGAGGAAAGGCTCGCAAGTTGCCACTTCGTCGAGTTCAGGAGTGCGATTGCCCGGAGGACGGCACTTTACGATATTAGCAATGTAAACATCTTCGCGTTTCAACCCGATGCCAATGATTATCTTGTCGAGGAGCTGGCCGGCGCGCCCGACAAAGGGACGTCCTGTAGCATCTTCTTCGGCGCCTGGACCTTCGCCGACAAAGACCAGTTGGGCTTGCGGGTCACCTTCTCCAAAAACGATGGTGCGGCGCTGCTTGTGAAGTCTGCACCTTGTGCAGTCTCCGATGTCCATCATTATCGCCTCGAGAGAGGCGTCTTTAGATTCGAGGACCGGAAGAGAAGTGGTGCGTCGTTGGCGGTTGCCTTGATCGTGCGTTGAGATAGTTTGTCCGAAGAGATCGACCTTTGGCGTATCGAGCGTCGATTGGTCCGCTTGTTCCAAGGACGCGGTCGGTTTTGTTGGCTCGAAGCGTTCGGACGTTATATGTGGTTGGCGGTGCTCTAGAGGTATTCTTTGTGAGCCCCCGATGTCTTCGAGTCCCATCTCACGATAAAAGCGTAATTGATTTTCGATCTCTAGTGTTACTGCATAGTATTCGTCCAGGATTTCTTTTGACATTGCACGGGAATTCTCCATAACGCTGTAATAGCGGTCAAGCAGCGCACTCACCAGGACTAAAGAAAAAGGGGAGGCGATTTCACCTCCCCAATTCCGACTCCATTGCTCCAGCATCTAGAAGCTCAGCTTTAACGCGAACTGAATCACACGAGGAGACTCGCCGGTCGCAATTACTGTTGCAGTAGAGGGAGTCGATGCTGCATTGCAGCATGTCTGTCCGAACACGGCAGATGTGATTGTAGGTGAGCCCACGGATGCGTTCCGCGGATTCTCGAAGTTAGCGTGGTTGAAAATGTTGAAGAACTCCGCTCGGAACTGCAACTTGAATCGTTCGGTGAGCACAAAGTTCTTGAGTGTCCCAAAGTCAAAGTTCCAGTAAGAAGGTCCTCTGAAGACGTTCCTTCCCTGGTTGCCGTTTTGGCCAGGCGCTGGTATGCAGAACTTTCCGCCGTTTGCAGTAGTGTTGCAGTTGGTCGCCGGGTCAAACCCACTTGATTCGAAAACCACTGGGCCGATGACGTTGGGTACATCGAACAGGCCGGTCTTGGGTTTGGGCCCGATGATGTCAGCTCTCGACTGGTGAGAGGTGCTGGCAGTAGCCGAACCCGAGTGGACGCTGAACGGCTCACCGGACTGGTAGTTGAATATACCAGTCAGCGACCATCCGCCGATTATGTGATTCACAGAACTTGGAACGTTGGCCAGGAACTGCCGGTCACGGCCCACCGGGATATCCCATAGTGCGTGGGCCACCAGCACGTGCGTGTTGTCGAAATCACTAACGCTTCGGTCGAGCCTCCAATTGTTAATGTCGACGGGAACTGTAGACGATGTGGATGGAGTACCGGCTGTACCGATCCTGCCTCCCGATGTCGCGCCTACAGGATCAACGGACATGTCGTCAATAGATTTGCTGAAGGTGTATGCCAATCCGAAATCCAGTCCCTTCTCGAAGTGGCGTCGGATATGAACCTGTAATGCGTGGTAGTAAGAGTTACCGCCCGAATCAATATACAGGATCTGGCTGAACTGAGGATTCGGCCGGAAGAAGTTAGCAGGGAAACCTCGCGCCACGATGTTCGTGCGATCGATCCTTTGCATCATGTTTGCGAATGCGTTGCGCAAAAGATCGGTCTGGCTGGTGCCTGAGTTTATGCCAGTCGAACCCGGGAAGATCTGCGCCAGAATTCCAATCGGCTGGCCGGTTACGCCGCTTGGGCAGCCAGTCCCATCAGGATTACAGCCCTTCCGGAGGTTGGACTGGGCGAGCAGGAATGATGGGAGCAACCCATCGTGATTTATTTTCAGCTGGTTGATGTCATACGAGCGCAACAGCCTTAGTCCGCGGCTTCCAACATAACCAACTTGCGCGAGTATGCCGAAGGGCAGCTGACGCTGAATATTGAGATTCCATTGATGTACCGTCGGGATCTTGAGCTTGGGATCGAAGACCCCGGTGTCCGGAGCGGTGAGATAAGGTGCCGGCGCCGGACCGGTGAAGGTAGACGGCAGCTTGTTTGGAGGTGGCAAAAGTAATGGGAACCCCTGGCTTATTCTGAGATCCGGGACTGCTGGACATCCAGCGGCGGGCGCTTGCCCGACGACGGTAGAGCATTGCGTTACCAACCCCGGAACCTTCCCGCTGACTGAAGTTATTTGGAACGTGGACAAGGGATCGAAGGCAATGCTGTAGCCGCTGCGGACGACTGTTTTCCCGTCGCCAAACGGGTCCCACGCAAAGCTTATGCGAGGTCCGATCGCCAGTGTGTTGTCGTTGCTGAACCAGCGATCGGCCCTAACAAAGTTAATCAACCCTTGCGAGCCGTCGATAGGTTTATCAGGCACGAAGGAAAGATGATTCGCCTCTGTAGGGGCCGGATTGTACTCGATCCTGAGGCCCAGGTTCACTGTGAGTCGCGGACTGATCTTCCACTCATCCTGAACGTAGTAATTGTACTGTTTGAACCGGTTCCCGTTGACAAAGAGTCCACCCTGCCCCAGGAAGAAGTCCCCATTAAGGTTGCCAATGTATCCTTGCCTGATACGCGCCGGAATCCCGAGCAATTCATTGATCGCCGATTGCAACGACGACAGGTCCGCGGTCGCGATCCCTGCTCGTCCATTCGGGTTCGAGCTTGAAACTGGTAGGAAAGTGACCGGGAAAGTGAACCCAGCGGGCTGTCGCACGCTGGAGCTGAAGGAGATATCCGGCGCGAGGTTGAAGCCGCCCGCAAGCCCACGCTGGTCGTTGTGCCGCGCCAGACGAATGTTGAACCCCGTGCGGATGACGTGCGCTCCACTGATCACGCTAAGGTTGTCGATGAATTGAATCGTCGTCACCGCACGCTCCGTGTGAGGAATGTTCAGCACTGGAGAGTCGATATCGGCAGCCTGATTATTATTGAAGGTGTACGGCTCGATGTTCGGGAAGTCAGGGTTTGATTCCCCGAATGTGAAGAAGAACTTGAAACGTGCGAAGCCGGTTGTAAATTCGTTGACGACGTTTTGGGAGAAGACTCGCCGATAGTTGAGAGACAAGTTCCGCGCCTGGCGAAAGACCTCACCCAATGGAGGAAAATTAGGAAAGACCTGTGGGCGGGCGTTCAAGAAGTCGCCGTCAAGCGTATCGGTGTTCGCCCAAAGCAGTCGACCGAAAATGGAGTTGTTCTCATCTATCTTGTGGTCTATTCTCGCGATGTAGTTCGGACCGACAAAGCGCGAAGGTGGATTCCAGACGAATCCTCCTGTGTTGAGACCGTCGCCAACTGATCCAAACGTGTTAGGAAATGGATACTCCTTTAAAAACGAACCTATTGTTGGATCGAGACCGAGCCCCTTGGGATCGCTCGCGAAGATGTTATAGCTGGCTACGCAGTTCGTCTGCGATGCCGTGGCACACAGCGGCACGCGTAGCACTCCAGTAGTCGGGTCAACCAGCAACCTGTCATTAGCTGTGATCGTCTTTCCATTGATCACTAACAAGTTTTTGGGGTCAGGTATGAAGTAGCGGAATATCCCGTTTCGCGCGGCTGCGGTGAATACTCGTGGTATGCCGAAGTTGCTCGCTATTGGTTGAGTCTGCGCTATTCGCTGCCCCTGCCAGCCGCCGAAGAAGAAGGTCTTGTTTTTTATTATTGGGCCGCCACCTTCTATCCCATACTGATTCACCCGAAGGACCGGCCGCACAACTCCCTGCGCGTTGTTGAAGAATTCATTTGCGTTAAGGACCGGGTTGCGGAAGAACTCGAACGCATCGCCGTGGAATTCATTCGTGCCGGAACGGGTAGCAATCGCTACCTGCGCACCGGAGTTTCGACCATATTCTGCAGTCGCGTTTGAAGTAACCACGCGATATTCCATGACGTTGTCGGGATTTAGCCGGAAAAGATTTGACTGCGGATTTGGAACTGACGCCTCATTCGCGTCAATTCCATCGATCGTGACGTTGTGAGCTCGATCACGTGAGCCGTTGACGTGTGTGCCTGACCCAGTGCTGTTGGTCGTGCGTTGAACCAATCCCGGTTCAAGGGTGATCAGCGTCAACGGGTTGCGTCCATTTAGAGGCAGGTCTTTGACGGCTTTCTGGCCAACGACGTCGCCAAGCATTGCGTGCGACGTCTCGATGCGTTCGTACCCACCCTGTACTTCGACGACCTCCGATGTAGCTCCAACCTGGAGCGACACGTCTATAACCAGCGGTGAACCGACGGTGAGAACATTTTTGGTGCTCACGAATTTGCGGAACCCGGGTGCTTCCACCGTCAGTGTGTATTCACCAGATGGAAGGTCCGGAAAAGCAAAGATCCCAGCCGAAGTCGCTTTTGCGTTGTAAGTCACACCGGTCGCCTCATTTTTCACTGTAACTGGCGCATCCGGAACCACTGCGCCCTGCGGATCGGTCACGGTTCCAGTAATGCGCGACGTACCGGTTTGTGCTTCGGCACACACTCCACAAAAGAGAACAAAGCTGATGTAGAGAAGACAGGCTATTCTCTTCATAGAGGTACCTCCTATGCGTTGACTGTTGTCAATCGCGTCTCGTTTGGTTGATCAAAGGATTGTTCCGCCCCGCCCGACGGAGAGAATGCAATAACACAGTACTCCAAGAACGATGTGCAATCAAATTCATTGCCACAAAGTGGGTCTGCGACAGAACCTGAACGAGCTGAATCTGCTGGCGCATCTTTAGCACGCATACAATTACTATTTGGAGAGTCTGCTGATACGTGCGATCCGGGACTCGAAGCGCCCCACAAAATTGTTTGTATGGCGGAATCATACGGCTAGTGAATGAGCACGTCAACGTGTTTGAGTCGCAAACTGAATCCAGCTTGTGTTGGGACCGTTCAAATGTTTTCGTAGACAGAAAGCCAATATTTACATTGCGTTTTGAATGAACCATTGTTAGTGTGCCTTAAACTGAACCTTTAGAGCGTTCCAGCGACTCCTTAAAGCAGCGCTCTTAACAGGAGGTGCTAAATGCGCCCAATCAGACTTCCATCCAGGCTAATGACAGCATTGCTGGTTGCTCTGCTGCTTCCGCCTGGAACCTTCGGGCAGGCATCACCTTCGATTCAGTTTTTTATGCCTAACGGAACATATCCGCCTCGCGAAATCCGGTTCGAAATGGCGATTGACAACGGCCGTGTCGAGACTTTTTTTAGCGATTCCAAAGGAAAATTTTTGCTCACCAGATTACTCGGACTGAAGCCGGACGCCGAATACAGGATCAAAGTTTTAGGAGATGGGGTCAGTTACGATACAACAGCCTTCACGTTCAAAGAATACGGAGTTTATTACATACCGATTTATTTAAAGCCGCATAGTTCGAAACCGACGCCTCCAGCAAAGCTAATCGATCTTGCGGAGTTTGATGCTGATATACCTGCGGAAGCCAAACAAGCCTATGATGGCGCGCTTCGCCTGTTCAAAGAAGGACAGCGGGCCGGGGC
>Ga0126384_10001345_pt1 | contig 14547 bp, 9 predicted proteins | sample PanSoiMetPlot_36_FD_92543 | JGI IMG/M metagenome (GOLD analysis project Ga0126384, IMG submission 92543) | Tropical forest soil microbial communities from Panama - MetaG Plot_36 | ecosystem: Environmental > Terrestrial > Soil > Tropical forest > Bulk soil | place: Panama | collected 2016-02-17 | reverse complement strand
GGAACCAGGTCCTCTACGTGCTGATGAGTGCTCGCATCAAAGAGTAAGGACTACAGTTACCTGATCAGCAAAGCCGAATCGCTCACCCAGAGTGCGGTTAATCCGGAAGTCAAAGCGCAAGCGCGGTTTTTCATCGGCGACGCATATTGGAAAACCAAGGATATCGACCGCGCGCGCAAAGCTTTCCAGGCGGTAGCCGCGGAATATCCGCAATCACGCTATGCGCAAGAGGCTGAAGGCAACTTGTGGGAAATTGAATTCCTCAATCCCGGCCAGCTGGCACCCGCGTTTGAGCGAACCGCGATCACCGGAGTTCCGATTTCTCTTGCCGGCTTCAAAGGGAAGGTGGTGGTGCTGAAATTCTGGGGTACCTATTGAGCCCAATGCGTGGGGGAGGTTCCCCTGCTCAAAGAGCTCTACGCACAATATCGTGATAAAGGCGTGGTCGTGGTTGGAATCTCTCTCGATGAAGAACTGAAGCCGCTTCTGGAGATGGTCAGCGCGAAAGGTATATCGTGGCTGCAGATCCACGATGCGGACAAGAGCGTCGCGAAACTCTTCAATGTGAAAGGAACACCCACTTACTTCCTGCTCGACCGCGAGGCGAAGATCGCTGCTAAAGACATCACAATGAAAAAACTGGGCGGCGCGATCGATGATCTTTTAAGAAAGTGAAACCTCTCGTGAGACCAATCGATTGGATTAGCCGCGGGTGAACGCGGACGCGGGCTTGCGTCTCCCTCCTGATGGAGGGAAATTTCAGGCATTAATTGTGTTGGGCGGAGCGGATCTTAACCAATCGTCCCAACCTTGGCGGTTGGATCTCACCATGCTTTTGAATGTACTCGATCAACACATCTGAAAGCGGCTTCCTCGTGTCCGATTGTCTCGTGCGAAGAAAAGTCTGATACAGATCACCGCCTTCAGCCAAAAAACTGCTCGTCGCCACTCTGTAGCTCTTCTGATTATCGACCGGTTGATCTCCGATTCGCAGGTCAATCAATCGCCGCTTAACCGGCCGCCTCAGATCATATGTCGCGCGCAAGCCCGAGACCTGAATGAGTCCACGCTCCAGCGTTAGACCCTGCTCGAGTACCTCTCGTATCTCCGCCCCGGTCATCTCACAAACTACCAAAGTGTTCACGAACGGTAGCGCGTCGAGCACGTTTCCATTCGTGACCGTCCCCTGTGGTAAGTCCGCACGCAACCCGCCCGCGTTTTGAACAGCGATGTCTGCGCCGCTCATTTCGCGCATAACGTCACACACAAAGCTGCCCAGCGAAGACTCGGCGTTGTAGTCTCGCACTAATCGCGTTTTCGATTTGCCGGCGACTTTTCCAATTTGCGGCGCTACCAGCTGCTTGTAGTGTTGGATCTTTTTCGCAATCACCGGATCGGGTGGCAACCTGTCGCTCCAGACTTTCAACAATTCACCCTGGTGCGAAACGATCTTTTTTCCTCTCAGGTTGAGTTTCAGGTAACCGAGGCGTGTGCCGTAGCCGTAGGTCTGCACGATCAGCGTTCCGGTCTTCGGATGGACGAACGGCTTTTCGATTCCGCGATGAGCGTGACCGCCGACGAATACGTCTATGCCTTCGACCTCGCCGCACAGCCTTATGTCTTCGTCAAAATCGCGTTGGACTTCCGGCCGGGCTTCGGCGTCGGTTTGCTGGGGGCCAGTCTTCCCCTGGTGCGCAAGGACTACGATCAAGTCAACTTGAGGCTTTAGCTCTTTTACCAGATCTCTCACGATCGGAATCGGATCCAGAAAGTCGAGACCGGTGATGCCCGACGGGAGTGCGACGCTTCTTGCGTCTTCGCCGATTATTCCGATCACACCGAGCCTAACTCCGTTGCGTTCGATGATCGTGTAAGGGCGGCTGTAACGGTGAGTGGTTCCCTTGTAAAAGATGTTCGCACCAAGAACGGGGAAGGGAACCCGGTACATCTGCTTTTCGAAGTTATCACTTCCATAATCGAACTCGTGATTGCCGATCGCCATCGCGTCGTATTTCATGGCCGCCATCATTTCCATGAGCGCTTCGCCGCGGGTCAGGTTGGAGAGCATGCCGGTAAACATGTCTCCGGTATCGAACAGAAAAACGGTCTTGTCGCGCTTGCGGATTTGATTGATGAACGTGGACAGCTGGGCAGCGCCGCCAAGTTTTGGTGAGCCTTTCAACCAGTAAGCGGGAATTGGATCAAACGCACTGTGAAAGTCATTGGTATAGAGGATAGTTACTTCGCGAAGCTGACTTCGTTGCACGCGGGATGCAAGTCCAACAACGCAGGTGAGTGCTACTAGAGTGAGTAATGATATGCAGTGTCGAGTATCAGCTTGCATTGTACTATGAGCGTGAGCTCAACCGTGACCATCCAGGTATATCGAGCAACCGCCAAAAGCGCGTTACTCGAAACGATTTCAGCAATCACTCAAGCAAGCTCGGTACGAATTGCTTTAATCGCCGCGTCGATGTCTCTCTCGGTATTGAAAATATGCGGCGAGATGCGACTTCCGTTGAACCATCTTTTCTCGGCGACCTTGATTACTATTCGGTATTTTTTGAGCAATGTATCGCGGAAAGCCCGACTGTCGACCGAGTCGGGAAGCTTGAACGCCACAAGCGCCGTCGTGAGCGGCCCAGGCGGCGGACTGACAACTTGAATCCTTGAGATTTTGGTGAGATCGGTATAGGCCCGGTCGCGCAGTTCGATTATGCGATTCTCGACCGTCGCTATGCCTCGTTTTTGCAGCGCCTCGACCGCGGCACCGAGCCCGACCACGAGGGGCAGACTGCCGATACCGGTCGAACTGGCAACGAACCGAACACCGCCATCGCGCTGAACGGGCTGGATCAATGAGCTCGCATCTTTGTTGATGTAGAGAAAGCCCGTTCCTTTTGGACCCATCAGCCATTTGTGGCCGGTGGCTGCGTAGGCGTGGCACCCCAACTCCCTTACATCGACATCAAGCCCGCCAACCGCCTGGGCGCCGTCAACGATACACAATATGTCACGAGTTTTTGCCAGCGCCGCAATCTCAGCAATCGGCATTCGAAGGCCGGTTGAGGTGATCACGTGGCTTACACTGATAACTTTCGTCCTGGCGGTAATCGCCTTTTCAAAACGGCTGATGATTGCCCTGGTGTCGAAATCGCCAGGCGCTATCGAAACCACGTCGATGTCGATGCCGCGACGGCGCTTCAGGTAGCTCCAACAGATGCTTCCGCCTTCGTGCTCGACGTCAGTGGTCAGGACACGGTCTCCGCGATTCAGATCGAGGCCTAAAGCGACGGAGTTCATCGCGTCGGTCGCGCTTCGCGTTATCAGAAGTTCGTCAGCGGTGCAGCCGATTAACGATGCTACCCGTTCACGTGCGTGGTCGGTTGCTACGTGAACGGACCCGTCGGCATACGCCATCGTAACCGGGTTCAACTCCAGCTCATACCATGCCTTTAACACTTTATCTAGAACTGTTCGAGGTGTGGGCCCGAGTGCAGCGGTATTGAGATAGTTCAGTCCCGGCTCGAATAAGTATTCTGAATTTTCGGTGCCGCGTGTGGCTGAATCAACGGCTTCAGCCCGTGCAAAAGATGCTCCGGTAAACAGAAATGGCCCGGCAGTCAGCCCTGCGACTAGCTTGCGTCGTGAAATTTTGCTCATCAGTTTACCTATCAAGAACCTCTTGAGTGCCCGAATGCAAGCGACACTTTAGTTTGGATCGGTGTAATTATCAATTGAGATTGATTTGCGCGATGCTAACAGAAAGACCGTTCAAAACCTTACCGTGCGCTTCTTGTGTCCACCAAAAAGCCGGTGTATATCATATGCGCGCTCAAAGGGAGGTTCTCGATGAAACGATTAGCTGTGTTGTTAGCACTACTGACGGTTGGCGCCGTCTCCGTGATTTTCGCACGGCCTCAGCCGCAACAAACGGCGCCCGCGCTCGCTGTTGAGAAGCTGAAAGACAACCTTTACATGATCACCGGCGCGGGAGGGAACACCGCAGCGTTTATTACCGAGTCGGGCGTGGTCATTGTAGATACGAAGGTGCCTGGAACGGGACCGGCAATCCTCGAGAAGGTGAAATCGATCACCACCAAACCGGTGATGATGGTTATTAATACTCATACACACTTTGACCACGTAGGCAGCAACAACGCGTTCACAGGAACTGTCGAGTTCGTCGCTCACGAAAACTGCAGAGCGAGCATGGAGAAGATGGCCGCATTTCAAACCGACGAAGGGAAGAAATATCTTCCGAGTAAGACGTTCAAAGACAAGCTCAGTCTGCTGGAGGGCAACGACAAGATCGACCTGTACTACTTTGGACGCGGCCACACAAACGGCGACACCTTTGTCGTATTCCCAGCACTGAGAGTAATGCACGCGGGCGACTTGTTCGCATTCACGAACGGGCTCCCGTTCATCGACCTCACCACTGGGGGCAGCGGGATCGAATACCCCAAGACTTTGATGACTGCTGCGCAAGGGATCAAAGGCGTCGAGACGGTGATCCCTGGCCACAGCGCGGTGACCGATTTCGCCGCGTTCAAACGATACGGCGAGTTCCTTCAGGCCTTTGTCGCGGCGGCCGAGCAGGCCAAGAAAGAGGGAAAGACAATCGATCAAGCGGTGGCGGATCTAAAGCTGCCCGAAAAGTTCAAGGACTATAACCTGAGTGCCGCGAAGGGCGGGATCACAGCAGTTTATAGCGAACTGAAATAGCGAAACCCAGTCAGGACGCGACATGGATGTGAGCTTCCATACCCACCTCGTGAGAGGTGGGCAGTTGATGTTGTGGCCTACCGCACGTCAAGTGCCTCCATGATTCGTGCATGAACATACCCACGTCGAAAGAGGTGGGTCATTGATGTTGTGGCCTACCGCACGCCAAATGCCTCGATGATTCGTGCTTGAACACACCCAGCTCGTGAGAAGTGATTCCTTTCTCTTAGGCTCGTCGTGTGCTCACAACGTTGCGTACGCACCGCGCCGCTTATCGGAATGTCCATTCGCATCAGCAGGTCGGCGCATCGCTGGTCGACCATCATCTCTTTTCGATTCGATAGAGATGCGTTCTACTGCGTAAATAGAAAGCCTTGCCAACAACCGCTGGAGATGCCAAGAACCCTTCATCCAGCTGATTCTCTGCTAACAGTTCAAATACCCTGCCCGCTCTCAGCACTGCAGTCTTGCCCTCTTCGCTAAATAACCAGATTTTGCCGTCGGCATACAGAGGTGAAGCCGAATATTCGCCTCCTATACGTTTTTGCCAGACCATCTCACCGGTCTTTGCTTCAATACAACTTGCAATGCCTGTGTCATTGATAACGAAGATCAAATCGTCAACTAACAAAATCGACGGTTTGTTCGGAATCCCTCGCTGTACTTTCCATTCGACGTGACTATCGGTTATCAACCCGTTGCCACCAACTCTGACAGCGAACAACTGCCCCGTGGGAAATCCTGTTGGATAAAAAATCATCCCGTGACCGATCACTGGCCGTGTACTGGCTGAATGCTGCCCGCGCTCTTCGAGGCGCCAGAGTTCATGACCATTGATAGGGTTGTAAGAATACGCTGCTTTCGAGCCGAGACTGATGAGTTCCCAACGACCATTGATTAAAACGGCTTGCGGAGTCGAAAAGGCCTTGCGGAAATCACCATCCGCGGCGATCTTTCCATCGGGTTCGATGTCCTGAAAATCAATCGAGCGGTTGGTTTTCCAGACGGTTTTCCCGGTTCGCTTGTCGAGAGCGATGACGAACTGACGATCGCTGCCATCGAAGTTCATGATGACCAAATTGCGAAACAGAATCGGCGATGATCCAGCGCCGCGAAAGTGATTGCACTCAAGGTCGCGTCGCTGCCACAAAACCTTGAAGCTGTCGGTATCAATGCAAGCAGTGCCAGGTGATCCGAACGTAACATAGACTCGCCCTTTCTCAATGACAGGGGTTGGTGAAGCATAGGTGTTGAATGAATGGGCAAATTGTGGATGTTTGACATCAAAGAGCTTCAGGTCGTGCTCGTGTTGGTGTTGGTGCTTAGATAGATCTGTTGGGCTGATGCTTATATAGATCTAAGAGTAAAAGTCAACGAACTCAAGCCTGACCCCTTTCTACGGTCCAACCGAACAGGAGTGATGTTGTTCTGCAGCTGTCAATGAGTCATAGCACTCGTGACAGAGTAGTGTGCTTCATTCGGCACTCGAATATAAACACGGCACTCCTGACGGAGTGCGACAGCATTCATCACCGAACGATCTGGTCCAGCTGACGAACATCAAGACCCGCTTCGCGATAGTACTTCCTTGTCAGCTCCAGCGTGGTGAATCCATCCTCATAGGCGCCAAACCCACCGTTCACCGATTCGTCCAGATAGATTAGGCCGCCCTCTACTATGAACATGATTATCGCTGGTTCTGGCGAGTCCTCGGTGACAACCAACGTGTGCGCCTCACCGGCGGGTTCGTAGATAAACGTTCCGGGCTTTGCTATCCACTCATGCTCAAGGTATCGCCAATGACCACGCATCGTATAGCCACGAACTGTACCGACGTGGTAATGAGTCCCCAACATTGCGCCCGGCAGCCCTTTTAGCACTACACTGAATCCGCCGGAGGTAACATTAAAGCAGCATGGCTGGAACCAGACACCGTCAGCGTAAGGCACCCACAGACGGTCATCTTCCAGGTTGGTATTAATAATGAAGTGTCCGCGGCTCCTTTGATTCGAATCGAGACCGTCGGTGAAACTATTGAAGGCAGTGATCGGCATGCGTTCTCCTTTTGGCTCAAGGATGACTATCAAATATCAAATCGTCGAGTGAAGCCTCCATCGGGCATCAAAGTGCTGCCCGTGATGATCAGAGGACATCCGCAGATTACGCAGATTCACGCAGATCGTAGGTCATTACGCGTTAGCCTGCGTAATCTGCGGAATCTGTGTAATCTGCGGATGGATCTTCATTTCGCCCGCGCCGAGCCTGGACAACCCACGTAGTAGCGACTTCAGTCGTTTTTGATCCCAAGGTCATAGCAGTGGATCCAACCGGAAACGACTGAAGTCGTTACTACGTGGATATCTATCCGATACTACAACAGGATTGCATTGGCTGATAGTCCCTGACTCATCTCTGTTCATCCGACTTTGCCAATGCGACGCGGCGCTGCAGATCCAGGAAGCGCGGGTCATCGCGAATTTCATCCAACAACGGATCTGTATCAATCCAGGCGAAGAATGGCGCCCGGTCCGCAAAGTCTCTTTCGATTGCCGCGAACGCCTCGTCTTTCTCCCCAAGGGCCAGGCAGGCAACCGCCAGAAAGTAGCCCGGAACATAGCTGCGGGCAGCATCGGCCTTCAATGCTTCGCGCAGCTTGATCGCTTCAGCACGATTTCCAGATCGCGCGAGCGAAATAATCAGCTGCGATTTTGCGTACGGCGATTCGTTCAACTCGAGAGACTTACGACATTCCGAGATTGACTCTTGATACATTCCCTTTTCATAGTAGACCCACCCAAGGAGATAACGCGCGTAGTAAAAATTCGGATCCAGGGAAAAGGTGTGTTGGACCTGCCGCAAAGCCTCGTCATAACGTCGCAGCAGAATAAGATTCCAGGCCGTGTCCGCACTTATGATAGTTGAAAGCGGGTCGAGTTCTTCAGCTCTATGCGCCGCAGCGATGGATTCGTCGCCGCGATTTTGAAACGCCAGCACGTTGCCCAGCCAGTGATAAGCGGTCGCATAGTTTGGTTTGAGTTCAATGGCGCGACGAAGCTCCTTTTCTGAGGCCAGTTGGTCCCCCACGTAGCCGCTCAAGTAAACACTTAGTGCCGCATGGGCTTCAGCAAGTGATTCATCGAGTTCCAGTGCTTTGACTGCAGCCGCCTTTGCCCGCGGCATACTTTCTTTCGGTGGACCAACGCTATAGTTTGCGAAAAGAACATACGCTTCCGCTAATCCGGAATAGGCGAGCGCAAACCCGGGGTCTTTTGAGATTGCCTGCTTGTAGTATTCAGCCGCCTGACTCAACCCATCGACTGTACGTTTGTTCCAGTAGAAGCGGCCCTTGAGATAAAGCTGATAAGCCTCGTTGTTTTCGGTATACCGTCTTTTTGCGGTTCGGCCGTCATCGCCAGATAACTTCAATTGCAACTTGTCGGTAATAGCTGTAGCGATCTCCCGCTGCGTTGCGAGAAGGTCTGACATCTTGCGCTCATACTGCTCGCCCCAGACCAGCTTGTTGTATCGCGCATCGATAAGCTCGGCGCTGATCGCCAAATTATCGCCACGCTTCACCAATCGCCCTGTCATAACTGCATTCACACCCAAAGCGCCGGCTATTGCTTTCACGTCTGGTTCTTTCCCTTTGTAACGCAGGACGGAACTTACCGGGCTGACTTTCAGATTTGCAATTTGCGACAGACGATAGATCAACGACTCCGCCAAACCATCCGAGAGATAATCAGCATCCGGATCATTGCTCCTGTTCTCGAAGGGCAGCACCGCAATGGACTCGATGGCGACCTCAGTGTCCCGAGCGTGCGAATAAAAACTATAGCCAATAACCGCTATAACTATGACCAGCACCAGAACGACTGCCGCAAGTTTGTGCTGTTTTATCCCAGTGACGATGTATTCGGCGCTCGAAGTTGTGCGAATCTGCTCGCCGGTGGTTGCAACTGCATTAGTCTGTGATCTCGTCCCGGCCGAGGCATTGCCACTGACGCTCCGCACGGCGGGAGCGATCGTACGCTCGATCTCTGCATCCACGTCCAGTTTGCGTCTCAGGTTTCGCAGATCAATCAGTAGATCTCGTGCGCTCTGGTAGCGATCATTCTTATCTTTGGCCAGACATTTGAATACGATCTCATCCAATCGCTCCGGCACACCTTCAACCTGCTGGGTCAGCGGCAAGGGCTCAGTTTCCTGGATTGCTATGATTTGCCGGTGAATGTCTTTTCCTGGGAATGGAAGACACCCGGCGATCATCTCATAGAGCACGACACCAAGGCTCCAGATATCAGTGCGTTGGTCCACACCTCTGCCCACGGACTGTTCTGGTGACATATAACTGACCGTGCCCATTACCATTCCCGGATGCGTATGAATAAACACCTGGGTCGCCGCGTCCTCGGCGGAGTCGCTTTGATCTATCCCGGCCGCGGAGGCAGGAGGTTCTGACAGTTTCGCCAGGCCGAAATCGAGTACCTTGACGATCTGATCTTTGCGAACCATCACGTTCTCCGGCTTGAGATCGCGATGTGTGACGCCAGCCTCGTGCGCTGCGCTCAACGCCGCAACAACCTGAACTGTTACATCCAATATGTCGATTAATTTCAAACGACGGCTCGAGAGATAGTCACGCAGCGTCACTCCATCGACGTACTCGGTGGCGATGAAGGAAGCTGATTTTGTTTGTCCAAATTCGTGAACAGTGAGGATGTTCGGGTGATTGAGGTTTGAGACGGTGCGAGCTTCCTGGGTGAAGCGCTGCAATCGATCCTTGTCTTTGGCGACCTCTATCGGAAGGATCTTGAGCGCTACGTTACGGCCGAGTTCGGAAGTATCCTGAGCGAGGTAGACTTCACCCATCCCGCCCGCGCCGAGTCTTCTGACGATGCGGTAATGCGACAGGATAGTATTGGCCGCGAGTTCCTTATTCACAAGCGATACAACCTAAGGCAAACCCATGCGCCGCACCAGGTCCTTGAACCGCGAGTCGGTGCGAAGAGTATCCAGCCGCGCGTCGGTTGGTAAATAAACCGGCAAGTAATACCCAGATAAACGGACCCCATTCCACCCTCACCAATCTACGAGAGAATCTGGTATTGAGAAAAGGTCTTATTGATGAGGGTCGCTCGTGATCCTTGGTTCATTCCCATCGCTTCAACACTCTAAGGACGATACTCGCTTTCGAGGTTTGATTTGATCTCCGATTCGGTAAACCACACCGGCTTCAGTTCGTGATTCGCGAACAATCCTATCTGATCGCGGCTGTGCTTTGAATCCGGGTTCGCCGTCTGTCCGTATGCCAACACCGAATAAGCTTTCACCGGCTTTGAGAACTCGACTATTATTACCCACCCATCGCCAAATCCCTGCAGAGGTTCGTTTGAGGAAACCCAACCTGCGATCTGTTTACCGTCAGGCATCGCTCTGAAACCCACCACTCGAAATGCGCCGTACGTGCCTACGATTCCGTCTGCCGGCAGATCAACATCTTTAAATCTGAAGCGATGCACCTGTCCCCACGCTACCGCTTCCGAACCGAAGGTCTCGCGAGTCCATTTCACCGCTTCTTCAAAAAGCTTCACCGCCAAAGCCGTGTCAGAAATGCCTGATGGTGTTCTTGCCGGATTCTGACTGTTCCATTCGACGGCGTACGGTTTCTTTGTCGCGCGAAGATAGTTATCCACGAATCGCTGAAACAGCACCGCCCCCTTTGCATCCGCCGAAGCGGTGTTGTCCCAGGATTCGAGCACTGCGAGGCCTTTGCGCAGATCATCCGATGGTGCCGGCGTGGCTCTGATCGCTTTGATCAAATCGGGCTTGAGCCGATCCGCAATCAACATTTTCGTGTTGAATTTCATTCGCTTCACATCATCAAGCGAGAACCTCGATTGGCTTTCGAGCATTTCGAGAGCAAGCTGCGGCCTGAGCGCAAGCTCACTACGCTCGAAGTAAGATCTGAACTTTGTCGGATCGATACGGTCTTTTAGCGATGTGTACCAGGGAGGATTGTTGCAATTCTGAATGTAGCCGCCGCTCGGATTGAGCAAGCTCGGAAAATCAACCATCGGGTGCAAACCCTGCCAGAGATACCTGGTCGTATCGCCCGGGACATCCAGTTGGTAGCTTGTGCCGTCATCGACTCGTCTGGGAATGTGTGCGTTCCACTGGTAAAGGATATTCCCGTCGCGATCGGCATAAGTGAAATTGGAGTAGTTCAGCAAACCGAGCTTGATTACTCCGAGCCATTCGCGGATGTTGCGAGTTTTGCTCAGACGATAGAAACCCTCGAAGTGCCGGAACGATTCGAGCTGAGCTGCGCGGTACGCAAAGGCCAGATCTTTTGTGCGATAGATTATCGGTCCAAGGTGCGACTCATCGTAAGTCCGCTTCTCGCTCTTGAGCGAACGGTCAGCGGCCTTGATCTCGACGGTCACTTCCTTCTTGTTGAGCGGCAGACTCTGGCCTTCGAAGAAATAATGATCAGCTTTGTTAGGATCGAGCTTGAGCGCGTAGATGTCTTCCTGGTCCGGGTTGTTGTTGGTAGTGACCCATCCCAGATGTTCGTTGAATCCGGCTCGCAGCACCGGGATGCCGGCCAGCGTCGAACCGAAAAAGTTTATTTTGCCCGGTACGGTTACCTGTGCTTCCCAGTAGAGCGATGACCAGTTCAGATGCGGATTGCCTAGCAGAATCGGTTTGCCGGAAACCGTTCGTGAGCCGGACAACGCAAGGGCATTCGACCCCGGCGATTCGGTATCAGTGATGAATGACCCGCTCGATTCATCAAGATCGCGACCCGGCTGGGAGGGCGTCGGTTGCGGAGCATCGGGATACTTTGCCTTAAGCGCTCGCATCGTCGCAGCATCGATTGCGGAGTTGACTGCGCCTGATCTGCCGTTGGCCAATACGTCAACGCCATCAAAAGACGGAATCCATGTCGGCAGTCCCTGACGGTGCTTCGAGACGTAATGATTTATGCCGGCCGCAAACGCGTTGTAGATTTTCTGCATCAGCGGATCGAGCTGGCCGAAGTTTTTCTTGCAGACCTCCAGGTTATCGAAGCGCTTCATCAGGAAGTCGCCTTCTTGTCCTTGCCCAAGATATTTTGCAGCTTCGCCGCGCCCGGCAATCAGACGACGAACAATCGGCAAGCAGTGATCTTCGGCTTGGGCGTATCCGAGTCCGAAAGCCGCTGCTTCTTCTGTTTTGGCGAGAATATGAGGGATGCCGTATGTGTCACGTCGAATAGTGACTTGCTCGGCGAGACGTTCGGAGTCAGTTTTCGAGTCCTTTGCTATCGCGCGGATGATACCGAAGCTCAAACTAATCGCAAACGACAACGCCACGACGCAAATGATGATTCGCTTCACTATTTCAACCTCAAGAATTGCCGATTTGCGATTGCCAATTGCCGATTTGCGAATTCCGACTTCCAATTTTTACTTGCCGACGGATTCTCTTGCGAGCGCAATGGCGGTCAGCAATGGGCAATCGCAAACCGGCAATCCCCAATCCCTAACCCTAATCCCCAACCCCTATCTCCCTAGATTGATAAGCCACAGGTCGCCTGTAATTCGTCCGTGCGAATAGATCAATGCTCGCCCGTCTCTTGAAATCTGCGGGTCCTCGAGAAACAGTCCGGACTCGGGAAAGTTCGTAACTTTCTGTGGTTCGACTTGTCGCCAGTTTTGCGCCGGACCAGGTACGCGGTAGATGTTCTTATGATCGAGTTGAAAGTAGAGCCAGTTGCCGGACGGCGATACTGACGGATGATAGTCCTGGTGAGGGGTTGCAATTACAACGCGCGACTCGCCGCCTTCAACAGGTATAGCGCGCAGGTCGATGTTACCGTTCGGGTTAGATTGATAAATTAGCCATTTGCCATCAGGACTAAAAGTGTAAATGGGTACCACGCCAGTTTCATTCGTTACTTGACGCGCAGTGCCGGTGGACAAGTCATAAATGTTTATTTGGTTTTGGTTTCCGTTTACAACCGACCCGTAGGCGATGGCACGGCCCGAAGGCATCCACGCCGGGTTGACTGCATTCTCGATCAACTTGCGAGGGTTTGCCCCATCGCGAGACATCAGCCGTAAGCTGGAGGATGACCCAGGCGCGACGGACTCGGGCGTGTTAGCTGGTCTTCGAATAAACGCGATAGTCTTGCCATCAGGGGACCATCGTGGAGTTGTGTCAGTGAAGTTTGCTTCAGAGGTCAATTGTACCGGTACAGAGTTAGAGTCAATACGCCAGATGCGAGAGATCGTCCCGATATGGTTTTCAAAGATAATCCGTTGATCGTTCTCTGAGAGAAAGTAGATAACGTTTGACCCCTGTGTAACCGGTTTGACTTCTCCAGTTTGCCGACCAGTCTCGGCATCAAAAGGTAAAACCTCAACATTGAAAGACAGGTCCTGCGCTGCAAAAGCAATAGTTTTGTTATCGCGCGAGATTGCCGCTTGCAGGTCTCGTCCGCGGCCGACTGTGAGTGGCTGAGCAGGTCCAGAAGCAATTCCCTCCGTCGCCGAAACAGGTAGTTGCCAGAGCGAAAAGCTTTTGCCCGAGGCATTGTTCGAATAGATGATTGACCGTCCGTCTGAGGTCCACGTTGGATGCTGACCGGCCACAATCGCATGAGCTTCGCCTCCCGCTGCGCTAACAACGAATACTTTTCCGCCTGTGTCAAAAGCTATCCAACGTTCATCGGCTGAGTAGCTGGCGTGCAGCCAGAAAGGCGCCGGAGATTCATCGCTCTTGAATGTAATCGGAATCTCCTGGGGCTCTCCGCCCTGCGCTGAGACCCTATACATTTTGTGCCGGAACCATGATGTACTGTTTGTGTATATGATCGCCGTTCCGTCTGGCGACCACGATGGAAAATTGCCCGATTCGGCAATGCGTCTCGGACTTCCGCCGAGCGCCGACATTACCCAGATATCACCGCCTAACAACGAATAGTCGACGCCTGGATACAAAAGATTCGAAGAGCTGGCGCGCGTCGATACGAATGCGATCTGCTTGCCATCCGGTGAAAAAGCGGGCTGAACGTCGTCGGCCTTGTTTTCAGTTAAATTGATATCCGGCCCGCCGGAGATTTGTTTTAGGAAGATCTCGAAGTCGCCAGTGCGATCGGAAACGTACGCAATCCTCTGTCCATCGGCTGAAAAAGTTGGCTCTCCCTCGTAACCGGGATCCGTAGTAAGCGGGGTCAATGTGATTCCAGCGAGGTCGATAGAGTTCTTTTCTGAAGCAGGCCATGGAAGGAATCTCCAAGCCGCTAACACGATTCCGAGCAGGAGTAGGGCACCGGCTCCGATCCACATCCTCGAAGCAGGTGTGCGTTTATTGGTGTCGACCTTGCCGGGGATTCGCATGCTGATGAGCGAATTGAATTCAAGCGCGCGCTTGAAGCGGCGCAGGTCGAGTTCGAAATCGCTTGCATCCCGGTAACGATCATGAGGGTTCTTGGCAAGTGCCTTCTCCACAATGTCAGATATTTCAGGCGGCAATTGTGGATTCAAGTCAGCGACAGGCGTCGGCTCGCGATTGATGATCGCGTGCATCGTATCGATTGCCGAGTTGCCATCGAAAGGTCTACGTCCTGAGAGCATTTCGTAAAACACGATGCCAAGCGAGAAGATGTCGGTTCTTTGGTCAACCTTCTCACCGGTAGCCTGCTCAGGCGACATATAGGAAACAGTTCCGAGTATCGTTCCGGCACTGGTTCCCAGGGGCGCTCCATCGCCCTCGTAAGCTACTGTGCTTAGCCCGCTCAACTCGGCCGGATTGCGTTGTTTGTCGATCAGC
>Ga0126384_10001344_pt1 | contig 14548 bp, 16 predicted proteins | sample PanSoiMetPlot_36_FD_92543 | JGI IMG/M metagenome (GOLD analysis project Ga0126384, IMG submission 92543) | Tropical forest soil microbial communities from Panama - MetaG Plot_36 | ecosystem: Environmental > Terrestrial > Soil > Tropical forest > Bulk soil | place: Panama | collected 2016-02-17 | reverse complement strand
GGTCAACCTCTGCCGCTCGCAGCCGTCGCCAACGGCGCGCTTGGGGTGAGGATTAGCACTGTCGCCTCAGTGCTGCGAACTCGCGCCTCACGAGACGCACGAGGAACTGGCGCCGGCATTCTATCGTTTTCGATGGCCAATCGCGAACCGCTGCGATGCTCAACCGCGGTCCGCGGCATCGGCGTGGTAAGCGCCACAAACGACATTGGCTTGTGGGAACTATGCAACCCGTGAATCAGCAAAGTCAGATAGCATTGCCCAACATGCGGCGCAGCAAAAGGTCAGGGGACAACCATGACTGACCGTGATTTCCGTGCCCAGCTTGCGGGCTTTAGTCTGACAACGGCGGAAATTCTCTATCGTCTGCCCGATCATCCGCTGCTGCTGCAGAGCTTTGTGTGGCAGGAATACGATGTGCACCCGCGCTTTCCACGCCTCAAGCATTTTCTCGAGTTCTGGTCGCGCAATCTCGATGGCAAGCTCTACAGCGTGAAAGTCGCGCACAAACGCTTGATCACGCCGGCCGAGTTGCGCCTGGTCGATGGCGAGGTCCACTTGCACTGAGCGTTGCGCGCAGCCACCGTTACCGGTGTGCGGCTCTCAGGGTGAGGATGATCCGGCCTCCGGCTTGAGCACCAGGCAATCGACCTTGAGCGCGCGCAACTCCTTGCAAGCGAAGGTGGCCCCGGCGCCATCGAAGCCGGCAAATCGCGCCCGATAAAATACCTTGTCGCCCTGCGTCACCGGTTGGGTGAGGGCGGTGCGCGTGCCAATCACGGCGGTGGCGCGCTTGCGCACCCAGGCCAAGCGGCGTTGGGCCTCATCGGCGCTGCTATAGGCACCGATCTGAATGGCAACCCCGGCCGCCGGCGCCAGCGGCGTCGCTGCCGAGCGGCCGCCGGCCATGGTCGCGGCCTGTTGGTCGAGCGTGGAGGGCGGCGTACCGCGCACAAGCCGCGGCTCGGCCAGCAACATCGGCCGATCACCCACGATCGGGCGCTGGCTTGCGGCCGGCGGCGGTTCGGCGTCGGCTGCCTCGCCCGGCGCGGCCTGAGATTGGGTGCGCGCGATCAAGGCCTCGATCGTTGTCGGTTGCCCCAGCGCCGCGCCGCCAGTCTCGGGCGTTGGGTCATGGCCGATGCGCACCGGGCGCACCTGCGCCATCTCGATCCGCGATGAGGTGGCAGCCTGCGGGGCCGGCGCGGGAAGGGCCGCGGGCGAAGGTGCCAGCGCTTGCTCCCGGCGCTCGCTCAACGGCTGCGGACGCGGTGGTAGAAGCGCGAGTTTGCCCTCGGCCGCCGGCTGCCGAGCGACCACGACCGGCTTGCGGGTGACCTCCGGCGAGCCCTTGCTCAGGCCAATGTTGAGCAGCGCGCGCATGCTGGTGTTGCGCGCCGCCGCCGTGGCGCCGCCAAACACCACGCCCAGCACATGCTTGCGTCCGCGCCGCACCGAGGCCACCAGGTTGAAGCCGGAGGCGCGCGTATATCCGGTCTTCAATCCGTCAGTACCCTGGTAGTGGAACAGCAAGCTGTTGTGGTTGCGGTAGGTCTCGCCCTTGTAGGTGAAGGTGTGCGTGGCAAACAGGCGATAGTGGCGGGGGAACTCGTCCATCAGACGCAGCGCCAAGGTCGCCATGTCCCGCGCCGTCGTCACCTGGGCCTCGTCCGGCAGCCCCGATGCATTGCGGAAGATGGTCGCGGTCATGCCGATTTGATGCGCCTTCTCCGTCATCAGGCGCGCAAACCGTTCCTCGCTCCCCGCCAGGTGCTCGGCGAGCGCCACCGCCACGTCGTTGGCGGATTTGGTCACCAGCGCCTTGATCGCATCGATGACGGGGATCTCCTCGCCAGGCTCGAGGTCAAGCTTGGACGGGGCCGCCGCGCTGGCAAAGGCCGAGATCTTAAGTTTGCTCTGGTAGTCGAGTTTTCCCTGCTCGATCCGTTCAAAGACCAAATACAGGGTCATCAGCTTGGCGAGCGAGGCTGGGTGGCGCGGCGCGTCGGCGGCGCTTTGGTAGAGAACCCGCCCGCTGTTGGCATCGATCAGAAGCGCGGCGTGGTTGTCGTTGGCGCCAGCGGGGCTGGCAAGGCACAAGCTCGCGGCCAGCATGAGGCCCAAGCCAAGACCACGGCACGGCCACGGCAATCGGGTACGCAGACCTGGCAATCCCCCCTCCGTCTCGCTTCGGGCCGAGTGGCCTGACCGAGCCCCCGCTCCTCGCGTGCCTTGAGCTTAGGCCAGCCGTTTTGGGCGGCTGTGAGGCGCAAACTGCGCCGAGGAGCCCCCAAGCGGGATGTTAGCGGACGATGGTTAACCGGAGGCTGCCGGCGCTGCACATAGATGTCGCATGCTGCAATGCAGCAAAATGGTTGACATATTTTGTGCACTGCATATATATGGCGCTAGGTCGTTCCGGCGGCCGGGACACCAGATACGGCCGCCGAGCCGATTGGCGGCCAGCAACGTGCGTGCGTTTATTCCCCCACACCGCAGCCGATAGGATCATCCCCGCAATGATGAAGAACATCGAAGATTTCCAGAAGTTCGGGCAATACAACATGGACGCAGCCGTCAAGATGTTTGGTGAATGGAGCAAGGGCTGGCAAGCCATTGCTGCCGAGATGACGGACTACAGCAAGCGCTCCTTTGAGGAAGGTACGGCGACCTTCGAGAAGTTGCTGTCGGCAAAGTCGATGGAGCAGGCCATGGAAATCCAATCCGGCTACGCCCGTCGCGCCTACGATGGCTACCTCAACCAAATCTCGAAGCTCGGGGGCCTCTACGCCGACTGGGCCAAGGAAGCCTATAAGCCCGTCGAGAAGGCGATGCAGAACGGCCGCTAACGGCCGGCGTTGCCAATCCCCCACGCGCTTGGCGCGGGGGGTAACACCTCAAGACCAGGCTCGGGACTCTCCCCGAGCCTTTTTTTGTCGCATTTGCGCCGCTGCCACGAGGTTGGATTCCGCGCCCGCCTCTCCCAAATAAGGGGCCGGCGCGGTGAGGTTTGCGTCGGGCGTCAGGCTATCGCAAAATGCGCGAGTGATTTGCGCTCCTGCTGGGCACCTAAGCGTTTAGATGGGGACAGGCGGTGGGCAGAATCTTGTAGGGATGGCTAGGACGGCAGGGATTCTCATGCGTATGGCCGGCAAGAACGGCTCGCGAGGCGACGAGGAAGGTAAGACCGGTCTTATCACCAAGACGCGGCCGAAGACCAAGAAGCCGAGCCTCTACAAGGTGCTTTTGCTTAACGACGACTATACGCCGATGGAGTTCGTCGTGCTCGTATTGGAGCGCTTCTTCAACAAGGGGCGGGAAGAAGCAACCCGGATTATGCTGCACGTGCACCAGAAGGGGGTGGGCATCTGCGGCGTCTATACCTACGAGATCGCAGAGACCAAGGTTGCACAAGTGATGGACTTCTCGCGCCAGCACCAGCATCCTCTGCAATGCACCATGGAAAAGGAGTAACCGCGCACGTGCCCGCATTCTCTCAGAGTCTGGAAGCGGCGCTACATCGCGCCATCGAACATGCCAACGATCGCCACCACGAGTACGCGACGCTGGAGCACCTGCTATTGTCGCTGCTCGATGATCGCGACGCCTCGGCGGTGATGCGGGCATGCTCGGTCGACCTCGACGGGTTGCGGGCGCGCATCACTGAATATCTGGACAACGAGCTGGTTGGCCTGTTCGTCAAAGGTTCGACCGACGCCCAGCCCACCACCGGTTTCCAGCGCGTGATCCATCGCGCGGTCGTGCACGTGCAGTCTTCGGGGCGCGAGGAGGTGACCGGCGCCAACGTGCTGGTGGCGATTTTCGCCGAGCGCGAAAGCCATGCGGCGTTTTTCCTGCAAGAGCAGGAAATGACCCGCTTCGACGCGGTGCAATATATCAGCCACGGCATCGCCAAACGGCCCGGCATGTCCGATCCCAAGCACGTGCGCGGTGTCGATGAGGATCAGGAAGCAAGCGGCAAGGGCGAAGAGAAAAAGCAGGCCCAGGACGCGCTCAATACCTACTGCGTCAACCTCAACAAGAAGGCCAAGAGCGGGCGCATCGATCCGCTGATCGGCCGTGAGAGCGAGGTACTGCGCACGATCCAGGTGCTGTGCCGGCGGCAGAAGAACAACCCCTTGTTCGTCGGTGACCCCGGTGTCGGCAAGACCGCCATTGCCGAAGGCCTGGCCCGCAAGATCGTGAACAGCGACGTTCCCGAAGTGCTCCGGGATTCCACCATCTTCGCGCTCGATATGGGCGCCTTGCTGGCCGGCACCCGCTACCGCGGCGACTTCGAGGAACGCCTGAAGGCGGTCATGAAGGAGGTGGAGAACTTCCCCGGCGCCATCCTGTTTATCGACGAGATCCATACCGTGATCGGGGCCGGCGCTACCTCTGGCGGCGCCATGGATGCCTCCAATCTCCTGAAACCGGCGCTGCAGTCCGGTACCGTGCGCTGCATCGGCTCGACCACCTACAAGGAGTATCGCCAGCACTTTGAGAAGGATCGCGCCCTGGTTCGCCGCTTCCAGAAGATCGATATCAAGGAGCCGACGGTCGAGGATTCGATCGAGATCCTGAAGGGTCTGAAGCCGGTATTCGAGGAGTACCACAAGCTCAAATACACCAACGATGCCATCAAGGCGGCGGTGGAGCTGTCGGCCAAATACATCAACGATCGCAAGCTGCCCGATAAGGCAATCGATGTGATCGATGAGACCGGCGCCTCACAAATGCTGGTGCCGGAAAACAAGCGCAAGAAAAAGATTACCGTGAAGGAGGTGGAGGCGACCGTCGCCACTATGGCGCGCATACCACCCAAGACCATCACCAAGTCCGATGCCGAAGTGCTGGCCAACATCGACAAGGATCTGAAGCGTCTGGTGTTCGGTCAGGACAAGGCAATCGAGGCCTTGGCCAGCACCATCAAGTTGTCGCGCGCCGGTTTGCGCGAGCCCGAGAAGCCGATCGGCTGCTACCTGTTCTCCGGTCCCACCGGCGTCGGCAAGACCGAGGTCGCCAAGCAGCTGGCGGCGTTGATGGGCGTCGAGCTGTTGCGCTTTGACATGTCGGAATACATGGAGAAGCACACGGTGTCGCGCCTGATCGGTGCCCCGCCCGGCTATGTCGGCTTCGACCAGGGCGGGCTGTTGACCGATGGCGTCGACCAGCACCCCCACAGCGTGCTGCTGCTCGACGAGATTGAAAAGGCCCATCCCGATCTGTTCAACATTCTGCTGCAGGTGATGGATCACGGCAAACTTACCGATCACAACGGCAAGTCGGTCGACTTCCGCAACGTCATCTTGATCATGACCACCAATGCCGGCGCTTCCGATCTGGCGCGGCCGCCCATGGGCTTCAACCGCTCGAAACGCGAGGGTGACGACATGGAGGCCATCAATCGCATGTTTACGCCGGAGTTCCGCAATCGGCTCGACGCCGTGATCGCGTTCGCCGGATTGCCGCACGACATCATCATGAAGGTGGTGGAGAAGTTCGTGTTCCAGCTCGAGGCCCAGCTCGCCGACCGCGGCGTTACCATCGAGCTGTCCGAGGATGCCGCACGCTGGCTGGCCGACACCGGCTACGACGAGAAGTTCGGGGCCCGGCCGTTGGCGCGGGTTATCCAGGAGCACATCAAGAAGCCGTTGGCGGACGAGCTGCTGTTCGGCAAGCTCGAGCACGGGGGAACCGTGCGCGTGCTGGTCGAAGGCGAAGGCAGCGAGCGCAAGCTGGCGTTTGAGTATATCCCCGCCGAGCCCAAGCCCAAGCGCATCAAGGACGAGGACAGCGACGACGACCTCGATGAGGATGAGGGTGAGGATGGTCCGGCGCTGGTCGAGGCCGCCGCTCCGCGCAAGGCGCTACCCGGCCCCAAGGACAAGAAGGAGCGGCCGCGACCGAGCGGCACCGTTCCGAGCGTGCCGCGCCGCAAGGACGACTAACGCCGCCGACCAGAAGTCTGAAAACCTGGCGATCCCGGCGGGCACCGCCGGGATTTGCCGTCAGCCGCGGCGGGCTTGCCAGACCCGATAACGCCCGGTCTCGGCCAAGACCGAGACCTGATCGAACTGCCGCCGCAGGCGTTCGGCGAGCGGGAGGTGGCGTGGTACCACGACCTGCAACATGCCGCCCGGCGCCAGATGGGCCGGCGCGTCGAGGATCAGCTGGTCGAGCACCTGGTGGCTTTCCGTCACCCCGATGTGCAGCGGTGGATTGGAAATGATGGCGTCGTAGCGTGCCCCTGGCACGGCAGCGAGCGATGAGCCGAGGTGGACGCGGCCGCTCGGCACATTGTCATTGGCGGCCAGCAGCGCCACGCTGTCGTGATCGATGAGGTCGAGCCGAATTTGCTCGCTGTCGGCGAGCGCTGCCGCAATCACGCCGGCGCCGCAGCCGAAGTCGGCGACCCACGCCCGCGCCGCCAACGCCGGTAAGGTGTCGATCAAAAGCAGGCTGCCGGCATCGATTCGATCGGCTGCAAACAAGCCTGGATAGCTGGTCCACGGCCGCGCCTTACCCTTGATCGTGAGCGTGGTTTGCCGCCGCCACTCAGCCAGCTCGCCGCGCAAGCTCGCCAACTTGGCTGGCCGCTCAGCGGCAATCAGCCGCCCATGGCCGCGGCGGGCGATGGTGTCGACGCCGCCGCACAGTTCCTCAACTGCCGCCGCCGCCGAGCGGATGCCCTCGTCGTTGCCGCCATAGAGCAACAGCCTGCCGCTGGTGCCCAGGACGCTAAGCGCGGCGTGCAGCGCCATCTCCTGCTCATCCTTGGCCTTGGCCAGACGCAACAGGACGACGTCGAACGGACCCGGCGGCGGCCACGGCTGCGCCTCGCCGCCGGCTGCCGCAAGCCGGCGTTGCCAGAGCGCCGAGGCGCGCCCGCGCTTGGCGACGATTGCCGGCAAACCGGGCGAGGGATTGGCAAGCAGAACGCGGCCGGTGAGATTAAGGGCGTCGAGGCTGCGTGCGATCAGGGCGTCGGCAGCCGCATCCGCATCGGTCGCCCAGCGGCTCATTGCGCCGCTAGCGCCCGTTTGATTCTTTCGGCATTGGCCGCGAGCACATCCGACTTTTCCATTTGCGAGGTGTGCGGCCCGAGCGTGACGCCCTCGCGCCGCGGCAGGATGTGAAAGTGCAGGTGGAACACGACCTGACCGCCGGCCGGTTCGTTGAACTGCTGCAATGTGATGCCGTCGGAGTTGAACGCCTTCATGATCGCCAGCGACACCTTCTGCACGGTCTTCATGCAGGCAGCGAGCTGGGCGGCGTTGGCATCGAGCAAGTTGCGCGCCGCGGTCTTGGGCACCACCAGGGTATGGCCCTCGCAGCGGGGCATGATGTCCATGAACGCCAACGTCTCGTCGTCTTCGTAAACTTTGTGTGAGGGAAGCTCGCCGCGCACAATCTTGGCAAAAATGTTGTTGGCATCATAACTACGCATGAATGGCTCCCGCGCGGGGTCGATACTTCGCTGATCTGTCGCAGGCAGCTTGCGGCGCGTCAAGCATGCAATGCGCCGCTCGATGGTCGCGGCTGCGGTCGTCGCGGCAATCGTCTATCGGCGGTGGTGGCTCAAAGGCAGGCCCGTTAAGTCAGGCTTAACCGCCTTTGCAACTGCCGCTGATACCGTTAGCAGACCGGCGATGGCGCCGGCGCTAGGCAAAGGCCATCGCTGTACAAGAGCGCAAAGGACCATCATCGCGTGCTGGTTGGCGCGCGCTAGGGACCGGTGATCACCATGATGTCTGCCGCAGCCACCGGCCAACGGCGCCACGCCGATTGGCTGATCGCGACCGGGGTCCTGCTGTTGTTGATTGCCGGATGGTTGAGCGGGCTGGACCGCGCCAAGCTGGCGAGGGTGTGGCCGCTCAGCGGCGAGCGCGGGTCGCTGCCGCCGGCTCAGGTCTGGTCGGACAGCGGGCCCTTGCGGAACGGGGCAAATTCGGCGAGTTCCTTGCCGGCGGCATCGACGTAGGCGCGCTCGCGCTTGAGGTAGTCGGCGACCGCACGCCGCAAGGCCGGGTCGGCGATGAAATGTGCCGAGTACGTACTGGTCGGCAGATAGCCGCGGGCAAGCTTGTGCTCGCCCTGGGCGCCGGCCTCGACCCGCGCCAGCCCATGCGCAATGGCAAACTCGATCGCCTGGTAGTAGCAGACCTCGAAATGCAGACAGGAGTGGTGCTCGACGGCGCCCCAATAGCGCCCGTAGAGACAGTCGCCACCGATCAGATGCAATGAGCCCGCGATCGGCTTGCCCGCGCGCTTGACCATGACGATCAGGCAGCGCTCGGCCATGGCTTGCCCCAACAGCGAGAAGAACTTGCGGTTGAGATAGGGACGGCCCCACTTGCGCGAGCCGGTCTGCGTATAGAAGCCGAAGAAGGCATCCCAGGCGGCCTCGGTGATGTTGCTGCCAAGCAGCCATGCCACCTCGAGGCCGGCGCTCAGCGCCTGCTCGCGCTCCTTGCGTACCGCCTTGCGTTTGCGCGAGGCGAGGCGAGCCAGGAACTCATCAAAAGTCTTGTAACCGTCGTTGCTCCAGTGAAATTGTTGGTCGGTGCGCTTGAGGAAGCCCTTGTCGCCGAGCCGCAACCACTCCTCTTCGCTGAGGAAGGTTACGTGCAAACCGGACAGATCGTTGCGCTCGACCAGCTCAACGGCGGCGTTCGCCAGCAGCATTTGATTGGCCGCGGCCCCCGGCCCGGGCCGCGTCAATAGCCGCTTGCCGGGCACCGGCGTGAACGGGACTGCGATCTGCAGCTTGGGATAGTAGCGCCCGCCGGCCCGCTCGTAGGCTTCCGCCCAGCCGCGGTCGAACACGTACTCACCCTGGCTATGGGATTTGAGGTAGCAGGGGGCACACGCCGCCAAGGTCTGTTCGCCGCTCAACGTGAGCGTCAGGTGTTGCGGCAGCCAGCCGCTGCGGCCGCCAACCGCGCCCGCGTCCTCGAGCGCTTTCAAGAAGGCGTGCGCTAAAAACGGGTTGAAGCTGGTCCCTTGCGGGTTGGCGCAGGCATCCCAGGCCTCCGGCGCAATGTCCGCAATCCGGGGTACGATTTCGATCCGGGCGTTACCCGAACTGTTGCTGGCCATCGCTCATCGCTTGCGAGGAGATCTGGGGGCGTTGCTTGAGGATCCCACGACGGGCACCTTGGCACAACGCCCGTTGCTGCGGCAGCACGCCCGCCATCACGACATGGCTTCGGCGCGCGCCGGTGCCGTTGCCTCAAAGATCGGCGCATCGGCCCAGCGCGCCGCCAGGGCCCGCTCCTTGGCCGTGCGCACGGTCCACGTAAACACCACCGCCGTCGGTGCGTGCTGCGCCACCCAGGCCTTGGCGGCAGCCAGCATCCTGACCTCGACGGCATAGAAGCTGAGATTGGGTGGCGCCTTTGCGAACAGGGCGGCAACGGCGGCGTGCTCTTTCGCCGCGCTTGCCCTGAGCCACCAATTGGCTCCCAGCTGATGGCAACCAACGACGATGCCGCGCGGCACCAAGGGGGCCAGCTTGGCGAGCTCGATCACGACGGCGCGATCAAACGACATCAGGGCGATCGGTCCGCGATAACCCTGCGCCGCCGTCGCGATCGCGCCAAGGAAGCCCCTCGGCTGGCGGTTGCGGCCTTTGATCTCGGCCAGCAACGGCACCCGCCCGTCGATCAGCCGCAGGAGCTCTTCGAAGCTCAACATGGCGATGTCTTGACCCTTATAGCGGAGCCGGCTCAGTTCCTGCGGGCTACGTGCGGCGATACGTCCACGCGCCGCCATCAGCCGGTCGAGGGTGGCATCGTGGAACACCATCGGCGTGCCATCGCGCGCCGGCTGCAGATCGCACTCGATGCCGTAGTCCTGATCGATGGCGGCCAGAAACGCCGGCGCGGTATTTTCGATGAGCCCGCGGCTTTTATTGTGCAGCCCACGGTGTGCGATCGGTCGCACAAACAGGCCGCGGTCGAGACCGACGGCCGGGCTGACCGGCAGGCGTTCGCCGTTAGCTGCGGTCGGCACCTTGGCCATCATCGCCCAATTGCGTCCCGTTTTGTGCGATCGTTGGCGACCGCGCCTTCTGTGCACGGCAACCGCCCTCTGCTAGAGAGGGGCTTGCCCCGGCGATCTTGCCACGGGGCGAGGCCCTAGTCCCGCCCTTCTCTTCAAGAAAGAAGGCACGATGATGCACCCCACCTCCACCTGCCGGCTGCTCGCCTTCGCGGTCGGCGCCGCCACGCAATTGGCCGCCACGCCGACCTCGGCCGGCGCGCCGCCGATCGTGCTGGCACCCCACCGGGCCATCTACGAGATGACCTTGGCCGAGGCGCGCGGTGGGGCGGGGGTGACCGCCGTTTCCGGCCGCATGGTCTACGAGCTCACCGGTTCGGCCTGCGAGGGCTACACCCAGAACATGCGCTTTGTTACGCAGATGTCCAACCAGAAGGGCGGTGCAACGCTCACGGATCTTCGCTCCTCGAGCTGGGAGGAAGGCACCGGCAAGCGTTTTCGTTTCAACTCCAGCCAGTTTCGCGACGAGAAGCCGACCGAGGCGACCGCCGGTGATGCGGCGCGTCAGCATGGAGCCGACGCCGCCAAGGTCGAGCTGACCAAGCCCAGCGCCAAGCATCTGGCGCTGCCGCAGCGCGTCTATTTCCCGATCCAGCACTCGATTGCGCTGCTCGAGGCGGCGCGCACCGGCAAGCGCCTGTTCCGGGCCGATCTCTACGATGGCTCGGAAAAGGGTGAGAAGGTCTATGACACGATTTCGATGATCGGGCACATGATCCCGGCCGGCGACAATCGCAAGCTGCCGCGCGTGAAGAACGCCGAGCGCTTGGACGGCATCGCCGCCTGGCCGGTCTCGATCGGCTACTTCGAGCCCAACTCCGACAAGACCGACGCCGTGCCGGTCTACGAGCTGACCTTCTGGTTTTTCGAGAACGGGGTCAGCCGCAAGCTGTTCATCGACTACGGCGAGTTTGCGATCCAAGGTGAGTTGTCGCAGATCACGTTCCACGAACCGAGCAAGTGCGAGGCCGGCAAGTAGCGGCGCCGGGCGCCCAGCGGCCGCTCACGGCCACAGCCACGCCGCGCCGCGCACACCACTGGCATCCCCCCAGCGCGGTGGCTTGATGCTGACCCTCGAATCCCGGGCCAAGATGTGGGGGGCCATCAGCTTGGGCAAGGTCGCATAGAGGTACTCGAGCTGGGACAGGCCGCCGCCCAGCACCACCACCTCGGGATCGAAAATATTAACGACGTGCGCGAGCCCCCGTGCCAGCCGCGATGCGTGCCGTGCCAAGCTGGCGCCGGCCGCGGCGAGCCCACCGGCGGCGGCGGCGGCGATGGCGGCGGCGGATAGCGCCACGCCGGTGTGGCGCAAATGGTCGGCCTCGAGGCCCGGCCCGGACACCCAGGTCTCGATGCAGCCCTTGCGACCGCACCAGCAGGTTGGGCCCGGATATTCCGACGCTTCCGCCCAGGGCAGCGGATTGTGACCCCACTCGCCGCCGGTGCCCCGCGGCCCGTCGATCAGCTTGCCGTCGACCAGGAGACCGCCGCCGCAGCCGGTACCGAGGATCACACCAAACAGCGAACGGGCGCCGGCGCCAGCACCGTCAACCGCCTCCGACAGCGCAAAGCAGTTGGCATCATTGGCGAGCCGAAGCGGGTTGTTGAGCCGGCGTCCGAGGTCGTGGCCGAACCGCTGGCCGTTGAGCCAGGTCGAATTCGCGTTCTGCACCTGGCCCCCGGCTGCGATCGAGCCCGGCATGCCGATGCCGACGGTACCGGTGCCACCTACCGCCTGTTCGAGGCGCCCGACCATCAGCTCGATGGCGGCGATGGTCGCCTGATAATCGTGCTGCGGGGAGGCCACACGCTGGCTGGCGAGCGTGGTGCCGTCGCGGCCCAGCACGACACCGGCGATCTTGGAGCCACCAAGGTCGATGCCGATGCGCAACGAGGAGCGTGAGGGCTCAAGGGGCATCGGCGACATCCAGCACCGCCAGGGCGGCGCCGATACCTTCGGGGGCAAGGTTGGCGCTGGCGGCGAAGGTGAGCAGCAGTGATTCGTCGGCCGCCACGAAGCTCAACACCGCCGCGAGCACCTCCCGCGTCGCGGCGCGGGCCTTCAGATCGCCGGGCTCAAGGCCGGTCACCGCGAGGAAGCGCGACAGCCGGTGCGGCTCCGCTGCCAGGAACGCAAGCCCTTGTGCGGCAATCGTTTCCGCGGTTTCCCGGTCGGGCCGGCGTGGGGTTTGGGCGGACTTAAGCATGTCGATATTTGGGCCTGCACTAACAGCAGTGCTCGGGCCATCTTAAACAGTTGGTTAGCTGTTTCGAAGCAAACTCGGCTGCCAGAGCCGCGTAGAATCGGTGCAGGAGTACGCGGGAAGCGGGAGAGCGGGCCGCCTCATGACCTACCAGGAACCCAGTGCGGCCATTACCGTCCGGCCGGCGCGAGCCCGCCAGCTGCCAGGCACCGTGCTGATCGTGGAGGACAACGAGCTCAATATGAAGCTCTTCCACGATCTGCTCGATGCCCACGGCTATCGCACCTTGCAGACGCGAACCGGCATGGAAGCCCTGAAGCTGGCGCGTCAGCACCGGCCGGACCTGATCTTGATGGACATCCAGCTGCCGGAGGTGTCCGGCCTCGAAGTCACCAAGTGGCTGAAGGACGACGAGGAGCTGCGCGAGATTCCCGTGATCGCCGTCACCGCTTTCGCCATGAAGGGTGACGAGGCGCGCATTCGCCAGGGTGGTTGCGAGGCCTATATCTCCAAGCCGATTTCGGTCGCGACGTTTCTCGCCGCCGTTCGCCGCTACCTCGGAGAGGCCTGAGAGCCGACGGTCTCTCGCGCTTAAAGGTGCCCCTACATGACTGCGCGCGTTCTCGTCGTTGACGACATCCTCGCCAACGTCAAGCTCCTGGAGGCGCGGCTGCGGGCCGAGAACTTCGAGGTCGAGACCGCACGCAGCGGCGAGGAAGCGCTGAGCCGCGTGCGCTCACGCCCGGTCGACGTGGTGTTGCTCGATGTCATGATGCCGGGCATGGACGGCTTTGAGGTTTGCCGTCAGCTCAAGCGCGCGCCGGCGACGGCACACTTGCCGATCATCATGGTCACCGCGCTCGACCAGCCCTCCGACAAGGTACGCGGACTAACCGCGGGCGCCGACGATTTCCTGAGCAAGCCGGTCGGTGAGATCGCGCTGATGACGCGGGTGAAGAACCTGGTGCGGTTGAAGACCGTGCGCGAGGAGGTGATGGCGCGTATGGCCACCGAGTCGCGCGACATCGCCGCCAGCGATGGCCTGATCGGCGGTCGCATTCTGCTGGTCGAAGAACCGGCCCGCGTCGGGGAACGCATGCGCGCCTGCCTGGAGCCTCTGAACCCGATCGATATCGAGCCCGAGCTGCAGGCGGCGATGCTGCGGCTGACGGCAGAGCCCTACGATCTGTTGATCGTCAGCCTCAGCCTTGCCCACGCCGATGGCCTGTGCCTGTGCGGCCAGGTGCGCTCACTGGAGCAAAGCCGCGATCTGCCGATCATCGTGCTGGTGGAGGCAAGCGAGGAGGCGCGCCTCGTACGCGCGCTCAAGCTGGGGGTCAATGACTACCTGACCCGCCCGATCGATTTGAGCGAGCTTGCCGCCCGCGTCCGCACACAGATTATGCGCAAGCGCCATGGCGACTACCTGCGCGGCCGGCTCGACTTTAACTTGCACGCGGTGACCGCGCCCTGACCGGGTGCGATCACCGCTTGCCATAAAGGCATCGCAACGCGCTGGAGGCGTCGAGCCGTCGACAGCGCGGTGGCCGACGTCGACGCCTTCAAGACCAAACGACGATCGTCACCGGGTCGCACCCCCCGGTGCCACCCGGGCAGCGGCAGTTGGTGGCGCAACCCGCCAACCAACAAGCGCCCCTGCCGGCTCGAGGGGGAAGACCGGGTGATGCTGCGACGGCAACCGGGTGGCCGAGGCTTGCGCGACCGACTTGCGCCAGGCGATCGCCCGGCAAGCGCGGCACAACCTTGGCGCCACCCGCAATCCTCGGGCAGCGCCGGCCTCGAACCGAAGCCGATACGCAACACGGGGGCTGCGGCCCGGGGGCCGGCGCGGCGCCCGACGCCGCCACCGCGGAGGCTCGCCACCCCCGGCGGCCGCGGTGGCCGCATGGCTGCCAATTATTTGCGCATATCGGCTTTAAGCCGTTGGAACAGAAGTGCTTCTGTTGACTGTCTCGAGCTGTCCCGAGACCCCAGCGGCCGCGCCGTTGCGGCGCAGTTACCACCTTGTCAGTTAAGCACGAGGACCAAGCTATTGGGAGGATTGCATTTTGGCCGCTGATCTGCTTTTCTGCCCAGGGGTAATCGCGGGAGGAGGGGATTAGCGGGTTTTGGTGCACGCGCGCCCAACGGGCGTCGCATCGCTTAAGCATACAATTGGAATCCTCGCGGGATTTTCAGGTCCGCCGCATCTCCTGAGGCCCGTGAGGTGTGATCGTCTGGGGCGGCTAGGAGTGGCCTCCTCTTGTTATGCCGCACGC
>Ga0126384_10001343_pt1 | contig 14558 bp, 15 predicted proteins | sample PanSoiMetPlot_36_FD_92543 | JGI IMG/M metagenome (GOLD analysis project Ga0126384, IMG submission 92543) | Tropical forest soil microbial communities from Panama - MetaG Plot_36 | ecosystem: Environmental > Terrestrial > Soil > Tropical forest > Bulk soil | place: Panama | collected 2016-02-17 | reverse complement strand
CTCGCGGTAAACCTGGGTTCTCTAGGATTCCTGACGGAAGTTCCTCTTCCGGAACTCTACGAGCATCTGGAGAGCATCATTAAGGACTGCTGCGTGTTTGATGAGCGCTCGATGTTGCACTGTCGACTCGTCCGTAACGGAGAAGTCGTGCATGAATGCGAGGCTCTGAACGATGTGGTCATGAAGGCGACGGCCGCACGCCTGGCGGACTTTGAGCTCAGTATCAACAATTATCGCGTAACCAACTACAAAGCCGATGCGCTGATCGTGGCGACTCCCACCGGATCGACTGCGTACTCTCTGGCAGCAGGGGGCCCAATCCTTGCTCCGGATGTGAAGGCGCTGGTGATAACTCCTGTTTCTCCGCACTCGCTTACACATCGGCCTATTGTCGTGGAGGAGACTTCCAAGGTTGCAGTTACGGTGGCCGTCGGACACGAGGAGGGCTTCCTCACAACCGACGGACAAGTAAGCATTCCATTTCAGAGCGGAGATCGAGTGGAATGTGCGCTCGCTAAATATCGCGTGAAGCTCCTGCGACAAAGGAATGGACAAAAGTTCTTCGACGTCCTTCGCAGCAAACTGCACTGGGGAGAACGATAGGTTGTCATTGGTTCCCCAACAATTTCGATCCCGGCTGCTGCATGGAAGAGACTCGGCATGCTGCCTCTCTACGACGCTGATGATTACTTCACTGCTGTTGGGAACGGTCTTTTCACAGGAACGTCCAGCGGCTGACATCATCATCACCAACGCGAATGTTTGGACTGTCGACCGCAATCATCCCAAGGCTGAAGCGGTCGCAATCCTGAACCAGCGCATCGTGGCGGTCGGAACTTCGGTGGAGATGGATGCGTGGCGTGGCCCCCAGACACGAATTATCGATGCCGGTGGAAAGCTGCTTCTTCCTGGTTTTAATGACGCTCACGTTCACTTCGTCTCGGGCGGCTTTCAGCTCGATCAGGTGCAGCTTACCGATGCGAAGACTCATGAAGAGTTCGTTCGACGAATCGCAGCACAGGCTAAGAAGCTGAAAAAAGGCGAATGGATTCTGGGAGGCGAGTGGGACGAGCAGAACTGGACGCCACCTGAATTACCCACGCACGAATGGATCGACTCCGTCACTCCCGACAATCCCGTCTTCATCGAGCGACATGACGGGCACGAATCCCTCGCCAATGCTCTGGCGATGAAGCTAGCGAACGTGACTGCCGAGACGAAGGCCCCTCCAGGCGGCGAAATCGTGCGGGATGCACAAGGAAATCTGACGGGAATCTTCAAAGATGCAGCCCAGCCAATCATAGGAAAAGTAATTCCCGAACCGACACCAGCCGCTCGTGTCCGAGCCGCCAAGCATGCCCTCGAGCACGCGGCCTCTCTCGGTGTAACCAGTGTTCAGGACATGGTTCCCACGTATGGTGACATTGAAGCCTACTCGGTCCTCGCTGAACGTGGAGAACTCACAGCCCGGATCTACGTCGCGCCGAGTGAAACTCGCTGGAGAGATCAGGCGAGGATCGGCGTTCGCCACGCTTTCGGCTCAGATTTCCTGCGCGTTGGCGCAGTCAAAGGTTTTGCCGACGGCTCGCTCGGCTCCACCACAGCCTATTTCTTTCAGCCCTATGTAGACGCACCGAATACGCGCGGACTGCTTTCTGATGAAATGCAGCCCATTAGCGGAATGCGAGAGCGACTCACTGGAGCGGACAAAGCCGGATTGCAGCTCTGCATTCACGCGATCGGCGATCAGGCAATCTCGACCGTGTTGGATATTTTTCAAGATGTTCAAAAAGCGAATGGCGCTCGAGACCGTCGTTGGCGCATTGAACATGCTCAACATATGGCGCCGAAAGACTTCCAACGCTTTGCTAATTTGCGCGTGATTGCGTCGATGCAGCCCTACCATGCCATCGACGATGGACAATGGGCAGACCGGCGCATTGGTCCAATGCGTGCCAAGACCACGTACGCGTTCCGCTCATTTTTGGACAGTGGCGTCCGCCTTGCCTTTGGTACCGATTGGACTGTGGCTCCCCTAAATCCCATGTTGGGACTCTACGCTGCGGTTACACGTGCCACTCTGGATGGCAAACATCCCAACGGCTGGGTGCCAGAGCAGAAGATCAAAATCGAAGAAGCCATCGAGGCCTACACCATGGGCTCTGCTTATGCAGAGTTTCAGGAAAAGGATAAGGGCTCGATCACTCCGGGAAAGTTAGCTGATCTAGTGCTGGTAAGCGACGATTTGTTGAAGATCGATCCAAAAGCGATTCGCGATGCCAAAGTAGAGATGACAATGGTGGATGGGAAGATCGTTTATGGTGGTCCCCCACAGTAACCGAATAGGAGCGCGACGACCGCGCATTATGAAAGGCTTCGTCCTAACGATCACCGGGGCCGACTTTCGCTGGTAACAGCGTAATTAACAGCGTAAATTCCAAAACTCTCTCTGCGAACGACGGATAATTCTATGTAACTCTCTGACTAGCAATCAGTTACGGCAAGCCCGGTAATTTGCACTCACCTTCATAACAGCGAAAAACAGCGTAAGAACAGCGTAACTGTCCATTTTCATCCGTTGCTCTTCCGCTCCATTGTGGAACTCGAGTCCACACTCTCCAACTCATCCTAAGACAGAATTGCAAGTTCACGAAACAAAATGTTGGTTTTCTGAATTCGCTCCCGGGCAGGCGATTCCAAACGCGAAATTGGAATTCGCGCAGCTCTGGGAGCCTTGGCTGTGTCATTTGATCTTGGGGCGCTGAATGCTAAGGGCCGAGCGCCAGCAGCCCAGGCGATCCTGTGAACTTCGCGACGACAGTCGCGCTGCTGATTAGCTTTTGATTTGTCGACCTTCCTTTGGAACGCTAGCGTTTGCTCTCTTTCGATCCCGATTCCAGCAGGCGCTTCGTGAGCAATACGAGGCCGATGATTTGAGTCCATTCGGAGACGATATTTCCGACGACCTGTCCCCATTTGGAGTTTGCGTCCATTGACTTAAATAGCACGCTCCATGCGATTCCTGTCACAACCAGAAAGATCGTCAGTGAGTGATCGTCCAGAAAGCGGAGCAGGCGATTGATAGGCTCTTTCGGCGGCTTTCGACTCTCGACAGAGCCCTTCTCGTACATATGCTTGGTTGCGAGAACTGTGACTACGACACCGGACCAATCGGCTATGGCGTTGCCGAAGAACGATCCAAGATGTGTCTTGGGATCGGAATAAATGTAGAGGACGGTCCAGAGAAGCAGGATTGCGGCTGTAGTGAGGCTCAGAGAGTGTCGGCGCAGAAACTGGTCCTTGCTTGTGTGTGCGGCGGTCATTCCTGTAATGGGAGATTACTTCAGGGCCTCTCGGAGTTGCTCGACGTCCTTCCGGGAACGAAAGCGCCAACGGCAGCCCAAATCCTCCTCGAGGACTCGAAGCAGCCGTGAATCCGGCATGGCACCCGTGACCTGGAGCAAATGCTCCAGCTCAGAGCGGACGATTACCGTCTCGCGTTCGTCGGCATCCTTTCGAAATGCTCGTGCTGCGGCAGACGGCGAATCGTAATCGAGAGCACTGTCCTCATGCAGATATCCGCGCAGGAAATTGCTGAGCGCAGAATAGTCGGCTGGATTGATTTCGGAATCTCTGCGGTCTCTCATGAGGGCTTCCAGCAATCTGGGTAGCTGGTGAGGACGTAATAGTCGCCTGCGTTCAGGAATTTCAAGACCGCTACTGCGTGGGAGCAAGGAAATGACTGCTGCTCGCCTCGGCGCATGCTTCTCCCGATTGGGGAATTGCTGTCGTAATCGAGAACCAGATTGGAATGGCCGCCAGGACGCTCCAGCCATCGACTGATCTTGTCTTTGTTCTCACGAATCGCCGCCGCGACTGCCATTTCGGCGGTTGCTCGATCTGTATATGTCGAAGCGGCGGAGACATCTTCGCTCTGCAGACGATCACGAAGCTCCGCATCGGTCTTGCCCACATGACGTTGCAGCGTGTGTCCTCCACGCGATTCATCCTGACTGAGGTCATGGCGGTTGTTCGCGTTGAGCGCTACGCGCTCGATGGGTTGCCTGGGAGGAACCGTTGGCTCGTGACTTCCGGAAGCGACGCGAAAACCGACGTAGCCAAGCAGCAGCACTGCAACAATCACTAATCTCGTTCTTGTGGTTCTGTTCACGACAGATATTGTAGGCGGGATCGTTCGGAGTAAGAACCATCCTCTGAATCGTCAGCTCTCATCCAACCTTCGAGAGAAGAGGCATGTATCTGCTACGTGTGTGGCGAGCATTTCTAAAGGCGTTCAGGGACGTGGATCAGCATCATCTGCTGGCCTTTGCCGGGAGCCTTGCGTACTACTTCTTCATGTCTCTGATCCCGTTCTTGATCTTCCTTGCCAGTCTGCTGATTTACATTCCGATCCCAGGATTGTTTGATTACATTCTGGGGGGACTCTCGCACATGTTTCCTCCGGACTCCATGGCGATGGTTCGTAAGGTACTCGCCGACCTTATAAAAACGAACAACAAAGGATTCCTGTCGTTTGGGATTATCGGAACTATCTGGTCGGCTTCAGGTGGATTCAGCGCGATGATCGAAGCGCTGAATGTGGCCTACGATGTTCAAGAGGGCCGTCCATTTTGGAAGACGAAGCCGTTGGCAGTGCTGCTCACAATTATGGTCGGAGCGCTGGTAACGGTACTGCTGTTCGCTATGTTCTTCGGACCGCACTGGGGAGGTGCGCTGGCAGCCAAGCTGAACCTCAGTCCCTTGTTCACAGCTACCTGGTTCTATTTCCGCTGGGTGCTGGCCGCGTTGTGTGCGCTTTTGTCCGTGGAGATCATCTATTACCTGGCTCCTAATGTTGAGCAACGGCACTTCCTCCAAACAATTCCCGGATCGGTAATCGCTGTCCTGCTTTGGGTGGGCGCTTCCTATGTCCTGGGATTCTACTTGCAGCATTTTGCGCAACTCAGCAAAAGCTACGGCACGCTCGGCGCAGTGGTTGGTCTTCTGTTGTGGCTCTACGTTTCCAGCGCAGCGATATTGATTGGCGCTGAGGTAAACGCTGAACTGTCCAAAGCCGTAGGGAAAGAGCTACCGGTTAAAGAAGCTGTAGAGCCAGGCAAAGAAGAAATCCCGCAGATTCGGCGCGCTAGCTGAATCGATCCGAATTAGCCCCTTCGAGCTCGATTGGTCAGCTCAGCAGACGCTCCAAGCTGTGCTGACTGTCCTTTGGGAATGCTGAGTGACTTCCACTCTCCACCACGAAAGTGCTTTGCCAGCAAGATGATTTGGCCAACGTGCTCAGCATAGTGAGTCAGTTGTCGGCTGATTGCTTCGAGCACCGTGTGTTCCTGCCCGCGAATCGTAACTTTCTTCTCGAGATCTGCAGCAGTCAAAGGTTCAATCGCTGCGAACACTACACTCCACCCTTGATTCCACCACAGCAACACCTGCTCAGGCGTAGTCGAGGAGTCCAAGACGAACTCGCTATCGCGATCTCTATTCGGTTTCTCACCATCGCTGTTGAGGAAATCAGTCCAGCGCGAGCGCATATTTCCCGCCATGTGCTTCACAATAATCGCAATCGAGTTCGCTTCGGGATCGATAAGGCGAAACCAGTCATCCGGATGCAACTGCGAGAAGGCGGTTTCCGTACGAGTTTTATAGCCGCGAAAGGTGCGGAGAGCTTCAGTGAGGAACGGGGACTTTGCATCGGGCACAACAATTGCTCCGAATTAGGGATTGAAGTTTGATTCTATACAAAGCGAAGAGCCTCCTTTACGGAGGCTCTTAAATTGAGTGGGACAACTGAGTGCTTTTTTTTAGATCGAGCTCATGTTCGCGAGGAACTCGCTGTTGGCTCTTGTCTTGCCAAGCTTATCGATGAGCAGTTCCATTGCTTCTACAGGCGATAGCGGGTTGAGCACCTTCCGGAGCACCCAGATGCGCGCGAGATCATCCTTCGGAATGAGTAACTCTTCCTTACGCGTACCAGAGCGCTGAATGTCAATCGCCGGGAAGACGCGCTTGTCGACCAACTTACGGTCGAGGATGATTTCCATATTGCCCGTACCTTTGAATTCTTCAAAGATCACATCGTCCATGCGCGATCCGGTTTCGACCAGCGCGGTGGCGATGATCGTTAGAGATCCGCCTTCCTCGATATTGCGGGCAGCACCGAAGAAGCGTTTCGGACGTTGCAACGCGTTCGAGTCCACGCCGCCGGAAAGTACTTTTCCCGAAGGGGGAACGATGGTGTTGTAGGCGCGTGCTAAACGGGTAATTGAATCGAGCAGGATGACCACGTCGCGCTTGTGTTCTACGAGGCGCTTAGCCTTTTCGATCACCATTTCGGCGACCTGCACGTGGCGAGCCGCGGGCTCGTCGAAGGTCGAAGAAATAACTTCACCCTTCACAGAGCGCTGCATGTCGGTTACTTCTTCTGGACGCTCGTCAATCAGCAGCACGATTAACACGACTTCAGGGTGATTGGTCGTGATCGAGTTCGCAATCGCCTGCAAGAGCATGGTCTTGCCCGTACGCGGCGGAGCGACGATCAGTCCACGCTGTCCCTTGCCGACCGGAGTGAGCAGATCCATAACGCGCGCGCTGATGTTCTCGCGCACCGTCTCCTGCTTAATTCGCTCCTGCGGATACAGCGGCGTGAGGTTGTCGAAGAGGATCTTATTGCGAGCCTCGTCCGGAGACTCGAAGTTGACGGCCTCGATCTTTACGAGCGCGAAGTACTTCTCACCTTCGTGCGGCGGCCGCACCTGACCGCTGACCGTGTCGCCGGTTTTGAGGTCGAATTTGCGTATTTGCGACGGAGAAACGTAGATGTCATCCGGACCGGGCAGGTAGTTGTAGTCGGGAGAGCGAAGGAATCCGTAGCCGTCGGGCAGGATTTCCAGGACGCCTTCTGCGAAGATGTGTCCTTCTTTTTCGCTCTGTGCTTGCAGGATCTTGAAGATAAGGTCCTGCTTGCGGAGTCCGCTGGCGCCCGGGAGTTCAAGGGAGCGCGCGATGCGGGTGAGTTCTGTGATGTTCTTTTCTTTCAGTTCAGCGATGGTCATGATCACCTACGGGATTGTGCAAGGGAGGTAAAAGGAAAAATTTCGAGAAAAACTACTGAAAACCTGCGAAGGATCCTGGGGGAAATTCGCCGCGCGGGCGCGCGGCGGAGGCTGCTTAAGCAGCCCGCCGCTGCGGCTCGAACGCTTCTTCAGTCGAACCCATAACTCGGTCTGGGTCGTTTGCCCGGCCAACACGAGTCAGGACTTCGTTCATTGTTTCCTGAACACGGGTGTTTGGCTTGTGAAACTTGCGAGTGGCCTTCGACGCCACCTGACACAGGAGGTAACGGTTCTGCACCGTACCGAGAGCATCATAAATCAAATCAGAGCGCATAGTATTAAGTATTTCCTTTCTCTTTTAGAATCTTGAGGATGCCTCATCTTTCCATCATCCTCCACCTGTCCTACGGGAGCCCAGGTAAGCAGTTGCTTACCGATTAGACGGCGCAAAGGCCCAAAAAGTCGCGGTTCTTACTTGTGTTGACTGCGTGCAGCGGATTTTCTTCCGGGGGAGAAACTCTAGCGCGCGATAGGAGATGCCAAAGCTGCTTGTAGAGTTGCTCAGATCTAGCCAGGATCGTCGAAATCCTGTGCGAGAAGCCGTAGGGTAACCGCTCAAAAAGCACCGGTCAAGGAAATAATTAGAACTCATAAGGCGCTGAAACTAGGTCGTTAACTGCCAGTTTTGCACGCCTATATGCTCGTGTTAATGCTTATTGGTCCCACCATTTTTCCTTCGGGGGACTTGGATTATCGCTCATCGAGCCCTCGATTGATCTCAATTGCGTCGGTTCCGACCACCGTTGGACGGCGCCAAGTTAACTATCTAAAACCATTCTTTCCAAAGTCTTAGAGCGCGCACTGGACACGCCTAAAGCACGCTTTCCAGCTTATAGAACGCATTCTGAGGCGTTTCTTGCTCGAAAAATCGCCTTTTCGAGACGCCTTTGACGACTTCGAACGTCGAAATCGGGGCACAAAAGACATTTATAGCGCTCTTTCGCGGCGGGATATCCGCCCCTAAGAGTCACAGCAAAGGGCAGCCGCACCACAGAACTGCGCACTACGCTGTGCCACAAAGACTGTGCAATACAGTCAAAGCCTGTAACCTTTACCGCCATGCTCAGTTTTCATCTGCGAAAGGGACGGATGTTCAGCCGGCGAGCTGAAGAGCCAGACATGGCAACGGCGCAAATCGGAGTACCCAGAGACGCAAGCTTCATCCGAGCCGGCGCCACCCAAGCTCCCGCGCATCGCGCAATGACCAATTCGCTTCCAGACGAAGATCTCATGTTGCAAGTACGCGAGGGAGTCGGAGAGATGCTGGGCGTGTTGTTCGACCGCTACCAGAGTCCGCTGTTCAACTTCTATTGCCGTCTCACCGGCGATCGAAGCGCGAGCGAGGACCTGGTACAGGACGTCTTCTTCCGGATCCTCAAGTACCGGCAAACGTACCGTCCCGGCACTCCGTTTCGGGCATGGATGTACCAGATCGCGCGCAATGCGAGACAGGATTACCACCGCAAACATCCGCAGTCACTCCCATACGAGCCGGAGATGTCGCCGGCTGTTATCGATGCGGACTCGGCCGACGCGGAGCAGCAAGCAGCGCTTCTTCATCGGGCGCTGCTCATGCTTCCGGAAGAAAAGCGCGAAGTGCTAGTGCTAAGCCGCTTTCAGGAACTCAAGTACGAAGACATCGCGCGGCTTCTCGACTGCGAGGTCAACACGATAAAGGTGCGCGTTCATCGCGCCCTGCGCGAACTTCGTGGGGTCTACGAGAAGCTCACCAGCGGGACGCGGCCAGGAGACGCCGCTGAGAAAGGAATACTCCCATGACGTGTGAACACTTTTGCGAACTTTTGCCCGCGTACTGCGAGCAGCGGCTGACCTCACGCGACACAGCATTTGTCCGCGAGCACATGGAGCTGTGCGCGAATTGCCGTGCCGATTACGAAATGTGGCAGAAGCTCGCTTCGCTGCCTACCCGGGAACCCAGCCCAGCGTCGCGTTCCCGATTTGAACACATGCTGAACGCGTATCAGGAAGGCAGGTGGGAGAAGAACGGACGCGGCCAGGGCGCCAACTGGTGGACAGCATGGTGGCGCAGCGCCTTCGCTCCGCCGCTGGCCAGTGCACTCGCAGCATGTCTTCTATTAGTTGGATTCATCATTGGCGAGCACTATTCGCAGTCGCATCAGCCGAGTAATCCGCAGATTGCCTCGATGCAGTCGGAAATCACTGGTTTGCGCCAGCTCGTCGCGCTGTCGCTGCTCGAGCAGCAGTCGGCCAGCCAGCGTTTGCAGGGAGTGAATTACAGCACACAGGTCGAGCATCCCGATCCGGAAATCTCGTCCGCGCTGCTGCACGCACTGCGTTTCGACAGCAGCGTAGATGTGCGCCTCGCCGCTCTCGATGCGCTAAAGCGCTACAAGGATGATCGCCAGGTGCGTGCCGGATTGCTCTCAGCGTTGCAGGATCAGCAATCGCCTCTTGTGCAGATTGCGTTGATTGATCTGTTCGTGGAGATGCGGGAACGAGATGCGAAAGATCGCCTGCGACACATCGAGCAGGACACGAACGTGAATCCCGCGGTACGGCAGAGGGCGCAGTGGGGGATTTCGCAGTTGGGGTGAGGACATATGAAAACAGTTGGGTGAGGACATATGACAGGTGTTTACACCTGTCATCCTGAGCCCGGTGTTGGCGAAGGACCTGCCGGAATGCGTCGGACATAAATGCTGCGTCGTGGCTTTTCGGCCGGGGATTCTCGCCAAAAAGCCATTCGAATGCGAGGAAGTTCGAAGCATCGCGGGAGGTCCTTCGCCAAAAGATGGCTCAGGATGACAAACAAAAAGGTTTCGAGCTGATGGAGAAGGGAACAGCGGCGTAATAAGGAATCGAAAATGACAAATTACCGACAAATCCAACGCGTAGTCATCAGCATTGCCGTCGCGCTTACGCTGAATCGAGGCGTACTGGCGCAGTCGCCACTTCCGCGGCCTGAGGTTCGCGTGGAAGCCCGTGTGCGTTCGCATCCACATCCACGTCCGCATGTTCACGTCAACGACTGGGAAGAGTCGGAGCTGACTGTGACTGAGCAGGAGACGATCAACAAGTCGTATGCTCTTCCCGTATCGGGAGAGCGTAGAAGCGTAGTCGTAGACAACATTTGGGGGAACGTACACGTCACCGGGGGATCGTCGGACCAGGTAGAGCTTGTCGCCAAAAAGACAATTCGCGCCGAGTCGAAAGACGCGCTCGAACTGGCGAAGAAAGAAGTCACACTCGACGTCACCCAGCAGGGAAGTCTGCTCAAGTTCTATGTGAATGGTCCGTTCCGCTGCCAGTGCAGGTGCGACGACTGCGATGGGTGCAACCGCCGCGATCACCAGGGATACATCGTCAAGTACGAGTTCGAGCTGCAGGTTCCGCGCGACGTCGATCTCACTGCGCGCACAGTCAACGACGGCGACGTCATCGTGAAAGACGTCTCAGGACAGTATTCGGTTCACAACGTAAACGGTGCCGTCGAGATGACGAATATCGCGGGCTCAGGCACTGCGAAGACCGTTAACGGGGAACTAAGAGTGTTTTTCCGAGGTAATCCTCAAAATAATTCTTATTTCTCGACGATCAATGGCGACGTCGACCTGTACTTCCTCCCCAAACTTTCTGCCGACCTGCGCTTCAAGACCTTCAACGGCGAGATCTACAGCGACTTCCAGATGTCATCGCTGCCAGCTCGCCAGCCGCAGGAACAGCGCACCACTGGCAAGTTTGTATTCCGCGCCGACCGCTTCACCGGAGGACGCGTAGCAGCGGGCGGGCCGGAGATCAAAATCGAAACCTTAAACGGAGATATTCATATTCGTGAACGTCATGACTAATAAATTCGTTTCATTCATTCAATCGGCAATCATTGCGGTTCTGTGTGCCCCGCTGGCCTTTGCAGCGGCAGCAGCGGCCACTGGAAACGCGGATCGTGTAACCGTTCCGCTCAGCGATCCCACGCGGCCAGCATTTATCAAGGCTCATCTGGTCAACGGTGGAATCACCGTCAAGGGTTACGAAGGCAAAGACGTCATCGTAGAGGCTCGCTCTCGCGCATCCGAAGAGGGCGACAAAGAAAGCCACGGCATGCGCCGCATTCCCATCAACAGCACGGGGCTGGAAGTGGAAGAGGAAAGCAACAAAGTAGACATTGGCGCAGCTTCCGTGCAGCGGGCGATCGATCTGACGATCTCCGTGCCCGTGCGCTCCTCGCTGAGTCTTCACACCGTCAATGATGGCGACATCTCAGTGTCGAACGTCGATGGCGAGCTCGACGTGAACGACGTGAATGGCGAGGTCACGCTCAGCGGCATTTCGGGAACCGTAGTAGCTCATGCCTTAAACGGGAAGGTGCTCGTGACGTTCAATCGCATCAATCCCACGAAGCCGATGGCGTTCAGTTCGCTGAACGGCGATATTGATGTCACCTTTCCGGCCGATCTCAAGGCGAGTCTCGTCATCAGCTCCGACCGTGGCGAAGTTTTCAGCGACTTCGATGTGGTGTTAGCGCCACGCGCCCCCCAGCAGCAGCAAACCACAGAAGACACCCGCGCCAAAGGCGGCAAATACCAGATCAAGACAGAGAAGAGTGTCCGCGGAACGATCAACGGGGGCGGTCAGGAACTGCGCTTCCAGAATTTCAACGGAAATATCTATATCCGGAAGGCAGGCCTTAAGGCGCGGTAGCAATCCATGGAATTAAGTAATGGAGCGCCGGGCGCCTTGCCCGGCGTTTCTTTTTGCAGTTTTCAGCGTGGAACAGGCTGTTTTTCATGGAGGGTGGAGCAGGGCCGACTGTTTGCCGTTGAGGCCTGCATTCATTAGCCTCCTGGCGGTATATGAAATCGTTGCTACCGGGATCGCCACCCGTGCGATTCAGGAGGTAGGTAGCTGACTTTTTCTGGAACGCGAGACAAACACCGCACAACGCGGGATAGACACTGCACATCTTCGACAGATAAGGAGAAAAATCCCATGAAGATTGCAGTTACCACTCCTACCGGCAACATCGGCAACAAACTCGCCAACATACTTCTTGACCGTAAGTCCGAGGTCACGCTGATAGTCCGACATCCTGAGAAGGTGAAAGATCTTGCCAGCCGCGGTGCAAGGGTCATCGCCGGCAAGCACAGCGATCCTGCGATTGTTGAACAGGCGGTGCATGGCGCCGACGCGCTGTTCTGGCTGACGCCTTCGGAGGTGACCTCCCACGATCCGTTGGGTACGGCCCGCCGGATGGCAGAGTCCGGAGCCAGCGTTATCCGCAAGCATCCGGATCTGCATGTGGTTCAGCTCTCGAGCGCAGGAGCATTCCTGCCGAGCGGCACGGGGCCGATTGTTGGACTATACGAAACAGAACAGAAGTTCCGCGCTGCCGGGAAGAACGTCGTCTCGCTGCGTCCGAACGAGTTCATGGAGAACGTCTTCTTCTCGCTGCCGACGATCATCGGACAAAACAGCATCTACACTTCGATTCCGGGATCGGCGAAAGCGCCGTTCATTGCCACGCAGGACATTGCCGAAGTTGCCGCTGAGTTTCTGCTCAACCCGGTCGACGGCCATCACGTGGTCGATATTGTGGGCCCGCAGGAGATTTCGTTGGACGAGTGGGCTCACATCGCCGGACAGGCGATCGGCAAACAAATCAGCATTGTCACCGTTCCAGGCGACGAGTTGAAGGCTGCAATGAGCCAGGGCGAAATGTCCCCGGAAATGGCAGCACTGCTGGTTGAAATGGAACAGGCATTCCCCAAAATACTAGGGCAATTCAAAGGTGACCAAAAGCGCACCGGCAAAGTTACGTTCTCACAATTTGCCCGGGACGTGTTCGCGCCCCGATATAAGAAAGCCGCGCAAGCGGCAGCATAGTCAGCTCGGATTCCCACGACAGGCACTCATCCAGAGTGCCTGTTTCTCCGTTTGGTTCAAGTCGCAAGACCCGAATTAACACTTCGGTTTGCGCAATGCAAAACTCGGCACAAATTCTTATCGGTGAAAGCAGAGTCGTGTTTACCCCGCTGAACACCGCGGTGGTTGGCCAATGCCCAGCGCCAAGGTGAGCACTGCAACCAAGGCGAATCCAGGATTCTTACGTAGCGAACGCACCGCAAACTTCAGGTCTTGCATCGTTGTTTCCGCCCCCAATCTATGTACTTATGACGCATGGAAGACCGATGCGTTAGTGGCGACACGTGGTATGAAATTCGGAGAGTTGGGCGACAATCGGCAACCTACCACAGAGGGCGAGTGGCGGGCGGCGGCCCGTCGCGGCGGTACGGACTGTCACATAGTAGACGCGGCAGGAGCGTCGCGCCACAAACTGATCCTCGATTGTTTCCTTATCGCGATCGCCGGTGCGGACGAATGTAGAAATGTCGGCTTTTCGTTCGTCACACCTTCAGGGAACAATAAGTCTGTTCGAAGGAGAAAATTGATGCACTTTGCATTATTGATCTACGAATCGCCGGAAGCTTTCGCCTCGCGGAAGAGTGAGGCGAGCAACGCTTACATCGGTGCCTGGCGCGCTTATCACAAGGCTCTGGTGGAGGCTGGCGTTTTTGTCGGAGGCGATCCGCTGGAATTACCGGAAACAGGAACGACGGTAAGAATTAAGGAAGGGAAGCGGGGCGTGCAGGATGGTCCATATGCTGACACCAAAGAGCAGCTTGGGGGGTTCACCATTCTGGAGTTGCCTTCGCTTGACGCGGCGCTGGAATGGGCAGCCCGCTGCCCGGCTGCTTCGTACGGTGCTGTCGAGGTGCGTCCGCTGGCTCCGGCAACCAGGCGCAGGATCACAGATGACTGAAAGTGATGAACAGAAGGTTCATCGGACGGTCGAGCGTGTGGCACGCGAGTCGTATGGCCGTCTCGTGGCTTATCTCTCGGTGCACACGCACGACCTTGCTGCAGCCGAGGATGCGCTCAGCGACGCGTTGCTGAGGGCACTAACGGCTTGGCCGCGCGGTGGTGTTCCGCAAAATCCGGAGGCATGGCTGCTAACTACGGCGCGTCATTCTCTGATCGACGCGGTCCGTCATCAGCGCGTGGTGGAGGCGAGCGAGCCTACTGTTCAGCTCCTGAAGGAACACTCTATGGAGACTACTCTTTCGACTGAGTTTCCCGATGAACGTCTGAAGTTGCTGTTCGTGTGTGCGCATCCCGCAATTGATCCGAACATGCACACGCCGCTCATGCTGCAGGCCGTTTTGGGACTGGACGCGGCGCGAATTGCCGGAGCATTTCTTATCTCTCCGAAGACGATGGGGCAGCGCCTGGTGCGGGCGAAGACGAAGATCCGCGATGGCGGTATCCAGTTCGAGATTCCTGACCAGCGTGAGTTGCCGCAGCGGCTCGATGCTGTGCTTGATGCGATTTATGCGGCCTTTGGTATCGCGTGGGACGACATGATGGGCGTCGATCAGCGCGGGCGGGACG
>Ga0126384_10001342_pt1 | contig 14559 bp, 12 predicted proteins | sample PanSoiMetPlot_36_FD_92543 | JGI IMG/M metagenome (GOLD analysis project Ga0126384, IMG submission 92543) | Tropical forest soil microbial communities from Panama - MetaG Plot_36 | ecosystem: Environmental > Terrestrial > Soil > Tropical forest > Bulk soil | place: Panama | collected 2016-02-17 | reverse complement strand
GGCGTGAGCCCGAACAGATCGATCGCGAGCCCGCCGCCGAGCGCCGCGAGCCCGCTGCCGACCGCAAAGGTCAGAGTGAACAGCCGGTCGACATTGATGCCGATCGACTGCGCCATGCGCCGATTGTCGACCGCGGCCCGGATTTTTGCGCCGATATTGGTGCGCTCGAACGCATACCACAGCACCGCGATCAAGGCGGCGCCGACCGCGATGACGAACACCCGGTAGGCCGGAAAGTCGCGCGACAGGATGTCGACCTGGCCCGTGAGGTAGTCGGGCAGCACGATGGTCTGCGGGCGCGGACCGTACAGATACGTGTAGGTCGCGATCGCCATGAAGGCGAGGCCGATGGTGAGCAGCACCTGGTCGAGCTCGGTCGCCTTGTAGAGCCGCGCGTAGAAGACCCGCTCGAACACCACGCTGGCGGCGCCGACGATGACGAAGGTGAGCGCGAGGGCCGCGAAGAACGGCACGTCGTAGCTGCGCATGGCGGTGAGCACCAGGTAGCCGCCCGCCATCGCGAAGGCGCCGTGCGCCAGGTTGACGAAGCCCATCAGCCCCATCGTCACCGACAGGCCGACCGAGACGATGAACAGGAACATGGCGTAGGCCAGTCCCTCGAACAGAATGCTGACGATGATGTTCGTCATCTGGGCTACGGTTTCCCACTGACCGCGGTCATTGCGAGGCGCCGAAGGCGACGAAGCAATCTCCGCCGCACGGCCTGCGGCGCGAGATTGCTTCGCTTCGCTCGCAATGACAACCGGCGGCGCCACCGCCGCCGATCACTCGGCCGCTACTGCGACTGGCCGCAGCGCCCGATCTTGCGTTCCTTGCACTCGTCCTTCACCTGCGGGACGGTGCCGAGCACCTTGAGGCCGAGCTTCTTGTCCGGCTTGCGGTAGACCTCCATGGCGCGCTCGTCCTGGACCACGTCGCGCGTCGCGGGGTCGATCGAGACGTGGCCGCGCGGCCCGTTGGTCGACCAGCCCTTGAGCGCGGCGATCACCTTCTCGCCGTCATCGAGCTTGCCATCGAGCTTCTTGATGGTGTCGAAGATCGCGTGCATCGAGTCCCAGGCGGCGGCCGACATGAAGTCCGGATAGCTGTTCGGCCCGTAGGCCTGGTGCCACGCCTGGACGAACTCCTTGTTCGCCGCGTTGTCGAGGTCCGCCGCGTAGTGGCCCATCACGATGGTGCCGACGGCGGCATCGCCCATGTCCTGCAGCTTGGTGTCGGGCACCACGTCCATCGGGCCGATCAGCTTGATGCCGGCCTGCTTCATGCCAAGATCGCCGTAGGTCTTGACGACGCCCGCCGCGTGATTGCCGGACGGGATGAACACATAGAAGCAATCGGGCTTCTCGTCCTTGACCCGCTGGAAGAACGGCGTGAAGTCCGGCACCTGGGCCGGATTGCCCATCGGGATCGAGTCGACGACCTTGCCGCCGGCCGCCTCGAAGCCGACCTTGAAGGCCTCGGTCGAGTCCTTGCCGGGCGGGAAGTCGGTGTAGCCGATGGCGGCGGTCTTGCAGCCGAGATTCTTGGCCGCGTAGGTCCCCATCGGGAAGGCCGGGTGCCACATGCTGAACGACAGTCGCGCGATATAGGGCGACAGGTTGGTGATCCAGGCGGTGCCTGCATTGGAGATGAGCAGCGGCGTCTTCCCCTGCGTCAACACCGGCGCCATGGCGATCGCCGACGGTGAAAAGACGACGCCAGTGATGATGTTAACCTTGTCGCGGGTGATCAATTCGGTCGCGACCGTCTTGGCATTGGCTCCCGAGGGCGGCCCCTCGTCGCGCTCGACGATCTCGACCTTGTGGGGCGCGATGTCCTTGGCGTGCAGCTTGACGTAAAGGTCGAACGCTTTCTTGTTCGCATCGCCGAGGTCCGCATTGACGCCCGCGAAGGGCAGGATAATGCCGACCTTGACGGTCTCGGCCTGCGCCGGGGCGCCGAGCCCGAGCGCAAGCCCAGCTAGCGCAACTGACGTGAGCAGTCTCATCTCATCCTCCGAATAGACACTGCGCCCCAACATTGGTCCGGTATGGTCATGCGGCGGCAGGTCGGCTGCGCAACCATCCGTATGATAGCGGATGGTTGGTACTCCAACCGGATGCGGCGTGCCATCCCACATGCCGTCACGGGAGGGGCAAAAGCCGCAGAAACGTTAATTGCCGCCGCCGCAATGCCGCGCGGCATAGCATATAACAGTTGAGCAGGTGGCGAGGCAGGCTCGGCCGGGGGAACGCAATGTCGCAGGCGCTGCAGAAGACCTATGACGGAATCATCATCGGCGCCGGCCACCACGGGCTGGTGCTCGGCTGCTATCTCGCCCGGGCAGGCCTCGACGTTCTGCTGGTCGACCGGCGGCTCACCTACGGGGGCGGGCTCAATACGACGGAGGCGACGGTCCCCGGCTTCTACCACAACCTGCATTCGATCAATCATTTCCATATCACCGACACGCCCTGGTTCCAGGACCTCGGCCTCGCGGCCCGCGTCGGCTACATCACGCCGCGCTACGAATTCGGCCAGGCGCATCGCGACGGCACCGCGCTCGTGCTCGGTCGCGACCTCGACGAGACGGTCGCCAACATCGCCCGCTTTTCGGCGCGCGATGCCGCGACCTTCCGCGACTGGAACCGCAAGGCCGAGGAGATGACGGCCCGGATCCTCATCCCGGAGCGTTATGCCGAGCCGCTGCCGCAGGCCGAGCGCGACGCCCTCTTGTCGCGGACCGCGCTCGGCCGCGACTTTCTCGCGATCACGCGCCGCCAGCCGCTCGACGTGGTGCGCGAGCTGTTCGAAAACGAGCACGTGCAGCTGCTGTTCCTGTTCAAGGTGTCGCTGTTCGGCACATGGCTCACCGACACGCTGTCGATGTCGAGCCCGATGGGCTCGGTGATCCGCGCGTTCGACCTGCAGACCGGCTACCAGCTCTGCCAGGGCGGATCGTTCAATCTGGCGCGCGGCCTGATGGAGACGTTCATCGCGGCGGGCGGCACGTTTCAGCCGCAGGTCGCGCTCGACCGCATCGTGCTCGAGGGCGGCCGTGCGACCGGCGTCGCGCTCGCCGACGGCCGCGTGGTGCGGGCGCGGCGGTTCGTGGCGTCGACCATCGACGTCCACCAGACCTTCGAGGACCTGATCGGCCGCGCGCAGCTTCCGGCCGCGCTCGCGACCAGGCTCGACAATTTCCAGTACACCAAATGGGCGCTGTTCGGCCTCCATCTGGCGCTCAACGAGAGCCCACGCTTCGCCGCCGAGACTTTCGATCCCAACATCAACCGCGCGCTCAAGTGGAGCATCGGCGCCGAGACCATGGAGGACCTGTTCGCGGCCCATCAGCAGGTGATGGCGGGCAAGATGCCGGACATCGTCCAGTTCGGATCCGGGCCGCTGAGCCTGCTCGACCCGACCCAGGCGCCGCCCGGCAAGCACACGAGCTACGCCTGGCACGTGATGCCGCTCGAACCCGACATCGGCGGGCAGGACTACGCGACCTGGAAGGCCGAATTCTCCGAGCGCATCCTTGAGACCTGGGCGCGCTACTGCCCGAACATGACACGCAAGAACATCATCGCGCAGTACGCCTATACGGGCCGCGAGTACGTGCAGGAACTGGTCAACATGCGCGGCGGCGATATCTTCATGGGCGCGTTCAACGCCGAGCAGGTGATGTACAACCACTTCGGCTACCGAACGCCGATCCCGAACCTCTACTACGCCGGCTCTGCCGCCCATTGCGGCGGCGCCATCTCGGGCGGCCCGAGCTACGTCGCGGCCGGCCTGATCGCGCGCGATCTCGACGCAAAACCATGGTGGAAGCCGTGGAGCGCACGCGACGCGCTGGAGACGCTGGCGGACGCGGCGTAGCCGCAGGCCGGCGGGCTCTCTCCGCGAATCCGTCACTGGTGGCGCCGCCCCCTCATCCCCATCTTCTCCCCGCACGCGGGGAGAAGGGGCCCTCTGAGTTCGTGGAACGAGTGCCGGCAGTCCGGCCGATTTTTCCCGCGCCCAAATGTCGGTTCGGGGTCCGCTCGATCGACACTACAATAGGCGGACGGCGCTGGTGCCGGGAACCGCCCCGCGCAAGAGGAGCACCCCCAATGCCGAGCTATCTGTTGCTACTCCACCAGATCACAGACCGTCCGCGGCCGGGCTCGCCGGACGAGATCATGGCCATCACCAAGTCCTATATGGCCTGGGCCGACCGCATGCGCGCCGACGGGCGCCTCAAGGGCGGCGAGAAGCTCACCGCCGATGCCGGCAAGGTGATGCGGCCGAAGAACGGGCGCGTCGCCATCACGGACGGCCCCTATGCGGAAAGCAAGGAGCTGGTCGGCGGCTACTTCATCCTCGCCGCGAAGGATTACGACGAGGCCTGCCGCCTCGCCGAGACCTGTCCGCACATCGGTTATGGCGGCAACATCGAGGTCCGGCAGGTGGACCAGTTGTGAGCGACGCGACCGGCTGGAGGTAATCCACATGACCCGAGCAGACCCGCTGGTCGACGACCTCTTCCGGCGCGAGGCCGGCAAGATTTCGGCATGGCTTGCGCGCCTGCTCGGGCCGGCGCGGCTCGACCTGATCGAGGACGCCGTGCAGGACGCGTTCGGCGCCGCGCTCGCGCGCTGGCCGCTCGACGGCGTGCCCGACCGGCCGGCCGCCTGGCTCGCAGTCGCGGCGCGCAACAAGGCGCTCGACCGCCTGCGGCGGGATGCGCGGCTCGATCCGTTCGACGAGGGTGCGGCACTGCGGCTCGGCTTTTCCAATCCGGAGCAGACCGGCAGCCTCGACGACACGCTGGCGCTGATGTTCGTCGCCTGCCATCCGGCGCTCGACCCCGACGACCAGACCATGCTGACGCTCAAGACGGTGTGCGGGTTCGGCGTCAAGGAAATCGCGCGCGCCTACCTGTCGACGCCCGATGCCGTGACCCAGCGCCTCGTGCGCGCCAAGCGCAAGATCGGCGGGCTCGGGCTGCGGTTCGAGATTCCGGATCGCCGTGAGCTCGCCGAGCGCCTGCCCGCGCTCATCCAGGCGATCTATCTCCTGTTCAACGGCGGCTACACGTCGGGCGAGGGCGAGGCGCTGATGACACGGGAATTCTGCGGCGAGGCGCTGCGGCTTGCCACCCTGCTGACCCGTCATCCGGCGACCGCGAGCGGCGAGTGCCACGCGCTCGCGGCGCTGATCTGCTTTCACCACGCACGCGCCGACGCACGGACCGACGACAAGGGCGCGTTGATCCTGCTCGCCGCGCAGGATCGCGGCCGATGGGACCGCGAGCTCATCGCGCGCGGTTTTGCGCACCTGCAGGCCGCGACCACGGCGGACGCGCTCTCGCCGCTGCACCTCGAGGCGGCCATTGCCTCGGTACATGCGGCCGCGCCGGCGTTCGATGCGACCGACTGGCGTCTGCTGTCGCATTACTACGGCATGCTTGAAGAGCTCAAGCCGACGCCGGTCGTCCGGCTCAACGCGGCGATCGCCCACGCGCATGCCGACGGGCCAGCCGTGGGGCTTCGGCGTCTCGATGCGCTCGCGGCGGCGCGCAAGATCGCACACTACGCGCTCTTTCACGCGGCGCGCGGCGACCTCCTGCTGAAGCTCGACCGCAAGGGCGATGCGGCGGCGGCGTTCGCAGCGGCGCTCAACTGCCCGGCGAACGACGCGGAGCGGGCCTGCCTCGCGAGCAAGCTGCAAGCGTGCGCCTGACGGCGCCGTCTCAATCGGCCGCGCGCGTGAGCGGGCGCATCGCCTTGCGCTCGCCGCGGCGGCGGATCTCCTGCACGACCACGCTGTTGTCGAGATCGCCTTCGCCGCTGCGCAGGCAGGCTTCGAGCGCCTCGCAATGCACGCGCAGCAGGGGCAGCGGCTGGCCGATCTTATCGGCCTGCGCCAGCATCAGGTGCACGTCCTTGAGGGTCTGGCGCGCGCGGCCCTCGGGACGGAAGTCGCTCGCGATCATCTTGCGGCCCTTGGTGTCCATCACCTGCGAGTAGGCCGCCGAGGCCCGCGCCACCTGGAGGAATGCATTCGGCTCGAGCCCGAGCCGGGTCGCGAACACGAGCCCTTCGGCGAGCGCCATCCGGTTGAGCCCGAGAATGAGATTGACGGCGAGCTTGGTGCGCCCGCCGTCGCCGACGCGACCGACGTGGAATCGCCTGGGAAACAGCGCGTGCAGCACGTCGTCGACCTCAGCGGCGACCTCCGGATCGCCGCCGATCAGGCCGACGCCGTCGCCCTCACGCACCTGCTCGCTGGTACCCGACACCGGCGTCTCGAGGAAGCACAGCCCGCGCTCCTCCGCGCGCTCGGCGAGCGCCGCCACGCGATCCGGATCGCAGGTGCTCGTGCACAGCACGACCTTCCGCTTCCCGCCGGTCGCGGCCAGCACCGGAACGAGCTCCTCGACCACCTGCTCGACCTGGCCGGTGTCGAACACCGCCAGCACGATCGGATTCGCGGCCCGCGCCACGTCGCCGATCGAGGCGGCCGGATGCGCGCCGAACTCGGCCAGGCGCGCGGTCTTGTCGGGATCGACGTCGAAGCCGGCCACGCCGAAGCCTGCCGCCACCAGCCGGCGGGCAAACACCTCGCCCATCAGGCCGATGCCGATGACGCCAACCGGCGGCTCGAAGCTCATTGCACCCACCCCGTGTTTTCGTGATTGCCTTCCCGTCGCACCCATGTCACCCGGATTGCCGGACATTGACAACATCAAATCGCGGGGACCTAGAGGGAACAGTGGCATGATCAATGCGGCGGTCATCGGCCTCGGCCGCTGGGGCAAGTCGCTCGTTACCGCGGTGCAGGGCAAGAGCGAGCGGCTGCGCTTCGTCCATGGCGTCAGCAAGGAACCCGACGACGTGCGCGGCTTCGCGCAGCAGCATGGATTCAAGCTCACGACCGATCTCGCCGACGCGATCGAGAGCTCCGAGGTGCAAGCCATCTTCCTGGCGACGCCGCATTCGCTGCATCCCGAGCAGGTCGGCGCCGTGGCGCGCGCCGGCAAGCCGATCTGGTGCGAGAAGCCGCTGGCGCTGACGCGCGCCGAGGCGGCGCGTTCGGTCGAAGCCTGCCGGAAGGCCGGCGTGCCGCTCGGCTCAGGCAACAACAAGCGCTGCTTTGCGTCCATGCGCGAACTGAAGGCGCTGGTCGCCGGCGGCTCGCTTGGCGAGATCATGCATGTCGAGGGGCATTTCTCCAATGACCACTCGACCCGCGTTGCCGGCGGCTGGCGCGACGACCCGCGCGAGTCGCCGGGTTTCGGCCTCACCGGCGCCGGCCTGCATGTGATCGATGCGCTGGTGAGCATGGCCGGGCCGATCCGCCGCGTCGACGCCAAGGCGTTCGCCCCAAAGGCGCCGCCCGATCCGCGCGACGTCGTCGCAGCGATGGTCGAGTTCGCGAGCGGCGCGACCGGCCAGATGGCGACGATCCGCGCGACCGTGCCGTTCTGGCGCATCCACGTGTTCGGCACTGAGGGTTTCGCCGAGGCGCGCGACGAGGACACGCTGCGCGTCGGCTATCTGGGCCAGGCGGCGCAGGAGAGAACGTTCCCGCACGTCGACTCGCTCAAGGTGCTGGTCGAGTCCTTCGCCGACGCCATCGAGGGCCGCGCGCCGTTCCTGGTGAGCCCTGACCAGATGCTCGACGTGATCGGCGCCTTTGAGGCGATGGTGCGGTCGCTGGAGACCGGGCGGCCGGTGGACGTCTCATAAGCTGGCGGTACATGGTTGGTTCGGCCGGATTTTTTGACCTAGCTTCGTTCTGCCGAAATTTTCTTCAAGTTGCGATATATAGTCTTAACAATCTTTGATTGTGCACATTGGGCATGCTTCCGCCTACGAGCTCCGCGCTTCGGCGGACTCAAACCCGTCCGTAGCCCGCGCAGCGAGCGAAGGCGGGTCGCTTTGCCCACCCTCCGGCAACTCCAGAACTCCGCCGTCATCGCCCGCGAAAACCTGTTACGCGACCAGGTCGCGGGTCACCTCGCCGAGCGTCGCCACCCCGCACAGCGCCATGGTCCGTACCAGTTCGGTGCGCAAGTGCTCAAAAACGTCACGCACGCCGTCCGCGCCGCCGACCGCGAGGCCCCACACGGCGGGACGGCCGATCAGCACCGCACGGGCGCCGAGCGCCAGCGCCTTGACGATGTCCGTCCCGCGGCGGATGCCGCCGTCGACATAGACCTCGGCCTTGGCGCCGACCGCCGCGGCGATCTCCGGCAATGCATCGGCGGTCGCGACCGCTGCGTCGAGATGGCGGCCGCCATGATTGGAGACGATGATCGCCTTGGCGCCGAGTTCGGCGCAGCGCACCGCGTCGTCGGCGCGCAGGATGCCTTTCACCACCACGTCGATCGACGCACGCGCGATCAGCCATTCGAGATCGCGCCAGGTCGCCGGGAACGTGACCGTGCCGCTGTGACCCGCGCCATAGCTGTGCAGCGCGGCCGGCTGGCCCGGCAGGTTGACGGCGCGGATGTGGGGCGCGGCCTCGAGCGGCGCGCGGGCCGAGCGCGGGCTCGAGCCATAGACCGGCTGGTCGACCGTGAGCGCGACCGCGCGAAAACCTGCCGCCGCCACGCGGTCGATGAGGCCTTCGGTGACGGCGCGCTCGCGCGGCAGATAGAGTTGGAGCCATTGTGGTGCCGCGCTGCGCTCGGCCGCGACGTCCTCGATGCTCGTGTTCGAGGTGGTGGCGAGCACGTAGGGCACGCCCGCCGCCGCCGCGCCGCGCGCGGTCGCGCGCTCGCCGTCGGGATGAAACAGCTTGTGGCGGCCGGTCGGCGCCGCCATCAGCGGCGCTGCAATGCGCGCGCCGAGCACCGTCGTCGACGTGTCGATGCCGGTGACGTCGTTGAGCATGCGCGGACGCAGCCGCAGGCGGCGCCATGCTGCGACGTTGTTGGCGAGCGTGACCTCGTCGTCGGCGCCGCCGGCCGCGAACGCGTAGGCGCCGGGCGTGAGCAACGTCCGGGCGCGGTCCTCCAGCGCGTCGAAGTCCGCGCTGTCCATCGCGGTCATCGACCGTTCACGCCATCTTGTTCGTGAGCGTGCCGATCTTCTCGATCCAGAGCTTCACGGTATCGCCGGCCTTGAGGAACTCCTTGCGGGCCGCGCCGACACCCGCCGGCGTGCCGGTCATGATCACGTCGCCGGGATGCAGCGTGATGCGCGATGAGAGGTGCGAGATCTGCTCGTTGGTATTGAAGATCATCTGGCCGGAATTGGAGTCCTGCTTGATGACGTCGTTGACCCACAGCTTCATGCCGAGATTGTGCGGGTCGCCGATGTCGCGCGCCGGGACGATCCACGGCCCCATCGGGCAGGAGCCGTCGAAACTCTTGTGCGCGACCCAATCCGCCTTGAACGGCGAGGCGTCGGCGATGTGCGGCCGCCGGCCCATGTCGCGTGCCGAGAGATCATTGGCGATGGTGTAGCCGGCGACGTAGTCGAGCGCCTGCTCGATCGACACGTTCTTGCACGGCCGGCCGATCACGGCGGCAAGCTCGACCTCCCAGTCCATGGTCTTCGATGCCGGCGTGATGTCGATGGTATCGCCATTGGCCGCGACCGCATGCGAGACCTTGATGAAGTGCCACGGCTTGAGGCCTTGCGTGTGCGGATCGGGCTCGACCGGCCGGTTGTGCAGCTTCGACATTTCGAGCGCGTGGTCGGCGTAGTTCGAGCCGGCGCAATAGATCACGCCCGGCTTCGGGATCGGCGCCAGCAGCTTCACGTCGGCGAGCGGCCTGCCCTTGCCGTCGGGCTTGGCGGCGGTGAGCGCCGCGTCGGCCGCCGGCCAGTCGGCGAGCACGCCCAGCATGGTGGCATGGCCGGACATTCCGGTCAGTTCCGCGACGTCATGGATGCGCTCGTCGATGATCGCGCCGGCGCGCGGGCCGTGGACGGCCTGATAGGTGGCGAGTTTGTAGCTCATGGGCTCCTCCCGAATTGCCGGCCAGCAATAGCCGCAATGGCGCGGCTTGACCACCGCGGCGCGCGCGTCCCGTGCGCCACCGCTTGCGGATCAGACTTGCTCAGGACGATGGCGGCGCGGCGCCGGACGGCGCCTTGAGCACGATCCACACCATCATGTCCCAGGCGTTGCGGATGCCGGCAAAGAGCAGCACCAGCAGGGCGGCGGCGATCAGGTTGGCGCCCATCGCCGACTGCTCGAACAGCAGCCCGGCCGCGACCAGCGCGAGCAGATAGCCGAGCAGCGGAATCAGCGCGTAAAACAGCCGATCGACGAGATCGATGTTGAAGCGGTGCCGGATGATCATCTGGACCATGAGCCGGCCGCAATAGATCGTGCCGGCGAGCCCGCCGGCGCCGAGCAGAACGCCGAGGCTGTGCCAGTCGTGGGTCGGGATGGTCACCGCCAGCGACGCGAACAGCGCCGCCGCGAAATGGACCACGGTCGGCGTGATGAACGCCGCCAGGGCGGCGCGGCTCTGCTCGTTGAACACCGCGGCGCCGATCGAGCACGCGACGAACATCAGGCCGACCAGCGTCGCCGATGCGGTGCCGACCAGAAGGTAGAAGTCGTGCCAGTCGTGAAGGAGTTCGGCAAGCGATGCAGTCATCGAGATTTTCCCGTCATGGTCGAGGCGGCGGCGCGAGCGGATGCGCCGGCGGATGCAAAATCCAATTTACTGGCAAACGAGCCATCGCGTAACCTCGGCTGAAGCCGCCGGCGACGAGCAGTCGCACGGATTCGGGGAGGATCGGCATGGTCCATGCGTGGCGCACTTTCGCATTCCTGGTCACCCTCGCGGCGGCCGCGCCCGGCGTCCGCGCGGAAGTCGCCGAGATCACGGTCGCACAGCAATATGGCGTGAGCTTCCTGCCCCTGATGGTGATGGAGAAGCAGGGGCTGATCGAGCGGCACGCCGCCCAGGCGGGCCTTGCGGGCCTGAAGGTGGACTGGATCAAGCTCGCCGGCCCGAGCAGCATGAACGACGGGCTGTTGTCGGGCTCGCTGCATTTCGCCGCGCAGGGCGCGCCGTCGCTGGCCACCCTGTGGGAGAAGACCCACGGGCAGATCAGGGGCGTGTCGGCGATGACGACCTACCCGCTCTATCTGGTCACCCGCAATCCGGCGGTGAAGACCATCAAGGATTTCACGTCGGCCGACAAGATCGCGGTGCCGTCGGTCAAGATCTCGACCCAGGCCATCATGCTGCAGATGGCGGCGAGCGCCGCCTTCGGCGAGAAGGAGTACGCGCGGCTCGACCCGTTGACGATCTCGCTGGCGCATCCCGACGCCGTGCTCGCGCTCACCAACGCGACGGCCGGCGTCAACGCCCACTTTGCCACCTCTCCGTTCTACGAGCAGGACATCAAGCTGCCTGGCGCGCATCTGGTCACGACCAACTACGAGATTCTCGGCGGCCCGGCGACCGCGATCGTGATCACGACAAGCGCGCAGTTCCGCGGCGCGAATCCGAAGGCCTATCGCGCCTTCATCGATGCGCTCACCGAGGCGATCGACATCGTCAACAAGGACAAGCGCGCCGCCGCCCAGCTCTATCTCGAGGCCGCCGGCGACCGCAAGAGCAGCGTCGACGAGATCTATGCGATGATCAGCGACAAGGACTATGCGTATACGTTGAGTCCCGCCAAGGTGCTCAAGACCGCGCAGTTCATGGCCAGGATCGGCTCGATCAAGCGATCGCCCGCCGCGATCGGCGACCTCTTCTTCGACGACGTCCGCGATCTCGCCGGCGACTGAGCCGCGGAGCGTTCGACAATAAGTCCGACACATTGCTGCGGACGGTGGGGTGCGCATGGAAACGTTCTTGCTCGTGTTGGCCGCAGTCTTTCCGGTTGTGAATCCACCCGGCTCCGCGCTCGTATTCCTCAGCCTGACGCAGCAGGCCTCGATCGAGATTCGGCGCGCGCTGGCGCGGCGTGTCGCGATCAATTCGTTCTTCGTGATGACCGGCTCGCTGCTGGTCGGTACCTTCGTGCTCAATCTCTACGGCATTTCGGTCCCGGTCCTCCGCGTCGCGGGAGGCATCGTGGTCGCAGTGTCAGGATGGAAGCTGCTCAACGAAGGAAGCCGCAAGGGTCAGGATGAGCGGGAATCCCTGCACGAGACCGAATACTCGAACATGGCCTTCTATCCGTTGACCCTCCCGCTCACCACGGGTCCCGGTACGATTGCGGTGATGATCAGCCTCGGCCTGTTTCGAACCTCGCATGCAACCGCCGTGCAAGAAATCGAGTTCGTGGTCGCCATCCTGCTGGCGACGCTGGTGACGGCGATCACGATCTACATCTGCTTCAACTATGCGCACCGGGTCGAGCGCCTCGTCGGCCACAGCGGAACCAACATCGCGGTTCGCCTGTCGGCGTTCGTCCTGTTTTGTCTGGGCGTGCAGATCATCTGGACCGGAGCGAGCGAGCTGCTGTCGACGCTGCCACTGGCGACGCGCTCGCCGCCACTTCCGCTGATAATCGACTGGTTCAGCCGATAGTCGACTGCTTCAGCCGGCGATGACGACAACCATGATCGTGCCCCAGGTCGTCAGCAGAATGTTCGCGACCGGATAGGCCGGGGTGTAGCCCAGCACCGGCACGGGGCTGCCCGAGCGCACCTGGAGCGCCGCCATCGCCGCCGTGACCGTCTGCGACCCGGTCAGCGCCCCGAGCAGAAGGATCGGGTTCATCCGCAGCGCGAAATGGCCGAACAACAACCCGACGATCTGCGGCAGCAGGGTCACCACCATGCCGCCGAACAGGAGCCCGAGGCCGACCTCCTTCAGCGCCGAGACAAAGATCGGCCCGGCATGGATCCCGGTGAGCCCGACAAACGCCGCCAGCCCAAGCGATGTCATGAGCGCGATGGCGCCGTCGGGAATCCGCCCGAAAAGTGGATAACGCGTGCGGAGATTGCCGACCAGAAGTCCGGCGAGCAGCGTGCCGACGCTCGTGCTGAGCGAGATCCTGATGCCTCCGATGGAAAAGCTCAGGAGCACGCCAACGACGCCGCCGAGGAAGATCGCCAGTCCCAACACGATGAAATCAATATTTGCGTCGGGAGCCACGATGGCGCCGATCCTTGCGGCCGCCTTCTGCACGACGGGTTCCGGACCGACGATGCGAAGCATGTCGCCGCGTTCCAGCGGAATGCCGGCCGCGATGGGAATGTCCTGACCGCCGCGGCTCACCGATCGCAGGTACATGGCACGCGTCCAATCCTCGATGGCGGCGTCGCCGAGCTTCCGACCGACCAGCTTCGGATTCATCAGAAGCACGTCGGCGGCCATGACCGGCACGTCGAGGAGCTCCCTGTCCTCGACCTCCTCGGCGCGATCACCAACCAGCTCGACGAGGACCTGGCGCGGACCGGAGAGCGCGATGACATCGCCGGCCTGCAGCGTCGTGCCGGATTGTGCCTCCAGAATGCGGTCTGCGCGTCGCAGCCGGTGGATGAACAGCCGGTGCTCGGACGCGCGCGCCTCGGCAGCGGCGACAGTCGACCCGGCGAGAGGCGCTCCCTCAGCCAATCGATAGGCGCGCAACTCGAATTTCCGCCAGGCGGATGCGAGGCCTGGCTTGGCGCGGCTCATTCCCAACGCCTGCTCGAGCTTCAGCGCCTCGGCCTTCAGGTCGATCTTCAGAAACGCCGGGGCGACCACCGTGACGAAGATGATCACGCCCGCATATCCGAAGATGTAGCAGATGGCATCCGCCACCGCGATGTGGGCGACGAGCAGCGCGCGGTCCGCCTCCGGTACGGCCAATGCGTTGACCGCGTCGGTCGCCGTTCCCATGGCGGCGCTCTGGCTGAGGGCGCCGGACATGAGCCCGGCCGCAAAGCCCGGATCAAGCCGCAGAAACCTGGCGACCAGGATCGCAGCCGCAAGGCCCGTGAGGCACACGACGACGGCCAGCAGCACCGGCTTGAGGCCCTGGCGCTTGAGCGCCTGCATGAACTGCGGACCGACCGAGTAGCCGATGCCGAACAGGAACAGCAGAAAAAGGAAGGATTTGGTCATGCTCGCGACGGGCACATGGGCGAACTGCCCGATGAACAGGCCGGCAAAGAGCGCGCCCGTGACCGGGCCGAGACTGAACGCCCCGATCTTGAAGCTGCCGATCCAGTAGCCGGCAGCGATTACCAGAAACAATGTGAGCTCCGGGTAGCGGACCAGGAACTGCTCCAGCCAAGCCAACATCGCGACCTCCCCCACCAGTGCGCGCGCCGCTCCGGTCAGCCCGGAAGTTCTCAATATCAGGCTCTGAAAAGGTCAGCCGACGAACGAATGAAAATCAGAAGCCACCGAGAATGGTGTAGCGTGCGGAATCGCATTGTCGTCGTCAATCATTGTCGTCGTCAATGCGGACTTTGCCTGTGCATCGGCGGCGCCGAGCGTCCTGCAGCCGTCCATGGTCTTGTGCAACCATGATCCCGCTGCCGGTAGGGAGGGAAGATGCCCATGACGGCGGACGTTTTCCGCATCGGCACCGGCGCGGGCTTTTCCGCCGACCGGCTCGATCCGGCCGTCGACCTGGTGCGCCGCGGCGC